>WNGC01001206.1_pt1 | contig 34661 bp, 31 predicted proteins | sample 5400051 | NCBI WGS metagenome assembly WNGC01 (sample SAMN13153368, study PRJNA577476) | soil metagenome | isolation source: 20 cm soil or saprolite under grassland replicate 2 | place: USA:California | collected 2016-06-15
CTTCTCGCACCAGAAATCAAGAGCATGATAGATGCCCGTAATTTCGGGGCGTTGCGCGAGTTGTTTCGAGAGTGGCCACCGGCGGACGTCGCGGAAGTCATTCTCGATCTTCCCGAGGACGAACAGGTGATCATCTTTCGCGTCCTGCCAGCGGCGCTCGCCGCGGACGTCTTCGAATATATCGGAGTCGAAGAACAGCAGAAATTGTTACGGGCGATGGCCCACGAGCAGGTCGTCGCCATTCTGAATGAGATGTCGCCGGACGATCGCACGGCGCTCCTGGAAGAATTGCCGAGCGCCGCGGCGCGGCAGCTGATCCGTCTGCTCACGCCGGAAGAACGCCACGTGGCCACGGCACTTCTAGGTTATCCGGAAGACAGTGTTGGCCGTTTGATGACGCCGGACTTTATCCAGGTGAAAGAGGATTGGACGGTGCAACATGTGCTCGATTACGTGCGCCAGTTCGGCCGTGACAGCGAGACGCTAAACTTCGTGTACGTCGTCGATGAGCGCGGCAAATTGATCGACGACGTGCGGATGCGCGAGTTCCTGCTAAGGCCCCTCACGACAAAGGTGAGCGAGATTCGCGATCAGACCTTCGCGGCGTTGAATGTGACTGATTCGCGGCAGGACGCGCTGAATGTTTTCCGCAAGTACGACCGCGCTGCGTTGCCGGTAGTCGATTCAAACGGCGTGTTGGTCGGCATCGTAACAAGCGATGACATGCTCGATGTGGCTGAGGAAGAGGCGACGGAAGACATCCAGAAACTAGGTGGCATGGAAGCGTTGGACGAGCCGTACACAACTATTCCGCTTTTGCGAATGGTAAAGAAACGTGCCACCTGGCTGATCCTCCTTTTTCTCGGCGAAATGCTGACCGCCACGGCGATGCAAGGATACAATAGCGAGATCGAAAGAGCGGCGATCCTTGCAATGTTTTTGCCCTTGATCATTTCCAGTGGCGGCAATTCCGGATCGCAGGCGACAACGCTGGTTATTCGCGCGATGGCTCTCGGCGAATTACGTCTACGCGATTGGTTTCGCGTCGTCCGCAAGGAATTGCTGTCGGGAGCTTCACTGGGCTTGATTCTTGGAACCATCGGTTTTTTCCGGATCTCGCTGTGGCAGTATTTGCATATCTTCGACTACGGTCAGTATCATTGGCTGGTCGCCCTTACCGTTGGCGCCGCGTTGGTGGGAGTAGTGCTGTGGGGAACTATAAGCGGTGCAATGCTTCCGTTCTTGCTACGCCGATGCGGCCTCGATCCAGCGGCGTCATCCGCGCCGTTCGTCGCAACGTTAGTCGACGTGACTGGATTGGTAATTTATTTCAACGTGGCGCTCTTCATTCTTCGCGGCACGTTGCTGTAGCCCCGAAAACTTTCGGGGTTGGTGACCCACGCCAGCTCTGGGATTGCCGAGGTCAACGTCCTCGGCTACAAAGAAGTGAGCTATGCTCTCAATCCAGAAAATCTTCGGGCACGACGAAAAGTTCTACGATTTGCTGGAGAAGAGTGCGGAAGAAGCCGACGCTAGCGTCCATCATTTGATTGCGCTGCTGGAACGGCTCGAGCAACACGAGTCACCACAGAGCCTGGAACAATTCATCCTGAGCCGTCGCAAGGACAAGGAAATCACTCAGGAGCTGACCGAACAACTTTGCAAAGTCTTCATCACACCTTTTGAGCGCGAAGACATCCAGGCGCTGGCGGGCGCATTGTATAAGATACCGAAGACAGTGGAGAAAATCGGTGAACGGGTGTTGATCTGTCCGGAAGATTTGCACGGCCGCGATTTCCGCAGGCAGGTCGAGCTACTCGATCAAGCAGCCGAAACAGTGATGGCCATGGTAAAACAATTGCGCAAGGGGACGGACGCGGCGACCGCGCGCGATATGAATGCAAAACTTCAGTCGATTGAGGGCGAGGCCGACAAACTCGAACTCGACCTCTTGCGCGATCTTTACCAGGGCGATTACGAAGCGAAGCAGGTGATTTTTCTGCGCGATCTGTTCGCATTGATCGAAAAGGTTATCGACCGTTGCCGGGACGCAGGAAACATCGTCCTTGAAGTGGCGCTGAAGTATTCGTAGCTCGCTGCCCACTGCGACGATGTTTACGTTTCTCACCGTCGTAGTCGCAGCGATCATCTTCGAATACAGCAACGGCTTTCACGACGCCGCGAACGCGATCGCGACGGTTGTCTCAACCAAAGTACTCACGCCGCGCCAGGCCATTGCAATGGCGGCGTTTTTTAATCTCACTGGCGCGCTCCTTGGCGGCGCTGTGGCAGCGACTATCGGCAAAGGTCTTGTGGACACCAATGTGGTCACGATGGCTACCGTGCTTGCCGCCGTCATTGCAGCGTTCGCCTGGAATATGACCACGTGGTGGTTCGGTTTGCCTTCGAGTTCGAGCCACGCGCTCATCGGCGGACTTTGCGGAGCCGCACTGGCGACGGCGCGCGGCGATTGGTCAGTCATCAAGTGGAACGCTGGGATATGGCCGAAGGTCGTTGTGCCCATGATCACGTCGCCGCTCGCCGGATTTATTTTCGGCGGGCTACTGATGTTCTTGCTTTTCGCAGCGCTCCATCGATTCACGCCGCACTTTGTCAACACGCTGTTTGGCAAACTGCAAATCTTTAGCGCAGCGTGGATGGCGCATAGCCACGGCTCAAACGATGCACAAAAGACAATGGGTATCATTGCGCTTGCGCTTTTCACCGGCACCAAAGCCGGCAGTTTCGATCATTTGCCCAGTTTCCTGGCTTTCCTCAGGACTCCGACGTTTATCCTGCCCGTCTGGGTCGTCACTGTGTGTGCTCTAACGATGGCCGTTGGCACAGCTGCCGGCGGTTGGCGCATCATTCGCACGCTCGGCCATCGGATGGTGAAATTGCAACCCGTGAACGGCTTCGCTGCGGAAACCACCGCTGCATTGATTATACAAGGCGCGAGCTATTACGGAATTCCGCTCTCAACCACGCATGTAATCACAACATCGATCATGGGCGTAGGCGCGGTGAAACGTTTCAGCGGAGTGAAATGGACCGTCGTCGAGCGAATCATTTGGGCCTGGCTTTTTACTTTGCCGGCAAGCGGGCTGGTTGGTTATGCGCTGGAGCGCGTGGCGGCAGCGGCTCTGTGATTTGTTTTTCTTCCTGAGCCCGCCCAAGGGACTGATCTTTTGATTAACACCGGCCTTCAGACCGGTGCGCGTGCGGGAACGTGGAGCAAAGCCGTTTAAACGGCTTGTTCGGGCTGGAGGTGGTTCCACCGGCCTGAAGGCCGGTGTTAATGAAAAACAAATCGCATGACCGACGCTATCTAGACGACCCCGGCTACAGTTTATCCAGACCTTCGATCACCTTTTCCATGCCACTGACGACAAGTGTGAAGCGATCGTAGTCGAGTTTGTCGGGCGTGTCGTTCGCTGAATGATAATACGGATATCGAAACGGCGCGGTGTCGGTGACCATGATTCCAGGGTAACCGTGTTTCCAGAATGACCATTGGTCGGACCAACTAACGCCGGGAACAAACCAGGGCAGCGCCGCGCCCTCGGACGGAATCTTTGCATGTTGGCGAAAAAGCGCGATGACGCGACGAAGCAGCGCCCTTGAGTGAACATTGCTTACGAATCCGATGAAGTTGCCAACCTTGGGATAAACGATGCCCAGTCCCGGTGACGGATAAGTTTGCGAGTTCGGCGCATCGGAAAAATAGCCTATCGTTTCGAGACTGATCATCGCAGAGATTTTGTTGCCACGCTCTTTGCAGCGCCTGGCGTAAACAAGGCTTCCCATTTCGCCCGACAAGAAATACGGGGGCTCCTCGTTCACGAATGCAACGAAGCGCAAGGTGTGCTGCGTTTTTCTACCAGCGAAGCGCCGCGCGAGAGCTAGCGTTGCAGCCACGCCACTGCCGTTGTCGTTTGCACCGGGCGAACCAAATACTGAATCGTAATGGGCGCCGATCAGAAGAATCTCTGGACGGGTACCGGCAATCTCGACCTCGATGTTGTGGCAGGCCTGCCCGCGCAAGTCATAACTCTCTCGCCGCGGATGAAGTCCGGCGCGCGAAAAGGAAGCTTCAATGAAATCGGTAGCGGCATTGAGCTGCGGACAGCGCCACATGTTTCGCTCGCCGATTTCTCCGGCGAGTTTCTGGACATCGGCGCGAAGCTCTTCGCGCAATGTAATTTCATCGGGCGAAAGCGGCGCAGCCTTCGAAATATTCTTGCCGGGCATTCTCATTCCAAACCACCAGAGTAACAGCAAAATGGCGGCGACGACGATGGCGATGCGCAGAGCACTGAAGACAAGTGACCGCAACACAGCGGGAACACGCCTCCGCATCTACGCGATTTTTCTCCGAAAGCACAACGCGCAGAAACTGAACAGCAAGATCGACATGATGATTTACTGTGCGTGACTGGAGTGCTTACCTTGCTATGCCGACGATTTTCTGAAAATGTTTCTTTTGTTCGTTTTCTAGTCCAACGTTTGCCGATAGCGCTTTATCCCGATCGCCAAGACGATCACGGCGAAGAGCACGATTTGCCAAAGCTGCAGGCTGACGTCGATGACGTTGTTCCCTTTCAGCAAAATGCCACGAACGATGCGCAAAAAATGCGTGAGCGGAAAACCTTCCCCGACCACTTGCGCCCAGTGCGGCATGCCACGGAAAGGAAACATGAAACCGGAAAGCAAGATTGAGGGAAGAAAAACAAAGAAAGCCATCTGGACAGCTTGCAGTTGGTTTTTCGCGATGGTGGAAAACGTGATGCCCATCGCGAGGTTCGCGATAATGAAAACAAGCGCGACGATTGCCAAAAGCAGAATGCTCCCCTGCATTGGCACGTGAAAGAGAAAATAAGCTGCGACGAGAATGACCGACACCTGAATGTAGCCGACCAAAATGTAAGGCACGATTTTTCCGATAAGCACTTCGCTCGGTCGGGTCGGCATCGAAAGGAGATTTTCCATCGTGCCGCGTTCGCGCTCACGGGTAATGGCCAGACCCGTGATCATGACCATCGTCATGGTGAGAATCACGCCCATCAGACCAGGGACGATGTTGTATTGAGTGATCACTTCGGGGTTGTAGAGCGAGTGCACGCGCAAATCGATCGGGCCGCTGGTCGCAGCGAGCGGGCTGAGCATTCCCTTCAAATCATTTTGCAACGCGGTATCAAAGAGCGGTTCTAACGAGCCGAGCGCAATTCCGGTGGCCGCAGGATCGGTTGCGTCAGCCTCAACCAACAGTACCGGGCGGTCGCCGCGCAAAAGATCGCGGCTGAAATTTTGCGGAATGTTGATGACAAACTGCACCTGCCCGCGTGCGAGCAGATTGTATCCTTCGCGCTCGGTTTTCACTTCGCGCACGAAATCGAAATAAGAGCTGTTCTTCATCGCGTAGAGTAACGTTCGTCCCTGCGCCCCTTGGTCAGCTACGAGCACGGCGGCCGGCAGATGTCGCGGATCGGAATTGATCGCGTAACCGAAGAGTGTGAGTTGAATCAATGGAATGCCGAGCATCATCGCAAACGTTAGGCGGTCACGGCGCATCTGCAGGAATTCCTTCGAAATGATTCCGCGCAGACGTTGGAACGAGAACTTAGGATGTCTTTCCATGATGTGGACTCCTTTCTTCCATCAAGCTGATGAACGCGTCTTCCAAACCGGATGGAATTTGATGCCACTCGTACGCGTCACGGCGGAACGGCTTTATCGCGCGTTCGAGCTCAGCTGCATCCGTGCTGCTCACATGCAACGAATTACCGAAGGCGACGGCTTGTTGCACGCCGGAAGTCTTGCGAAGTTCGTCGGCCAATTTCGCCAGGTCAGGTCCCTTCACCTCCCAAGTCGTTAGGCCGACACGCGAAATTACTTCATCGACCGTGCCATCGGCGAGTAACTTGCCTTTGGAAATATAAGCGAGCCGCTGGCAACGTTCGGCCTCATCCATGTAATGCGTAGTAATGAGAAAGGTCAGGCCCTGCGCACCGAGTTGATGAATCTCTTCCCAGAAGTCGCGCCGCGCTTTTGGATCGACACCAGCCGTTGGCTCGTCCAGCAACAATAACTTTGGCCGATGAATGAGACAGGCTGCGAGCGCGAGTCGCTGTTTCCATCCGCCGGAAAGTTCGCCTGCGAGTTGCTTTCGCCTCTCCGCCAGCCCGAGTTCTTCGACGCTTTCCTGCACTGTTTGTCTGCGGTTCTTCACGCCGTACATGCGCGCGACGAAATCGAGATTTTCTTCAATGCTCAAGTCCTCCCAGAAACTGAACCGTTGCGTCATGTAACCGACCTCGCGCTTGATCGCTTCGCTTTCAGCGATCACGTCGTGACCAAGAACTTTCCCGCTTCCGTCATCGGCTCGGAGCAATCCGCAAAGCATTCGCAAGAACGTGGTCTTGCCGCTGCCGTTTGGCCCGAGAAAGCCGAAGATCTCGCCGGTGCGGACTGTAAGATCGACGTGATCTACCGCGGTGAGCTCGCCGAACCGCTTCGTCATTCCCCGCACCTCGATCACGTCTTCCCCGTTTTTCATTTTGACTTGAACTCCACGTCAACCGGCTGACCGGGGTGAAGATCGGCCGCGGCTTTCGTATCGAAAATTAATTCGACCATGAACACGAGCTTGGCTCGCGTTTCGCGGCTGTAGATGACCGGCGGCGTGTATTCCGCTTTTGGCGAGATGTAACTCACTTTCCCGACGAAGGGTTCTTTCACACCGTCCACTTTCACTTGCGTCGTCTCCCCGTAATGAATCGCGCCGACGCGCGTTTCAGGAATGAATACTCGCACTTTGATGTTTTGCGGTGGCAACAAGACGACGACCGGTTTGCCGGCAGCCACCCATTCACCCTGCCGAAAAAGCGTGTCGTAGACCAGACCAGATTGCGGCGCCGCCTGTTTTTTCTGATCGAAACTCCAATCTGTTTGATCCAGTCGCTTCTTGTCCTGATCTCGCGTGGAACGGGCCCGATCCAAATCTTGAGGCGCGGCCACTCCGGTCCGGAAAAGTTTTTCCTGTCGCGCGAGCTCGGCTTCAGAAAGAACGAGCGCCGCTTTGATCTGCTCGCGCGCAGCTTTCTCAGCGGTCTCATCCAGCGCGAACAACGGCTGACCGGTTGTCACCTGCTGACCTCGTTGCACGGAAAGTATTTCCAATTGGCCAGCAAGCGGCGATGCAACGTAAACGAATTCCCCTTCGACATAACCTTGGAACTGATCTTGCGATTGATTGCTGCAACCGGCCAAACAGGACAGGAGCGCGATAGTCGTCGCTTTCCGCAGGAGTTGATTCATCGCGCTCATGCTTTCCGTCCTTTCGTTGTAAGCGCGCCTTCGAGAACAATCTTGAGAATCCCGGCGAAACCTTCCTTTGGCATCATGCCAAGCTCTTCCATCTTTGGCGGATTCATGATCGATTGCACCATCGCCAGCAACATTTCGATGATCAGTTTGGCCGGAACATCCTTGCGCACCATTCCTGCCCGTTGTCCCTCCACGAAAAGTTTTCCGAAGTAGCGCTGGATTAGCGCGGCCCGGCGGCGTTCGACAACTTTGAAAACGTCCGGCGCTTTTTGGCGCATATCGCGCACGAACGGCGGCTTGATCTCGTCCAATTCGCGTTGCGTGCCGGCCAGCAAGGCCTGCAAAGTCGCTGGGAAATTATGCGTGTCCGCGCGGGTAACTTCCTTATACATCGCCTCGACGCTTGCGAATTTATCGGCCAGCACAGCCTCCAGCAGATCGAACTTGCCCGGAAAATGCGCGTAAAGCGTTTTCTTGCTAATGCCGAGCTCCTCCGCCAAGTCATCCATGGTCACGCTGCGAAATCCGTGACTGAAAAAGTGGACTCGCGCCGCACCGACAATTCGCTCCCGGTTTGGATCACGCTTTCGGCTTCGCGGCGGCTGCTTATGCCTGGGGTTCATATTTACTGTTAGTCTTATCACATTGCGGAAACTAATCCAGTATATTAAGTTTCCTACGGTCGACTCCTGTAATTTCGATATATTTCTCTGCATATTGGGCGAGTCCTCAAGGCATTGCTTTGCCTGGGTGGAACGCGTTGTCCGCAACGCGTTGACAAATTAGAATGCGGCGCGCCGCCTAATTACTTGCGCCTTTGGTGATCCACTTGCCATCGCCTTCGGAGAAGTCGATCCACCCAAGAAGAAACTCGCGAGTTAAACCTTCGACAAAGCCATACCGGATCGATTACACACTAACGATCGCTGGTTACTCAGGAACACCGCTATCACAGAAACTGGGAATCAAACCTGGGCTAACGGTCATCACAATCAATGCCCCAACCAACTATCGTCGATTGCTCGGTACAACTCCCGAAAGCGTGACTTTTTCCGATCGCTTGAAGCCCGATACGGGTTTTGTCCACATTTTCGTCAAGAAGCGCAGTGAATTAGAGAAGAGATTGTCCGTCTTGCGTGAGAAAATCGCGGACACCGGAACCGTTTGGGTTTCCTGGCCAAAGAGATCAGCTAGCGTGCCTACTGACGTAACGGAAGACGTGGTGCGCGCCATCGCCCTGCCACTCGGATTCGTCGACGTAAAAGTGTGCGCAATTGATGAAACCTGGTCTGGGTTGAAATTAATGGTCAGAAGAGAGAACCGAAAATGAAAACGCGTTACTTTGATCACATTGATTTGCGAGTGAAAAACATGGAGGTAGCAATTAAGTTTTACGGACAATTTTTGCCGCAGCTCGGATTTGTTCGTGAACGGCACGAACCGTCGCCGCGTCCGGAAGCCGGCGGCGATTTCCATGCTTTTTATTCCGCCGGCACCGACAAGCCGTCGGAGTTTTTCGCATTTGACGAGGACAAGAACCACCAGCCGAACAGAACCCGCATCGCATTCTGGGCCGATACGCGAGAGGAAGTCGATCGTATTGCAGAGCTGGTTCGGCAAGCCGGCGGAAAAAATCTGGAGGGTCCGGAAATCTGTGTCGATTACACCCCGGGCTATTACGCGTTCTTCTTCGAGGACCCTGACGGGAACAAATTGGAAGTCTGCTGCCGGGAAAATCCAATCATTGCTGGATAGCAGGAAACGATATCACACGAAAATCTTGGTCTCGAAATACGAATGTTCGCGTAATCTCCTCAAACCTGATGGTTCCACGCTTTTTATTGGCTTTTGTGGTTCTGTTCGCATGTGGCTCATCTGTTATCGCCAAGGGCGAGAAGTGCCAGGCTACGCTCAAACGCATCGACGACCTTCTGAACACCTACGAACTCGAGCATCCCCTAAAACACTTCCCGAGCACGCTACGAGAATTTCAGAACTTCGCCGCCAAGAAGGGCAAGTCGCTCGACCTTATGATGTTTTCACGTTTTGAATACAAGCGGCGCGGGACAAGCCTCTTGATGTCATATACGTGCAAAGAAACGGGAGAAAGCGCCGCAAGCGGGTGCTCAATTGTGATCACGTACTGATTGTCCTTAGAGGCAGATAAATCTAACCAGACGATGAAGCATTTCTCTCGAAAGGCGTTTATAATTGTCGCGCTGCTTCACATTGCGGGAACTTTGTTTCTACTCGAGGCAGCTGTCTCGCGGGTGAAAGCTTACGAGCACGGAGATACTTCCTTTTCGCTAACAATCGTGTCGTGGATTTGGGAGCCGGTTCGAATGGTTCTTTCCCACTACTTTCGATTCGGTCCTGCTGGGTCTTTCTACTACTTGGCGCTTCCCTGGTCAGTTTGTGTCGGAGGTTGCCTGGCGTTTCTGGTGCCACATTTGTCCAGATGGAGACACCAAACGGCCTAACCAATCGCTCCGCCCTACGTCTAGTGTGGTGAATGAAGGTCGGCGGCGGTTTGCGCCTGAGCTGCTTGTTGTTTGAAACACAAAAGCTGAACCGATAGTCCGATAAAGAGGAACAGCGTGGCGAAAAATGTATTCCCGTAGAGCTGCACGGCGCGCGGGAATGGTATGCCGAGAGCGAGTAACATCAATGCTGGCAAGGCCCACCACAGAACAGCCGCGCTTTTCCCGGCAAGCACTCGCTGCGTTATCACCGCGAATGGCAGCAACAGCCAGGAATAGAAGTAGCCGAACGAAAGTGGCGTGACCATCAGCATCAACAAAAGAAGCAGAGCAAATTCGATTGAATCGCTTTCCACGGTTCGCATCCTGTCCCGAGGGATAACCACGATAAACACAATGCCGAGTCCGAGCGCTATGCTGATGATGATCGTGTTGACGACGGGAAACTCAATGTCCGCGAGGTTTACGTAAACAGGTTGGTGCGGCGCAGATGCTGCATCGGCATCGACCTGACGAAGCAATCGATTAGTTACACCCACGAGAGATTGATTTTTCCATGTGTAGCTGCGCATCGGACGCTGCCCGACGGTGACTTCGCTGTATTTCAACATTCCAGCGCTCCATTTCTCGACGTCACGCCACGCACGTTCAAATCCTCGAAATGGCGCCGGCAAAATGAGAAGCAGAAATACAAGGGTCGCGACAAGGCTGGCGGCTGCTGTCCAGTAGCGTCGGTAAACCAGATAAACGATCGCAAGGACTGGAAACGCTTTGATTGCAGCAGCAACTGCAATCAAACCGCCCCCGACAATTTGTCGTCCCGCGCGGAGCGCAACGAAAGCGCCAAGCATCAGTGCGAGCAAAACGAGGTTCGGCTGGCCAAGATGATAACTCGACCAGATATAAACGATCACGAGCAGGCTCGGAATGAGATATAACCACGGACTCGTTGGGCCTCGATTGCCCGCGGCAAGAATGGCACTCAGTTTCGCGCTGCAAAACCAAGCTAGGCAGTTGATCGGGACGAGAAGAAAAATCAATCCTCCCTGCCCAAGCAGACTTGCCCCCGCCAGAAAAAGAGCGCACGGCGGCGGATACATGAAATCGTATTTCCCGGCGCGAAAGAAATAGATTTCATCGCCTGCCAGCACATGTCTGCCGGTGGTATACCAGAGTTCGTAATCAAAGATTGTATGGCCGCGGAGGTACCGCAGGAGCGGAAGCGCACAGAAGACGGTTGCCGTTAGGACAAAAACAACGAGTAGTGCGCGAAGCGCGACTGGACTGTCAAAGGTACGATTGAAAGCTGATGACTCAGTTTGTCCTAGAACTCTGGGAAATGGAATTCGGGTTTTCAAATGTTTCGCTAGTCTCTTCAATTCGCACAGCGAATTTTTCCCTCTTACCTTTTCCCTTGCGGAAAGGGGAGAGGAATAAGGTGAGGGGTTAAATCCCTTAAAGATCAACTCCTAAACTGAACCCTCGCCCCCCTCTCCCTTACGAAGGGCGAGGCGACCCATGCGCGCCAAATGTGATTTGATCTGCCTTGCCACCGCTGCCGAGGCTTTCAAGTCTTCTTCGCGGTCTCATCAACCGGCGGACGCGCCTTATGCCAGTCAGTGCTTTGCTCATAGGCATGGGCGATCTGCAAAATGCGGGCTTCGTCGAGCGGCTTGCCTAATAACTGCAGACCGATCGGCAGCCGCTGACCGTCCATTTCCGCGAAACCACAGGGCATACTGATTCCGCAGATTCCAGCAAGGTTCGCTGCAATAGTGAAGATGTCGGCGAGATACATTTGCAACGGATCTGCGGTGCGTTCACCTAACTTGAATGCGGGCACCGGCGAGGTCGGCGAAATCAATGCATCGACTTTCTCGAATGCGTTCACGAAATCCTGCCGGATCAGCTCGCGCACTTTTTGTGCGCTCAAATAATAAGCGTCGTAATAGCCAGAGCTCAAAACGTACGTGCCGAGAATAATGCGCCGTTTCACTTCCTGTCCGAACCCTTCCTCGCGGGTGCGGCCATATAACTCGAGCATGTCCCTTGGATTTTCCGCTCGATATCCATAACGAACGCCATCGAAGCGAGCGAGGTTGGCTGAGGCTTCCGCCGTTGCCAGAATGTAATAGACCGCGACCGCGTAATCAGTATGGGGCAACGAAACATCAATGATTTCTGCGCCTAATGAATTCAACTGTTTCACTGCGGCGCTGATCGCAGCTTTCACCTGTGGATCAATCCCTTCGATCATGTATTCCCTGGGCAAACCCAACCGGACTCCACGCAAATCGGTTCCGAGCTTTGCAGCATAGTCTGGCACCGGCTCGTCGAGGGAAGTGCTGTCTTGCGCATCATGACCAGCGATTGCGTTCATGATGAGCGCGGCATCGCGAACGGTTTTCGTCAATGGCCCGATCTGATCGAGCGACGAGGCAAAGGCAACCAGCCCGAAACGCGAGACCCGCCCGTAAGTCGGTTTGAAACCGACAACGCCAGAAAGCGCAGCCGGTTGCCGAATTGAGCCGCCGGTATCGCTGCCTAATGCCCCAAAGGCCGCGTTAGCAGCGACTGCCGCCGCCGAACCGCCACTGGACCCGCCCGGAACACGCGATAAGTCCCACGGATTTCGAGTTAATTTCATGGCAGAATTTTCCGTGGACGAACCCATGGCAAACTCATCCAGGTTAGTTTTGCCGAATGGGATTGCGCCCGCGGCGCGCAATTTTTGAATCACCGTTGCATCGTAGGTCGACCGATAACCCCGCAAGATCTTCGACCCGCAGGTGCACGGCTGTCCCATCACGTTGATGATGTCTTTGATTGCAACAGGCACACCGCCCAACGGAAGGTCGACATTCGCTTTCTCCGCCTCTTTGGCGGCGGCATCTATGTCGTGTGAGAGATAAGCGCCGATTTCTCCATCGACGGCTTCAATGCGTTCTTGCAGAGCACTGATGACTTCACGGGCGGAAACTTCCCGTCTACGCAACAATGATTGCAGATCGGCGATGCTCAGCGCCAGCAGATCCTTCTCCGTCATTCCACCACTTTAGGGACGATAAAAAGGCCGTTCGTCTTTCGAGGCGCATTGCTCAGCGCCTGTTCCGCGGTAAACCAATCCTTGGACTTGTCCTCCCGGAAAACATTAAAAATCGGGAGAGCGTGCGCAGCTGCTTCGACGCGACTCACGTCTGCCTGCCGAAGTTTTTCAACATACTTCAGCACATCGCTCAGCTGCTTCTGAAAAGCCTTCGCTTCCCCTTCGCTCAGATTGATTCGCGCCAGCCTGGCGACGTATCCAACGTCGAAATCCGAATTGGCGGCCATGATTGTCGCTTAAGAATGCAGGTGGCTGATCAACCAAATGACCGCGACGGCAAGTGCGACCACAAGAAGGAGAAAAATGATTTGGCCTTCGCGCCGCTCTTTGCGCATCGAACGAGGGCGTCGGGATTTCCTGCTGTCGCCCCTGGAGCCCGTGCCTTGCGCCGCAACTGAGACGCGGAATCGTTTATCGGTTCGATTATCTTTTGGAGCTTGTTCCGCCCTGCTTTTCTCGATCCGCGGCACCTTCGCAACAAGCTGCTCGAGCTTTTCCAGCCTCTCGCGCAGTTCCGCTTCCTGTCGCGTGATTTCTTCCTGCCTGCGGCGAAGCGGCGGGCTGGACTTAGGCGAACGACGAAACAGCGCCATCACTTGCTCGCCAACCAAATGAAAAGAGCAAGAGCAATGGCTCCAAAAATGATCAGCGGCAAAGTGAGTGCGACGCCAATCTGGAACCAATGAAAAAATGAACGTCCGCCGTTGCTCTCGTATGCGTCCGTCACGACATCGGGAAGTGACGCATCGCCTTCATTTCCGCCCGCTGCCTGCAACCGGCTGCGTTGCTCGTTGTAAACCGTCCGCGCCTCATCCACTGTGCTCAAGGCGCGACTGAGCTCCTTGTGCAACTCGGAGGGGTTCCAGCTTTTTGGATCGATCGCTTCGATTAATTCCAGATGCTGCCCGAAGCTTTCCCGGGCTGCACGGATCTGTTCGAGGCGACTTTGTGCGTTGTAACCCTCACGCTCGAGCACAACAAGCGAGCGGGTCAGTTTGTCGGCCATTTCCGCGCGACCGTGCTCCAATTCATCCTGGCGACGACTAAGCTCTTCCAGTTCGCGCTTTTGTTTTTCGATCTGCTCCTGCTGGCGCTTCAGCTGGAGCAGTTGCTCCTGCGCCTTCTGCACTTGCGAGTCCAGGTGCTCGGGAGAATTCGCTTCGTCCTCGCTCAGTTCGAGCATTTGTTCCACCGGTCGAATTTTTTCTGCCATGACAAATCGGGACTCGCCGTCCGGGCTCGCTGCAGCGCCATATTAAATGGCTCAATAGAGAATTCCAGATATTTCGTTAAGCACACGCGAAAAATTTCGGGTCACATGTGCTTCGCATCATCGTCCCGGCATCATTTCGAGAAGGAAACCCTTGAAATATTCCGTTTCAGGAATTGTCGGCAGCACAGGATGATCAGGAGCCTGCTCGAACCGGCGCAAGCGTCGCGCGGAACGCCGGGCATCAACCAGCGCATCTGAAATTGTCTGGAAGAATGCCGTGTCGCTCACATGATGTGAGCAAGAAAAAGTCGCCAGGACACCTTCCTTCGATAGCAGCTTGAATGCCCGCATGTGCAATTCTCGATAGCCGCGCAACGCGTCGCGCAACCCGCTCCTGGTTTTTGTAAACGACGGCGGATCGAGAATGATCAAATCATACTGGACGCCCGCTTTCTCGCTCGCGCGCAGGAACTGAAAGACATCCTGCTGAATCCATCCTGCGTTCAATTCATTGCGCGCTGCGTTCTGTTTCGCAGTCGCGATGTTCTCGGCATTTTCTTCAACACCGGTCACTTCCGCGGCGCCCGCACGCGCACACGTCAGCGCAAATGCTCCCTGATTTGTGAAACAATCCAATACCCGCCGCTCGCGCGCGTATCCGGCCACGACCGCGTAATTGTATCTTTGATCGAGATAGAAACCTGTCTTTTGCGCGTGCAGAAGATCGACTTCGAATCTTACATTTTCTATTTCAATCTCGATTTGCGATCCCACGCTTCCGGCCAAGACATTCGTGCGTAACTCTAATCCTTCTGCCTTGCGAACTGGCGCGTCATTTCGTTCAATGATGCAAGGTAGCGCATGCGTCTCGCTTGCGGCCTTTTCACTCGCAAGCCAGAGGCTCGCGCTACATTCCTCTATCGCATCGACGATCAATTCTCTTCGCATGTCCATCGCCAGCGTGAGCGTCTGCATTACAAAATGGTCGCCGTACCTGTCGACAATTAATCCAGGCAACCCGTCGCTTTCACTCCAGACAACGCGGCAAAGCTTGGGATCAACACCTCGCCGCGCGCGGTATTCCGCTGCTTGGGCGATGCGCCGCTTGAAGAAATCCAGGTCCAATTGCTGTTTCCGGCGCGAGAAACGGCGCGCCACAATTTGTGACCTGGAATTATAAATCGCGCTACCAATTAAATGATCCTTACCGTCCTTGAGCGAGATGACTTCGCCGTCTGCCGGTTTCCCATACACCTTCAGAACTTCGCTCGAAAACACCCAATCGTGTCCGTGTAAGATTCGCGCTCGCGGTTTGACAACAATTCCGGCCATGAGTTGAAGTGAGAGGTGAGAAGTGAATAGTGAGAAGTAGTTATACTGGCAACTTCTCACCTCTCACGTCTCACTAATCACATGCAAACTCCACCTCAATCATCAATCGACCTTCCTGGAATCAAAAAACTGCGCAGCGGCAAGGTGCGTGAAGTCTTTGATCTTGGCGACACACTCTTATTTGTCGTAACAGACCGCCCTCGTCACGGAGAAGTTCGAAGAGTTCCCGAAGGAGCTGCAACAATTCGGCGAGCAGCTTGCCGGGCGTTCGATGATTGTAAGGAAAACGAAGCCCCTGCCAGTGGAGTGCGTAGTGCGGGGCTATCTTGCCGGGTCTGGTTGGAAAGAATATCAAGACTCCCAAAATGTCTGCGGAATCAAACTGCCCGCCGGCCTAAAGCTGGCTTCGCAATTGCCAGAGCCAATCTTCACGCCGGCGACAAAGGCGGAAGAAGGTCATGACGAGAACATCGACATGAAACGATGCGCTCAAATCCTCGGTGATGAAATTGCGAATCGTGTCAAAACTTTGAGCCTTGAAATCTATTCGCGAGGCCGTGAGCACGCGGCACAGAAGGGAATCATCGTCGCAGACACGAAATTCGAGTTTGGCACGATCGATGGAGAACTGCTTTTGATCGACGAATGTCTTACGCCGGACTCTTCGCGGTTTTGGCCAAAAGATCAATACGCCATCGGGCAGAGCCCGCCCAGCTTCGATAAGCAGTTCGTCCGCGATTATCTCGAGACGCTTGATTGGGACAAAACTCCGCCGGCACCGCGTTTGCCGAAGGATGTTGTCGAGAAAACGTCGGCGAAATACCTTGAAGCTTTTCGTCGCCTGACGGATAGCGAACTCGCAACGGCATAAAAGACATCACAGATTGTCATTCTGAGCAAAGCGAAGAATCTCGGATCAAGGTTGGACCGGCCATTCCAGCGGAAATGGACCAAAGATGTTTCGATCCCCTCAACATGACAGCGCCATTCTTGAGACGGGTGGAGATCTGGATTAGACCCATTGTTAAATTGAGTTGCAGTGCCGCCTCCGCCTAAAACGAAAATGTCATCCACCCGGCCGGACATATTGTTCATCATGACCGATCAACAGCGATTCGATACCATCGCTGCACTCGGTAACTCGCACATTTATACACCTAACCACGACCGGCTGGTACGCAGGGGCATCAGCTTTTCCAATGCATATGCTACCTGTCCGGTTTGTATCCCAGCGCGCTACACCATCCGGACAGGATGCGAACCGATAACGACGCGCGCGTTCAGCAATGCAAAACCAAAGCCGGCGGCGGGACAGGCCGCTGAAATGGAAGCGCGTTGTGGCCCGTATTTGGGACGCTCAATGTCGCGCCTGGGATATCGGACTTTTGGAATCGGGAAGTTCCATACGTATCCCTGGAATGAAGATCTCGGCTACCAAACGCTGTGGCGCAGTGAAGAAACTTATCATCCCCCAGCGCGCGAAGGTGACGACTACGGTTCATGGCTGACCCGGGAGCACCCAGCGTTTGATTTCCTAGAGCAACCGTTTGGGGAACGAACCGAGATGTATTACCTGCCACAGCGCAGTCCGCTTCCGGCGGAGCTAGGCGTCGAATGGTGGACCGCCGGCCGCGCCGTAGAGGAAATTGCAAAGTCAGACGATTCGCAGCCTTTTTTTGGGTTCATATCATTTGTCGGTCCGCATCCGCCGCTGGCTCCGCCAATTCCTTTCAACCGGATGTACGATCCAGACCGAATGCCGGACCTCGTTCTCGGCAGCGTCGAGGAAGATCATCTTGACGAAGAAATTCCGTTCATGCGATACGCCGTTTGGGCAGAGGCAATCAACCCGGCGCTGGCGCGAATCGTGAAGGCACGCTACTACGGCGAGATCAGCTATCTCGATCATTGCCTGGGTCGAATCCTCGATGCCGTCGAAGCGCGATCGAATTCGGAGAATGTTCTTATCTGCTTTTTCTCGGATCATGGCGACCTCTTGGGGGATCATCACGGCTGGCAAAAACAGAACTTTTTTGAGGCCGCATGCCGCGTTCCCTTGTTGCTGAGTTGGCCGGCGATGCTGCCGAAGGGAACTATCCAGAATGAATTGATCAGCCTTGCGGACTTATTCGGAATCGCGACCGAGGCTGCTGGTGAGTGTGACGTGCGAGAGGGGACGAACGTTCTCAAAATGTTGCGAGGTGAATGCGTGCGACGCCAGTATCTTGTCGGTATGGTTGAACCTCCTGGCTCACACGATTTCAAACTCATGGTGGTTACCGATGAGTGGAAATACATCTTCATGGCAAACGGCGGACGGGAACAACTCTTCAACCTCAGGCAAGATCCCAATGAACTGTCCAACTGTGTCGCGTCAGCTTCCAAGATCAGGAACGAGCTGTACGCATTGGGCGTGCAAGCCTGCCAGGTGCCCGCCGGGATAGACGCCCTCGATGGTCAAAAGCTGCGCGCGTTTCCTTTCCGAGAGCGCCCACGAACGCGCATTTATCAATTCGATCGCTCGCGCGGGGTCGTTGGATTTCCAGATCCACCACAGGATGCATTGAAGGATTTAGACCCCGCCACCTTGAAGCGGATGAAGTAATATGGATCTAACGCAGGAAAGTCTCGGCGCCGGTCTCAAGCCCGGGGACGCGCACTACCGCGCGTATGTCGGTCCGCCCGAAGATTACGATTTGATCGCGGCGATGACTTTCAATCTCCTGACTACGCTTGGTTTGCGGCAACATCATTCGCTGCTCGACGTCGGATGCGGTTCGCTTCGAGTCGGCCGCTTGCTGATTCCCTATCTGAATTGCGGAAAGTATTTCGGCGTTGAGCCAAATGAATGGCTGGTGGAAGAAGGAATTAAGCGGGAGCTCGGCGAAGCATTGTTGGAAATCAAACGTCCGACGTTCTTTTTTGCCGATTTGCCAGAAGTAATTACTCAAGCGAATACGTCATTCGATTTCGCGGTGGCTCAGTCGATTTTCAGTCACTGCGGACTGGATCTAATCAAAGGTTGGCTGTCCGCAATTTCGCGCTCACTCACTGAAGACGGCGCTTTAGTCGCCACGTTTTTACTCGGGGAGCAGGACTCGCCCGCAAAAGGCTGGGTCTATCCCGAATGTGTGAATTACAGGCCAGCTACAATGAGACAGGCGGCCGCAGATGCCGGTTTGCGATTTGAACTTTTAGATTGGAAACATCCCAGGCAAACATGGGCGCTTTTTGCCGCGCCAAAGTTTGACTCGGGATGGTTGAGAAACAAACCTCTTACTTGGAATGCAGGACTGGCGAAAGCGCTAACCAGAAACAAAGCCGGGAATATCACTCCGGCAGCGCCAGCGGCTTCTGCCGATTTTTCGCACGCGGAAGGCCACGTCTACGATCAGGATGGCCTGCGGTCGATTCACAATCATGAATTCATGGACGACCCGGCTTTCCGAAAAGCTTACCAGCGCGGTATTCGCGCCGCGGGCGACGATTACCGATGGCACTGGCGGGTCCACATCGGTCTGTGGGCCGCTGCCTGTGCCGCCCGACTCGAAGGCGACTTCGTGGAGTGCGGAGTAAACCGCGGTTTTCTTTCGTCCGCGATTATGGATTATCTGAACTGGGATTCTTTGCGAAAGCACTTTTATCTGTTGGATACTTTTCGCGGCCTGGATGAACGGTTTGTTTCATCTGCAGACAGAGCTTCAGGCGCGGTGGAGAAGAACAAGAAGAGTCTGGCTTCGGGATTTTATGCTCAGGGAATCGAAGAAGTGCGCGCGAACTTTTCTCAATGGAAAAATGTTTCTCTCATTGAAGGATCGATTCCCGAAACTCTGTCACAGGTCCGCGCGGAGAAGATTGCCTACCTGCACCTCGACATGAATTGTTCGCCGCCCGAGATTGCAGCGATCCAGTGCTTCTGGGAGCGGCTCGTCCCCGGAGCGTTCGTGCTCCTCGATGACTATGCGTACCACGGGTATCTTTCGCAGAAAATTGCGATGGACCAGTTTGCCCAGGAAAAAGGGATCAAAATTTTGTCGTTGCCCACTGGTCAGGGACTCTTGGTCAAGCCGATCGGTAATCGTTAGGCGGAATGGGAGAGCCTTCACCGAGTTTGGAGATTTGCCCGGTATGCGGTGGCGACCGGTTCGCAAACGAACCAGTACTCTGGCCGGAACTGATCGAGCAATGGGAGTTATCGCCCGAAGAAGTCGCTTACATCGATTTACAGCAGGGATTTTGCTGTGCGGCTTGCAAAAATAATCTGAGAACCATGACGCTGGCCGCAGCGATGACCAGAGCGTTCGGGTTCGACGGAAGTTTGAAGGATTTCTGTCGCAATGACCCAGGGATTCGACAACTCACTGTTATTGAAATCAATCCTGCCAAGAATTTGTCGCCTTTCCTTCAGGCGCTTCCGAAACATGCGCTCCACTCCTTCCCGCAGCTCGACCTCCAGCAAATGAGCTTTCCGGATTCATCGATCGACGTCATTCTGCATTCCGACACTCTGGAGCACGTTCCAAATTCAAAGAGGGCTTTGGAAGAATCCCGGCGTGTTTTGAAGCCGGGAGGCCATTTGTTTTACACCATCCCGATTGTTATTGGCCGCCTGACCCGCACAAGGCAGGACTTGCCTGCGAGTTATCACGGAAGACCGGGTGTGGAACGGGCAGATTGCGTAGTGCAAAAAGAATACGGCGCCGATTTCTGGTGCGAGATTTTCGAAGCTGGATTTCGTGAAATAAGCCTAACGAGTCTGATCTTTCCCGCGTCCGTTGCCATCCATGCAATCAAAACATAGCAACGACAAGATTTTTGCCGTTCCGCAAAAGGTAGAAGACATCGCCGATTGCTATTTTTATCACACCGTCGAGCTCCCTGGTTATGGGGTCATCACCGGAGATTGGGATTTGCGTCGTGGAATGGACGATTACCTGGGGAAGGTAGCGTTTGCAGGACAACGCGTTCTGGAAATCGGTCCGGCCAGCGGTTTTGTCACGTTCGAGATGGAAAAACGCGGCGCCGAAGTGGTTTCCGTCGAAGTAACTGCGGAGCACGGCTGGGATTTTGTTCCCTATCCGGCTTCAAAGTTGGAAGAGGTGTTTGGCCCACGACAAATAGTGATGCAACGCTTGAAGAATTCCTATTGGTTTAGTCACGCCGTTCAACACTCCAAGGCCAGGCTGTACTATGGCGATGTTTACAATTTGCCTTCTTCTCTTGGAAAATTCGACATCGCCGTGATGGCATCGGTGCTGCTGCATTGCCGTGACCCGCTCCGGATCATTGAGCAATGCGGGGAAAAAGCCACATCGCTCATTATCACCGATATGTTTTATCCGGACCTGGAAGGTGCACCAATTTGCCGTCTGGCGCCGACTTCGCAGAACTTTCTCTGGCATACTTGGTGGCATTTCAGCACGCGCTTTTTGACTCAATTTCTGGCTGTCATGGGATTCAAAACACCAGAAATTTTAACACACCAACAGTATCACCGCGGACGAGCGCACACGCTTTTTACTATCGTCGGCCGACGTTAATTGCAGCAGCGTCGCGCTGGTCTGACGCTAGGAGCCAATCTGATCATCGCCATTCTGAACGTAGCGAAAAATTTCTAATCAGTTTTAGAGCAACCCGCCGCAGAAATAGCCACAGATGTTTCGCTCCGCTCAACATGACAGCACCACTTGGGAGGTGGCTTCTACGAAATTAATTCGCTAACGAGGGATTTCTCTTCTTTCAATTCCGCCACGGATCCGTCGATTTTCGCGCGACTAAAGTCATTGATTGGTAATCCCGGCACGATTTCCCATTTTCCGCCGTTCACACGAACCGGGAATGACGAGATCAACCCTTGCTCAACGTCATAGCTGCCATCGGAATAAACCGCCACGCTGTGCCAGTCGTTCGCGGGTGTGTTGTTGGTGAGCGAAAAGACCGTGTCAACGACCGCGTTTGCCGCGGAACCGGCCGACGAAAGTCCCCGCGCTTTGATCACTGCGGCTCCGCGCTGTTGTACGGTAGCGATGAATTCTTCCTTCAACCATTTTTCGTCCCCGATGACTTCGTTCGCGGGCCGATTGTCGATTCTGGCGTTATAGAAATCCGGGTACTGAGTCGAGGAGTGATTTCCCCAGATAGTCATGTTTGTGACGGAGCCAATGCTTACACCGGCTTTGTGTGCGAGCTGCGCGCGGGCACGATTTTCGTCCAACCGGGTCATTGCAAACCAGCGGTCACGCGGGATTTCTCTCGCGTTATTCATCGCAATAAGGCAATTCGTATTGCACGGATTTCCAACGACGAGCACCCGCACATCGGAAGCAGCGTTTTTTTCGATCGCCTGGCCCTGTCCGATGAAAATCTTGCCGTTGATCCCCAGTAAATCTTTTCGTTCCATGCCGGCCTTACGAGGCACACTTCCGACCAGCAACGCCCAATTAATGTCGCGGAAGCCTTCATTGAGATCGGCAGTCGGCACAACCGATTCGAGCAGCGGAAATGCGCAATCGTGCAATTCCATCACCACGCCATCCAGCGCGCCGAGCGCAGCGGGAATCTCAATCAAATGCAATGTGAGCGGTTGGTCCGGCCCGAACATCTGTCCAGAGGCGATGCGAAACAGAAGCGCGTAACCAATCTGTCCGGCAGCGCCAGTTACAGCGACTTTAATTGGAGTCTTCATGATGCAATTAGCCATAAACGCCTTGGTGAGCAAAGCCAAAGCCGTGATAGGTTAACGGGTATCGATGTATCCAACGAGGCTAAACAAAATCATTAATCTCTTCGAATCGCTTCCCGAGGATGAGCGGCGTGAGACACTTGTTTCCTACGCTGACAACGCGAAAAACCAGGGGCCGCGCGAGGGCGAGGACTTCGACCTCATCGATGTCCGAAAAGACGAGGAATGCACAGACACGGTGGGCGTTTATCTGCGCGTCGATGAACACGGCGGAGCGCACATTCGCATGACGCTCGGCCCGGAGGTGCAAACACTGACTCGCTCCATGACGTCGATTCTTTGCAAAGGACTTGAGGGCTCAACGCCGCAGGAAATTCTCGATCTTCCAAGCGATTTTGTCAGGCGAATCGTCGGTACGGAGCTGGTGCGCATCCGCAGCCAGACTGTCTATTACGTACTCACCCGCATCAAAAGCATCTGCAAGGTGTGGCTGGACAGACAACGCATGGCGGAGGTGGCGTAACATTCATCTACGATTCTCGCGTGACGACAGCGTGATTTCGTTTACTGTCCGCGCTGGCGCAGATGCCGCGAAATAACGAGCTCAAAAAAATCTTGCTGATCGGCTCCGGTCCAATCGTGATCGGGCAGGGCTGCGAATTTGATTATTCAGGCGTGCAGGCGTGTAAGGCGTTGCGCGAAGAAGGGTATGAGGTCGTGCTGGTGAATTCCAATCCAGCTACAATCATGACCGATCCTGAATTCGCCGATCGCACTTATATCGAACCGATCACACCCGAAGTGATCGAGGCGATCATGGAACGCGAAAAACCGGACGCCATTTTGCCAACCTTGGGCGGACAAACGGCGCTGAACGCCGCGATGGAATTGAACCGTAACGGGGCGTTGGCGCGACATGGCGTGAAGTTGATAGGCGCAAACGCCCAGGCCATCGCAAAAGGCGAAGATCGGCAACTGTTCAAGGAAGCGATGTTACGCATAGGGCTTGATGTGCCGCGTTCCGGCGTGGCGCGTTCCCTCGGAGATATCGACCGTATCGTTGGTGAGATTCGAACATTCCCGCTGATTATTCGACCGGCATTCACTCTGGGCGGGACCGGCGGCGGGATCGCTTATAATCGCGAAGAGCTCGATGCGATCGTTGCACGCGGTCTCGATCTCTCACCGGTCCACGAAGTTTTGATCGAGGAATCACTGGTCGGATGGAAGGAATTCGAGATGGAAGTGATGCGCGACCGGATGGACAACTGCGTGATTGTTTGTTCCATCGAGAATTTCGATCCGATGGGCGTGCATACCGGCGACTCCATTACTGTCGCGCCCGTGCAGACCCTCACGGACAAGGAATACCAGATGATGCGCGACGCCGCGTTCGCCGTCATCCGGGAGATCGGCGTGGAGACCGGTGGATCGAACATTCAATTTGCGGTTCATCCTGACAACGGCCGGATGGTTGTCATTGAGATGAACCCACGGGTCTCGCGTTCCAGCGCGCTGGCTTCGAAGGCAACAGGATTTCCGATTGCCAAAATCGCGGCCAAACTCGCGGTCGGTTACACGCTCGATGAGATCAAAAACGATATCACCCGCGAAACGCCGGCGTGCTTCGAGCCGACGATTGATTATTGCGTGGTGAAAGTGCCGCGGTTTACGTTCGAAAAGTTTCCACAGGCGGAAGCGACGCTGACAACGCGAATGAAAAGCGTTGGTGAAGCGATGGCGATCGGGAGGACGTTCAAGGAAGCATTACAAAAGGCCCTCCGGAGTCTGGAGATCAAGCGCTTCGGTCTATGCGGCGATGGCGCAAATAAAGATGTCGATCCGGAGACGCTGCGCTTGAGGCTCGCTATTCCGAACGCGGAACGGATTTTTTATCTGGCCCAGGCGTTTCAAGATGGAATGCCAATCGAAGAAGTTTTCGAATTAACGAAGATCGACCGTTGGTTTTTACGAAACGTGGCTGAGGTGGTAGCAGAAACGCGCTGTTTAAAGACGAAGGATCTGCACCGCGCCAAGAAACTCGGTTTTTCAGATCAACAACTGGCGGTGGCCCACGGAGTCAACGCGAGCGAGATCCGGGCGAAACGGAAATCGTCGGGCGTCGTGCCGACCTATCGACTCGTCGACACGTGCGCGGCCGAGTTTGAAGCATACACACCGTACTATTACTCGACCTACGGCGATGAGAACGAGCGCCGCGATAGCGCCAGGCGCAAAGTCATCATCCTGGGTGGCGGACCAAATCGAATTGGGCAGGGAATTGAATTCGATTACTGCTGCGTGCACGCGGCCTTTGCTCTGCGGGAGCTCGGATTTGAGACCATCATGGTCAACTCAAATCCGGAGACGGTTTCCACCGATTACGACACTAGTGACAAACTCTACTTCGAGCCGCTCACCCTCGAAGACGTGCTCAACATTTGCGACCAGGAGAAACCCGAGGGCGTGTTCGTCCAGTTCGGTGGTCAGACGCCGCTGAACCTGGCGAGTGGATTGAAGGCTGCAGGCGTACCAATTCTGGGCACAGAGCCCGAAAGCATCGAGACAGCGGAAGATCGGCAGTTGTTCGCAACCATGCTGGACAAACTGGGCCTGCGCCAAACGCCGAACGGATCGGCGACGAGCACTGAAGGCGCCGTCGCAATTGCCGGAAAAATCGGCTATCCAGTACTCGTTAGGCCGAGCTTCGTTCTCGGCGGACGCGCCATGGAGCTTGTCTACAATGAAGAAGATCTCCGGCGTTACATGGCAAGCGCAATTGAAGTCACGCCGGATCGTCCGGTGCTGATCGATCGCTTTCTGGAAGACGCTATCGAAGTCGACGTCGATTGCATCTCAGATGGAGAAACGACCGTGATCGGTGCAATTATGGAGCACATCGAGGAGGCAGGCATTCACAGCGGCGACAGCGCATGCGTCATTCCGACGTTCTCGTTGTCGCAGGACGTCCTCGACGAGATTTCCGCTGCGACAAAGGCGATGGCGCGAGAGTTAAACGTCCGCGGGCTAATGAATGTGCAATTCGCCGTGAAGGGCGATGACGTTTATGTTTTGGAAGTAAATCCGCGCGCGTCGCGCACCGTTCCATTCGTCAGCAAAGCAATCGGTGTCCCGCTTGCAAAGCTAGCCGCCAAAGTGATGACTGGAAAATCATTGCGCGACCTCGGCTTCACAACGGAAGTCGTGCCGAAACATTTTTCTGTGAAAGAAGCAGTGTTCCCGTTTCTGCGCTACGAAGGTCTCGATATTTCGCTCGGTCCGGAGATGAAATCGACTGGCGAAGTGATGGGCATGGATGTCGATCTGGGTCTTGCTTATGCGAAGTCCCAGATGGCTGCTCCACCGCCCCTGCCAAAAAAAGGAAAAGTATTCATCAGCGTCAAAGACGCCGATAAGGAAGCGGTGATCCCGGTCGCGCGAGAATTTGTGAAACTCGGATTTGAAATTATTTCGACAACCGGAACCGCCGAAGCGCTGGCGAAAGCGAAAATCAAAGTGACAAAAGTTTTCAAGATTCACGAAGGACGGCCAAACGTGCTCGATCGCGTCAAGAATGGTGACATTAATTTCATCATCAACACGCCAAGCGGAAAAATTCCCCGCGAGCACGAGGTGGTCATTCGCAATACCGCGCTGGCGGCGAAAATTCCGATCATGACAACAGTGCGAGCCGCGCTGGCAAGTGCGAATGGGATCCGGTCACTGCAAAAGCGCAAGGTTCAGGTGCGCAGTTTGCAGGAATACAATTCGGCTGTCATCCCGAGCGAAGCGAGGGACCTCGCAAAGAGTCCTTGATCACACTTGGTGCAACGGGCGATCCATAATCTGATGTGAGATCCTTCACTTCGTTCAGGATGACCGTGTGTTTGTCACCTTGAACGTTCAGCGTTGAGCGTTACGATTGCCCGACATGAAATCCTTGTTTTGCTGTTTAATTGCCGCCACGCTGGTTGCAGCGGCACTCGCCGAAGAAAAGAAAGAAACTTCTCCCATGAGTACCTCAAACGAAGTCGCGGTAATCAAGACTAACGAAGGCGAATTGGTGGTACAGTTTTGGACTGATGCCGCGCCGAATACGATCGAGAATTTTAAAAAGCTGACACGTCAGGGTCTCTACGACGGAACAATTTTCCACCGCATCGTCAAAGGGTTCATGATTCAGGGCGGCGACCCCAATTCAAAAGATCCGGCAAAAGAGGACAGCTACGGACAAGGCGGCCCGGGTTACAAGGTCAAAGCCGAATTTAACAATCATTCCCACGATCGCGGCGTCATCTCAATGGCGCGCGGACCCGATCCGGATTCGGCTGGTTCGCAATTCTTCATTTGTCTTGCGCCGGTTCGGCGACTCGATGGGCAGTACACGACGTTCGGCAAATTGATCAAAGGAGACGATGTGCTGGACAAAATCGGGAACACGCCGGTCGAGCGAAATGCGCAGGGCGAAATGAGCAAGCCGACGAAACGCGTAATCATCGAAAGCGTCAAAATCGTACCAGCCGACTCCGTAAAATAGCCGGATGGAAATTTTTGATTCACATCTGGCTTCAGCCAAGTGCTTGCCCTGCGAGCGTAAAGAGCCGTTTTACGGCTTTTTACAAATCCATGAAATAAGCCGTTTGAAACGGCTTATGACGCTTGCACGTTGAGCAACACCGGTCTAAAGCCCGGTGTTACTGAGAATCGGCATGAATTCAGAATGTACAAAGATCGCTCTCATCCAGATGCACTGCGGCCCGGAACCGGAGAAGAATTTCTCGCGCGCGATTGAATTTATTCGCGAGGCGGCAGCAAAAGGCGCGCAGATCGTTTGTTTACCTGAGCTTTTTCGATCGCAATATTTTTGTCAGACAGAAGACCACAAGAATTTCGATCTGGCTGAGGAAATTCCCGGCAAATCAACATCGGCATTGGGAGAAGTAGCGCGAGAAACTGGGGCCGTAATTATTGCCTCACTTTTCGAGAAACGCAGTGCCGGCGTTTATCACAACACCGCGGCAATCATCGGCGCCGATGGAAAATTGATCGGCAAATATCGCAAGATGCATATCCCGGACGACCCGCTGTATCACGAGAAGTTTTATTTCGCGCCTGGGGACCTTGGTTTTCAGGCGTGGTCCACAGCGCAGGGCAAGATTGGTGTTTGCGTCTGCTGGGACCAATGGTATCCGGAAGCGGCGCGCCTGACGGCGTTGCACGGCGCGGAGATCATTTTTTATCCGACAGCAATCGGCTGGCACCCTTTGGAAAAGAAGGAGTTCGGTGCGGCGCAACATTCCGCATGGGAAACGATCCAGCGCAGTCACGCAATCGCCAACGGGTGTTATGTCGCAGTGCCAAACCGCGTTGGCCATGAAGCGCCGGCCGGGGGCGATGGAATTGAATTTTGGGGACAAAGTTTTGTTTGCGGACCGGACGGCGAAATCATCGCAGAAGGTTCAGTTGATCGAGAAGAAATCGTGATGGTCGATGTGGATTGGAGTCGCGTAAATGAGCAGCGCACGCACTGGCCATTTTTGCGAGATCGGCGCGTTGATGCTTACAGCGAGCTTAACCGGCGGATGATAGACTGAATTCCGAGCGTTTACTGCATGATTCGCAGCGTTTCCTGAACTGACATCCATGGCAGGCCTTCCGCCTCTCTCCTTGGACAAGGGGAGAGGATTGAGGTGAGGGGTTAGGTACTGAGCGTGCCTTTTACCGCAGAGACCCCTCACCCTCTCCCTTCCGCAGGGAGAGGCGACCCTCCGAACGCGCCCATGCCGTCCGTCTTAACATCCAACTGATAATCTAACCAGCTGGAGATCCAGAAACCGAAACACCGAAACAGCGCTGTTTTGAATTTGGGCTTTGTGTTAATGACGATGGAATGAGTGCCCCGGCTTCTCACCAAGTGCGTCGGCCATGGTATCGGCCGTCTTTGACGATGCAGATCATGATCGGGTTGGTCGTCGGCGGTTTGATTGGATGGCTAAGGCCCGATTGGGGTAACGCGGTTTATTTTTTGCGGGACATCTTCATTAACCTGATCAAATCCATCATAGCGCCACTGGTGTTCTCAACCATCGTGGTTGGAATTGCGGGCGCAGGTGCGTTGCGAAAGGTGGGACGGATGGGCGTGAAAGCGCTCATCTATTTCGAGATCGTCACTACGGCGGCGCTCTTCATTGGATTGGCTGTAGTCAATTTCACAAAACCTGGCGCAGGCGTAACTCTCGCCGCCAGTAACACCGACGTAATTAAGACAATCGGACAAAGTCATCCTAGGACATTTATCGAAACAATCGTCCACGCGTTTCCCTCGAGCGTGATCGAAGCGATGGTGCGCGGTGACGTTTTACAAATCGTCACGTTTAGCGTGCTGTTTGCGCTGGCTGTCTCAGCAATTGGTGAAAAGGGCAAACCAATCATCCGGGCGACGGAGAGCCTGGCCCAGATCATGTTCAAGTTTACCAATTATGTGATGCTGTTCGCGCCGATTGGAGTCGGCGCAGCCATGGCGCACACGATTGGCACACAAGGTCCGGGTGTGCTGGTGAATCTCGGCAAATTGATCGGCTCACTTTATCTGGCTCTCGTAATTTTCATCCTGTCGATCTTCGGATTGGTGATTTGGATCGCCCGTATTCCGCTATGGCAATTCGTCAGGGCAGTCCGCGAGCCTGCGGCGCTCGCGTTCGCAACCACGAGTAGCGAATCGGCGTTACCAAAAGCAATGGAATCGATGGAGCGTTTTGGCGTGCCGCCGCACATCGTCGGATTCGTCATGCCGACCGGCTACTCGTTCAATCTCACGGGATCGACCTTATATCTGGCAATGGCCTCCGTATTCGTGGCGCAAGCCGCCGAGACGACAATGGGTTGGCACATGTCGTTAGGTCAACAAGTCACGATGATGTTGACATTGATGCTGACTTCCAAAGGCGTGGCCGGCGTCCCTCGGGCGTCGCTTGTCATTTTGCTGGCGGCACTGAATTCGTTCATACCGTCAGGCTTGGGACCTATCGGCGTAGCGATTATTTTCGGCGTGGACGAATTGATGGACATGGGTCGCACCTGCGTCAATGTGATCGGCAATTGTCTGGCAACGGTAGTCGTCGCACGCTGGGAAAAAGAATTCGATGAAAATCGCGCCCGCGTTTTTGGGACGGCCTCTGAAGAAGAATTGGATTTGAAATCGGGCGCCGTCGCGTTCGCCGACGCAGTCGCGCAAGGCGATTAGGCCTGCAAGTATTACTACAAAACCAGGGACGCGAATAAATCGTGTCCCTGTTTTTTTTGGGGGAATTACACCAGACATTTGCTCCGCATCATCAAGGATCGACAAAGCTGGATTGTTCTCGGTAAGGTTTGTGAGCCATGCCACCTTTGCACACACTCACGGGAGCAATTTATCTTACCCAAATTTTCAGCTCCGCTTTTCTAGCGATTCTTTTCCTTCAATCTGGGATCGATAAAATCATCGATCACCGAAGTAACCTCGAATGGCTTAAAGGACATTTTGCTAAAAGCCCGCTCGCTGGAGTTGTGCCCGTACTATTGGCGGCAATCACGCTTCTCGAAGTTGGAGCTGGAGCACTCAGCGCGATTGGATGCATAGTACTAATGATTTCGCGAGAAACGACCATTGCCTTTTACGGCGCCGTCACTTCAGCCGTTGCCCTAATTGCACTGTTCTTCGGACAACGAATGGCGAAAGATTACGCCGGGGCAGCTGTACTTCTTCCGTACTTCTTGCTGACGCTAGCCGCAATTTATCTGCTCGCGTTGCCGTGAACTGGTGAGAAGTGATTAGTGAGAAATGACGCGGGATCCACGCCTGCTTTTACTTCTCACCTCTCACTAGTCACGTCTCACTAATTGTTCCCAGCTATTTCTTGCCGATCTTTGGCGGGAAAAGCCAAAGAAGTTTTCCCTCCTCAGACTCTGCGTTTACATCGACCAGTGCGACACCAGCCTTGGCGAGTTTGAGTGACGCCCCAGTTCCGCTTCATGACTGTTCGCAACTTGCTTGCGCCGAATCCAGGCGCGAGCGATTCGTCCTTTCGCACCTTTGCTTTGAGATAATCGGACGCAATTTCCGCGGTCTGCGCCGCTCGGGGCAATGGGCTGGTCACGATCAGGTCGGGCCGCACTTTCAGGCGGTCTAGAAACTTGGCTACATCGCGCATTTCCCTTTTTCCACGCTTAGTCAACGGGCGTTCGTCATCAGGCTTTTTCCAATTCGTCCAATCGGCTTCACCGTGCCTAAGAAAATAAAGTTTCATGTTAACGCAGTTAAAAGTTAGAACGTTATGAAGTTAAAGGAAGAAAGCATTTGCCGGCCGCGCATTTTGCTTTGTAACTATTTTAAGCTTTTTTACCTGTTTTAGAGAACCTGCCATTTTCGTCGCCGTGTGCGCGGATCAATTTGCCAGAGTCGAACCCCGCCTAGGAAGGCATTCCGATTATGTCCGAGTTCGATTCCTTCCGGGATCTTGTTTAATTCCTTGGCGTTTCCACCGCCTAACACGACGTAATCGGCAATCAGTGATTTCTTTAATTGCACAAGGGCGTGCTGAACATCACGCTGCCAGACTTTCTCGCCAAGCCGTGCCTGACCGGTTTTGCCAAGATAGTCCTCAATGATGCTGCCGTTCCGATACGGCAAGTCGCCCAATTCAAGAGACAGGACATAATTCTCCCAAACCAGCGCGGACCCAAGTCCTGTTCCGAGTCCGAGAAAAAGCATTCGACGACCGTGGTAGCTGCCGAGCGCCTGCATGGCTGCGTCATTGATAATGCGCACGGGTTTGCGTAGCGCCTTCTCAAAGTTGAACCCCACCCAGCCTCGTCCGAGATGCTTTGGCTCACTGACAATTTTGCCGTTACGCACCGGGGAAGGAAACCCCAGTGAGACGGCGTCAAATTGCCAATCGGCGACCAGCGGTTTGATTTGGTTCACCATCGCACGCGGCGTCAGCTTCCGTCCGGATTTGAATTTTCTCCTCTCCGTACGCGAGATCATCAGCTTCACATTCGAGCCGCCGACGTCAATGACGAGGATTTGATTCTTCAACTTTGCTTTCGAGTTGGAGCCGGCGGGGGTGACGCAGGCGATGCCGTAACTGACGGCGCCGACTTTTGAGCGCTGTCAGTTTCTGGATTTGTGCTGGGGGGTTCGGTGGCGACGGTGATCGGAATCAATCTGTCTGCGCGCATTTTTTTCTTGGATCCAATTTTTCTCGCGCGCTCGCGAGAGACTTCGCGGAAATGCCACTGCGCTTGGGCACGCGGCTCCGTCCCCTCCGGTTTCAAGCGCCGATACTTCCCATCTGGCTGCAACTCCCGCGCCTTGACGCGATCGTGCAAGAAACTCGGAAGCACCTCGTTGATAATCTGATCGCGCAGTGCCGGATTTTCGACGGGAAACGCGAGTTCAATGCGCCGATAAAAATTTCGCGGCATCCAATCTGCGCTGGAAAGGAACACTCTGGGCTGGCCGGCATTTTCAAAATAAAAAATCCGGCTGTGCTCAAGGAAGCGGCCAACAATGCTGATGACGCGGATATTGTCGCTTAAGCCGGATATTTTTGGCCGCAGGCAACAGATGCTCCGGACGATCAAATCGATGGTCACATCCGCGCACGAAGCTTCGTACAGCTTCTCGATGACCTCCTGATCGACCAGCGCGTTCAATTTCGCAACGATGCGAGCCGGTTTGCCAGCTCGGGCATGATCACGTTCGCGCTCAATCAATCGGATGAGGCGGCTGTGCATATCAAACGGCGCCACCATCAATTTTTTCAGGCCAGGATAGCCAGCGAGGCCGGTGAGCGTATTGAAAACGGTGGCTACTTCCTCCGTCAATTTCGGTTCGCTGGTGAGCAAACTAAAGTCGGTGTAAATCCGCGCGGTGCGCGAGTGATAGTTGCCAGTGCCCAGGTGGACATAGCGCCGGAGCTGGTCTGCGTCGCGGCGAACGATAAGCAGCGCCTTGGAATGCGTTTTTAGGCCGACGACTCCATAGATGACATGCGCGCCGGCCTCCTCCAGGCGGCGAGCCCATTGAATATTGCTCGCCTCATCAAAGCGCGCCCGCAGCTCCACGATAGCGGTGACTTGTTTCCCCGCATTGGCGGCGTCGATAAGCGCTTCGACAATAGGCGAATCTCCGCTTGTACGGTACAGCGTGATTTTAATTGCCAGCACCTGTGGATCACAAGCCGCGGCTTCGATCCATTCGACAATTTGATCGAAGCTGTCGTACGGATGATGAAGAAGTACGTCCTGGCGTCGCAAGACCTCAAAGAAATCGACATGCGGAGGAAGGGCCGGATCGCGCGCCGGCTGAAATGGCCGGTCTCTTAGCTTGGCAAACGCATCGTTTGTCACGAGCGGCATCAGATGCGTCATCGAAAGTGGGCCATCGAGTTTGTAAGCATCAGCCTCGGTCAGATCGAAGAAGCGCAGCAGGGACTCCAAAATATCTTTTGGGCAATCCGCTTCCACTTCGAGGCGAACAGCGTTGCCTCGACTTGAGCGCCGTAGCTCCTGTTCGATGGTGCGCAGCAGATTTTCTGCTTCTTCCTCGTCGATATACAGATCGCTGTTGCGGGTGACCCGAAAAGCGTGAACCTCATCCAGAATCAAACCGGGAAACAATTCGCCGATGTGCTGTTTGATAAGGGAGGCGAGATAAATGTACTCCCATGGCTCGTTCGCGCTCTTGCCGCGCGGCATAGCGATCAGACGCGATACCGCCCTGGGCACCTGCACAATGGCGTGGAGCGGTTCGCCACCTCGCTGCATTTTCGCCCGCACCAGCAGATTATGGCTTCGGTTCAAAAGATGAGGAAACGGATGGCTGGCATCCACCGCCAGGGGAGTAAGCATCGGAAGAACTTCCTGCTGAAAATAACGATGCGCCCATGCCGCGCGTTTTGCCGAGAGTTCCGCCATTTCACGCACGTAAATGCCGTTCTTCGCCAGCTCGGGCAGGAGTTCATTTTTCCACAGCGCGCATTGAGTCCCGACAAGTTCGCGAACCGTTTTCCGGATGCGATCGAACGTGTCCGTGGGAGTTAGACCGTCCGGTCCGATGTCGCTCGTTTCGCTTTTAATTTGCTGTTTGATCCCGGCCACACGGATCTCGAAAAATTCATCCAGATTTGAACTGAAAATGGTAAGGAACTTAACCCGCTCGATGAGAGGTTGAGTGGGGTCTTGCGCTTCCTCGAGAACGCGCCGGTTGAACTCAAGCCAGCTCAGTTCGCGGTTGATAAAATTTGCAGGCTCCGAAAGACGCGCTTCGTGGGGGACGTCCTTCTCGAGCACATCAATCCCGGCAGGAGGTTCTTCGGTTACACTGGTCTTGGCGACTGCTGTAGGCATGTTACGTGGCTGTCGAATAAATCGCTCGCCCGTGGCGAGCAGCGATACTGTAGGGGAAGCCGTTGGCTTCTCTCGGGAGACTAACAGCCTCCCCTACAGTCTGTCGCCAGTCGCGGCGGGCTTCCGCATCATTCAAGCAACCATTGCTTGGAATGTTAGGCAAGACCGGCTGCGCCCGCCAATCGTCTCTCACGTTGCGGTAGCGAGAGACGGATGCCGAATGTCCTCAGCATTGGCCGCGTAAACAGCGTCTTCGGCAATGTTGGTAGCGTGATCGCCGACACGCTCCAGACAGCGGCCAATAAAAATCAGATTCAAGTAGCCACGTAATTGGCCCGGATCCCGGCCCATGCGTTCGACCAGCTTATCGCTGGCCGAACGATTCAGGTCATCCAGTTTTTCGTCACGGGAAACGACTGCGCGCCCGAGCTCGACATCCTCGCGGGTGAAGGCATCCACGCTGTCCTTAAACATCGACATCGCGTGGTCGTACATTGGCCGGATCAAGTCAACTTCGGGCAAAGCCGGATGCCGGTTCAGCTTCCTCGCGCGCCTCGCGATCGTCGTCGCCTGATCAGCCATGCGCTCCAGGTTGGATGACAGTTTCATCGCGGAAACGACGCGACGCAGGTCCGACGCCACTGGTTGAAATCGCAATAGAATATCAACGCCATCCTTGTCGATCTGCTTTTCCAGCTGATCGATCTCTTCGTCATCGGCGATTGTAGTGGCGCAAAGATCGTCATTGCGATCGAACAGGCCCTTCATTGCCCGCTCCAGGCTGCGCTCAGTCAGCCCTGCCATCATGAGCACGTTGTTACGCAACGCGCCCAGCGCTTCGTCAAATGTTCCCAGAATATGTTTTGCCGCGATCATTACTGCTTCTTCGCCTCATTTCTTTCTCTTGTTGTTGCTCCTATTCATCATCCAAATCGGCCCGTGATGTAATCCTCTGTCTGTTTTTCGCTGGGATTTGTGAAAATCTTGGTCGTCGGCCCAAACTCAATCAGCCGGCCAAGGTAAAAGAAAGCCGTGTAATCGGAGATGCGGCCAGCCTGCTGCATGTTGTGCGTCACTGTCACGATTGTGTATTTGGTTTTTAGTTCGTAGATCAGTTCCTCTATCTTG
>WNGC01001296.1_pt1 | contig 34556 bp, 35 predicted proteins | sample 5400051 | NCBI WGS metagenome assembly WNGC01 (sample SAMN13153368, study PRJNA577476) | soil metagenome | isolation source: 20 cm soil or saprolite under grassland replicate 2 | place: USA:California | collected 2016-06-15
TGGTTGATCACACAATCTTACCAGAACGCGCGGCGGCCCGAGCGGGAGGTCCTTCGCCGTCTTCGCGATTCAGGATGACAAGAAGGAGAGTGCGGGTCAGGGCCTGGATTGGCGTGCGCGAATTACGCGTTTTGCGATCCAGAAGATCGCAATTAACGCAATAACCCACGGCGCGAGAAACGCGACGGCCACGCCAATCATACGCAAGCTCCACATAATGGCGCCGGCGCTTTGCGCGACGGTGCGTCGCAGCGTGGCGAGCAGGCCTGTCTCGTGCGAAACGATGTTGCCCTGGCTGTAAACCTGGATCGAGATATCAGCCGGGGCGTTGGCTTCGTCCGACTGCGCGCCTGTGCGGTCTTGGCGCTGCACACTCACATTTTCGACTTTGCCTAACGCGTTGAGTGATTGCATAAGCGCCTGGTAATTTTTCATTGGCACACGCAGCGACACGCCTGCGACTTCGCGTCCATCCGGGTCGCGACTAAAATTCGAGCTACGGACCCGGCCGCTTTGTTTCGCCGCCAGGACTTGAAGCTCCTTTGCCTTTGCATCCACCGACGACGTGCGAATGCGCAGGCTCGTCTGTTGAAACGCCTGCTCCTGTTCCTCGCGAGAGATGGTGATGTTCAGTTCGACCTTGTCGCGCTTGGTCTTTGCATTCTCCGACATGCCGCTGCCACCCTGCGCTATGCGCTGCGTTTGCATTTGAAAATTCTCCACGCGCCCCAATCCTTTGACACGACCGATAACAGCGTCGCTTTCTTCTGGCACGATCAACATGCTCATTGTTGCGGACACTTGTCCTGAGTAGTCGCGGTTCAGTTGCGCGTTGGTGATCTGCACCTTTGATGACGCGAACGCCTTGATGTCGTTGTAAATCTTCTCTACGTCCGGCGTATAAAGGGAGAGCTGCGCGCGTTCCTTCAGCAGGAAGGCCGCCGGTTCCTCCATGTCTTTTTCCGCAAGCGAGATCGTCACTGTGGCGAGTTGCACCTGCGAGTCCCAGTACTTCAGTTCGCCCTGCATCTTCTCGATCTCTTCCCGCACCCGACCAAGTTCCTTTTCTACCTGAAGCAAATCGGCAACCTTGCCGGTCTTCGTTTTCAACATGTCGATCAACCGTTGCTCCATCACGTGCGCGTTCTTCAGCCGCGCGTCGGTGTCGAAGTATGCTTTAGTGACGTCCTCGGTGCCGAGCGTTTGATTCTTTAGTTCGCCAAGACCACGAAGTTTTTGTAGAAAGCGATCCAGATTTTCCGGCAACACCTTGACCACGACCTGCCCTCGCAGTTTTCCATTTGCCTGTTTCTCGGAATTTGTCGTCGCGACGTATCCGCGTTCCTCATTTGCGAATGCTGTTATCGTTTGCACTGCATGATCGAAGTTGACGATCTCCAGTTCGACGGTCGCATTCCGAATCAGTTTGCGATTCGCTAAAGCCGACGCAGGCGTTTCGCCTGAGCTCGGCTCCGCTGCATAGCTCAGTGGTACCGCCTCGCTGTCACTTTCCTTAGCAGCCATCTCCGCCTGCGCCGTGTCGCCCTGAGCAACTGTTGCTGGGTACGCTTTGACGTCTCGCCCGAGCTGAGATTTGGTTTCAGAGGATGACTGCGGCGGTGCCAGGGCCAGATCTTTTGGTTTTCCGGCAGCGAGGTCGTCCGATTTATCCAAAGCACCAGCACGAGCCGGCTCCGACGTCGCCAGGACCTGTGAGGGGTGTTCGAACAGCTGTTCGTTCGCGTAACGATCATGAGCGGTCGCCGGAGTTGTAGTTTCCCCCGTGATCATTCGGCCAAGTTGCACAAGTCCCAGCAAAACCGCGGCAATCGCGGTGACTTGTGCAGCGCGCAAACGCATTAGATCAAAAAGCAATTTTACGAAGCCGCTTCTTTCGGGAATGCGGTTACGAAAACTGGTCAGCATCCGCTGTTCAAACGTCGGATCTGGTTTTTCGTGAGCGAGCGTTTCTTCCAGAATTTTGTTCATAGTTTTGGTCTCCTGATGAGTTTTTCGGCAGGCGACACACTCGACGAGATGAGCATGCAACTGGCGCTGCTCTTCATCGGAGAGTTCGCCGTAAAAATCGGCAGCGAGCCAGTTATCGATTTCGTCGTGAACGGTTGCCATAAATTCAGTCCGTTGAGGCGAGAGCCGGGCGAAGTTGTTTGCGCATCGAAGCAAGAGCGCGCCCGAGAATTCCGCGCAGCGCGCCGTTGGTCAGGCCCAGGGTATTTTCAATGGTGCGATAATCCATTTCCTCGAGGTAACGCAGGGTCAGCGCAGCGCGATGTAGCTCCGGCAACGCTGCAAGCGCTGAGTGCAACTGCTGATCAATAGCGGTTGTGTCGGGAGATCGGGATTCGGTTGTTTCAATTGCTTCATTGGAAACCGAAACAGCGCGACGTTTCCGAAAAACATCGTGTGCCCTGTGCCGCGCGACAGTTGCCAGCCAGGCGGAAAATTTTTCCGGATCGCGCACGCGCCAGCGGGTTTTCCATGCCTTGACCAACGAGTCTTGCACAACGTCTTCGGCTTCCTCGCGGTTTTGTAGAATACCGTAGGCGATAGCGAAAAGCGTCCGGCTATGCGTGCGAATGATCATTTCGAATGCCTCTCGATCGCCGTGAATGGCCGCCCGGTATTGTTCGCGTTCACTGGCATCCATTGTTTGCGATCTAAAGCCTAGACGTTTGAGGACGCGTTTCCGCGCGAAAAATTTTCTATTATCCCATGCTTGACCGCCGGGAACCGTTCGGTTTGGGGCTCATAGAGCGCCGCTACAGTTCGAGGATAGTGTGCTGGACTGGCGCTAAGACGGCGAAGTTTTTCGCGCAAGATTGCGAGAGATGGTGCCGCCGTTTCGCGCCCATTCTTCTTTCAATTGAAATCCAGGCTGGCCAGACTCGTCTTAGAAGATCACGTTTTAAGCCATCGACCTAATCAGCCATGGAGCGACCTCTTTTCATTCCGATTATTCTTGGAACTGCGCGTCAGGGGCGGCAGAGCGAGAACGTGGCGCGTTTCGTCTTCGAGGAGGCGACGAAACGCGCGGATGTTGAGACGGAGCTGATCGACGTGCAGAAACTTCCGATGCGACTCGATGACGCGGGCGAGCAAATGAAAGACACAGCATTCTCAGCAACAATTGACCGCTGCGATGGCATTATCATTGTGGCGCCGGAATACAACCACGGCTATCCGGGTCTTCTGAAACACGCGCTCGACATGAACTTAAAGGAATACATCCACAAGGCCGTCGGGATTTGCGGCGTCTCGGCGGGGACGTTTGGTGGCGCGCGGGTGATTGAGGCCCTTTTGCCGGTCATGCGCGAGCTCGGCCTGGTGACAATTTTCGAGGATGTTAATTTCGGGAACGTAGGAAAACTTTTCGATGAGCAAGGAAGCTTGCTCGATCAAAGTTATGTCCGACGCGTGGGCAAGTTTCTGAATGAGTTAATCTGGATGGCGCGAGTGCTTCGTTACGGACGCGAAAATATTCCAGAAGTGGGGATGCAGTGACAGAGCAATGTCGAAAGACACGCTAAGCGAGCGAATGCGGCGCCTTGGCATTCGCAATGACGATCTGGAGGAAACATTTGCGCGATCCGGCGGACCGGGTGGCCAAAACGTCAACAAGGTTGCAACCGCGGTCACGCTGCGCCATCGCCCCACCGGCACCAGCGTGACCGTGCAGGATTCGCGGTCGCAGTCAGTAAACCGCAAGCTCGCACGGGAACGCTTGTTTGATGCGATCCAAAATGCTCGCGACACGCGTCGCGCTGCGGAAATTGCGGAGCGCGAAAAAGCGCGTCGAAGAAAATCGCCACGGCCAGCTGCACTGAAACGGAGAATTCTGGAATCCAAACGCAAGCGAAGCGACCTCAAGAAGCAGCGCGCAAAGATAGACACCTGAGAATCTTATACTCTAATACATCTGGCGACGGGACTTGTCCCGAATTGTCTGGTGAAGAAACAATTCACGTCATGAAAAACACAATCATAGTTGGTTCTGCGCTCTCGGTCTTCGCCTTGATGTTGGTCTCCTGTGGCAGCGAGCCGGAGACAACCACGACCACGACACGTCAGACCACCGTCACAACGGCGGCACCGCCCCCAACAGGCACGACGACAACAACGACGCACCACATGGGCGGCGGCGGCTACTGATAGGCAGACGCCGGCCCTTTCAACTGATTAGTGACCATCGTGTGGTAGAGGTGTCTCTAATGGCGACGATTCGCCAGCTGGCAAGTTTGCGACTTTCCAATCCATTGCCATGCGGATGCGTGCGCGTCCGCTGGGGTGATCAAAAAAGATAAATTCTTCGATCCGAGTTTGAGAGCTACCTTTGCCATGCCATCGGGCTCGCGCGAGGTGTTGATTCCGAAAGCATCTGCTTCTCGTTCCGTGACGCGTACGATCGTGTTGAGAAATGGTGTGGCAAGGAACAGCAGTGTGCCAAAGATCAACGCGAGCAACGGTAGCCCAGCGGGATCAGCAATACTACGCACGCCCCATCTAACTCCCCAACGCCTCATGGCCGCATCGAAAAGGATGCGAGTAAGAGCAAACCCGATGGCAAGGAAAATTCCGGAATAAGTCAACAGTTTCGCGCCGTGATTAAGCACGTAATGGCCCATCTCGTGCGCCATCACCGCGCGTATTTCAGGTAGCGTGCATTGTTTGAGCAAATTGTCGTTGAGCGCGATTCGCGTTGTGCCGAGGAATCCTGCAACGTTTGCGCTTACTCGCGTCGTCTGGCGTGAAGCATCAACTTCAAACACTTGTCTTGTCGGAATTTGATTCGCCCGCGCCATCGCGAGAATCGGATCTCTAATCTCTGGCTTCATCAGCGGTTTATAGGTATTGAAAAGCGGCTCAATGAATACCGGTGCGATAAACACCACACCGAGCAAAAAGATGACCATGACAGCCGTTGCCCACGCCCACCATGTGCGCGGTGCTTTGCGAAAAACGGCATAAAGAGCAATCAACAATATCGTGCCGCCGATAATCGTGAGGCCGAAGCCGATTAATTGCTCGCGAAACCACGGAAGGAAGCTCTGCGTTGCAAGGCCGTATTGATGTTCGCGAAGGAAGTTCTCGTATAGATTGAGCGGGAAAGTGAGCGTGGCGACGATCAGAAAATATGGAATTGCATAGCACGCAATTTGGAGACTTCTGACCTTGGTGGCGCGTTCTGCGAAATCGCGCACCCGCGCTGAGATTCGTGATTCCAGTAGAAGGATGCAAATAGCGGCGGTGAGAAGAAAATTCCACAGAAGCAGCCAGTATCTGCCCTCAAAATACGCATCAGACTTTTCGCGTTTATCTCGTGGCACGGTAGCCAACCACGCTTTCGTCGCAGCGGCTGGATCAATGGCACTCGGGCTCTGGGCGGCTGCGGCTGGAGGCGCTGGATTTTCCTCGGCACAAACAGGCATCGCGACGATTACGAATGCGACGCCAAGTAAGGTTATGATCGATGGCTTGATCACGGCATCTGCTTGATAACGAAATCGGCGCGAAAAGAAAGCGCTACTCCTCATAAGGGCGCTTTTTAAGTTGGTATTGTTTCATTAGGCTGGACTAACCGACTGCCGAGGTGCGAAACTCCAAATATGAAGACGCCCGCCTTGATAGTTGGCGCGCTGTTGCTGGCGCTTGGCGCTGTCCAGAATTCGAGCGCGCAAAGCAACCCGGCGGATACCGAGCGGTATGGGCCATATCCCACGAATTACAAGGAGATCGTGATGAAATGGCTCGAGACACAATTGATCGATGCGGACAGCGCTAAGATTGAATGGAATGGCGAGCCGAAACCCTCGAATCAGGGGACGGAAGATAAACCGCTTTACGGATATCTGGTTAATTTCAAAATAAACGCTCGAAATCGCTTCGGCTCTTACACCGGCATGCAAAGCCACGGCGCATTGATCCGTGACGGCCAGGTAATAAAAGGTCTTGGGTTCGGCTACTAGATCGTTAATATCGCCGAATGAAACTCCAATCGAAATCGTCCGGGCAAATCATTGCAATCCTGGTCATTCTCCTTGGGCTGGCCGCCGTCGGCTTTTGGTGGCTCAATTCTAACAAGCAGCAGATGTCGAAGGATGGCCTGGCGTTCGCTCAAGAGGCCCTGCAGCGCATCGTCGTTCAGCACGACCTTAATTTTTTCGGTTCACATCTAAGTCCGCAGGCACGAATGAATTTCCCGGTTTCGGCGCAACAGGAGTTTATGAACGAAATTGTGCAAATGGGAGCGCCTGTCGGCGCGATTGATCTGCAGGGCAAAATTGAATTTCAATCTCAATTTTTCGAGCCGCAGGGTAACTTTCACGCGCGGATAAATTACCCGGTGAAATACGCCGATTTTGACCTCGCCATTTCGCATCCGGTCGGCCGGTGGCAAATCGACACGATCGCTTTTGTGAAGCAGGCCGAGCAGCCTGGATCTGCACCCGCAGCCGCACCTGCAGCTCCACCTCCGGCTGCACCTGCACCTGCAGCTACAGCCGCCCCTGAATCTACGGTTGCAGCTTCGCCTGGAGGTTAAAGGAAGTTAGAATTGCGCTTCCATACGGAAGCGGGCTACAGCAGCAATCGTTCAAGTGAGTCCACGCAAATTTGTGACCAACTTTCCAAGGATTCACGACGCTTCGTTAATTCTTCTTTTGTCAGAAACGTCAGGCCCGTAATCATCGCCTCACGCTTCTGCACTTTCGGTTCCTGCAATTTGAAAATGTGCACGATGCCCAGGTGAACGCGCCCTACTTCGGTGGAGTCGTCGTTTAAAAGGGCAACAATTTGATCTTCAAACGGAGTATCGATTTTGATTTCCTCGTTCACTTCGCGTTCGACTCCGGCGCGGTACGCCTCCTGATCCATGGCAAAGAGCGATTCGTCCGTTTCATTCATGTGACCGCCGATACCGATTGAACCTTTGGCGATCAGCCGCTGCTCGCCTGCTTTCTTACCACGCACGTAATGGAGCACGGTATTTTGAAAGACGATTAGCGCGTACGGTATGATTTGTTTGTAGGCGGGATTACTCTCAGCTTCGGGGCGAGGAATGAAAAAGTTGCTTCCACGCGACAGAATCGCCTTCAAATATTTTTCCGGCTCGAAGTTGAGCCCGTGAAAGCTGCCAAGTTCATCAAACAAACTCCGCCTGATGACCAGAATGTTTTCTTGAGGAGGATTCACACAATTCCCAACGATGCTGTCATTCTGAGCGGAGCGAAGAATCTCGGATCATTTTCCAGAGATGTTTGAAAGCATGCCCTCATGCTTCGCATTTCGTTGCAGCGCTTTGCTCAACATGACAAGAGGCGCATCAAAACGAATAGTTTACGCCCAACTGAGGTCCGAACAGGTTGAGGCTGGGATTGGGATCGGTTTGTCCTCCATTGGACAAATGCTGATAAAGCGCTCCAACGTCGATTTTCCAGTGGTCGTTCACGATGAAAGAAATGCCGGCGGCCGACAAAATGTTGAACGTAAAATCCTGCCCTTGTCCTCCGGGAACTTCTGGATGGCTGTCGATTCCGCCAGCGCCCACTCCGCCTGAAAAATAAGGAACCACGCGGCTTCCTGGCTGAACAAAGTTGTAACGCATCCCCAGGTTGAAGCCGAAGTAGTGGTTCTCAATTCCTTTAAAAATCGGTTCCGCCATGCCGCTAACGTAAAATTGATTGTAGCCGCGCAGCCAGCCGCTCCTTATGACTCCCCAACGGACGCGCCCGGTCAGAAACACGGCACCGATTTGGTAATCCGTGGGCGGGTTTATCGCGCCGAACAAGTAACCGGTTTCGAGCGCCAATTCGAAGCGGTGTGGATTGAATTCCTCGATGGCGCTGACGACCGGTTGCCCTTGATTGCCGGCGAACGTATACGAGTAGATCGAAAGAGTTATGCAACCAATGCAGGTACGCAGAGCTTTCATTCGACGCGGCTACGATAACGGTCGAGCCTCGCGATGCAATTCTGCTGCAGCGGCGCTCTCTGAGCGCCGAACGTGAACATCAAACCCGGCGGTCATAGACCGCCGCTGCAGAATTCGGCAAGGTCAGCAGGCAACGAACTGTTCCATTCCCGCTCGCCTTCAATCGCCAATTTTGCCGAGTGAAGTGCATGATGCGGCAAGAGTAACCGTTCCCCTAGTTCAGGCGTCCACCCGGTCTCAATGAAACGCAGGTAAAGGTGTTCATCGGGGCCGTAAATCTTGTCGCCCACAATCGGGTGACCCATGGCGCTCAGATGCACACGAATTTGATGTGTGCGTCCGGTGCGCGGGATTGCGCGAATCACGCTAAACTTCTCACCGGCCGGTGTCGACCTGAGGAATCGTCGCTCGACATGAAATTCAGTCTGCGCTGGCGCGCCATTTGGATGGATCATTTGCTTTAGCCAGATTGCAGATTCCTGGTTGTTGCCTTGTCGATCCAACGGCGCATCGACAAAATGGCGTTCCCAGTCAGGCCAACCCCAAGCGATCGCGAGATATTCCTTCTTCACTCGCTGCTGTTGCATCAGTAACCCGAATCGACGTGCGGCCACAGGTGTTTTTGCCACCAGGACCAAGCCGCTGGTCTCGCGGTCGAGGCGATTCACAATCGAAACCTGCCCGCCGCTGGCGATCTCGAATGCGAGTAGCTCACGCAATTCTTTCCAGAGATTGCGCACACCATTTGGTTTTGTGGGGTGGGTAAGAAGAAATGGCGGCTTATCGACGACGATGTAATCGTCGGTTTCATCGATGACGCTGAACTGCAGTGATGGAGTAATGGAGTAATGGATTAGTGAACACGCCTAAGATCAAAATCCAATTACTCCATCGCTCCATCACTGCATTAGTCCATTCCAGTGCTTGACCTGGCTGCCAAAACTGTTTTACCTAACACGCCTCGGCCTTAACCGGAGAAGCAGTCCTTGGATCCCAAAGACATAAAAGAAATTAAAGCGATCATCGATTTGATGAAGAAGCATGACCTTTCGGTCTTTGAGATCGAAAAGGAGGGGTTCCGTCTCAAGCTTGAAAAAGGCTCATCCGTTCAGGCCGCGGCAGCTATACCGCCTGCAGTGGCAGCGCAGGCGGAGCCTGCCTCAACTGCGCCTGAAACTGCACCGCCAGGACCCAAAGCCATCGAAAGCATCCAGCTGAAAGATATCGTTTCGCCGATGGTGGGCACGTTCTATCGCTCTGCATCGCCTGACGGCGCGCCATTTGTTGATGTTGGAAAATCCGTCACGGAAGACACAGTTGTCTGCATTATCGAAGCGATGAAAGTGATGAACGAGATCAAAGCAGAAACAAGCGGTGTCATCGCCGAAGTGATGGCGGAAAACGGCAAACCAGTGCAGTTCGGCCAAGTGCTCTTCAGAGTTCGCTAATGCATCGCGGGAATTTGATTTGTAGGGCAGGCGCGTCGCCTGCCAGTGCGCATCACTAAGCGGGCAAGCGGAGCGCTCGCCCTACAATTTTTTGAATTCATGTTCGAAAAAGTCCTGATTGCCAATCGCGGTGAAATCGCCCTGCGAGTGATTCGCGCTTGCAAGGAGCTCGGCATTCGCACTCTGGCGGTCTATTCAGACGCGGATGTCGATTCGCTGCATGTCCAACTTGCGGACGAATCTATCTGCATTGGCGCGGCGCCAAGTTTGGAAAGTTACCTAAAGATCGATCGGATCATGAGCGCAGCCGAGATCGGCGACGTCGATGCGATTCATCCCGGCTATGGATTTCTGGCCGAGAACCCGCATTTCGTCGAGGTGTGCGAAAGCTGCAATATCAAATTTATCGGACCATCGTCGCGTGCGATGCAAGCTATGGGAGATAAAAACGCTGCACGCGCGTGCGCCCGCAAAGCCGGCGTGCCAGTGACACCCGGAAGCGATGGAATCGTCGAGACGGAGGAGGAGGCGATCAGGATCGCGAAGAAACTCGGCTACCCGGTGATGATTAAGGCGGCTGCCGGCGGTGGCGGGCGCGGGATGCGCTCGGCACATAACGAACCCAGTCTTAAATCGGCTTTCCACAGTGCGCGTCACGAGGCTCAGAAAGCCTTTGGAAATGAACAGGTCTATCTGGAGAAGCTGATTGTTAATCCTCACCATATTGAATTTCAGATCGTCGCCGACAGCCACGGCCGTGTTGTACATCTGGGGGAACGCGATTGCTCCATTCAGCGACGGAATCAGAAAGTAATTGAAGAATGTCCGTCGCCGCTGATGACGCCGAGTCTCCGCAAAAAAATGGGGAGTGCCGCGATAAAGCTGGCGAAGTCAGTCGGGTATGAAAATGCCGGCACGATTGAATTTTTGGTCGATCAAGACAGGCGTTTTTACTTCATGGAAATGAACACGCGTATCCAGGTGGAGCACACGATCACCGAGGAAGTGTATGCGTGCGATCTTGTAAAGGAGCAGATCCGCATTGCCGCCGGCCAGCCCCTGTCGCCGCATGTCGCCCACGCGGTCCCGCGATTGCATGCCATCGAATGCCGCGTCAATGCCGAAGATCCGGCCAACGATTTCCAGCCTACGCCCGGCCGGATTGATTTTTATTATGCGCCAGGCGGCCACGGAGTGCGAATCGACTCGCACGTTTATACCGGCTACACCGTCCCGCCGTACTACGACTCACTGATAGCAAAAATCATTACCGTGGGTGCGACGCGGATTAATGCGATTGATCGGATGCGTCGCGCACTGGGCGAGTATTACATCACCGGTATTAAGACGACGGTGCCGTTTCACGCGGCGATGATGCGGAACGGGGATTTTCGCGATGGAAAATACGACACTGGATTGCTCGACCGGCTCGTTTCAGCAGGGAAACTCGAGCTGGCCTCGCCGCCGATCCGGTTACGCGAATAAACTGCGATGTTGCGCTGTGGAAGATGCAGTGTGCGTTCTCTTCAGCGCATCTATGTTGTGTTGGTAGACGAAAATCCGCTGAGGACAGCGGATGCTACAGCACGTTTCGATTTATCGAACGTGTCATGAGGACGCTCCACGAATGCCGGCTCTACGGGATTATTGATCTCGGCTACATCGAAGAATCCGAAACCACTCGCGTTGCAGAAGAAATGATCCAAGGGGGCGTTGATCTGATTCAGCTTCGCGGCAAAGGAAAATCGCTCCACGAACTTACCGGTCACGCTGCACGGCTGCATGAACTCACACAGAAATCTGCCACGCCGCTAATCGTGAACGATTACGGAGAAATAGCCGGCCAAGTCATGGTGGAAGGCGTGCATGTGGGGCAGGATGATGACTCGATCGAACTCGCGCGACGCAAAGCAAATCGCGCAATCGTGGTCGGAAAATCCACGCACAGCCTTGAGCAGGCACTCGCGGCGCAGCGTGACGGCGCGGACTACATAGGCTTTGGGCCGATTTTCGCCACCCCTACAAAACCCGACTATGCGCCGATTGGCCTTTCGGACGTCGGGCGCGTTCATGCAGAAGTGAATCTGCCGATCTTCTGCATCGGGGGAATCAACATCGACAATCTACAGAGTGTGATCGACGCCGGTGCAAAGCGCGTTGTGATGGTTTCGGCGTTGCTCAAAGCGCACCGTATTGTTGATTATGCGCGCTGCGCTACCGACATGCTCGCGTGAAGGCGGATATTCAAATGAAGCGATTGTGTAATTCGTCATTCGTATTTCGCCATTTGTCATTCTAATCATGTCCGTTCTAGTTGTTGGCTCCATCGCGATCGACACGGTTAAGACGCCGATCGAAGAACATTCCAATTTGCTGGGCGGATCGGCTTCATACGCAGCGCTGGGCGCAAGTTTCTTTTCGCCAGTACGGCTGGTCGGTGTGGTGGGCGACGATTTTCCTGAATCGGAGTTTCAATTTTGGAAAGAACGCAAGATCGACAGCGAAGGGGTGCAGCGAGCAAACGGAAAGACTTTCCGTTGGTCCGGAGAATATTCGTGGGACCTGAATACGCGTGAAACGCGTTCCATAGCGCTAAATGTTTTTGAGAATTTCAAACCGGTATTACCCGAATCTTATCGTCAAACCGATTTCGTTTTGCTGGCCAACATTGCGCCCTCACTGCAAGCGCACGTGCTCGATCAAATGGAACGGCCGAGGTTCGTGGTGGCCGACACGATGGATCTTTGGATCGCGTCAGCGAGATCGGACCTGGATGCGCTGCTGCGACGCGTCAATCTTCTCATCTTGAATGACAGCGAAGCGCGCGAAATAACCAAGGAAACCAGTCTTATCAAGGCCGGGCGCCGCATCCGCCAAATGGGGCCTGAGTACGTCGCGATAAAAAAAGGCGAGCACGGCGCATTGCTGTTTGGCGACGGAGATCAGTTCTTCAGTTGTGGCGCTTATCCGCTCGAAGATATTCACGATCCAACCGGGGCAGGGGACACGTTCGCCGGCGGTATGGCTGGATATCTTGCCGGCACCGTCAAAACCGTGCATTTCAACGATCTGCGCAAAGCAATGATCTACGGCAGTGTCCTTGCCAGTTTTTGCGTGGAAGCATTCAGCCTGGAGCGGTTGCGGAACCTCACGATGGAAAAAATCAAGGAGCGCTACGAGATGTTCAAATTGATGAGTCAGTTCGAGGTGCCAGCGTGACGGTGTCGCGCCAGGACGAGTATCGCAGATTGCTGGTCCGCATGTTAGCCACAACGGCTGTATGCATCGCCGCAGTGTTGATCTGTTATTTTTGGATTGATCGTCCTGTGGCATTCTTTGTCTATCGCTACCACATCAATTCAATCCACGTTTTTCGATGGCTGACTTATCCACCGCCAGAAGTTCAGAATTGGTCGGCTTTGGCGTTGACTATTCTAGTGATTCGACGGGCATGGGGACCGTTTCTGCATTGGCAAAGGGTTCTGTTTGTCGCGTGTCTCAGCTTGATCATTGCCGATGATTTCCGCATCTCGTTAGGTGACGTTTGCGGTCGCTATTGGCCGGAGACCTGGACGCATGATAACCCATCGCTCATCGGCACTGGCGCGTATGGTTTCCATCCGTTTCAGCGCGGCGATGACGTCGGCAGCTTCCCGTCAGGTCACGCCTGCAGAATCCTGGGATTCGGCATGGTGTGGATGATTGCGATACCCGGCATTCGAATCGTAGCTGCGGTTCTTTGTGCTCCGATGCTCCTGAGTCTCGTATTGATGAACTATCATTTTGTCAGCGACGTGATCGCTGGAAGCGTTTTAGGCGCCATGATCGCAACATACGCGGCGCACCTGGCGCGGCTCCAAATACGGTGATCATGATGTGGCGCAAGTTTTCCACTTGCGAGTTTGTGAGCACGCAACTTCCGCATTTCCGCCACAACACTACATTTCTTGCCATAGCGTTTTTTTGCACCGCGATTGTCGATGTTAGCGCACGAGACACATCCAAAGATTGGGTTGTCTTGGAGAATTGCCGGCTGATTGCGAACCTAGCGAATGACGGTGACAGCTTTCATGTGAGTGTCGGCACGAAGGAATACCTGTTTCGTCTTTATCTCGTTGACGCGCCAGAAACGGACGAAATGACGCCGCGACGGCTCATTGAACAGGCGAAATATTTTAGTATTACTGTCCCGCAGGCCATCGAAGTAGGCCGGGCGGCGAAAGACTTTACGCGGGAGAAACTTTCGCAACCGTTCACTGTATTCACGCGTATGTCCGATGCGATGGGTCAGAGCAGACTGGAACGTTTTTACGCTTTCGTTGAGACCAAACAAGGCGATCTAGGCGAGCAGCTAGTGCGCAATGGGTTAGCTCGGTCCTACGGATTCAAAACCGCGCCGCCGGGACTAACGAGTTCGCGAATCGAAATCGAGAAGCTTCAGCACTTCGAGGACGAAGCGAAACGAGAGAAAATCGGCGCCTGGGGCATGGACGTCGGGCGATTGAACGCGCATGTACAAACGCCATCGGCTTTCAGTTCTTTTGCTGCCGACGGAAAGACTCGGTCACGCTTGCAACCCACGGAACCGCCGGCTGTTTTTTCTCCGGCTGTGAAACCAGCCGCGTCGATTGCGCCCAGCAGTCCAGCCGAGTCGAGCAGGTCGCATGCGAAAGAAAAAACACCGCTCGGCAAAATCGACATCAATACCGCGACAGAAAAAGAGCTAACGACGGTGCCGGGGATCGGCCATGTAATGGCGGCTCGAATCATCGCGGCGCGCCCATTTAAAAGTGCTGACGATTTAAAGAAAGTAAGCGGGATCGGCGACAAGAAATATGCACAGATCCGCCCGTATTTTGAATGAAGCCAACCAAACTTGAAGCACCGGAGGTATGCCCAGTCTGCGGCGAGGACGTTTCGAGAGGTGCGCGAGCGTGTCCAGAGTGCGGCGCGGATCACAATTCAGGTTGGCGGGAAGATGCCGGTGCTTACGATGCTTTGGATTTGCCAGACAAGGACTTCGACTATGACGAGTTTGTTCGCGAGGAGTTCGGGTCAGCGCCAAAGCCGGCTGGAGTAAAAACTATTTGGTGGATTACTGCTATCGTCCTCTCGGTTCTTTTTGTGGTCATTTACTTCTGCGTAGCCCATTAAACACCGAACGGGCCGCGTGACTGTGGTTCGCGATTTCGTCGATCTTTCCGTGCCGCCCTGCTTGCCTCTGCGCTGAGAGGCGAATCGATCCAGCGATCCAAGGAAGAGCGCGCCCGAGAGGATTCGAACCACTAACCTTCTGATCCGTAGTCAGATGCTCTATCCAGTTGAGCTACGGGCGCCCGGAGTCAGCTAATTTGCGGAAGAAGATTTGGGCGTCAAATCGTTCGCCGATTGGCGAGTGGCGTCTCGCGTTTACAATCGCTTCTGCTATAGACTCGGCCTGTTCCTTTCCGTCGTGGATCTCCAGGCCGATAAAGTATGGAAGCCAAAAGCCGATCAGACCTTTCTAAGAAATTATGTGCGCGTGCATGCCCTGCTTGGATGGATTCTCATTCCGATCGTGCTCGCTGCGCTAGCCGGTCTAATTAAATAACCAGTCGACCTCCAAGCGTCGAATAATGCGGAAGGGATGAAAATTTCCGCGTCCGCTTTCGGGATCAAGATCGATTATTTCAGACGAGGGCTATGGAGCTGATCATCCACCCTACGCTTCAAACCGACCAAGCCGGAATCTTTCCGCAGCAGTCGTTAAACAACAACCTCACGCCTGTTGACTCGCGCAACAGGCTTAGCTGGAGAATACCATGAACAAACAATACTCTTATCGTGCTAACCCCAATCACAGCGTCACACGTCGAAGATTTGTCGGAAGAGCCCACAAAAAGATATTCCAATGTATTGTTTTCGCCGCGGTCGGTTTGAGCATTTCTCTGCGCGCGCAGAACAATGCGCCGACCAAATACAACGAAATGACCATCGCGGAATTACAGGCGCAGATGGCTGCTGGAACGCTCACTTCCGTCGAGTTAACCAATTTCTATCTCGCGCGAATCGCCGCGCTCGACCAAAGCGGCACGGACAATGGAGTAAATTCCGTGATCGAGCTGAATCCAGATGCGCTCAACATGGCGGAATTCGCAGACAGACTGCGCGCCCAGGGCAGGGTACACGGGCCCTTGCATGGCATTCCGGTGCTGATCAAGGACAACATCGACACCGGCGACAAAATGCAAACCACCGCTGGTTCCTTCGCTCTTTTTGGGCAACCGGCGCAGCAGGATTCCACTGTCGCTGCCAAGTTGCGCGCAGGCGGCGCCGTTATTCTGGGCAAAACGAATCTTTCCGAGTGGGCGAACTTCCGTTCGTATGAATAGACCAGCGGCTGGTCGGGTCGCGGCGGACAAAACAATAACCCATACTCCCTCGATCGCAATCCATGCGGTTCCAGCGCCGGCTCCGGCGCGGCCGCTTCGGCCAACTTTGCCGCTGTTTCGTTGGGCAGTGAGACGGACGGCAGCATCGTTTGTCCGGGTAACGCTAATGGTGTAGTCGCTCTCAAGCCCACTGTGGGTCTCGTCAGCCGGGCCGGCGTAGTGCCGATTTCCCATACGCAGGACACGGTCGGGCCGCATGCCCGTACAGTGGCCGATGCTGCTGTAACGCTTGGTGTCATCCAGAGCCGCAGGTTTGATGAACGCGATCCAGCGACCGGCGGTGTCCCGCTCGGCTGGCAGGGCACCGGCAAAACCCGCCCGAGAAATATTCCCACTGATTACACTCAGTTCCTGGATCCTCATGGACTCAGAGGGGCGAGACTTGGGCTGACCCGAGCAGGGATAGAGGGATTTGATCCATTCAATCCTACACCGAAGCGCATTATCTACAGGTTTAATCTGGTGGTGGACAAACTCCGGGCAGCCGGTGCCACGGTGATTGATCTCGACGAGCGAGGATTCACATTCCCGCCGGCCGACGGTGAGTTTCTGGTGCTGTGCTACGATTTTCGCCAGGACGTCAGAGAGTATTTTGCCACCCGCGTCGGCGTTCCCGTAGCAGGCGGCACACTTCACAACGCGATCCAGTTTAACCGTTCACACGCGGACGTTGAGATGCCGTTCTTTAACCAGGACATCTTCATTCTTTGTGCCGCGCTGGCCCAAGGAGCGAACACTCCGCAGCCACTGTTCGGCGGGTTGACTTACAATCAGGCTCTGCAAATCGATCACGACGCCGGCGTCAATGGAATCGACAAAGCGCTTAAGCAATTCAACCTCGATGCGATTGTTTCCTTCACTGACAATCCAGCGTGGGAGACCGACCTGCTCTATAGCGATACCGGCAGGTTCTACTTCGCCAGTTCAGGCCTGGCTGCTGCGCCTGGTTATCCCATTATCCAGGTGCCAGCGACCATGGTGCTCGGTAACCCGATGGGTATCAGCTTTCTCGGCACCGCTTTCAGTGAGCCGACACTGATCAAACTCGCATCCGGGTTTGAGGCATTCACCCGAGTGCGCGCACATAACTTACCCCACTTCCTTGATAACACGCCATCGCGGCACATCAACGGCACGACACCAGAAGAGAACGCCGAATCGGTCAACGCCAAGGCACCCGTGGAGGACACCGACACAGTCGACCCGGCCAAGACTCGGAGCAAGTGCGAGCGAACTGTTTCAACGAATCTTCTAATATCCCGACGCTTCATCCTTGAGCACTCGACCAGAATGACGATTCTGCTCGCGTGACAATTTTCCTCGGCTGCGGTTTTGCGGCGAAGTACCGCGAAGGCGGCGGAAATCTTTCCGTGCCGCTGCAGTGGATGCTTGGCCTGCAGCGACTAAAACTGGATGCGATTTGGCTAGAGCTGTTGCCCGCCACGGACGATCCGGCTGCCGATCAAGCCAGGGTCAAAAATTTCCGGAATCAATTGCGCACGCACGGGCTGACTGGGCGATACTGTCTGCTTTATCAGAAACCGGCATCCGATACGCATGATTTAGACGGGATGCAGTGTATCGGACTTTCAAAAAGGGAACTCCTTGATCGTCTCGCCGGACCGAATGTTCTGCTCAACCTTGCCTATTCAATTCATCCACCGCTTCTGTTGAAGTTCGAGCACCGTCTCTTTTGCGATCTGGACCCGAGCGAAATCTTTTATTGGATGACGAAGATGGAGTTGGGCCAATCGTACCACGACGAGTTCTGGACAATCGGTCTCAACATTCACGGAAACGACTGCCAGCTCCCGAAATCATCGCTGCGATGGAAAACGTTTCATCCCCTCGTTGACACAAATTTGTTTCGGCCACAGCCGCGGCCACATTTGCCGAAATTTACTACTGTTGGCCAGTGGTATTGGGGCGGAGCCGTGGAGGTTGCTGGAGAATTTCCTGATTTATCGAAGAAAGTAGCGTTCGAGCCGTACCTGGATCTTCCAAGCCGAATACCAGAGACGCAGTTCGAACTAGCAATGAACATAATTGCCGAAGACCCGGAGCGAGAACGGCTACAACGGCTGGGCTGGAAAATTGTCGATCCGCACCGGGTCGCGCGCAGCCCGGGCGCGTACCGCCGCTACCTCACGGGCGCGCTCGGCGAATTCACCGCGATCAAAGGCGTTGATGTGGCGTGGCGCACTGGCTGGATCAGCGACCGTGCGGCGGCATTTCTCGCGCTCGGGCGACCGGTCATCACCGAAGACACCGGCGCGGCGAAGTTTCTTCCAACTGAGAATGGTTTCCGTTTTGTTGGAAATTTCGATGACGCCGAGACGGCGGTCAGGGAAGTATTGGGATATTGGCTGCGACTATCGAGGCAAGCGCGGGAGTGCGCTGTGGAAGTTTTCGATTCAGTAAAAAACCTTCGCCTGATTCTCGATCTTTAATGCCGCTCGATTTGGCGTTGCAAAACGATTTTCGGGTGTTACTCGTTGTGCCGTTATGGCTGACTTAATCAAAACTGCGGAGCTGAAGGACCGCATGAAAAAGATTCCCGAATGGGAGCTCGAGAAGAAACATATCGAGCGCACTTTCGAGTTTGATGATTTTGCCGATGCGATCGATTTCGTAAACGCTGTGGCCGAAGTGGCGGAGGACGAAGAGCACCATCCTGATATCGACATTCGCTACAACAAAGTGCGCCTGGTTCTCTCTACGCATAGCAAAGGCGGTTTGACCGAGCTTGATTTTGGTCTGGCCGAGCGGATCGACACGTTGGCGGAATAAGCGCTGGTAGGGACGCCGCTGCGGCGTCCGGTCGGCTCGGCGCGCCGACCCTACCCGGATTTTGGCAGCCGGCCTTCGTCGGCATCGATAAATTGAAACGCCGTTTGAATATCTGATCTATCGGACATTGCTGCATCAGCTTTCCGGCGTGCCAATATTTCGGATACTTCATCGTTCCAGCCGCGCTTGCGCATGAATTCGTTCCAAACGTAGACATCGTCTTCGGATGGTTTGCGACCAACACCGAAGCACCACTGCAAAATCTCCTCATCAGTGTCGCCCTCTTTCACGCGTTCGACTAACTGATCGTAATTTACTCGCAGGAAGCCTACGCATTTCTCGTCAAAGCCTTTGCCGAGATTAGGGTGATAATCCGAAGCCAATTCGCCTTGGGCGTGGAGACGGATTTTATCGAGCATTCGGCCAAAATAGAAAAGGCCACCCACCTTTTCAGAAGGACTGCGGAGAGGAAATGGGGCCATGAAAAAATCTGAACGTTTTCCCGCGTGGTTCAAGAGCGCGAAAACGATCCGTCACCTCATTCCTCTCCCTTTCCGAAAGGGAGACGCGGATTGCTGCATCCGCCGCTCGGCGTAGTCGCCACTCTCGCAGAAACCAAGGCGCTACCGTTTACTGATGCGGCAGCGCAGGGGATTCGGCTCTCCCCGTTTTGTGGAGAGGATGAAGGTGGGGGGCAGTTTTCGCTTAGCCAAATTGCGATTAGGTGCGTAATTGGTTGCAATGGACCGGGTCGTGGGAATTGAGACCGAATACGGCTGTCTTCTCAGTGATGAGGAACCGCACGTCAATTCGGAGCTGTGGCCGGCTAAGGTTAAAAACTATCTCTTTCGAAAAGCGGACGCTGGCACGATCGATTTGCATTATCGTGACTACGAGGAACCACCGGGCAATGGAGGATTTCTCCTCAACGGCGGACGTCTCTACCTCGACATGGGGCATATCGAGTACGCCTCGCCGGAGTGTTTGCATCTGCACGATCTGGTGACCTACGAGGTGGCAGGGGACGACCTGCTGCAATCTTCATTGATTGCCCTGGGTGCGGAGAATCGTGTGTCGTTCATCAAGAACAACGTGGATCATCACACTGGAGCGACATTTGGCTGCCATGAGAATTATCTGATGAAACGGGAGGCGCAGTTCACGCCTCCAATTCTCGGAACGTTGCTGACTTTTCTAGCGACGCGGCAGATCTTTACCGGCTCCGGGCGAGTCGGTCAATCGAATCCACTCGCGTTCGATTTCGAGCCGCCCAAATCGGAGGCCCAGGTCAATTTTCAGCTCAGTCAGCGCGCCGATCACATTGTGAACGACATTTATCAGTGGGTGCAATTCAATCGCGCCATCATCAACGCCCGCGACGAACCGTTAGCTGATTACAGAAAATATCGCCGGCTGCATTTGCTTATTGGCGATTCGAACATGAGCCCGTACGCGAACGCGTTAAAAATCGGGACGACTGCCTGCGTTCTATCATTGCTGGAGGAAGGACGTTTGCCGCGCAATCTTGTCCTGGCTGATGCGGTGCAGAGCACACGCGACGTCTCTCGTGATCCTTCTCAACAATGGATCGTGCGTCTTGAGAACGGTAAAACCATGGGCGCGCTCGACGTGCAGTGGGAATTTCATCATCTCGCGCAGAAACATCTGCGCAACATCAGCGCGGAAACCAACTGGTTACTGGAAAACTGGGCATTTGTTCTTGAAACAATCCCGCACAACCCTCACGCGCTGATCGGCGGCGTTGACTGGATTACAAAGAAATGGTTGCTGGAAACGTTTGTCGAATCCGAAGGAGTGACTTGGGACGATCCATGGCTGCAGAGCATCGACCTCGAATATCACAACATCGATCCGCGGCGTGGATTATTCTTTGGTGTAACCCCCGGCAAACGAATTGCGGAATGGAACAATAGCGTGCGGCGTCACAGTGCGACGCATGTTCCTCCGGCTAATACGCGCGCATCGGGTCGCGCCCGGGCAGTCGCTTTCTTCCAGGGCTGCAATTTCCCATATGTTATCAACTGGGACTCGATCGCTTGTGACAGCCGCGATTTTCTCGTCATGGGCAATCCATTCGAGACCTATAATGACGAAGTGGACCGTTTTTTGGCAAAGCCGCGGACGACGAATGCCGGTAGCGAGAGTGCCGATCGTTAAAAGCTCCGGAACATAAGATGCCGGTTACTGCAGCCTTTGCAGTGAAGAGATGCCGTAGTTCTCTTGAAGCTCGTGCGCTTCGGAGGCGACTTGGGACGCGTCGAGCTCGATTTGTTTGGGATCTTCTTCGGTCTCGATCTTGATGAAGCCTTCGATCGGGTGTTTCACCGCTTCGGCAAGGTCCTCCAGAGATTTGATTTCTTTGCCGTTCACTTTTGTGACCGTCAGATATGCGAGGTCATCGTAGCCGATTGTGCTGTTGGCAGGAAGCACCTGGCTAAGAATTACGACGCGCCGATTGCGATCGGGAAAGAGTTCGGATTGGAAATGGTCCATGTAGACGAAACGCTGCGGCGCTTCGCGTTGCCAGTTCAATCCCCATTCCTTGAGATACTGTCGTGATAGTTCCTGGAAGATCAGTCCCCCGACGACAAAATACCGCGGTGGCTGATCCAGATTGTACGGCGGACTAACATAGTCTTTCGTGTCACGATGTTCCAGAGTGACATTTAGCTGCATTGGTTTGCCGTTGCGCTCAATGTGAAAAGGAACAGTGTCGCCGGCGTAGGCGTGGGCAGTTAGCAAATTTGTGAATTCGATTTTTCCGTAAAGGGGATCGACGTAGTTGCCGTTTTGATCGATGGCGTGGTCTCCAACCGATGTGACTACATCGCCAACTTGCATGCCGGCTTTCATGGCGGGCGTGCCAGGTTCCACATTTGAGATGTAAACGCCGCCGCTCTTGCCCTTTTCGCCAGCATACGCACGCAACTCCGGATCCCGCGTCGGAAAAAATGAGAACCCCGCAAAGGGGAAACCGCGATATTTCTGACTCTCCGCCTCTTTGAGGAAATGGTTGATGATAGGTGCGGGAATGGCATCCAGCAGTTGTGAACGCGAGTCATAACGCAGCAGTAATCCAGCCAGCTTGTTATTTTTAACCAGAGGAACGGTGTAACTGTTCTCCCGATACTGCATCGGGATACTGACGCGATACGTGAGGAATTGCCCAATGTCGATTGGGTAGGGCATCATTTGAATGGTCGTTACCAAACCTTCCGTGGCGAGCAAGGCGCCGGTCGGTTCCAATTGCCACGCCGCAAGCCGGTCGCCGACCACCGTGTCAGGTGTAATTTCGAGCGGCGTGATTCCATCGAGGAATGTTTTCTCCGTTGGTTCCAACAGCGCCAGGTTGGCTTCGTAATCGATCACCTGCACATTGGCTGCCGTTTTCTCACCCGATTCGGCTCGCTCCAGTTCCACGAAATTTTGATTTGCAACGAGGTCGGCAGTGACAAGAACGCGACCCTTGGACAAAACCGCTCCGAGCGCTCGCTTTGAGAACGGCGCTTTCTTTTGCCACGGCCGAAAATAATCATACGACTGGCCGGTGACGTTCACGCGAACCAGCGCCAGCTGTTTCTGCTTACCGGCAGGAGCGGGAACCGCAGATTCTTTCTTCGCCAGCGTGCCAGTAGCTGCCACGAGAAGGATTCCGAAACCAATGAAAGATTGCCTGATCATTTTGTTTTTTCGTCAGCCTGAGCCAGTTGAGTCGATGCTTCGAGATTCTGCTCTTTCATCACGTTGTAACGCGCTTTGATTCGTTCCCGCGCGGACTCCACTTTGTTGCGATCGAGGACGAGTGGAGGTCCGTCGCCGATCATCCGGATGACCAGCTTGTCCGGCGCTTCAGCAAAAGCCTTTGCCAGTTCGTCGAGCGTCCGAATTTTCTTACCGTTTACTTCGTCGACAATCGTGCCGCGATAAGGCGCGAGATACGTATTGATCGGGTCCGGCAAAATGTTGCTCAGCACAATGACGTCTGGATGTTGCAAATATATTTGCTCCAAAATGAAGTATTCGAAGAAATGCCGGAGCCGCAGATCCGATGTCCGATATGCTTCGAGCATGTCCAAGCTCAAGGGTTGAAAAAGTAGGCCGCCGTAAAGGACGTAACGCGGGCGGACATCGTAGCTATGGCCCTGGATCGAGTATGGCCATGGTTTGTACAAAGGAATCGTCACCGTCATCGGCTGTTTGTTCCGCAGAATGTCGAACTTGACCTTGTCTCCCTTGAATTTTCGCTCGACGACTTCCTCGAACTGCGCTCGCTCGCCATCCAGCTCGACGTTTGCGTCACTGGCAATGGGATGGCCATCTATCGTGAGTAGAACGTCGCCGGGGTAAAGAATTCCGTCAGACGGACCAGCTGCGACTACAGAACTGACCAGCACGCCCCGGTCGTCATCTTGCAATCCAAGGAATCGCCTTTGCGCCGGATTTTGTAATTTCGAGTACGTGATCGCCATGTCCGGGTATTCGTCATAGTGCCCGTTGCTGACATCTTTCAAAAAACGGTTGATCACCGGCGTTGGGATCATGTACGCGACGCCCTGAGCGACGTCGCCGCTGTAGCCTTGAAACGCTACGCCGACGACTTTTCCGTCCTGCATAACCGGGCCACCGCTGTTGCCCGGGTTGATTTGCGCGCTGATTTGGATCGCTAGGTGCTGATCGACTGACGAATGCGTGTAGAGCTGAAAATCGATTCGCGAAACGATGCCAGTTGTCACCGACATCCGTTCACCGCCGATTGGGTAACCATACGCTGAGACGGTCGATTCCAACGCAGGAATTCCGCCAAGTTTCAGCGGCAACATGTTTTTGAAAAAGTCCGGAGCCGAAACTGTGATAACCGCAAGATCGCAATCGTTCGCGATAAATTGGACCTGCGCGGGATACTTGTTGGGATCGCCGTCGCGTTCGACTGTGACGTAGCGGCTGTTGGCGACCACATGCGCGTTGGTCATGATCCGGTTCCCGCCGATGACAAACCCCGCGCCGACGCCGCGCTGCAGCGCTCCGGCATTCCAAGGCGCCTTGTACTCAGGCTCGACGGATGTGGCTGTGATGCGGACCAAGCTTTTTTGAACCGGCCCGTTTGGCTTCGGCGGCGCGATGGGCACGGGCACGGAAATTACTGCCTGGGCGGGCGGACTCGACATTGACGGCCCAGGCGCCCGTGGAGCTTGCGGCTCAAGAGGCGGCTGAGGCGTGTCTTGCTGCGCTTGCACCAGCGGCGAGAGCAGCAATGCGATAGATGTGACAATAATGATGCGCTTCATGGGCGGAAAGCCTGCAAACTTAAACAGCGTAATCGAAAATCAAGATTCGGATGCGAATTTGCAATTGGCCTTTTGGGACATTACTGACACGATACACGCGCTGCGCGTTCAAATCCAGGACACCTGAGGAGTGACGGCTGCCCAGCCGTTCATCTTTATCCGCCGGCTGCCCAAGCAGTCGTTCCTTGTTTCAAACGCCGGCCCGATCGAGAAGGGATCGCAGAACCTTTTCTGCTTCGAATATTTCGCAAGCGACGGCGCGAGCGGCGCGAGAATGTTTCCCGTAATCAGCGTTGATTCGTTTCACTGCGTTGGCAATTTCATCGACCGTCCGAAAAGCTAACAATCCGAGTTTTCCGCCATAGATTTTTGTGAAACCTGTTTCTTGCGTGATCACCGGCCGACCCGCTGCTAGGTAACAGGCGCTCCGGTCGCTGAACCAGCCGGTGTTAAGCCTGACATATTGGTCCTTGGCTACCGTGAACTCTCCCTTGGAGCGCTGGATATAGTTGCGATACAACCAGTAATCGACGCTCATTTGGAGAGGCGAAATCAAGCGCCAGCCATTTCGTTCAAATTGTCTGCGTGTTTTCGCATCTTCGATGTTCGTCGCCATCTCGAACGTTTCTCCGGCTCTTTTCGGCGCGGATATGAAGCGGAGAAATTCACGCGATTTGCTCCAGAGATATTTTTTGCCGCGCCAGACGATGTCTTTCAATCCACTCGTAGACCAGTTTGCGACTGTGGTGAACACAGCAGGGCCAGAAGGCAAGCGGTTGGTTTTCCACAAGTCGGTGACCACCGGTTGCCTTGTTGCCAACCATTTGAATGCGTGCGTCGGCACCGGAAAACTCTTCGTCCCGATTTTCTCGCCGAACGTGAATAGCGCGTGGTGGCGTCCCAAATATTCGATTGTCGATTTCACGCCCTTGTCGATTTTGATCTGCTCAACCCCCGGGTCACTTTCGATGTAAAGAATGCGATCGGACAGGAGCAGGTCGTCATTGAATTCCTGCGCGCCGCAAACATTCAGAATCGCATCTGCCTCGCGATAGAGCTGCCGTATTCCCTTTAGCGACAAGCCCGCCGTCGGAGAGCCCGGCAAATAACGTGCGCAATAACCCCAGCGACGATCGAACTCAAACTCCCGCGCCAATCGCTTCAGGACCTTCGCCGCGTAAGTGAACTCATCAGTCACTTCAAACGTCTCGGGATTGTACGGAAGCCGAGCCGAGTCTTCGATGTAATAAACGTCGTGCCCGAGCCGTTGCAGGCCGACGACGTAATGAATGTGCTGCCAGATCACGCCTGCGATCGGCATCGACCCCATGAAGCCCATGACTACGATGCGCTTGCGTTTCATTCGAGGGAAAACGCCTAACGCTCAACGTCGAACATCCGACGTCCAACTTTCTGAATTGAGCGTTTAACGTTGAGCGTTGAACGTTGAGCGTTGAAAGGTTTCACACTTGAAACTGCTTCACCAAAACGGCTGGGTTTCCCGCAACGACTGTATTTGGTTCAACGCTCTTTGTAACCACTGAGCCTGCGGCCACAACGGAGTTTTCGCCGATCGTGACACCTTTCAAAATCACGGCATTCATTCCGATCCAGACGTTATCCGAAATTTTAACAGGAGCGCTTTTCAGTTTCGGACGGCTGGGGCGGTTCTTGAAATAAGGGGCAAGAGCTTGCGCGTCGATCAGGCGTTGTGCAGGCGCGAGAGGATGAAAATCGGAATCAGCAATACCGACGTTCCATGAAACAAGACAATACGCTCCGATCTCGATCTTTTCTTCCGCCATAATTAGCGCGCCATTGAGCAGAGTAAAATCGCCGACTGTGCAATGACCATACTCGCCGATCGCGAATGAGCAGCCCGCGTAACATGAAACGTGCTTGCCGATAACTACTGCGCGGGACGCTTTGCTCCGAAGCTTTCGAAAGATTTGTGCGGTCTCGCAATAAAATCCTTCGCCAAACTCGACATTATTCGGAATTGGCTCTGACCACCAATCGCCTTCGATGTGTCGATCTTCTCTAACGTTGCTCATGAAGGAAAATGTCCCGAGCTGTAAAGTTTTGCGTATACGCCGCCGCGCGCTACGAGGTCCGCGCCGCGGCCTTGTTCGACGATCCGTCCATGTTCGACCACGATGATTTGATCAAGGTTATGAATCGTCGCCAGGCGATGTGTTGCGATCAAAGTTGTGCGGCCGCGCATTAATTCCTTGATCGTATCCATAATGGCAGATTCGGTAGTGGGATCGAGCGCCGACGTCGGTTCGTCGAGCAACAAGATCGGCGCGTTTTTCAGAAATGCTCGCGCGATTCCGATGCGCTGCCGTTGACCGACGCTAAGATGTCCGCCCCTTTCGCCGACAAGGCTGTCGTATCCCTGAGGCATTTGCCGAATAAACTCGTCGGCCTGCGCCCGACGCGCCGCCTCAATAATTTCGTCTTCGGTCGCGTCCGGCCGGCCATAGCCGATGTTTTCGCGAACCGTTGTCGAGAACAACAACGTGTCCTGCAGCACAATCGCGATCTGTGCTCGCAAACTTTTCTTTGTGATCTGGCGAACGTGGCGGCCATCAAGTGTGATCGAACCCGATGTCGGATCGTAAAACCGTGGCACGAGACTAAGCAGTGTACTCTTCCCGGCTCCAGTTCCACCCGCCAGTCCAACGATTTGATTCGGTTCGATCCGAAGATTGACGTCCCGCAGGATGCACCGATCTGATGAGTAGCCGAAATTTACAGCCTGAAATGCGATCGCGCCTTCAGAGGTCGAAATCGCAACTGCGTCGGGCGAATCAACGACGTCATCCCGCCGGTCCAACACTTCAAAGCAGCGTTTTGCGCCTGCGGTAGCGCCTTCCATTGCCCAGGCTGTGTAGGTCAGTGATTCCAGCGGCTGATAAAGCATTAGCAGATAGGCGCTGAAAACCAAAAGTGAGCCGAGCGAGAGCGTGCCAGCCAGAACATGCAGCGTACCGATATAGTACATCACCGCTGTGCCGACGACCATTAGCGTGCTGATCACGAGCGCGCTATTCACGTTAGTCAAAGTCAGACGCAAGTTGGCTTGTAAACTTTGCCAGGCTTGCTGCTGGAACTGGCGCACCTCAAACTCTTCGCGCCCGAACGCGTGCACCATTCGGATCGAGCTCAGGCCCTCCTGCGCCTGAGCCAGCACGGCGCTTTCGTGTTCCTGAATAGACGTCGATTCACGTCGAATCCGATGCGCAAACAGATAAATGGAGCCGACGACCAACGGGACAATTCCAAGCGAAACCAGCGTAAGCTGCCAGTCCAGTTGCAGCATAATCACGAAAGTTCCGATCAATGTGATGACCGACCCAAAGATATTGGTGAATCCTTTGTTGTAGATCGTTTGGATGGACTGCGAGTCGTATGCCACGCGAAAACTGGAATCACTTGAGCGCCGCGCGTCGTGAAATTTCAGTGAAAGCCGTTGAAGATGCGAATACAAATCGGTGCGCAACCTAAGCAACGCCTGCAGGCCGATCTTTACGAACAGATAATTTGTAATCCAATTGATAATTCCCCAAAGAAGCTGAAGACCGATGAGTGCGAGACAAAGCAACAAAACCCACTTGCGCCAGTCTGCACGTATAGCTGATCCTGCCCGCAGAAAATCATCGACGATGATCTTGAATGGCCACGGCTTCAGCAGATTCAGGCCTATTCCGAAAAGTGCCAGGCACAGGCCGAAGATCGTTTGCCACAAAAAAGGCCGGTAGTAGCGGAGAACGCGCCGATAGATCGACATGGTTATAACCAACGGCGAAGTGTCATTCTAAGCGGCGCGAAGAATCTCTGATGAATTCTGATCTCATCGCCCACCGAAAATGCACAGAGATGTTTCGCTTCGCTCAACATGACAGCGTCATTTATGAAGTGATTCAACGAATTTCAGATTGCGGATTTTCGTTTTTAGACTGAACTAGGGCGAATTCATTCGGCTCGACATCGAGAGATTTCTCGCCGGAGCTTGCCCTGAGCGTAGTCGAAGGGCTCGGAATGACAATATGCATCATCTACTTGAAACATGGTTCAGCTGGGTGCTCACCGGCGGTTATCTCGGTATTATCGTCTTGATGGCAATGGAGAGCTCGATCTTCCCGGTGCCCAGCGAAATCGTCATTCCACCCGCAGCATTCCTTGCGGCCCAAGGCAAGCTGAGCTTTACCGGCGTGGTGGTGGCCGGCACGCTCGGATCGTATTTAGGGTCAGCCATCACGTATTGGGCGTCGCGATTAATCGGCCGGCCGCTAATCGTAAAATATGGTCGATTCGTTTTTGTTAGTCCTAAAAAGCTGGAACAGGCTGAACAATGGCTCGCCCGGTACGAAGCCGGTGGAGTTTTTTTTGCCCGACTGCTCCCGGTTGTGCGCCATCTGATCTCGATCCCCGCAGGGATCGTTCGAATGAATTTCGGGGTGTTTAGCCTCGTTACAATTGCTGGGTCGGCGCTCTGGTGTTGGATATTGGCATATCTTGGCGACAAAGCGTACCGGTTGGAGCCTCAACTTCTGACAAGTCCCGAAGCGCTCGAGCATTTCATCCGCCAGCAATCGAAAGGAATTCTCCTTCTCATCGCGGTATTTGCAGGTCTCTACATGCTGGCGTTGCGACTGATGAAGCCACGCGGAGGCGCGTAGCAATCAAGGAGCGACGGCTTCCCCAGCCGACATGTTTGGATTCCAACGGCTGCCCAAGCCGTCGTTCCCTGTGGTGTGTGCTCCGACTAAAGGCCATTCTGGCCGAGCGGAAACATTTGTGTTTGAAAATTGAACAAAAGTGTCGCTCAACGGTCAGTTCTAAAGTGCACAAGGAGTGAATAACTGCATGGGAATTATGGACGAGATATTCGCAATGGGGAATGGCACCGGAACTGCTTTTGGAAAAAACGAACGTAATATGAAAAGAAATCGGCAAATTCTAAAGCCGCGCACAAGACTTTCGTTGGGTGATTTGATCCTGGCGGTCAGTTCCTGCACGAACAGCAGCAGGGAGACGGTCGCAACGGTCGCGGATCTTCTGGCGAGTGGTCGGGTGCGCTTACACGACAACGGGCGTTTCCTGCGCGCGCGCGTTTGTTAGGGCTCGGGGCGACCACGGTTTTCAACGCTCGCTCCGGTGTTCATCGCCGGAGCGATTTTCTTTCCGGATCTCATTAGCACCTGCTTCAGCGAGGTGGTTCAAGGCAGATCGGGGGTGAAACCGCTTCAGCGGTTCAGGTGGTCAAATCTGCGGAAAAACCCCTGAAGCGGTTGGGAAGGTCTTTCGCGTCGCAGCACCGCGCTAAATCACGGTGTTTACGAAACGGAATGGTCGTGAGTGCTGTGATGTCCGCTGTCTCAACGGACTTCGTGTTGTGGCGCCGAAGAGTCACAGCGCACGGTACAGCGTGCGATTCACCAAAACACGGCACATATCGCATTAACAAAAGCCTTTTCGCTCAAGCCACTCGCTTTTATGTTTCGCGAGTGATCGACCGTTATTCCCGACCGGAGATGAGCAAGATCTGGTCGGACGAGCGCAAGTTTCAGATCTGGTTGGAAATTGAGGTGCTCGCCTGCGAGGCGATGGCGGAGCTTTGCCAAATCCCGAAGCAAGATGCTGCCGAAATTCGAAACCGAGCGCGGTTTTCAATTCCGGAAATTCTGGAGATTGAAAAGCGAACGAATCACGACGTCATCGCATTTCTCGAAAATGTGGCTGAGTCAGTGGGCCCGGCATCCCGCTGGATCCACCAGGGGCTCACTTCATCGGATATCCTGGACACCACGCTCGCCGTCCAACTGAATGAATCCTGCCAAATCCTGCTCGATGATCTTCAGGCACTTCGAACGGCGATCGCGGATCAGGCGCGCCGGTTTAAAATGACGCCGATGATCGGCCGCAGCCACGGCGTGCACGCGGAACCGATCACATTCGGCCTAAAGCTGGCGCTAATGTATGACGAATTCGGTCGGGCGATAGAGCGCCTCACCCAAACCCGCGAACGGATTCGGGTCGGAAAAATTAGCGGCGCGGTTGGAACGCACGCGCACATCGATCCGAAAATTGAGCGCGCAGTTTGCGAGAAACTTGGCTTGAAAGCCGCGACGCTCTCAACGCAGATCGTGCAGCGCGACCGACACGCGGAATTCATGACTACGCTCGCGGTGATTGCCTCGAGCATCGATCGCTGGGCGACCGAATTTCGGCATCTTCAACGCACCGAGGTTCTCGAAGTCGAAGAATTTTTCGGCGAAGGCCAGAAAGGCAGCTCCGCGATGCCGCACAAACGCAACCCGATCACAAACGAGCGTTTGAGCGGCTTGGCCCGCGTGATTCGCGGCAACGCAGTCGTGGCGCTTGAGAACGTGGCGCTCTGGCACGAGCGCGATATCAGTCATTCAAGCGCCGAGCGAATCATTTTGCCGGATTCGTGCATCCTGCTCGACTACATGCTGGCCAAGTTGCGAGATGTCGTTGAGAAATTGCAAGTTTATCCAGAGCGAATGGCGGAAAATCTTGCCCTGACGAAGGGTTTGTATTTTAGCCAGTCGGTCTTGCTCGCGCTTACGCGGGCGGGCGCGGAGCGGAAAAGCGCGTATGAAGCGGTGCAACGTGCGGCGATGAAAACTTGGAAAGGCGAGGGGACATTTGCCGAAAACGCAAAGCAGGAACCCGACATTGCGGCGAAGCTTTCACCAGAAGAAATCGATCACCTCTGCTCGCTCGACATTCATTTCAAACACGTCGATGCGACCTTCAAAGCACTTGGTCTGGATTAATCCAGCGCCGACAATTTCGGCGTTCTGCCTTTTCGCTGTGCTCGGCTCGATGCTTTGCCAGTGCACACAGCATTACGATCAGAAAGACGTCGAGCGCTACATTATTGAGAGCGAACGGCAGTGGGCGGAATCAGTCGCAAGTGGCGACACGACCGTGATTCAGCGCATCCTCGCCGATGACTTCGTCGGCGTGGACCCGAAAGGACGGCAGTACAGAAAAGCCGAAATGATTTCTGAGACTCACAACGCGCCAAAATATTTTGTCTCGAATCACCTCAATGATGTGAAAGTAAGGTTCTACGCCGACGCAGCGATTGCGCAAGGAAACGAATCCTGGCAACGACACAACGGTGAGCGCGGACGCTTTGTTTGGACCGACACATGGATTCGGCGCAACGGACGCTGGCAAATCGTGGCAGCCGAGGATTTGATCGCGCCGGAGTCCTCTCAGTAATCAGCGGTAGCTACTCGTATCGCAGCGCTTCGATGGGGTCGAGGTTCGCCGCGCGATATGCTGGGTAAAGACCGAAGGCAATGCCGATTGCCGAGCAGACGAGCAGCCCGGCAATGGCCCAGCCGTAAGGGAAGATCAGGTCCACTTTTAGCCACGCGGCCAGCAGATCTCCAGCGATGATTCCGAGAATGATTCCCAGAACGCCGCCAGCTTCGGAAATAAAAACCGCCTCGGTCAAGAATTGCCGCAAGATATCGCGGCTTCGGGCGCCGATAGATTTGCGGACGCCGATTTCCTTTGTGCGTTCGGTCACGCTCACCAGCATGATGTTCATGATGCCGATTCCTGCCGCGACCAGCGCGATGAGGCTGATGACGAACGCGCCTACTCGCACGTATCCCGCCACGTTAATAAAAGCGCTCTTGAGCGAGTCGTTGCTGTAAATCTCGAAATCGTTCGGCTGGTCCGGTCGCAATCCACGCGCGATACGCATGGCGCCGATGCCGCGATCGAACGTCCGATTGTAGGTATCTTGCGTAAACGCTTGCGTCGCGATGTTGACGGTGCGTTTCGCTTCGCCGTAGTCCTCGAAGAAGCGCGTGATCGGCATGATGCAAAGGTCGTCCTGGCTTTGGCCGAAGGCGGTTCCTTTTTCCGCCAGCACACCGATGATCGTATAGATGTGTCCGCTGACTCGAATGACTTTGCCGATCGGCGTTTCGTGAGGGAACAGTCTTTTCTCGACTATCTTGCCAACGACAATCACGCGACGTGAAAGCTCGACATCTTCATCGGTCAAATTCCGGCCATAACCCAGAGTGTAAGCATTCGCGGTAAGAAAACTTCGGTTCGTTCCGACAATGAGAAGACTCGGGGTTGTCTTTACGCCGTTGTAAACCGCCTGGCCTTTCACCTCGTAACCAAAGCTTTTGAGACAGATCTCGCGCGCCTCGCCTTATTTAGCGAACTGAAAGATGTTGGAACCGAGAAAGCTAATGCCGTTCTCAATCGAGTATTGCAGTGCGCCGATGGCGGTCATGACTGAGATCACCGAGAAGACGCCGATCGTGATGCCGAGCATCGTCAACGCGGAGCGCAGTTTGTTCGCGCCGAGGGACGACCACGCCATCTTGATGATCTCACTAAATAACATCTCGATCGATCTAATTACCGCAGAGGACGCGGAGGTCGCAGAGCAAAATCATAAGCTGACTTCTTCAACCAGCCCGAGAACTCGTCGGCGTATCCCGTGTTTCAGCAGTTCGACGTTAAAGTTGACTAGCAATCCGATCTTCCAGCCACCGAGTTTCAGATAACTTAGCAATTGGGCATCGTGAATTGGCAGCAGCGAATCGATTGCTTTTATCTCAACGAAAACGGTTTCGTCAACGACAAGATCCGCCCGATAGCCGCAGTCTAGTTTTGCTCCTTTGTATTCCACCGCGATGGGGACCTGCCGTTGAAAGCGAAGTCCGCGGATGCTGAGCTCCCGGCAAAGACACATTTCATAGGTCGATTCCAGCAACCCGGGTCCAAGCGCGCGATGAACTTCCATTGCCCCGCCGATAATTGCATCCGTCAAATCATTCAAATTCTTCACGGTCTCTGCGTCCTCTGTGTCCTCTGCGGTGAATGAATCTATTCATATCTAAGCGCCGTGACCGGATCGAGCCGCGAGGCCGACCACGCCGGCGCAAAACCGGAGAACAAGCCCGTCAGTATTGACACAATCATGCTTACGAGCACCAGGCCGATGGAGAAGTGAATCGGGAATGACGGAAACGCCTTGCCAATTCCGAAGCACATTAGATAAGCAAACGCGAGCCCAATAAAGCCGCCGAGAAGACAAAGCGCTGTCGATTCGATCAGGAACTGCAGCAGGATCGTTCGCCGCCGCGCGCCGAGTGCTTTGCGTGTTCCGATTTCTTTCGTGCGCTCTTTCACGCTAACGAACGTGATGTTCATGATGCCAATCGCGCCAACAAAAAGTGACAGGCCAGTGATGAACAGCCCGGCAATCGCAATCGAATTTTTCACCGGATCAAGAGTGCTTTTGAAGGCTTGTTGTTCGTTAATCGAGAAATCGTCTTTTTTCTCTGGTGGCAATCCGCGCACGCGTCGCATCAGCCCGGTGAGCTCGTCCTTCGCATCCGCAAGTTTGGTCTTGTCCTTTACCTTGACGCGTACGTCCGATTCGGTTTTGGCCGAAAAATACTTGTTAAACGCCCTCAAAGGCATCGCCACCATGGAATCCCAACTAAACAGACCGAGAAACGTGCCCTGCCGGGTGTTTACGCCGACGACTTTGAACAATTGGCCGTTGATCAGAACCGATTTATCGATCGGGTTTTCAGAAGGGAAAAGCGCGTCGGCCACGTCATAGCCGATCACGACAACATTGGCCCCGCCACGCGATTCCAGTTCGTTAAAGAACCGCCCGGTCGTACAATCGATTGTCGATGTTACAATGAAATCAGACGTGGTCCCGAGAACAAACACGTTGTTCACCTGGTTACCGCCGTACTTAATCGATCGCATCAAATTCGATGTCGGCACGGCCAGAACCAGATTCGAATTCGGTGTTGCTGCGATCATACGGTTCAACGTCTCGGCGTATTCGGTCTTAATTTTTTTGCGGTCGCGGTAATTCCACCAATCGTCCACCGGCTTCCACGGCCATTGCGTGACGTAGAGGACGTCATCGCCAAGCACTGCCATACTTTTATCGAAACCTATGGATATCCCGTTCACGGCAGTCCCCATCAATGTCACGGCGATGATGCCGATAATAACTCCGAGCGCCGTGAGCGTTGACCGTGTCAGGTTCGAGCGCATTTGCGCCGCGGCGATTTTCCAGCTTTCGCCCAGTTCGTAAGCAAAACGTTTCATATCGATGTTATCCGGCAACCGGTAGGTCGAGCTCCGGAATAAATCCCGCGTGATCCGACTCGATGAGTCCGTCGCGCAAATGCACGGTTCGACGCGCGTGCGCGGCGATGTCTCGTTCATGTGTCACGAGAATAATTGTATTGCCGCGGTGATATAAATCTTCGAGTAAGGCCATGATTTCGTCGCCGGTTTTGGAATCGAGGTTACCGGTCGGCTCATCCGCCAGAATGATCGAAGGTCCATTGACGAGCGCGCGCGCGATGGCCACGCGCTGACGTTGACCGCCGGAAAGTTCGTTGGGTCTGTGATGAATGCGATCGCCCAGGCCAACATCTGTCAGCCCCTGGGTCGCCCGTGCTTCGCGCCGTTCGGGATCGATGCCGGCATAGATAAGAGGCAGCTCGACATTGCGCAACGACGTTGACCTTGGCAGAAGATTGAACGTCTGAAACACGAAACCGATCTCGCGATTGCGAACGGC
>WNGC01000252.1_pt1 | contig 34471 bp, 34 predicted proteins | sample 5400051 | NCBI WGS metagenome assembly WNGC01 (sample SAMN13153368, study PRJNA577476) | soil metagenome | isolation source: 20 cm soil or saprolite under grassland replicate 2 | place: USA:California | collected 2016-06-15
GGTGATTGGATCACCATTCCGAAGGAGTATCGCCAGCTCATCGGCACCCGGGCGAACGGTAGGAGCTTCGATGACCGGGTCGGTTGTGCGGCATTGATCGAAGCAGTGAAAGCCCTGGGGCCGGAGCTGCCGGGGCGCGACGTCACGTTCATCTGGTCTACGGAAGAAGAGGTCGGGTTGAAAGGTGCTGCCGCGGCCGCGGAACGCCTGGCCAAGGAAGGCCACACGCCGGACTTCGTGTTTGCCGTCGATACGTTTGTGAGTTCAGATTCTCCGCTCGAATCCAAGCGCTTTGCCAACGCCGAAATCGGCGCTGGTTTTGTGATTCGCGCGGTGGACAATTCGAACATTACACCGCGTGAATACGTCGACCGCGTCGTGAAGCTGGCTCGAGAAAACAACATCGCCGTGCAATATGGCGTGACCGGCGGGGGCAACGACGGGGCCGTGTTTGTGCGCTATGGCGCTGTGGATATCCCGCTCGGCTGGCCGCTTCGCTACTCCCATTCTCCCGGTGAAGTGATCGATACTCGCGACCTCGACGCGTTGTCAAAGATTATCGCGGTGCTAGCACGGAACTGGTGACACCTAGGCCAATTTCGTTTAGCTTGATTGGAAGCAAGAATCTAGGATTGCCTCTTCAAGAATTCGGCATAGCGCGCGGCAATCACGCGCCAGGAAAAATACTGCCGCTGTGCCAGCAAGCTTCGTTGTGCCAGCGAATTGCGGTAGTGCTCGTCCTCTAAAACGCGCAGCAACACGTCGCCTAAGTCGCCCTTCCTATCCGGAGAAAAAAATGCCAACCCGGCCTCCGTAATTGGCGCCGCCGTTTCCGAGCCTTCGAAGGCAATTACCGGCAAACCGCAGGAAATTCCCGCGATCGCGCTGCCTCGCCGCGTGGAAATAGGCCCGCGCACAAACAGCAAAACGTCGGAGGCCGAAAGGCTGCGCACGACGTTTTCTCCAGGCAAAATACCCAGCACGTGGAGTTCGACTGTGCTGTCATCAAATCGTTTCCTCAACTCCGCCTCGGCGTCTTGCGCGTTTCGGCCCAGCACGATTAGTCTAAGATTGCCGATGCGCGAGGCGGCGAATCGAACGGCCTCGACGATAGTTTCGATCTCCCATCGCCCCGCTTCTCCTCCGGTAATGCCGAACACTGCAACGCTCAATTTGCCGCCCGTCGAAATCACTTTTCTCGAGTTGGCTTTGCTGGATGTGGGCAAATTTGCTCCGATGGGAATGAAGCATCCCTTGCCAGGTGCGTGTTTGGTCCACGAAACTCTTTCCATCGGAACTGTGAATACAGCCGTGTCGGAAAGCCGCAATGACTTGCGCATGACGTATAACTGCACGCGGCGCCTCAAGCCGTCAATCACTCGTGTTCCGCCGTAGGGTTCAATGTCGTGAAAGACCACGCCCACGCGGGCACCAGCGGCCTTGAGAGATTTAAGGACGCGCGGAAAGCGGAGCGGGAAACCGCGCCCCAGCCCGTTGCATTCCAGTTGACGCGCTCGATGATCAACTCAAAGTGTTCCGCCAGCAGAGCTTCGCCAAGGTAACGGCAATACTCTTCGACAGCGTCCGTGGGCGCGTCGGGTCGTCCGAGGAGCGCGATGACCTGCTGCCCGCTCATTTCACAGGGCTCATTTTTCGACGTGGAAGCTTCCGATCACCAGCGCGTCCATGCCCCAGCTGAAAACTGTCCGTATCGCGCCGTTCGGCTCATTTGGCTTTCCGAGAATTGCCATACAGTTCCTCTTCTATGCGGCAACACCGTCAGGTTGGCGGTTGTTCTTGCCCCAACTTCCTGCCGGCAGCCCTCGTCTCATTGTTAAAACGGCCACGAGAAACGGGGCAGCCAGTTGGTTTCTGATCACACCAACAGAAAACCAAAATACTACATATCTCCATTATAGGGACTTAGCATAGTTGGTTTTGCAATTTTGATTTCACATTGATCATTATTGCCATAATTGACTATCGAAACGCAGACGCCTTTTTCCACTGCTTCAGGACCTCTACCTTCTGCTCGAGGTTGAATTGTCTCTACTTCACCGAGAATCTCCCTTCCTGACCTGTTAGACCTTGCTGGAAACTAACCTTCAAAGTGGATCAAGAAACGCGGCCGTGAGGATCGTCTCCAAGGCGCGCGTGATTTTCCAATTCGGATCGTGGCTCTGGAATTTCCCAAGGTTCGAAATGTAACAAATGTGAGCGCCCTTGCGCGCTTTGTCCACATAGCACCAGTCCAGCTTGCGCCCGGTCATCAGCTCGATCCGGTCAATAGCCTCCAGCATAGAAATGCTGTTCTCACGGCCGCCACCAAGGTTGTACACTTCACCGTGTGGCGGATTCGAAGTAAACTCCGCGATCGCGCGCACCACGTCATGACTGTGAATATTGTCGCGCACTTGCTTGCCCTCATAGCCAAAAACGGAATACCTGCCGCCGCTAAGCGTTACGTTAACCAAATAAGATACGGACCATGCAGCTCCTCGCCGGAGTGCGACGGTCCTATCAGGTCCTATCAGGAACCCACCTCGAAAGATCCCCACCTTCAAAGTATCGCCCATATTCTTGCGCCACAAGATCCGCCGCCGCTTTCGACGCGTTGAAAAGTGAATGCAGCGTTTGGTCGATCCGGCAACTCTCCACACTCGCGATCTTCCGCCCGCGCATAGTAGTACCGCTTTTCCGTTCTTTGAGCCTTCAGGCGCTTGAGATGCCAGAGCGTGTCGCCCGCCGGACCGAAGAAAACCCGTCGCATGATATTGTACACGCCAACAACTTCATGCCCCTGCCGGTCGAGTGCTGGGCCGCTTCGAACCGATCAGTCCGCAGCTACCGGTGACCAGACCTTTCGTCCGTTCGAATCCATTCCTTTCGCCCATGGGCGGAAAATCAAAAAAGCCGTGGGAGCGCCGCGAGCCGCACGCCCGAAATGACTGAAATCAGGGATGAAAGGGCCGCTTCCTCGTTAGAAGAGCACCAGTAGTCGAGCGTTTTTTTACTGAGCTGAGACAAGATTGACCCATTCTTTGCGACGTACCGGCAAGCTGGTCGGAATTCGCGCGTTCGGCTAAATGTTTAGAGAAGTAAGAACGGTCCTTCGGGAGCTTCCGCACACTCCTGCCGTCTTGGTCCAAATGCATATGTTCTGGCGCGGCTACACTACTTGGCGTTTCTGCAATCGCCCAAGACTAGAGACTACGACTTTCGCTGTTCGGCCGCGCCGACATGCATGGAGGACGCCCATGCAAGCATCGCCATTTCTCGCCCAACTCGCATGTGATGTTACACAATCGGGTCTGGGGTCGTAGCGGCAATGCAAGCGCAGAGTTGAAGACTTTAGAGCGGAACGGATAGAATCATCTCTCCTGCGTTAGTCGGCCGTGGTGGAGCGTGTGTGAGTTTTCCCGGGGTTGCCGGTTGTTATCTAAGCGAACCAAGAAAATAGTAACGACCATTGTGCCGAGGCGCGCGCGGAATTGGCTTCGCTCGCCTTCGAAGTCAATTGAATGGCTGTGGGATTCGCTTTGCTTCTCCGTTGGAGCCACAAAAGAGCTGGCTCTCCTGCCCGGCTGGCCTCTCGTATGCCATCCTCGGGTTTATAAGACATTTCTGCGATGCCAGCTAACTGATCCCGACCAGAGCGCTGAATTTAACAACTTTGTTGGCTATTGCGACCATTCGATGTGTCTGTTCGACATCGGTGCGAGCTATGGCGCTTTCAGCTTCGTCGCAGCACACTTCGGTGGCACCGCAGTCGCCGTTGATCCTTCACCCATCGCTGCCCGGCTCTTAGGGCTGCACAGTCGACTCAACGGATTTGACAAACTTATCCGGATTGTCGAAGCATGTGTCGGCGACACAATCGGCGAGGCCGAGATGCTCAGTTCCGGTGTATTCTCCGATGGTTACTTTCGAATGGCTCGCGGGCGATCAAGTAGCGAACTGACGAAAACCAGGGCTGTGACAATAGACCATTTGGCCGATCAGTTCGGCCCACCGACACATATCAAGATCGATGTGGAGGGATATGAGGCGGCGGTCGTACGTGGTGCCAAGAGAACGCTAACTCGTTTTGCCCCGCTGTTATTCCTTGAGCTGCATAACGAGATGATTCGCTCGGAGGGTGGTGATCCGAGTTGTGTGCTGGACGATTTGGCGGAAATGGGATACGAGATTTTCTCAGTTGGCAGTGCCAAAATCGAGCGGGGCGCCATATTACAAATGCCTATTTGCCGATTGGTCGGGAAGTGCCGGCAATCTGTTTGAGCCATTTCGTGTTCGGCCCCGGAGGCTTGGAAGAAGATCTGGGGTTGCGACTCGATTCGAGCGTAGATCTCTGCGGCGGCAGCTACGTTGCAATGGTACGAATGACCTGTATACACACATTGCGCTACCAGAGGTGGAGGGTTCCGCGCAGCATTGTTTTTGCCTCAATACTGAGCATAACCAGTAGTTCAGTATTGGAGGTGTGACAAGGCAGCGCCCCTGAATTCTTGGGAAACTCACCGAGTCAAGATTGTGCAGCAATTCCTCACTTTGGGTGATTTGCGCCCCCTGTTCCATTTCTGTCGTCGTGCATCGCTGTATGGTAAGTCCTACTGTCATAGACCCTTTCGAGCGCGGCGGCCTTCCGCAAAGCGCACGGGGGTTCCGGCTTCAACCGCTTTCAGGATCTCAGTGCCGAGCTCGTGACCCTCACCGAAAGATCTGCTGCCTGCGACTCCTGGCGCAAGATGCCGGGGCTGGACAGCAGAGGAGAAAAACGACTGCTGCGATCCATCAGGACGTGGCGCGAGAAATAGATGCGCTGCTGCGAGTGACATTCACCGCACTTCACAAGACCGGCGCACCGGACGTAGAAGCGGTGGAGATGGCCTTGCGAGCGCTTTCATTGTTTTTCATCCACACTGTTGCAGAGTACAAATTCAACGATTTGAGAGTGTCGGCGGGAGGAATGCTGGAGTCAGCGTCACTGTGGACGGTAATCCGATCTCTGATCATTCTCGCGGCCACGCTTCACTTGTTTTCGTTCCTGTTTCTTCGTTAGGCAATAATTGTCGCTCCCGATGGTTTGCGATTGGGGCCAGTCGACATCCCGCCTGACCTCGATCATCCAACAGGCCTGCGTCTCCACTTAGTCTCCCTGTGCGACGCCTATGCATGTCTGGTGAAAAATGGAAGCGGGCGCTGCTCGCCGGATTCCTGGCAGGAGGCATAACCGGTGCGAAATATACTGGCTGCATGCTGGCGACCGCGCTGGTGCTGGTTTTCGTCCTTGAAATTCGGTCGGCGCTCGGGACACTGCTTTTTCTCGGAGGGCCTTGATTTTCCGGCGCTCGGCCACACTTGCGGAATTGGCTTACATTACATCACACAGCTGAGTACAAAGGACGCATCTTACAAGAGGCCGAAGTCCCTGCGACGACGCGAGGTGGCATGGGCGCCCTTCTCCGCCGCGAAGGTCTGTACTCGTCGCTGCTGACCTATTGGCGGCGAGAGCGGGCCGATGGAATCCTCGAGGCCCTGACCGCACAGAAACGCGGGCCGAAGTCCAAGCGCAACCCGATGGAAGAAAAAGTCCAGAAACTTCGCCGTCAGTCTGCACGCTTGACGGAAGATCTGCGTAAGGCGCAGATCATCATCGAGGTGCAAAAAAAAGTGGCCGCGCTGTTGGGGAATCCGATTCCGGAACAGAACCCAGAGGACAAGTCCTAACGACCGCGGTCACCGAACTAGTGGTGGACGTGGGCACCGGCGCAGCTTGCCGAGCTCTGACTCTGCCTCGTGCTTCTTACTACCGCGACTGCTGTAAGCGTGCTGTTCCGGCGGTGGCGGCCATACGGCCTTCGCCGGCACGCGCACTTCACCCGGTGGAACGAGAGGCGGCGTTGTCTCGCCTGCACGGTGCTTACCAACGTCACCCGGAGCGCCTCGTACGCGCTCCCACACCACCGACTCTTCCCAGCGAAGTCTGGATTAACAAACCGGTTGCCACTCCGGAACCGCTGTCTGTGGGAGAACTCAGATGAAACAGCAGCGAAGGCATGGTCAACCCTCGCATCTATGCAGGTTCACTCCGCTGCCGTCGCCTTCTGGTGCCCACCTTCCGCCCTGGCTTCGTCGGGCCTACACGGCGTCCGGTCCTTCAGACGCAGAAACGGCTCTTCAAAATATCGCCGCGACAGATAGGCAACGACAACTGCCGCGGTCCCCGCAATTAGCATCCTCGTCCATGCCTGTACCCATAAACTGAGATTGAGCCGAGACATGAGATTTGTCCTCTTTATGACCCACTCGTAGCCCGCAAACATCATCAAATGGTACAGATAAAGTCCATAGCTGACCCGCCCGAAAAAGACCATGGAAAACGGCGTTGTTATCCGCTTCCACTGTCCACTTCCGATCAACAGAAATACTCCAAGCAAACCGCCAAATGCAAAGTTCCAGGGAACGCATTGGAAGGCGTCACCGACCGCACTTCGGCGCGTAAGGATTCCAAATGCGTAACCTGCTACCGCCATCAGGAACGCTGATGCCGTCAGCAGCATCGATAGTTGCGACATCTCCTTGCGGCCCCAAGTCTTCCTCCTGACGAGAATAGCGACAATTGCACCCAGGGCCAAACCATCCAGATTATTCCACGTGTAATAACCGAAACCAGCGCCGAACGCATCCGTGTGGGCTGCGTATTGATGATACAAGAAGCGGGAAATAGGACACAGCACCAGAATCGCACCCAGAACCAACAAGAGTTTAGTAGATGAAAGTCGTCCCACGGCCAGCGGCCATATCAAATAAAAATGCTCTTCCACGGCAAGCGACCACAGCACCGTATAGGAAAGTTGGATACCGAACAGTGTCGACAGATTCGACGAATACGCCAGACTCATAAGCAGAAACCCGCGGGAGGTCAAGCCAAACAAAATTAGCATCAGCAACGTGAGATAGTAGGCCGGAAGAATTCTTAGAGCGCGGCGCCAATAAAACCGTTGAAAGTAATCCGGCCGATCGCGTGACTCCAGAAGAATGCCGGTGATCAGAAATCCCGAAAGAACAAAGAAGAGACTAACGCCAAACTGCCCAACTGACATTACAGCGAGCAAGCTCCTCTGCCATGGGGCATAAAGACTAAGGTCTCTCGCCCAGTACAGGCCGTGATAAAACAAAACCCCTAGAATCGCCAGTCCCCGAATGGTATCCAGTTCGGGCATGTGAGACCGCAGCAGGGGTTCGCAAGCGGAACCTGCTCTCAGTCCAGAGAAACGTTTTCGCGTTTTCACAATAGACAACGTTACATAAATTCTTCTTCTATTTCTAGCTGAAGCCCTTGGTGTAGAAGAGTTAAATATGGCCTGACCTTTGGCCTGTAATCCCATTCCGAATGTATTACGAAAAGGTTCCACAACTTTGAGAGGGACTCGCCAAATCGCGTCTATGGTCTGGGATATTTTCTCCGATCGATCATGTTTCCATTCGTTGGCGCGCGAAGCCCACCAATACAATCGCGAATCTCTGTGGGTTACGATTAGGGGAATTGCATTAGTACTGAGACGGTAAAGGAATCGACGTTCGGAAGCTATCGAAGGAGGAAATGTCAGCGGCGAGGGCGACTGGCACTGGCACAACCCACACTGCGGCTCCGCAGAACGACGAAAACGAGCCACACTACCACTCCCCAAAGGGGGGTCCTGCGTTGACTCGCCGGAGTAGGGGTTAGGGCCTTCAGACGGAGCGGAGGCTTAAACGGAAATTTCAGGAAAGAGGCCCTATCGGATCGGCAGCGCCTCTTATTCATAAGTAAATCACTGACGCACAATACCCGAGTTGGTCTATACATGAAAATATCGAGTAAACGTCATACTCCATCCTACGCGATTTTGCGCAGTATAGGATTCATGAAAAGATAGTGAGCTAATGAAAGTCCTCATTTACACACACCCATTTCCCCCTATTGTTGGTGGGGTTGAAAGCCATGTAATGCTTCTGGCGCAGGGCTTGTCCGTTCTCGCAGGCTCCAATACCATCGATATTACCGTATCAACGCCCACGCCGGCGGGTGATTTCGATGATTCCAAGCTCGCGTTTCGCGTCGTTCGCCAGCCTAGTCTGCGAACACTGGTGGGCTTAATTAAGAACGCAGATGTCATCCAATTAGTCGGGCCTTGCTTCCTTCCTTTGTTGGCTGCATGGCTGCTCCGAAAACCAGTAGTCGTCGAGCATCACGGCTATCCGCCGGTTTGCCCGAATGGGTTGCTCTTTCATGTGCCGACGAAGACAGTTTGCCCGGGGCACTTCCTTGCGCGCCGGTATGGCGAATGCCTGCGCTGCAACGCAATCAACGAAGGCTGGTTCAACAGTCTTCGAATGCTACTGCTAACGTTTCCACGCCGTTGGCTCTGCCGACATGTGGCTGCCAACACGCCCATCACAGTACATGTCCAGAGGCGCCTCGAGCTGCCTCGCTCTCGAGTCATTTACTACGGAATCCCCGATGCCCCCCTTGATGGGGAGTCTCAGATCGTCAGCCCTTCAAATGGATCACCTCTCTGTTTCGCCTATGTGGGTCGACTTGTGAGCGTGAAAGGGGTGCCGTTGATATTGGAGGCAGCGAAGAGCCTGCAAATAGAGGGATACTCTTTCCGCCTCAAATTCGTTGGTGATGGACCAAAACAAGGCGAACTCAAGCGGCTGGCAGAGAAGCTGGGTCTTGCAAAGTATGTTGAGTTCACAGGATTCCTTACGGGGCCTGCCTTTCAAATGGCGATGAAAGATGTAGCCGCAGTTTTAATGCCTTCGGTTTGGGAGGAAACAGCCGGTCTGGCTGCAATTGAGCAGATGATGCGCGGCAGATTGGTGGTCGCTTCTGATATTGGGGGGTTAGGGGAGGTGGTGGATGGTTGTGGGCTTCGGTTTCCTGCAGGAAGCACGGAAGCACTCGCTCAATGCATGAGAACCGTCCTAGATCATCCTGAGATTATCGTGCGGAATGGTGATGTTGCGCGGCGCCGCGCTCTCGATCTTTTCTCAGAGCGACGGATGGTTAAGGAGCACTTCGACTTGTACTGCCAACTTGCTCCATTGCTTGACCGTAGCAAGAAAGCTCAGCACCCGGCATGAGCTTCGCGAAAGCGTGGCGTAAGCGGCTAGCAGAAAGCTACTGGGTTTGGAGGCTTTATCACGTTGTGGTGGCCGACGCAGTTTCGATCCAGCGACCCACAAAATTCAGGATTGTGCACGAATTTCTAAGTGGCAGCCTGGGTCGGGTCGCTGATATTGGTTGCGGCCCAGGCGTCTTTATCCGGTATCTCTGCAAACACGCGACCCACGTCTTCGCGGCAGATATTGACGAAGCTACGCTCGGACGAGTAAAGGCCAGGCATCGACGTAACAAGAATCTTCACTGCGTTGTAGCACTTGCAGACTGCCTGCCCTTCATGGACGGCGGGCTCGACACAGTCCTTTTATTGGAGGTGCTCGAGCATTTGACAGATGACTCCGCCGGGATCCGGGAAGTTCGCCGAGTGCTCGCGCCGGGGGGAAAACTCGTGCTGTCTGTTCCGGTACCGCCGGGAGAGATAAACGAAACGGATCCGCGGGGTCACAAACGCGAGGGCTATCAGCTAGAGCAACTTGAAGCGCTCCTCGAGAAAAATGGTTTTGAGATTCAAGATCATCGTTTCGCGCAGTTCAGATTTTCGCGAGTCGCGGAGACATGGGTCCAGCGCTGGCGCCGGTGGTTTGGCCTGCCGGCGCCTATTTTCCTAACCTGGGCGGGTTATCTAGACTATTTGCTCAGTTCCCAGGCGCGTAGAACAGGCGGTTGTCTTCCCGCGTCTGTCCTGATAATGGCTCGGAAGGTTGGATATTTATCGGCAGAAGAGAAATTGTCAGTTATTTAATCCTTCTGTTGCGGCTGTTCGTATCCTCAATCCACCATCACGAAATCCTGTAAGTTCGTTCCGACTTACAGAACATTTTCCAATATTGAGTGTTACGAATGCATCCCGCACTCCATCATATAGATGCATAGATGCGGAAGCGCTATTTTCGTAACCTCCAAGCGTGTATAATTTGTGTTGTGCACTTTTCTCTTCGGGTCGAGCGTTCCATTCTTCTAATTAAAAACTCCGCTTGAGATAGAGGTGTCTTCTGCCTAGTGTTCGCTACCGCGTGCTGATGCTTTGCTCGCATCCTGTCCAGTACATGTCTCCTGTTTTGCGTCACATGGCAAAACACCCTCAAGTGGAGCTGCAAGTTGGGTATTGCTCTCTGCAAGGCGCGAAAGCAGGCTATGACCCCGAGTTCGCGGCAACCGTCAAGTGGGACGTTCCTCTTCTTGAAGGTTATGAATGGACAGAAATACGTAACCAGGGGTCGGGCTCGGAATCATTCTTCGGTCTTTGTAATTTCGGCCTTTGGAGTCTAATCCGGGGCAGACGATTTGACGCCGTCATTTGCCACACCGGCTACCTTCGTGCGTCATTCTGGATTGCCTATTTCGCCGCACGGGCGGTGCGTGCCGCCTTTCTGTTCGGAACTGATGCCAACACCCTCACTCCTCGCGACTCCCGTCCATGGAAGATCCTCCCTAAGAAACTTATCTGGCCCCGCCTGTTCTCCTTAGCGGACCAGGTTGTTGTTCCGTCGGCGGGCACTTACAACCTTATACGCTCGCTCGGCATTCCCGAAGACCGTATTAGTCTTACCCCATACTGCGTCGACAATGACTGGTGGAAGGAACAATCTGTACAGGTCGACCGTGCCACTGTGCGCAGGTCCTGGGGTATAGATCCTGGAGCCTGCGTCATTCTCTTCTGCGCCAAGCTCCAACCCTGGAAACGTCCCCTCGACCTGCTTCGAGCGTTCGCTCTTGCTGCAGTTCCTGATGCAGTTCTAGTGTTCGTCGGTGAAGGCCCGCTGCGTTCCGAGCTTGAAACTGAGGTTGCTTCCCTCGGGCTCGCCGAGCGCGTTCGATTTCTAGGGTTTATGAATCAATCTCAGCTGCCTCCCATATACACTGCCTCGGATCTAATGGTTCTCCCGTCCGAATACGATGCATTTGGAGTCGTTGTGAACGAGGCATCGTGTTGTGGATGCCCCGTCATAGCAAGTGACCGCGTGGGCGCTGCTCAGGACCTAATCGCACCTGTGAATCCATCATTCATATATCCGTGTGGGAACGTTAATGCCCTCACAGAGTTATTGAAAGTCGTCCTTGCCAACCCCGTTTTGCTCGCCGAGTGGGGTCGCGTCGCGCGCCAACGAATGGACACCTGGTCGATCCGCGAAAACATTTCCGGGACTGTGGAAGCAATCTGCCGCGCCGTCTCACGACTGGACCGGGGAAGCAGGACCAAGGTCGGCGTTTCGACTTAGGTGGGGTTCTGGACACGGTAGAAAGATTGTCTGAGCATTAGGTCAAGCTGAGAGAACTCAAGCAGACCCGTTTTGCATTTCCTGTAGTTGATCGACACCTTGATTGCGTCGCCGTCGCATATCCCCACCGATCTCGGGCCTGCGAGTCGCTAATACTCGTAATCACCTTTATCCTTCGTCGTAGGAGATTCGTCCTGTTCGCTTACTACCCATTCTGCGAACCGCCCGGAGTCACACTTTTTTGATTTGATCTTTCACTAAATCTCGAGAGACGGGATCCCGAATTTCCGAGAGTCCTCGTTGGTTGATCAGCAGGGGTCGGCATGGCGAGGGCGAGCGGATTCTAACGCGAATCTTTGGCGCCATGGCGGCAGAAGAACAAGTTCAGCTCGGTCGGCACTACTGTAAGGGCCGCGGTCACCGAAAAAGTACGCCGCTTTGCGACGGATCCCCAAAGAGTCCGGCAAAAAACGTAACAGGGGGATGGCCGCAACGGCTACTATTCATGTCCAACTGGCTTCTCCCATCCTCGATAGTTGCCAGTTGACGAGATAGGCGGCCAGAATGCCAATCACAATCGCGGGCCGGTTCAGCGAGACCAGAATCCTCCGATTCTTCGAAGGAGACATTTCCGCAATGTAAGCAGGCTGAAGTACGGATGTCGGGCCTGTCGCAAGTCCACCGATAAGCCGCGCCAGCGAGAAAAATCTAATCGTACTTGCCGCTGCTGCACGAGAGAGGAAAGCGCAACCAGGGTAGCAGAGATGATCGGCGAGCTACGTCAAAGCGTCGCGTCTGAAATCTGCCTCGAAGCTTAGGCGTGTTCCAAGAACTCGCGGGTCGTTGAGGCATTGTGATCCCAGCTGGCCGAAGCCCTTACGTACTGAGCTGCGGCGGCGCCAAGCTTCTGTGCCGCCAGTCTGTCATCAGCTAGTCGCCGAATCAGCTCAGCGAGTTCGACGTGGTTCATTGGATCCCGCAAGAGATATCCTGTTGTCCCATCAAGGACGTTTTCGCTCGCCCCTGCTTGGACACTCGCGATCACCGGCAAGCCACAAGCCATCGCTTCCAATATTGGCAGACCGAAGGCATCTTCGAGAGACGGCGCAATGTAGGCGTCGGCGGCGGCATAGAACGAAAGCACATCGGCAGAGGGCGCCAGAAAACACACACGGTTATCCAGCCGCAGTTGCCGGAGGGCAGATCTGTACAGTCCCGGATCATCCTTTCCGACCACCAAAAGCTGGACCGGAGTCTCTATGATGGCCACAGCCCGGAGCAATTGGTCGAGTCCCTTTTTCTTCCAGTCGTTGCCAATCAACAAAACCACAAAGTCACTGTCGCCTAGCTTTAGGCTATGACGCGAACCTGACCTGCGGGCAAGGCGAGATTCGGAGTTGAAAATCACGGTGTCGACGGCGTTAGGAATAACCAGGGAATCAGTTCGTCCAAAGTGTTTTTCGAGTTGAGCGGAGACCACCTTCGAGACAGCCGCCAAACGAATTTTCCGGTCAGTGTAGATGCGGCGTTCCAAAGCCATAATCAGTTTGTAGTACAGTTTCCGGTGAAGCGTAACAGGCCATCTACTGACCGGCACTTTGAGGAATGCGAGTTCATCGCGGACACGTTCATAGAATTCGTGGAAAACAATATGGACGGTAATGGCATTGGCATCCAGACAGTTGATTCCGGGCGAGTAAACGAGCAAGGGCCGGTCTTCAAGATGCTTTAGCGCGCTCCTCCTTGCGGCTCGATTCGCAAAAAACCACCACAAGAATTTGAGAAGATGAGGACCGGGAATGTCGGAGACTCTGTACCAGCGGATGAACCCGGTCGCTGTACTGTTCGGGTCTTCTGTGAGACCATTTACGTTTTCAACGTGCTGGGAAAACAAATGGATCCCCCAGCCGTACTTCGACGACAATCTTTCGATCTGTTCGATAATGCAAAGCTCAGTACCATGGTGACGATCTAGAAATGGCGACACGACAACTATCTGCAAGCAGGCCTCCATTTGCTTATCCGTTTCATACGCTGGTTTGAGCGATAGGAAGGCTTCCCGGAAATTCCGATATTCGGAAGAGTATCCCAAGCATCAACCAAAAATACGCGTTCATGACGAAGTCTTGGTAAGCACTGAAACCGTAAAAGCTCATTGGGAAGACCAGCAAAAAAGTGTAGAAGAAAATCGCAAACCCGATTGGAAACCAAACCGTTCCTTTCAGATTCTTGGTCGCTCGCCACGCGGAACGGGTGATTGCATAGGCCAGTACAATCCACAAGAGCAGGCCTACAATCCCAAGCTCGATGACCAGCTGGCCATAGCCGTTTTCCACACCAACATTCATCGGCGGAGCATGCATAACGCGAATTACGTACTGCACCCCCAAGGAAGCGGTTCCAATTCCATAGCCATACGGCCAGCGTGGATAGTCAAACGCCGCGACGAAATTATGCAGTGGATATTCTCGGGATCGAAAACCGAACTCACTTTGCGAACTGTAAGGGGAAAGGGTTTCGGAGTAGATCGCTAACCTGCTCGCGACTTCATGTGGGAAAATGCCAATAAGAATGGTTAACGCCATGGCAACAAACACTGCTGCCCGCCGGATGGCTCGCATTACGCGGCTTCGCTGTTCCCCGGTCCAAGATGCCCCCCAGATGACGGCAGGAGCAACGACCATGGCGCTAGCAAGAGTCCAGAGGAAGACGCCCCGCGAAGCCGTCATCAGGGCAGCCGCAGCAACCATGCCGACCGTTGTGAACCCGAGCAAGCGACCAGTCTGCTTGCGCATCAAGAGAAACCCCGCGAAACCCAGAGCCAGAACCCACGTCACAACCAGGAAATTCTGGAACCGGCCGGCACTCACAAAGAACGACGTGGGGCGGTAAGCGATTAAGCCCGTGATAGGGGAGACGCGATACAATGTGCTTAGGCCCCGGATGTCTTCTTGGATCACCTCCGGGTTTAGGAAAGTGTGTCCTAAGATGGACTGCGCAATTCCAAATCCGGCCACCAGGAGAATGAGGACCGAGTTAAAGAAGAAAAAGCGGCGCAGTTCCTTGTCGGAATCGACGAGGCCATAGCCAACGAGGAGAAGGGGCGCGTAGAAGAAACTGAGCTTCAATCCCATCAGCCCATAAAAGATGCTTGTTGACGCAGGATTGAAAGCCTGAATGACGCAAAACCAGAAGAAAACTACGAAGGAAATCAAAAAGGGAGGTCGGCAAAGCTTCGTCAAAGTGGACCTGCGCGCAACGAAGAACGAAAGATAGAGCACAAGAGCGAGGAAATCCTTGACGAAGTATACCGTCATGTTATTGCCGAGAAACTTTCGGACCAAGTCCTCGACCGCGATCCAAGCCACGAAGCAGTACACCCCTGCTCTCCAGTTTCTAAGTATTGCGGCCAGCACTACGATGCCAAGGACAACCAGTCCAACATAGTACAAGGCAAGAAGATCGTCTTCGATTATAAGGTTTGCACACGTATAGGCTGCCAGCACGATGAGCGCCACAGTGAGCAGATTGCGGCCACTATTGTGAAAAAAATCGTAGGAATCTCTCAACGCGCCGATTTTCATGGGCGAACTCGGGAAAGGTGACGTACCCTCTTTAGGAGAGAAGCCTTCGTGATCTCAGCTGAATCTGTCTTGCCCATGCTGGATTGATCTTAGCATTCGAGAACAATGTGTGGCCCTCAAAAAACACGGTGTCCCAAATCTTACGCAACGGCTCGCTTTGCTGATGGCCGAGTGTGCAAACTCAATTCTTATGCTCAATCCGTGGAGGTGAAGCAATGAAGCGACAAATCCCTGGTCTTCATTTGAACCAACGCGGAGTCGAACATAAGCTGGAAGGATTATTTCTTGTTCGCGTGGAACGGGCTCATTACCGATGGCATCCGCAGAAGCCATTCGTAGAGATCCGCTTTGTGATTTTGGAACCTAAACCGTTCGAAGGCCGACTTTTCTCCGCGAACTTGGATGCACTGCGGGCAACGCAAACACCCAACCTGCTCCAGGAGTAGCACAACGGCGACATTCAAGTGGCTCGACTTGCTTCACCGCGGATATTGAATCTTGGAGATCGGCCGTGGTTTACCGTGTCTATTTCCGTCGGGCCTATGGGGAATACAAGTACAGGGGAATGGACTGCCCGTCAGATTGCTGCAAGCGTGCAACTGGTCTAGCTTTTCGTTGTAGACGCTCGAGATAAGCCGTCATTCCCTTCTCTCGAAACCTAGTCTCATAGATGTCGGACGGGCGGCCACTCTTTTCATCGAACAAGCCATAGAAATAAACACTCTTGCCTTGCGCCGTGGCTTGCTCGATGATCCTCGCCAAGTCCTGTTGGGCCTCCTGTGAATCCAAATGCCGGGCAAAAGCCAATTCCGGTAACGATATTACGTTTCCCGCATTCGCATAGAGAAGCATGTGCATTACGTCACCTAACCATGTAGTAATCAGCTCTCCATTTCCTACAATCGCCTGGAGTTGTTGTGCGTTAGTCCGCATTTGGCTAGGCTCTACATTCTTCTTCAGTACCCATATCCCACTCGCGCCCACCAAGATGACGAACACTCGCACCGGCCAACGAACATCATGGGGTTGACGTCTTGTCAGAGCGACCAAGACGATCACCCAACAAAGGATCACGGCGAAGAGATGAAGTTTCTGGTAATAGGTGTCCCACTTCGCGCAAGCAGCTTCCACTAGCAGAAACGCTAATGCGCACGAAAGAGTGAGTGGGTTTCGAAGCACGCCTCTTTTGAACAACACGAAAAATATTGTTGCCAGAAACGTACATACGAACAGAGCCGCCGCCCCAACGTAAACTGCGGACCAGGGAGTCTGCTGGTACAGAGATCGCAATCCCACAAAGTCCTCGGGCAAGACGGGAAGAAATCCTTGCGTCAGACCCACGAGCGTTGCGACTAGAGAGCCTAATTTGAATTTGATGAACGTACCTTGTTGAGGAAACTGAAAAATTGCACTAAGCAAGCGATCCAGCGTGTGGTAGCCGCTTGCGACCAGTACCGTTACCCAGATACCACCAAATACCACGCCAGCGGTAGATAAGAACAACAGAAGCGACTTTACGGCCGACCGGAAGGGTAACCGGGTTACTATCAAAGCTACTGCAATGCCAGGCACCAACGATCCGGCGATTGCGTAGTATATCGCAGCGAGTCCAGCAAGGACGCCCGCTGCCAACGGAGTCCATCCGGAAAACTGCCGATCTGTCAGCAGCAGTAACGTTCCGATAAAAAAGGGCAAGGCCAGGGCCACTTCGGTTATGTTCGTTGCTGCGAGCAAGTAGACCGGAGAAAGACAGAGCCCCAAAGTAACACCCAGAGAAACCCATCTGGGAAGGCCAAGTCGGAGACCAAGCAAAAAGAACAGGGCTGCTGCAACAGCAGCACATAGGGAATTTACGGCCTGCATCGCAACGATTGCATCTCCGCGATTTCCAAGCTCTTGCTGGAGCGCAAATGCTGTCCGCATCGTGGCGCCAAATAAGAAATGATTGTGAACGACCAGGTCATCGTAATGGCTCCGGTAAACCTCCAGCCACCGTCCCGGCTGGAACGTGGGGGACGCGCCCGGAAGGATGGTCCGGAACACCGGTAGGTATCGTAGCCCGTCCCCAATTAGCGAATTGCTCCTGAAGCTATAGAAGCCGACCCACAGGAAGATCACGAGGAGGGCCGCGACCGTAATGGAGGTTGGCAGATCAGACTTTTCGTTTTGCTGACATGTTTCTTCGACGTTGAGATCCCGCGGAAGGTCGTCTAATGCCATGGCGCGTTTTTATACCGGGACGAGTGTTCTTGTCAATTGACCCCATGTCGCAGACGTGGGATCAGTTCGAAATACTTCGTCTCTACAAGGCTCGATTCACTTCCGAGCTGCGGTTTTTTCCGTGCGCTGCTATTACTATTACTTGAAGGCATCTACACACCTTTCATTCGATCTGTGAAGCTTCAAATGAGCCACGCACATGCGAAAACAAGATAACCACAAAAACCCGCACCCAAGTGGCTTCCATTGGGAACATCATTTGATGCCCATCTAACTCTCCGCTAGACAAGGCACCCAATAGTTTCAAAAAGCTGTTAATTCCCACTTGAAACGTGATTTTGGGAGCTGTGTTATTGCCGCAGTCGATAGAATGCGCTTCAGAGCTTGAGTGCAAATTCGACGAGGTTTGCTTTGCACGCTAGTTGGATTGTCTTGATGAAAAGCCAAAAGCGATAGTGAGACATTCTCAGTTCTGTCAGTTGCACACCATTAATTATTCAGTTTATTCACGAATGACATACGCGACGGCAACAAGATAATTGGACCTAAGAATCACAAACAGGTACAAAAAAGACGAACACGAGGGCGCTGACCCAGATAGTTTTGCGCTCCGTGAGAGTGCTTGCACCCGCCACCCTATTTCTCCAAAAGGAAGCTGCCGATGACTAGCGCCTCGAGCCCTGAGCTGAAGAAAGTGCGGATGGCATCCGTTGGCGTATGCACAATCGCTTCCCCTCGAAGATTGAACGATGTATTCAAAATTACTGGCACGCCCGTTCGCTTTCCGAATTCGTCTATCAGACGCCAATAGAGTGGATTGATCTCTTTCTCGACGGTTTGCGGCCGTGCGCTGCCGTCCACGTGCGTGACCGACGGGATCACCGCTCGCTTCTCCGGCCGCACTTGCGCCGTCAGAATCATGAACGGCGAGTCACTCGCGCTCTCCAGATATTCTCCCGCCGCTTCTTTTTTCATCGAAGGCGCGAACGGCCGCCACCACTCGCGGAATTTTACGGCGTTGTTGACCTTGGCGCTCATTTCGGGGTCGCGAGGATCGGCAAGGATGGAACGCGAGCCGAGAGCTCGAGGTCCAAACTCCATGCGGCCTTGAAACCAGCCGAGGATTTTGCCGCTGGAGAGCAGTTGAGCCGCAGTGACGGCAGGATCGGAGAGTCTGGTATAGCGGATTTTGTAGGTGAGGAGAGCAGACTCGATGGCTGCGTCGTCGAAGGAGGGACCGAGATAGGCGTGACGCATGGGCTTCATGGGGAGTCGGCCGTTTGCGTCGAGATAAGGAGCGAGGGCAGCGCCGAGGGCAACACCGTCATCGGAAGCCGCGGGCTGGACGAAGATTTTGTCGATGATTCCGGAGGCCAGGATTTTGCCGTTGGCTTTGGAGTTTAGAGTGACGCCGCCGGCGAAGCAGAGATTGCGGGATTTGGTCTTATCGAGGGCGAGGCGGACGACGGACAACATGGCGGACTCGCAGGCATTCTGAACGGCGAAGGCAATGTTTTGGTGGCGGCTGTCAATTTCGGATTCGGGGGCGCGAGGTGGGCCAAGGCGGGGGATGATGGAAGAAAACCTGGCGCCGTTGCTGATGAGATGTTTCGAGTGGACACGATAGGGATCACCCTCCGCGTCGATGAAGAAACGGAGGTCGACGCCAGGCTGACCATAGGGAGCGAGGCCCATGACTTTCCATTCATCACTGAAGGGCACGAAGCCAAGATATTCCGTGAAGACCGCATAGAAGAATCCCAGGGAATCGGGCCAGTTGATGGTTAAAACGTGTTCGAGGCGGCCGCCCCGGCCATGCCAGACCGAAGTGGCTTCCCAGGCACCGCGGCCGTCCATTACGACGACGGCGGCGGCGTCAAAACCGGAGTACGAATACGCACTGAGTGCATGAGCGAGATGGTGATCGACAAAACGGAAGCGAGGATTACCACCAGGAAATTCCCGCGCAAACCGTTTCGCACCCCCTCCCTGGTGCCACATGCTGACGAAATGCATCGTGGTGGTGATGAGATTGAGGCTAGTGAGGGGCATTATGCCGGTAGCCATGCATTTCAAGTCGTGGCGGAAACCTGGGCCCGGGGTTTGCCAGCCAAAGCAGACTTCGTCCAGCTGATCTGGACGGACGCTAGAGAAATCGAGGCAGGCTTGTATGGCATTCCGGGGGAAGCGGCCGTCTTGCTTCACACGGCTGAGGCGCTCTTCGGCGACGGCGAAGAGAAGCTCTCCATCACGGACGATGCAAGTGGACGAATCATGCGTACGAGTATAGTTAAGCCCCAAGGTAATCATATGAATGGCACTGAGGTTACCGCCTCCCGGTGCCTTCCTCACGCGTTAATTGCAATATGCTATTGAGCTGCTGCTGCGGAGTAATACCCGCGGCTCGAAAGAGAGCCCGCTTTTCCCTCAGAAATCGAGGGATGAGACGCGCGAATTCGAGCAGCACTTTGATGCGATCTTTGACGAAGGGCCACCGCATCCGTCCCAGATCTTTCAGCAGGCCGGCGGCAGACAAAAACCACGTAATGAGTGCATAGCGCGGCGGGAGCAGTTTTGTCGCCAGGAGAAGCCTCCCCTTCAAAATGCCTCGGAAATTGAAACGTGCGCCTTCCAGCGAGCGGCCCGAGCTTCCGACTCTGTGCCAACAGATTGCCGTTGGAACATAGACGATTTTCCACCCGAGAGTGATGGCTCGCCAACAGATTTCCGCGTCTTCATAACCCATGGGCAATCGACTATCGAACCCGCCAAGCTCGACAAAGACCGATTTTCGGACCAGCATGCAGGCAGCCGAAGCCAGGAACACGGTTTCGGGTTGCGAGTGAAATTGTTGGTAAAAGAATAGCCCTGGAACCAATTCTACAGAAGAGCAGCCTGGGGGTGAGTGTTTTGTGAGGCGAACGGCAAGATGCGCGGCGCTTGAACCGTCCCAGTTGTATTGCATTCCGTCAGTCGCGAAAATGCGATCGTCTGAAGAGAACGGCTCAAGCAAAGCCGCAACAAAACCGGGATCGAAGCGCATGTCGTTGTTCACAAACAACAAAAACCTGCCTCTCGCGATCGCCGCGCCTTGATTGAGAGCCGGTGCGAGCCCCAAATTTGCCGGGAGTGGAAGCCAGCGTGCGCGGAACTCTTCGGTGACGACGGCGGAATCATCGGAGGAGCCATTGTCCACGACGATGATCTCGAGCGGCTGATGCGATTGTGCGAGAAGGGTGGGCAGGCATACACGCAGGTGATGCGCTCCATTCCAACTGGCGATAACTACGGAAACGAGAGCCGATTCCGCCATCTCTTAGTCGTACCAACCCATTTCCACGTGCATGCGAGAGTTCCCAATCCGATCAGATTAAACCAACATAGACTGGGCGTTGATGGACAACGCCCTCTACGGAGGCAAGGATTCTGCCACGTTATCCGTTCCAATCGATAATGCCCGTACCACTCCAATGTCCGAAAGAGGTGAGGTCTAGTTTTGGCCTTCTAATCTCACGCCAAATTTGAAGCATGTTCCAATGCCGAATGTCGTCGAAGATCACCAATGCGTTGGTTGGCAGGCGAATTGAGGAAAGATTGCGCAGAAAAGCGTGCTCGAAATGCACGTTCTTTGGAGCATCGACGAAAAGCAGGTTGCAACCCGACAGGGTATCCGCAAAACTCGAAAAGAATTTTTGATCGCTGAGATCTCCAAGCACCTGACGCAGACTGCCATCCTGAAAATCCGACCGGAGCAGGGCGCTCTGTCCAAACTCAGTCCACGGAACCAAGTCCAGAGTAATGATTTCACCGCCGGCGGGCAGACTACGTTTCATGGAAAGCGCGCCAAGGCCTTGAGAGGTGCCGATCTCAACGACGCGTTGCGGCTTGTGGGCAAACACAAGCCCCGCCAGTAGTTTGTAGTGCTCACCTGGCCAGACGTCCGGATAGTATGGAGGGCCGGTCATCCGCCGGGATAGCCAGGAAAGGTCCACATGGCGAGCAAACGCAATAGCCTCAAGCGAAAGATCCAATAAACGTTGCGAGGGGCCACCGGGGTCGTCATCCATAGAGGCAACAATCGAATACTCCATGTGGCGAGACTGAAATGGCAAAGGGAGGCACCAACGTAGGGTTCTGTTCTTGAGTCTTCTAATGAGATTCATGTGAAAAATTGGCACGAGAGACGACGATCAATAACAAAAAATCTGTCAACGAATTGGTTGCAAGACTCGAATGCGCCTTGAAGGCCAGAGAACCGAGTGGATCAAAGGACTGTCCGAGAAGAGGTTGCATGGCACAAATTATACGCCGGGAAGATGGAACGTGCTGCCGACGCGTGAAAGACCTCTAATGGACTGTAACAACTGAACTGGGAGTAATGTGCGACCCGTAGGATCGAAGTAGCGCCACTTTACTGTCTTTGGCACGTTGTTGTAATGCCGGATGTACTTCATGAGCTTTCTCCGCAAGTCGGCCACCGACGTGAACACGCCGCGCGCAATGACGTCGCGCTCTATCTTGGCAAACCAGAGTTCGATCTGGTTGAGCCAGGAGGAATAGGTCGGAGTGAAGTGCAGATGAACCTTCGGATGTCGATCCAGAAGGTCGTCGACTTCCCCCGTCTTATGGGCCGAGAGGTTGTCGACAATCACGTGAATCTCTTTGCCGCGGGGCTGGTTGACGACGATGTCCGCCAGGAACGCGACGAACCCCGCAGACGTGTGTCGCACGGCCGTCTTGCCGAGCACCTCGCCTGTCTTGGTGTCGAACGCCGCGTACAGGGACAGGGTGCCGTGCCGAAAGTACTCAAAGCCGTGCCGCTCGGCGCGTCCCGGCGAGAGTGCCAACACTCGATCCTTGCGGTCCAGCGCCTGGATCGCCGTTTTCTCATCCACACAGAACACCGCCACATGCGCCGGAGGGTTCAGATACAACCCAATGATATCGGCAGCCTTCTGCTCAAAGTCCGGGTCGTTGGTCGCCATGTAGCGGTCCAGCTGCTGCGGTTGGAGGCCGTGCTTGGCCCACACCCGCGACACCATCATATGACTGATCTTGAGCTGCGTTCCCAGCCTGCGCGTGCTCCACTGAGTCACCCCGTCAGGCGGCGTACGCTTGAGCATCCATTCCAGATTGCACGCCTCCAGCGCAGGAGTCAGCGTGGTGGCCTCTTGCCCAGCGTGCCTGCTGAACAGCCCTGCCAGCCGCTCTTCCCGAAATCGCTTGCTCCACCGATCGATAAACGCATCATTGCAGTCCAGCTTGTCGCAAATCGCGGCCCATGTACGGCCTGCCTCAAGCAGCAACATCAGCCGTGCCCGGCGCGTTCCGGGTCCGTCAGTACGATCGTGTTTTCCATGAACACAATCATACTGCCTTTTCAGCTGTTACAGACCACTTGGAACCAGTGTGTTGCCGGAAGTGCTTCAGCCTGCGCCAGGATTCCAGTCTGCGGCAGTTCACGACTCCTCTCCAGGGGCACGCTCGCCGCGGATTCCGAACCATGGGAACTGCTTATACCTTCAGCCGGGCGGTGCGGAATTGCTTCATCCAAACGCGAGCGAGGAGCGCGGCACCCTCGAGAGTGCCGCGGAGGCTGCACCCGGCGAGACGGCGAAACTGGGATTTTGCGCAGGACAAAAGGCCGTGTCCCGAGTAATAGTCGAGCAGCATGAGTCTCCTACGTGAATCCGGCCAGCGACTGGCCGGGGCGAGTTTCTGAGGTCCGAATTGCTGCAGATGACGGAGAAGAGTGTCCACTCGATTGTCGTAGGTGTGTTCCCGCAAAACAGCGGTCTTGCCCGCTTCCGCGATGCGAGAGCGGGAATACTCGTTATCCAGACAGCGGCGGAGGAGAGCAGGAAGCTCGGATTCGTGATGATAGCCGACAAAGTGCGTGCCGGGTACGAGACCGAGGGAAGTGAGCTCGCTGGGGAGAGCCGTAATGAGGAGGGCTCCAGAAGCGAGGGCTTCAAAGACGCGAAGGTTGGCGTCTTGGGGAAAGTCGTCGCGGCCGATATTGGCGACAATACGGGAACGGCGATAGACCTCGGCAACTTCCTGAAGATTGTAGAAACGCGACCAATCGTTAGTACTAAACGTGGAAGCGAGCCTGGGAAGCCAAGCGGCGCGCCTCTGGTAGATCGGGCCGGAGGTCTGCCCCACCCATCCAAAGTCGAACTCGCGAGGAACTTCCGGCAGATCGAAGAATTCGCGATGGACCGCATGGGGAAGAACCAAGGTGCTCGGATGCGGCGTGCGTTCGCGGAAGCGCACGTCAAACCCGGGATGGCAGACGGCGACATGATCGAAGAGAGAAGCCCAGCGGATTCTGCGCCGAGTGAAAGCGTAAGTATCCACGTCCAGACGGATGGTGGGGATTTGGCTTTGTAGGATGCCCTCGGGAAGAAGAGGAAACGCGCACTCCGGAAAGAACAGGTAGTCCGGGGTGAAAGAGAGCCGAAACAGCAGGGCTTCGAGGCTGGAGTCGAGGGGAATGGACCAGTCCAAAAAATGGATCTCAACTCCGCGCTTACGGAAGGCGCTCGCATAGGGAGGCAGCATGATCCAGCTGCTGTCTTCAGGGCATAAACAGACAATGTTCATCGGGTAGTTGCAGAATGGGTTGCTGCGCCGGGAGGATAGCCCTGTTCTGTACCCGGCCGTGTCCGAGCCGCTGTCGATGCGTAGATATCGCCTGAAAGATCTTTCTGGCAGAGACAATCAAACGTCCAGATCCAGTAGCAGAAGTAGGGGAAAACGCTAACGACTCGATAAGACTTCTCCACGAGACGTCGAAGGCCGCCGGCAATGATTCTCCCGTTAAGAACGGGAATATGGCGGAGAGACAGGGGTAGAATTGTCTCGCGGGGCGCCCATTGCCAGTGTTGAACGCGCTCGATGGAAAAGCCAGATTGTCTGAGAAAACGGCGGAAATTCTTGTACTCGAAGAGACCAGGGTATAGGTATGGGTGACCGGTACGCGGGTTTGGGATGCTGCATAGGAACGTGCCGCCGGAGCGGAGAGTGCGGCGAACCTCCTGTAGAGCGTAGTGAGGATTCATCAGGTGCTCGAATGTTTCGAGGCTGATGACCACGTCGAAGGAATTATCAGGGAACGGGAGGCCGTCGGTGCTGACATCGAGGCATTGGGCGCGCAGCCCGGCTGCGAGGCAGCGATCAATGCCAGAGGACGAAGCGTCCACACCCACTGCACCAATCTTTCGATTTGCGAGGATCTGGAGCATGGCGCCGTTGCCACAGCCGACCTCCAGAACCTTGCCTGGGTTTGGGGACCGGAGGAAAGTATCCAAGGTCCAAGTGAGGCGGTCAACGTCATACCCGCCTGCGACATAGTAGTTGCGGTATGAGGAAAGAGCAATCTCCCTTGGGTTGTGTGAACCGTTCATAAACTCCGCAGGTCTAAAAGCGGCGTAACCCTTATCATACGGCGTCCCCTCTATCGAAGACCAGTAGTACGGTGCTACCCGCATAGCGATACATCGGAAGAATCATGAGAACACGCTTCAACAAGCGCACGAACGGATTGGAGCCGAGCAACTGAGTATCAACCTCCGCGCATTGCAGGCGGCACCCTGAGCGGTTCAAAAGCCGGATAATTTCGTAGGACCAGGCAATGTAAACTGCATCGGCATCAACGACAAAAGGAAGCGCAAAGGCATCGGGCTCCTCCACAATGAGGAAGGGTAAACGGTCAAATAGGACCGCTGCAAACTGTCCGGCGAACCTCGACAAAGCGAATTGGCACCGCCCGATAAAGCTTCGGGTCTTGCTCTGCAAGGAGTTAGGGAACCAGAAGGGAAAATCCCAGCACGGTCCGAGAAGGACGATCCTACCACCAGGGCAAACGACGCGGATCATTTCCGAAAGCATCTGAACGGGATTCACGGAGTGCTCGATGGCATAGGTGCAGAGGACGGCATCAAACGAACGATCGGCAAAGGGCAAGGCTTCGGCGTCGGCGCAGACGAGGTGAAGTCCGGGACGCTGGGCGTGACGCAGGCCGGTATGAGAAATGTCGCATCCAAAATATTTGCCGCGATCGAGCAGCCAGACACAATTGGCAGCACGGCCACAAGCGACGTCGAGGATACGGCTGCCCTCCGGGATAAAAGAAGCGGCTCGGGCGCGAGCACCCGAGTTGCTGGCGAGCTCTTCCGTGAGAAGAGACCAGTACACTTCTTGAGAATTCCAAAAGTCCTTCAGCCTAACTTTCAAACGCGCACGGGAAAAAGACAGGGGGTAGCGCTGATCTGAATTCTGGGAGTACTTAGGACCTTCGCCGTGTTTCTGGGTGGGCGACGCGCACACTGAGTCCGCCTCCGTGGCCTTGTCCTCAGACATTCGAAAGCCCCTTCCGGAACATACTACGAAGGCGAATCAGGTCCACACGTTGAAGTGCCCCAGTGACCCAGGCACCGAAAGCGTACGCAACCGCCGCCAAAAGGGACTTCCACCAGAAGGCAAACGGCAAAGGGATCAGAGAGAAGGTGACAGCAAGAGCGATAATGAAGGGCCAGATGGCAACGCGCAAGCCGAGGGTGACCATCGGGCGAATTTCAGAAAAGAACAAGAGGAAAAAGATGCCCGCCACACCATAGCTGATCACGGTGGCCCAAGAGGCTCCCAAAGCGCCGAACCGGGGAATCAGCAAGAGATTGAGCAGGACGTTGATCATTGCGCCGGCAATCGCGCCGTACGGAGCGTAGCGCTGGAGGCCCTTGGCGATAACCGCGCTGCTCAGAGCAACACCGAAGAAGATAGGCGCTTCAGACCAGATGAGGACGATGAGGAGGGGTGCGGTGGGGAGGAATTGTTTCCCATAGATGAGTTCCACGAAGGGAGCGGCGACGGGAGCAACGACGGCGCAGGCGGCAAAGACGATAACGAGGAGGAACCGATACGACTCGCGGAGGTAACGATCAAAAGGCAGCGAATCAGGTGCACTCTGGGATAACGCGGGGAAGAGGGAAGACATGAGCGCGACAGGAAGGGCACTGAAGAGCTCAGTCAACTGAACGGCGATGACGTAGGGACCAAGGGCCTGATCGCCGGACATTTTGTGAAGCATGACCTGATCGATGCGGTGGTAGATACCGCCCGCAAGCGAGGTGAAGACGAGGGGAAAACCTGCGCCCAGCATGCTTCGGGCCTCGTGCGCAAGGAAGTGCCAGCTGCCTTGGACAAGCCCCGATCGGCGGACGGTCCAAAGTACAGCTGCTACCGTCGCAAACCCGCAGAGGGTACGTGCAATGATGACCCAGTAGAATGTGGCGTTGCCTAAGGCGAGCATCATGACAGCCGCTAACCAGAGAACCTGACGGAGCAGGCCGATGACGACGTTATACCAGAGCTTCATCTCCACCTGAAAAATAATTCCCGAAAAGCCAAAGGGTGGAAGGATCAGAGCGTCGATCGCGGCGATGCCGATGAGCCAACGCAAAGGCCCGGTGTAACCGAAGAGGGGAGCAGCCGCCGGCGCAAGGATGGCACCGAAAACCGAAAAAGTGAGGGCAGTAAGCGTTCCCGTGTAAAAGAGCGCTGCGGCCTGCTGTTTCCTGATTGAAACTTCACGAGCGAGAATCTGCTCGAGGCAGAAGCTAGCAAGAAAGCCATAGAGGGCGAGGTAACCATAGATGGCGCCGTATTCCCCCAACCGTTGGCGGCCGAGAAAGCGGGCAAGAAGGACAGAAGTTGCAGCAGAGAAGAGGAGGCCCAGCGCTCTTCCGGCGAGTTGCGCCGCCGTGTTTTGAAAGACAAGAGTGCCGAGGCCTGTGGGAGGGCGTTCCTGGTGACCATCCGCCAGTGGGGACTCCATGACACGGCTGTATGGCTCTCCATCAGCTCCCACGAGAACTCCTCGGCGAAGGAGCTGCGTCGATCTTTGCCAATTGGGGAGAGGGAAGGAAGTCGCGGCGAGCGCGCTTATACCACGATCGCGAGCCGAGCCATTTGCGGCCGGCGTAGAACCAGCGCGCCGGTAACAGGAGAGCAGGAATCATAGTGACACTGCGAAAAATTTTGTTGCCACGCGAAGCAGCTGGATTTGCCGCGAATTCCTCAATGGCGCGGACAACGTCATGGCTGTGAACATTGTCGCGGACTTGTTTGCCTTTATAGCCAAAAACGGAATAGGTCTGGCCAGAAAGTGCAGTCTTCACTAAGTACGAGAGAAATCCGTGAAGCTCAACACCAGAATGAGACGGCCGGGTAAGGCAACCTCCACGGAATATCCCAACGTTAATACCAAAGTAGCGGCCATACTCCTGCGCCACAAGATCAGCAGAGGCTTTCGATGCACCAAATAGCGAGTGCAAAGTTTGATCAATACGGCATGTCTCTGCAATGCCGAAGTAATCTTCTGAACGTAAGTAATCGTAGGGGGTTTCAAGCTCCTGCAAAGGAACCTCATTGGGGGCGTCGCCATAGACGTTGTTCGTGCTCATCAATACGAAAGCCGCGTCGGAGCAATGCTGTCGCGTTGCTTCAAGGAGATTTAAGGTGCCCAATGCATTGACCTCGAAATCTATAATCGGGATATCTCGCGCCTCGTCGTGCGACGGCTGAGCCGCACCATGCACGATGAGATCGAAACGATAGCGGCGGAAAACCTCCTCAAGAGAACCCGATCTCGAATGTCTATGTTGGCATGGAGAAAGTTACTGGGAACTGATTTGAGCCGTTCGAGAATCCAAGTAGTATCACCCGGAGGGCCAAAGAACATACGGCGCATGTTGTTATCCACACCGATGACGTGATACCCCTGGCGATCAAAATGCTCCACGGCTTCTGAACAGATCAAACCACTGCTGCCTGTAACAAGAACGGTTTTCACTCTTGCGATTCGACCCTTCGCCATTCTACCCAACTACCAACTGGCGTGCACGGAACCTGGGAGACTTCGTTCCAAATGCCAGTTGTTCGAGACTACGGAGTACACCTATCGGGTTTTTGTAACCAGCATGGACGAGCCTATTGATGCTTTGGTCTGGTTTTACCGTCAACGCGCCAGTGCGGAAAACCTGATCAAGGAAGCCAACAACGATGCCGGGTTGGCCGCGCATCCCTCCGGGCGCTGGGCCATGAACTGCGTGCACTTCCAACTGGCCATGCTGGCCTACAACCTGAACTGCTGGCTGTTACTGTTCAACCGGGAAGAGAAAATGGAAGCCGCTGAGATCAAACATACGCAACTGTCGACGACGCGACTGCGTTTTCTGTTTCTGGCGGCCAAGTTCTGGAGTCACGCCGGAAAAGTGGGCTATGAGGAGAAAGGACTTTTTCAGCGGTTGATGGATCGCTTGCGGACCATTACCGATGGCGCCAAGGGCTTCGCGCCCCGAGTTCTTCGTTGCTGACGACCGTCGGTAGCCCCTGGGTCGTCACTGAGGGGGCTTCGTTCCGTGCCCCTACTCACAAATATCTAAAGTCGAATGGATTTTCAATTTTTGGACTTCAGGAACTCTTTTCTAGAGTTCGCTGCCTTCCTGATGCTCAACCTATTTTCGAACCAGCTCGGACCAGTGCCAAATTACCTCGCCACGCTGGACCGAAACCGCGCGAATGCCCTGCGAGGTCGAGCGCTGTGGCGGTCCTTCGGACCTACCAGGCTCTTTACAAACCAGTTGTGACCTTCAAACCCATGTTCTTGATTCTCGATCCCTTCCCGGTACTGGGGCTACCAGAATTTAGCTAACGCATTCTGCCAAACTTTTCGGAACGACATCCCGATATACGGGGCATGCTTTTTGAGATGTCGCCCGCGCTCGAATACGACAACGCTGTCATAGAAGTGGATCGATAGCGTCGACTTTGTGAAATCCGTCACAGGCACTAGGTTGCGCGCATGATCGGCGTTCAGCTCATCGATCAGTGACTTGCACAGTTCGATGAAGCTACCCTCGCGACCGGCACCACCACCACACTCAGTCCAATAGGCAGTGTGAAGGTCCTCTACCACGTAGACGCCGCCTGGCGCGGTGCGAGGATAGAGATATCGGAAAGACGCAGTGACGTCCGCCATCATGTGGCTACCATCATCGAGAACCACATCGGGCGTCCCGAACTCTTCAAGGACTTTGCTGAGAAACTGTGGGTCCTTCTGATCACCAATACGAACGGCAATCTGATCCTCCTCGAACGCGCCGCAGCTCTCGTTGATATCGATGCCAACAATCTGGGCGAGCGGGCCAAGATAGCGTTTCCAGAGCTGCAGGGAGCCACCCTGTCCGCAGCCGATCTCAAGGAAGGTCGCCGGGCGGTTGATGTAGCGGGCGAAATGGGTTTCATAGATTGGAAAATAGTGCGTCCACTTGTGGATGAAGCGACCTTGGTTGGTCAGGAATTCAGACCAGAGCGTCATGCTCAACCTACCTTTCAGAACGCATATTCCTTCGCGCGCTTCTTCGGCTTTTGCAGCCCGAATCAGGCATAGTGTATGGATTTAGTTTCTTAAATCGCTTCGCTTTCCTTTAGCCTGTTTCCATGACAAGGCCTTCACTGCCGCGCCTCGATCCTCTGTTCGCTTCGATCCCCTTCGCAGGTAATGAGTCCTCCCAATCGTGTCGCCACAATTGTCTTCGAGTCGGTGCCTTTCATCGCATACGGACACTACAGGCTACGATGCATCCGATCGACGCTTCTGGAAGTTCGGAAGGGGCCGGGATATAGACGCCCGACTGCTCGAGATCCACGTTGACCTTGGGTAGCTGACTGGGAGAAAAATAGTAACGCAAATCGATGTAGGAATGTATCCAATGCAGTGTTAGATCAACAAGGGGAACACAGGGCGCTTCGACTGGAGGTGTCGTCAGACAAGAACCCGAGCCGACCGAAAATTGAACAAGAGCTTCAGCCAAATGTTCTCGTACCCTCCTTGGAAGTACTGGGAATGGAAGTCCCACCGCCAAGCAGTGCGAATCACAGTTCGTTGTAGCCCCCGATGCTCTTGGCTGCCTGTTTTCGGAAAATTGTTCCAAATCCTCCGAGTCGCCCATGTGAAGGCTTCTCGATGTCGATTCTTTCAAGCCCGAGGTCCTGTGACATATGGGTGGCTCGACAGGCGCCCACAGGAGTGTCTTGGAAGGCTTCCAGCAGACGGCCACTACTGCCGGCAACGTGGCATGGGAGCGAAATTCCAGGTTACGCGATCAACACCGCCCGCGCGACAATCTTCAGGCTAGCTCAGTCTCGGGTCCACAGGTTACTATGCACTTCCTCTAACCATTCCTACCAAATCAGACTTGGAGCGTGAAACGCAAGTGATTTCACAGAACTTTGGTGCATTTCGGCAACGGAAGTCTCCATCAGATTGAAGAAAAAGAGCCCTCCGATGAATACAACAGCGACCGCAGCCGCGGAAGTCAAAAGGATGAGCCCAGGCGTCTCCCTGCGCCCGGTGAAGGCCGAGCGGAGTCTGTCAATTACTCCCACCACCGGATTCAGCCCGTACACCCAGCGCCACCGCTCCAGCACCAGCGAACTGGGATACGCCACCGGCGACACAAGCGTCAGCAACGGAATCACGTACCACACATCGCGATAAAGCGCATTTAGAGCGGCCAACTATAAGTCCACGCTTAAGGCTGGGGAGGACTTTCTTGCAGCTGCTGGAGGTCGCGTTCCTCGATTCGTTGCATGAGGGCGTTGCGCTTGAGGAGGTAGCGCTGGAGGTCGGCGGAGAACTGGCGAGGGACCACGAAGAATTGGTTGTGGCCAATTTCGGAGAAAGAGACAGGTCCACGGGCGGGAATTAGATGCGAGCCCCATTGGAAGATGAGGCCACCATTCCAGAGAGTGGAGCCGGCGAGCAGGGCAACCGCCGTGACAAGGGCGACGCGCTGGGAGCGGAAGAGTTGGGCGGCACGAGCGAAGAAAACGGCGAGACCGAGAATAAAAAGTGGAGTGAGAGAAACGAAAAAGCGATTGCCATAGGAAGAGATGCCGGCCCAATCGGGGTAACAAGCAACGAAGAGGTAAAAGGCCACGAAGGCAGCGAGGAAAGGGGCGCCGACGCCCGGTTCGCGCCGCCAGAAGAACGAAAGTCCAACGATGGCGAAAACAAGAATGGGCGTCCAGGAGACAAGTCCGTGATTGGAAGAGAAGAGCACTTGTAAAAAGCATGGGGAAAACCAGTTCCAGTGGCGGAGAGGAATGTAACCGGACTCGAAGGGATTGCGGTAAATGAGAAAGCGTGTGACGAGCGTGGGGAGCAGAGAGACAAGGAGAACGGCTGCGAAGAGCGAATGGCGGAGGAGAAGTTCACGGATGCGGGGGGAAGAATTGGGCGCGACGGAAAGGTCGGTACGAAAGGCGAGATAATACTGGCGCGCGATTTCAATCGCGAGGACTGCGAGGACCATGGCGTTGGGGTAGTACACGTTGAGCATGAGGCCAGCCATCAAAGCGAGAATCAGCCACTGCGCGAGCGTGCGCGAGGTGCGTGTTTCGAACCAATACCAAAGGAAAAGCGCCACAGCGAAAGAAGAATGCGCATGAGACCAGGAGGGATTGAAATACATGTACACGGGTAGCGAGCTGGCCCACCAGATGGCGAGCGTACTGAGGAGTGCCCAGCGCTCTTCCACGTATTGGCGCGCCAGGCGGAAGGCCAGAAGCAAACCGAGGAATCCGTAGATGGCGGTGCCGAGAGCCATGGTGATGCGGTACGGAGCGGAAAAGCCGTCGGCGGCAACGGGGGAACCGAGGGCACGCGCGAGAAGGACGCCGGCATGCGTGACAAGGAGAAAAGGTGTCCAAAGAATCGCCGGTCCAACGGTAAAATGATTTTCCAGATGGCCAGTGCGCGTTCGATAGAAGGCTTTAGGTTGATTATTTTCGTCCAGGCGCGGGCCGCGGAAACTTTCATTAGCATGACGATAATCTTCGGTGAAATCGAGATTGTGCTGGATGAGCGGAGCACGGGCAAAAGCGTAATAGCCGACGCCATCACCCCGCACCCAGGGGTTGACAAATGGTAATGAGAAAAGAAAAAGAAGAAGAAGGAGCCGCTCCGACTTGCGCGTGCGGCGCGCGGGAGATATGCTGAAGTCTTGCTTGTCCACGAACGAGGTACCTGCCGAAAGACTTTCCTACCCCGGCCACCATTATTACAGTGGAGCATCACGATCTGGAGCCAATCTCCAGGACCGAGGAAGGAACTTGGTAACCAAAATTTTCGCGGCCGTATTGTACCGCACGATTTTACTTCGGAGTAAGATATCCGCGATTTGAACTGCGGTTGCTCTAATCCCCGGGCGTAGATCATTTTGTTTTACCGTGGACCTCTTCGTAGTGCGTGCTGAGTCGAGGTTGCGCATGATGTTCTCGTTCTGCACCCCGTTTTCCTTTGGCTCATGACACTGCGGGCTCCCGTAGCGAGCGGCTTCCCGCCATGGCAGAGAAGGCCGCAAGAAATCTTCGGCGCTGTTTCAGAAGATTGTGGGAACCGGAAAAGCAATTGACAAGGCCGGCAGAACTAGATAGTGTTCCCTGCGCCGTACCTCTCAACCCCTGGTTTTTTGGTCCAGTTTGCCGACAACTCACCGAACGGAGAACCGTCGATGACACATACGCTAGGTTGTCCATGCGTATGAGTCCTAACGGAAATAATTCTTATGAGAAGAAGAAAATTGCGGGTTCTGCTTGCCGCTCTGGGATGCTTCTTGCTGGCCGCGGGGAGCGCATCAGCCCAAAGTGCACAATCCAACCTGACGGTTACCTACCCGGCGGGTTTCGCTGTCTCCCCGCCCCTGTCGCAGATCAGTCAGCCCGCCTTACCCACCGTACAGACGATCATCCCACTACGGCCGCGGCCCCTGGCGGGTGGAGGCGTACTCGCACCCAGCCTGGCAGACCAGGCGCTGCAAACTGCAGTCGGCGGGCTGCTTGAGCTTGAGGACGAGGGGGGAAATCCGCGCTTTCCCGGCGTGAGCGCCAATGGTTCCGCGCCTCCCGACCCGAATCTCGCGGTCGGGCCGAACCACATCGTGCAGATGGTTAACACGGAGGTTGCGGTTTACAGCAAGAGCGGGACCATTTTCGCCGGGTATCCGAAGACCATCGGCTCTCTGTTCAGCGCTCTCGGCGGAAGCTGCACGGGCGAATGGGGCGACCCCATTGTGCAGTACGACAAAGCGGCCGACCGCTGGCTGATTAGCCAGTTGGGAAGTTTTAGCGCCCCCTTCGCCGAGTGCTTCGCCGTTTCCCGAACCAACGATCCCACCGGCGCCTACAACCTTTACGCCTACAGCTTCGGCAGCAATCTGAACGATTACCCGAAAATCGGGGTCTGGCCCACCAGCACGAACAGCGCCTACACGGCTACGTACAACCTATTCTTGAATGGCGGGCCCTTTGTCGGCGCGGCGCTTTGTGCGTATGATCGCGCGGCGATGCTCGCCGGCGCGGCAAGTCCCGTTTCCGTCTGCTACACTATCACCAACGACGGAGGCTACCTGCCCTCCGACCTGGATGGCTCGACGCTACCGCCCGCCGGCTCGTCCGGCGTCTTCCTGACCTTTGAGACTCTGAGCAGCCTGAGATACTACCGACTGTCGCCGAACTTCGCCAACCCCGGCAGTTCCACGTTGAGCGCGCCGACGGACATAGCCGTGGCCTCTTTTAGCGAGGCATGCGGCGGCGGAACCTGCATCCCGCAATCCGGAACCTCCCAGTTGCTCGATTCCTTGGGCGACCGCCCGATGTACCGCCTGGCGTACCGCAACTTCGGCGATCACGACGCCTTAGTGTTCAACCACTCAGTCGCCGCCGGATCAAGCGTGGGCCTGCGCTGGTATGAGTTGCGCAGCCCGCTCGCTGGCGCATTCACGCTATATCAGCAAGGCACATTCGCTCCGGATTCCACGTACCGCTGGATGGGCAGCGCCGCCATGGATCAGGCGGGTGACATCGCGGTCGGTTACAGCGCCTCGAGTAGCAGCCTCTCTCCAGCGATCCGCTACACCGGCCGCACGCAGTCCGACGCGTTAGGCACGATGAGAACGGAAACAAGCCTGCTCGGAGGCACTGGCTCGCAGACGGGTGGCCTCAGCCGGTGGGGCGATTACACTGCCCTGCGCATCGACCCGAGCGACGACTGCACCTTCTGGTATACAAACGAGTACCAGCCAAGCAACGGTTCGTTCAATTGGGCCACTTTCATCGGCAGCTTCAAGTTTAGCAACTGCGGCGCTTCGGCGCCGGACTTCTCGGTCTCCGCGTCGCCTGCTTCGCAGACGGTGGTTCAGGGCAATCCG
>WNGC01000172.1_pt1 | contig 34450 bp, 30 predicted proteins | sample 5400051 | NCBI WGS metagenome assembly WNGC01 (sample SAMN13153368, study PRJNA577476) | soil metagenome | isolation source: 20 cm soil or saprolite under grassland replicate 2 | place: USA:California | collected 2016-06-15
TCATGATGCCGTCCACGTAGCGCGACAGCACGCGGGCGGTGTCGGGGATCGGCTCCCCACGGCCGATCTGGATGTCCTTGCTGGAGAGGAAGAGCGCCCGGCCGCCCAGCTGGTAGGCGCCGACCTCGAAGGAGACGCGGGTGCGGGTAGACGACTTGGCGAAGATCATCGCCAGCGTCTTGCCGGCCAGGGGGGTCTCCCGGTAGGCGCGGGCTTTCATCCGCTTGGCGAGGTCGAAGAGCTGTTCGATCTCCTTGCGGCTGAAATCGGTGATCTGGAGGAAATCGCGCTTCGCCACCTCACCCCCTGGCCCCCTCTCCCCTTGGGAGAGGGGGAACGTAGGTCAAAATGACAGGATTGTGTGACGGATTTTACCCGGGGGCCCCGGGAAGAACAAGGCTGAGCAGTAGCTACTTTGTGAGGACGACCCTGACCCGCGTGCCGTCGTCGAAGGTGTGATCGCCGGACAGGCGGTCCTGGCTGGGAACGAAGTCCATGTTGCGCACGAATGTGTCGGCGGTCTGTCCGAAACTGACCTTGCCGCCGACGAGCAGCCACACGCCCGCCATGTCCGCATCCAGGTCGGACCCACCGTCGCCTCCGCCGGGCACGAACAAGTGACCGGACGTGGTCCCATCGCGCCCCAGTCCCAAGGTGAGCGTCGCCCCGCGGGCGATCCAATCGACAGCACCCGCGTTGTCGCTCGTCAACAGGACATGGGCCGTGTAATCGCCGGCCATGTTCTCGACGGTCGGTGCGAAGGGGGCATCGGAGCAAGCGAGGACAGCGGCGAGGGCAAGCAACTGCGGCAGGCGCTTCATAGAGTCCTCCGTGTGTGAGGATCTCCCCTGTGCGCAATTCCTACCCTCGAAGTAAAACGGCGTGCCCGTAACGGGGCACGCCGCGCGCCAAACGTCATAATCGCGCTACAGGATGTATTTCCTGAGGTCCTCGTCCTCGACGATCCGCAGCAACCGCTCCCGCACCGCCGGCCCGTCGAACACGATGTGTTTGGAAGGATAGTCTGGCAGCTCGAACATCACGTCTTCGAGCAGCGTCGTCATCACGGTGTGCAGCCGCCGGGCGCCGATGTTCTCCATGCGCTCGTTCACCTTTGCCGCGATGCGCGCGATTTCCTTCACGCCGTCCGCGGTGAACTCGAGCGTCGCGCCATCCGACGCGCACAGCGCCGCGTACTGCTTGGTGAGGGCATTCTCCGGCTCCGTCATGATGCGCACGAAATCGGCCTCGGTCAGCGACGACAGCTCGACGCGAATCGGGAAGCGGCCCTGCAGCTCCGGAATCAGGTCGCTGGGCTTGGCGATATGGAATGCGCCCGCCGCGATGAAGAGGATGTGATCGGTGCGCACGTAGCCGTAACGCGTCTGTACCGTAGAACCCTCGACGATCGGCAGGAGGTCGCGCTGGACGCCTTCGCGGGACACGTCGGGGCCGGTGCTCTGGCCGCGCTGGCCGGTGATCTTGTCGATCTCGTCGATGAAGATGACGCCGTGGTTTTCCACGCGGTCCAGCGCCTCGTTCACCACGTCGTCCATGTCGACCAGCTTCTTCAGCTCTTCGTCGATCAGGATGCGGCGCGCCTCGTGCAGGTGCACGGTGCGACGCTTTTTCTTCTTCGGGATCAGCTCCTGAATCATTTCGCCGAAATTGATGTCCGGCCCTTCCATGCCCTGCGGCGGCTGCATCATCTCCAGCATCGGGAAACTCTGCTGCTGCACCTCGATCTCGACGTCGCGCTCCTCGAGCTGCCCGTCTTTCAGTTGTTGGCGCAGCTTCTCACGCGTGCGGCGGCGCCGCTCCTGCGCCTCGGTCTCGGCCTCCGGAATCTTGGGCTGGACGTCGCCCTTCGACGACACGACGAACAAGGGGCGCTGGCCTGGCGTCTCGGTCGTTCCCGGGGCGGCAGATGAAGCGGCGGCGGAGGGCGGCGAGGGAAGCGGCGGCAAAAGCAAATCCAGAAGCCGTTCCTCGGCTCGCTGCTCAGCTGTGGGATAAACGTCATCCTCACGTTCGGAACGGACCATATTGATGGAGACATCGACCAGCTCGCGCACCATCGACTCGACGTCGCGGCCGACGTAGCCCACTTCGGTGAACTTCGAGGCTTCAACCTTGAGAAACGGCGCTCCCGCGAGCCGTGCCAGCCGGCGCGCGATCTCTGTTTTCCCGACGCCCGTCGGACCGATCATGATGATGTTGTTCGGCATGATCTCGTCCCGGATCTCTTCGGGCGCCTGGGCACGGCGCCAGCGGTTGCGGACCGCGATGGCGACCGCCTTTTTCGCCGCTTCCTGCCCGACGATGTAGCGGTCCAGCTCGGCGACGATCTTCTTCGGCGGCAGCTCCTCCAACCAGGGGAGCGTTTCCTCCCCAGCTGGTGGAGCTTGCGTGGAGGTTGGGGGAGGCTCTGGAGGTGAGGCGGGTAGCTTGGCCATTTATAACTCGAGTACCGTAATGTTGTCGTTGGTATAGACGCAGATCTCGGCGGCAATCTCGAGCGAGCGTTTCACGATTTCCGCGGGCGCCAGTTTGGTCGTGCCCAGCAGCGCGCGGGCCGCGGCGAGCGCAAACGAGCCGCCCGACCCGATCGCCAGCACGCCGTCATCAGGCTCGATCAGCTCGCCCGAGCCGCTGATGACGTAGCCGTGCTCCTGGTCCGCGACGACGAGCAGCGCCTCGAGCCGCCGCAGCACGCGATCGGAGCGCCAGTCCTTCGCCAGCTCGACGGCGGCGCGCGGCAGGTTCGTGGGATACCGCTCGAGCTTCTCCTCGAACTTCTCGAACAGCGTGAATGCGTCCGCCGCCGCGCCGGCGAACCCCGCGAGAATCCTCCCGCCCTTCAGCGTCCGCACCTTGTTGGCATTGGCCTTCATCACCGTCTCACCGACCGTGACCTGGCCATCGCCGCCGATCGCGACTTTGCCGTCGCGCCGGACGCTGAGGATTGTGGTGCTATGTATGCGTTGCACGTTTCCCGTTTCTCGTTTCCCGTTACGCACGAGGGTGGGCCTGATGGTAGACCTTCTTCAACCGGTCCACCGACGTATGAGTATACACTTGCGTGGTCCCGAGCGACGCATGACCCAGTAATTCCTGCACGGATCTGAGATCGGCGCCCGCGTCCAGCAAGTGCGTCGCGAACGAATGCCGCAACGCGTGAACATGGAGATGGGTTCCCCGCGCGATCGTTTCGAACAGGCGCTTCATCGCTTTCTGCACGCCGCGCGGGCTCAACCGCTTGCCTCGGCTGTTCACGAACAGCGCCCGACCCTCGCCGCGCATGCGCAGGTAGCGCCGCAGGGCGGTCGTGGCGCGCGAGCCGACGGGGACGATCCGCTCCTTCTTGCCCTTCCCCCGCAGCTTCACCTGATCGGATACGAGATCGACGTCGGCGTCATTCAGCCCGGCGAGCTCGGAGAGACGCATGCCAGTCGAGTAGAACATCTCCAGCATCGCCAGATCGCGCGTCTCCCTGAACCCACCCGCGCCTGCACGCTGCTCGGCGCTTTTGAACAGCTCGTCGGTTTCCTGGCGATCGAGATACACGGGCAGCGTGCGATCGATCTTGGGCGTGCGCGCCGCCCGCGCCGGATTCACTTCGATGCCCCGCGTGGCATTCAGGAAACGGTAGAATGTGCGCAGTGCGGACAGCGCCCGCGCCATCGAGCGCTTGCCGACGCCCCGCTGCTGCTCGGCCGCGAGAAAACCGCGGATCGCCAACCGGTCCACCCCCGCCCAGGTCCAGGGGCCGCCGTAGTAGTCCCGACAGAATGCGGCGAAGGCACTGACGTCCCGCTCGTAGGCCTTTACGGTGTGCGGCGAGTCGTTGCGCTCCTTTTCGAGGAACTCGACGAATTCGGAGATCTCGTTCATGACCTCACCCCCTGACTCCCCCTCTCCACAACGTGGAGAGGGGGACGGGGGGAGAGGACATTCGCGAACTTCCCCATCTCCAGGAGCGCCCGCTCGGCCAGCGCTTCCTTCTTCTTGAATTTGTCGCGCGGCGGGTTCGCCAGGGGTTCCAAAAGCCCGAAGTTCGCGTTCATCGGCTGGAACCGTGCCGGATCGGTCTCCCGCAGGTAGCGATACAGCGCGCCCAGCATCGTCGTGGGCGGCGGGGTGAGCGGCTCCTCACCGGCAAGGAGGCGGGCCAGGTTGATGCCGGCCAGCATGCCGGTCGCGGCGGATTCGGTGTAGCCCTCAACCCCCGTGAGCTGCCCCGCAAAGAGCAGCTGCGGGTCGTCCTTCGCCGAGAGATGCGCGGTCAACGCGGCGGGCGCGTTCAAGTAGCTGTTGCGGTGAATGCTGCCAAACCTTAGGAACTCCGCTGCCCCGAGTCCCGGAATGGTCCGGAAGATCTTTTGCTGGGCTCCGGTCTTCAGCCGCGTCTGGAAGCCCACGAGATTCCACATCTGCCCGGCGCGGTCCTCTTGCCTCAGCTGAACCACGGCATATGAGTCACCCGGCAGACCGATGGGTTTCATCGGACCAAACCGGAGAGTCTCGATCCCGCGTTGCGCCATCTCTTCGACGGGCAGGCAGCCCTCGAAGTACGGAACCTTGTCGAACTCATGTCCCGGCACGTACTGCTCGCCCGCGATGAGCGCCGCTACGAACGCTTCGTACTCGCCCTGCGTGAGCGGCGCGTTCCAGTAGTCGTCGCCGCCACCCTTGCCGTACCGCGACGCCTTGAAGAGTCGCGTGTAATCGAGCGAGTCGGCGGAGACGATCGGTGCGATCGCGTCGTAGAACGCGAGCGATTGGACGCCGAGCCGAGCGGCGATCGCGGTCGCGAGTGCGTCGGACGTCAAAGGTCCCGTCGCGACGATACCCGGTGAGGGAAGCTCCGTGACCTCCCCTCGCACCAGCTTGATGTTGGGGTGACCGAGCACACGCTCCTGCACGCGGGCTGAAAACACAACGCGATCCACGGCGAGCGCGCTGCCGCCCGGAATCCGGGCCTCGTCGGCCGCTTGCAGCACGATGCCGCCCCCCTCCCCGCCGAGCAGGCGCATCTCGGCCTTGAGCAGGCCGTGCGCGTGCGTGGGTTCGACCGATTTGAAGGTGTTGCTGCAGACTAACTCGGCGAGGCCGTCGGTTTGATGCGCCGGCGTCATCCGCACGGGGCGCATCTCGTGGACGGTCACACTCAGCCCTCGCTCGGCAAGCGCCCAGGCGGCCTCGCAGCCGGCGAGACCGCCGCCGATGACGTCTACGTCGTCACCTCTTCGGCCTCGGGGGCGGCTTCCTCGACCAGCATCTGATGCCCGCACTTGAGACACTTGCGTGTCGTTTCTCCCGTGGTCTTGGACTTGATCTCTTCCATCCCGACGAAGCCGCAGTTCGGACACGGGACCACGACCGGCTTATTCCACGTGGAATAATCGCAATCCGGGTAGCGCAAGCAACCGTAGAAGGTGCGCCCGCGCTTGGTGCGACGCTCGGCGAGGTCGCCGATGCCGCACTTGGGGCACTTGATGCCGAGCGGGACGGGCTGCGTGTACTTGCACTTGGGGTAGCGGGTGCAGGCCAGGAATTCGCCGAAGCGGCCCGTCTTGATGACCATGGGCGCGCCGCATTCCTTGCAGATCTCGTCGGACGGGCGATCCGGCACCTTGTCCTTCTTGATGGACCGCGAGTAGTCGCACTCCTTGGACGCGTAGCGCAAGCACGCAATGTAGGGGCCGAAGCGGCCGCTCTTCACCTCGAGCGGCGCGCCGCACTTCGGGCACTTCTCGGCTGCCACACCCGACAGATCGTGCACCTCGTGGATGATCTTGTTGATGTCGATCGCTTCGAGGGCGATGCTGAACGGCTTCCAGAACTCGCCCAACACGTCCTGCCAGGCGAGATCGCCTTCTTCGATCTTGTCGAGCTCGTTTTCCATGTTCGCCGTGAAGCCGACCTCGAAGACCTCCGGGAACGAGCGCTTCAGCACCTTCCACACGGTCTCGCCCTGGGGCGTCGGCTGGAAGCGACGGTCCTTCGCGGTCGCGTACCAGCGCATGCGTAAGGTCGAGATGATTGCCGCGTAGGTCGATGGCCGGCCGATACCCAACCGCTCCAGCTCTTTCACCAGGCTCGCCTCGCTGTAGCGGGGCGGCGGCTCGGTAAAGTGCTGGCTCGGCACGACTTGCTTGAGGGTCGCGCGATCCCCTTCCTTGAGCGGCGGAATCGGCTCGAGGCTGTCGAGCGTCTTGGCGTCCTCGGCCTCGTGCGCCTCGCTGTAGAGCGCGTGATAGCCGTCGAACAGCACGCGGGAGCCGGTGGCGCGGAACAGGAATTTCCCGTTCGCTAGCTCGAAGTCGACTTGGGTCGCCTCGTACACGGCGGGCGTCATCTGCGACGCCAGGAATCGGCGCCAAATGAGCTGGTAGAGTTTGAAGAGATCGCGCTCGAGGTACTTCTTGATGTCTTCGGGCTTGAGGCCGACTTCGGTCGGTCGAATCGCTTCGTGGGCATCCTGCACCTTCGAGCCGCGGCCGCCCTTATGGACGTTCGGCTCGTCGGGCAGATAGCGCTTGTCGAACTGCGCGTTGATGTACTCGCGCGCCTGCTTGATGGCGGCGTCCGAGACCCGGACGGAATCGGTTCGCATGTATGTGATGAGACCAACCGATCCCTGATCCCCAACTTCTACGCCCTCGTAAAGCTTCTGCGCCGCGCGCATCGTCCGGCCCGCTGAGAAGCCCAGCTGTTTCGCGGCCTCCTGCTGCATCGTGCTCGTCGTAAACGGCGCCGGCGCCTTGCGGCGACGCTCGCCGGTCGAGACGGACGTCACGACGAACGGCAGCTTTTCGACTTCGGCGACGATGTCGCGCGCCGCCTGTTCGGTCTTTATCTCCGGCTTGTGGCCGTTGAGCTTCTGCAGCCGCGCCTGGAACGCCTGGCCGTCCTTCTCGAGGTCGGCAGCCACGGTCCAGTATTCCTGCGGCACGAACTTCCGGATTTCCTCTTCACGCTCGATGATCAGCCGCAGCGCCACCGTCTGCACACGCCCGGCCGACAGACCGGTCTTGATGCTCTTCCAGAGCACCGGCGATGCCTTGTAGCCGACCAGGCGATCCAGCACGCGGCGCGCCTGCTGGGCGTCGACCTTGCGCTGGTCGATATCGAGCGGGTTGGCGAGGGCCTCACGGACGGCGTCTTTCGTGATTTCATGAAACAGGACGCGGCGGATCTTGCCGTTGCCGTCGCCGTTCAGCTGCGACGCGACGTGCCAGGCGATCGCCTCCCCTTCGCGATCCGGGTCGGTGGCGAGCAGGACCAGATCCGCCGCCTTGGCCGCCTTCTTGATCTCGGCCAGGGTCTTCGCCTTTTCCTTTATAGTGACGTATTTCGGCGTGAACCCGTTCTCGACGTCGACGCCCAGCTCGCGCCTGGGCAGATCGCGGAGATGCCCCACGGTCGCCTTGACCGTGTAGCCCCGACCCAAGTACTTGCCGATCGTCTTTGCCTTGGTCGGGGACTCGACAATGACGAGTGCGCCGCCCTTTGCAGGAGCGGCGTCGGTCGTCTCGGTCTCCGCCGGCAGATCTTCTTTCCGCGGGCGCCGTTTCTTGCGCTTCACGGAGTCTTCGTTATCAGGCACCTATCAACCTCAAGTCAACGTCAGGGGTTGCATCTTTACCAACCGGCGCTCATTTGCGCAAGCTTTACGACCTCGGCAGCTACATTTTCCGCACTCTTTGCTTCGGTGAGTACCGTCGCATCCGCCTTGGCGTAGAGTGGATCGCGCTGCGTGAAGAGCTCCTTCATACGTGCCAGCGGATCATCACCCATCAAAACGGGCCGGGTTCCCGACGGCTCCGCGCGGCCCGCTGCCACTTCCGCGCGCGCCTTCAGATAGACGATGTACCCGCGAGGTTTGGCGGCGTCGAGCTGACCCGGCTGCGCCGCCCAGCCGCCGCCTGGCACGATCACCGCCGGCTCGTGCGACAGCGCGGTCTCGACTTCCTTTCGTTCCATCTCGCGAAACGCCGGCTCGGCCTTCTCGGCGAAAATCAGCGCGATCGGTTTGCCTTCCTTGCGAATCAAGATGCTGTCGATGTCCACGAATCCCGTATGCAACAGGTCGGCGACCATCCGACCGACCGTCGTTTTCCCCGCGCCCGGCAGTCCGATCAAGACGATGTGCCGTTTCACGACGCCGCCCCTCGGGGCGTGCGCGCCCGCACCTGCGCGAGGTAGCCGTCCACGTTGCGCTTCAGCTCGCTCAATGCATCGCCGCCGAACTTTTCGAGCAGTGCCTCGGTCAAGACGATCGCCAGCATCGCCTCCGCAATGACTCCCATGGCGGGCACGGCGGTCACATCGGAGCGCTCCGATTGCGCTTGCGCGGGACCACCCGTCTTGAGATCGACCGTTTTGAGCGGCGACATCAGCGTGGAAATCGGCTTCATCGCCACGCGCACGACGAGCGGCTCGCCGGTGCTCATCCCGCCCTCGGTCCCGCCCGCGCGATTCGTCGCGCGCGCGAACCCCGGCATGATCTCGTCATGGACCTCCGAGCCCTTGCGCCGGGCCGCCTCGAATCCGAGGCCCAGCTCGACGCCCTTTACGGCGGGAATCGACATCAGCGCTTGCGCCAGCCGGCCGTCGAGCTTGCTGTCCCACGAGACGTGCGATCCGAGCCCCACGGGAACGCCGAGCGCGATGACCTCCACGATACCCCCGAGGGTGTCGCCCGCGGCCTTCGCCGCATCGATCCGGCGGATGATCTCGGCTTCCGCTTCCTTATCGAGGCAACGGACGGGGCTTTGATCGGCAACGTCGTTGATGTGGGCCGGTAGGGGCGCAGCATGCTGCGCCCCTACATTTGCCGTCACGCCCCCGAGCTCCGCGACATGTGATCCGATTTCGACGCTGAACTCCCGCAGGAGCTTCTTACACACTGCGCCGCACGCCACACGCGCCACGGTTTCTCGCGCACTTGCCCGCTCCAGGATATCCCGCGCATCCGCGCGGTCATACTTGAGGGATCCGGCGAGGTCGGCATGGCCGGGCCGCGGCCTCGTCACCTGCCGGCGGCGTCCCTGGGGATCGGGGGTGGCGTCCGCCTCGGGCGCCATAACGTCCTGCCAGTGGTCCCAATCGCGGTTCCAGATGAGCATGGCGATCGGGGAGCCGAGCGTCTCGCCGGCGCGCACGCCGGAGAGCCACTCGATGTGGTCCGACTCGATCTTCATGCGGGCGCCACGACCGTAGCCGCCCTGGCGCCGCTTCAGCTCGATGTCCACGTCGGCGGCCGAGATCGGCAGCCCGGCGGGAATCCCTTCGAGGATCCCGACCAGGCCGCGCCCGTGTGATTCGCCCGCCGTCGTGAACCGAAAAGTCATCCTCGTCTCCTATGCTCCCTCACGTTCCCCCTCTCCCGCAGGGAGAGGGGGTCAGGGGGTGACGCCTATAAACAGCCGAGCCCGACCGGGGTCGGGCTCGCATGCAACGCACCCGGGCCCGGCGGCGCCCGGCTCAGTGCTGGGGCGGCACCGGCAGCGGATTGGTGAACGCCGGCAGACTCAGGACGAGGAGCCCGGTCGGCGTCACCCCAAACAGTAACTGATTCCCGCCCGCATCGCGCGCCACGCGCAGCGGCCCGATGATCGGGTCACGGACCGGAATGGACCCGAGGAAGTATCCGAAAAACGTGTCGAACACGTCGATATTGCCGTTCGGGTTCGCCGAGAACATGAGGCGCTGGTTCTTGTCGGTCCCGCCGCCGCAGTAGGTGCTGCCCGGGGGACATTGTCCCGTGGGCGCGAAGTCGTGGAAATAGTTCATGTCCATGCCGGGCGTCAGCGGCGATGGTCCCGGGGGTGCCGCGGACGTCACTTTGCGCCGCAGGTCCTGATCCAGATAGTAGATCGAATCGGCGCGAACGGCATTGGTCAGCCCGTTGAAGTTCGTCGCTACCGACACAACCTTGATGCCAGTGTTGGCGATAAAGTCGCTGACATCGCGGCCGGGGGACATCCCGAAGTCGACGTCGTTCTGTCCCGTCTCGGTTATCCCGGTGCCGGGGCTGCAGCTGAGGGGCGCGCCCTCGATCAACTGATCGCGCGCGTCGTACGACATCACACGCGCAAACTGGGCCGAGATGTTGCCGCCCTCGCCAAAGAATGCATGCGTGAAGTTTCCGGAGTTGCGGGCGAACGTGCGGTCACCCAGCCCCATTCTCGCGAGCTCGACCGTCACCCCTGCACACGCCGAAAGCACGACCTTGGAAAAATTGCGGCCGCGCGACAATACAATCCGGAGCGTATCACTGACGGTGGTGAACGACTGGGTAGCGATTTCCCAAAACAGGTGCCCGAACTTCGACGTCGGGATCGTGGTGTTGATGAGCTTCTCCATCCGCAGCGTCGCCCGTCCGCTGAAGGGCGGCGTTTCCGCACCGGTCGGAGCGGTCGAATAGAGCGCATACACCGAGTCCGCATGGCACGTTGAGCTGCCTGAGACCGGACGGCACACGGTGGCCACGTACTGCGGCAGATCGGACGTGTGATAGTCGGTGATGTGGACGGCCGTGCCGCCCGACTGCACGATCACTTTGTAGGTCTGGATGATGAAGTCGGGTAGGTCCTGACGCCAAATGATCTGGCGGGGCCCGCCCGCCCCGACGTTGATGATGCCAAGATACGTGCCGCCCGCGTCGGCGACGACGATGGTGTCCTTGTAGCCGCCGAGCGTGTCGCGCGGCCAGAGCGCGATGCCCCACGGTTGCCCGCCGGCGGTCGGGATGCCCCCCGCGACGAACGACGTGTTGGCGACCTGGAAGACGTCCACGCGATTGAGCCCCGGATTGGTGAGATAGAGCTCACGCAGATTGGCATTGTAAATGGCGTCGGCGACAGTCCCCGTGCCGGCGAGCGGCACCGTCACCCCGTTGACCACGATCACGGTGTCGATCAGCGCGTTGGGTGAGCGCGGCGGCCCCGCCAGCTTGGCGGCGGGTCGCAGCGGGGTCGTAATGGGCGCGCTGGGCAGCAGCGTCGTCGTATTCGTATACGAGCAGTTGCGCGCCACGGCGGCGTCGCACGCATACCCGCGCACCACGATCGAATGCGGCAGCACGCCGGGCGGCAGCACCGAGCCGAGGTTGAGGCTCGCGCGCCGGGTGACGTCGGTGAGATTCCCGGCCGAGACATCGATCGTATCGAATTTGAGGAGCAGGCCGCCCGTGTCGACCCGGAAGCCGATCCAGCCGATCGCGCTCGCGTCGGTGGCGCGCACGATCACCGTGTCGTCCACCTCGACGCGGGCTCCGATCGAGTGGGACACCAGGGGCGGCGTGACATCATTGGCCGCCGACTGAATGGTAACCGTGACGATGTTCGTGTAGCCGCGCCGGCCGGCCGAGTCCTCGGCGAAGCCGATGACGTCGAACGTGCCGGTAGCGGCGAGGACGGTCAGCGTGTCGGTGTAATCGACCGTGTCCCGCAGCGCGCCCAGGAACACGATGGAATCGTTGGGCGGCACCGTGGGGTTACTGACGGCGCTCCGCGGCGCGACCAGGAATCCGACCTTCACTATCCCTGAGTTCTGTGTGGCGCGGACCTCGATCGGAATCGAACGGTTCTGCGACGCGACGGCGCCCGGTGACGGCGAAATCAAGACGACCTGGAGCGCCTGCACGTTCGACAGGAAGATGGAGATCGTGTCTTCGTCAAAGTTGCCCGCGCCGTCGGTCGCGCGGCCGATGATCGTGATGTTGCCGCCGGCCCCCGAGCTCGAGGAGAAGGTGAGCTGGCGCCCCACCGCGTACGTCTTGACCTGGCCAACGAACGTCGTGTCGAGCGTCCCGATGAGCCCGCCGCTGAACGTCAGGTCCACGCTCTTGAGCGCAAGGTTGTCGACCGCTGACACGGTGAAGCGCAGACCGCCGGCGATGTCCTGCGTGTCGCCCGCGGCGTTGCTGAGCGTGATGGAGGGCTTCTGGGTATCGGCTTGAATGCCGCCAATGTGGCGTGCCGTCTCGCACGCCCAGACGGCGAGTGCGAGCGCGCTCACGCAGAGCAGCGCGGTACCGCGTCTGATGCCAACCAGCCGCATAAGCCTAGCCCTCTCCGCTCTCCGCCGCGGCCTACTGGCCTGACGGCGAGACGAGATCGTCGATGATGTGCGGCGTGATCAGAATCAGCAGATCGCGCCGGTTCTCCTGTTGGTTCGTAAAGCCGAACAGCTTGCCCAGAATCGGCAGATCTACAAGGAACGGGATTCCGGTCTTCGACACCGTGACCTCAGTCACCGTAAGTCCGCCAATTACGGCCGTTTCGCCGTCGCCCACCAGGATTTGATTATCGGCCTGCTGGGTTTGGAACGTGAATCCGATGTCCACCGACGCCGGGCGCACGTTCGACCGCTCGGCGTGGACTTCCATCAAGATCTGCCGCGTTCCCGTCACGTGCGGCGTGACCCGGAGGTTGATACCGGTCTGCTGGAACTGCACGGTCGCGCGCGGCACCACGGTACCTCCCGTGCCGCCGCCCGCCACCGCGCTCACGTCGATGACGCGGATCGGCACGCGGTCGCCGACCAGGATCTCGGCCTGCCGGTTATCGAGCGTCGTGATCGTCGGCTCGGCTTGGATGTCGGCGAGCTCGACGCTCTGCAGCGCCTGCACGAACGCCGTGAGATCGAAGTTGCCGAGCGCGGTCGAGAAAATGAGGTCGAGCGCCGGGTTGACAACCTCCTGGGCCGCGTTGCCGAGCGCCGACAGGGAGTTGCCGCCCAGGGACACGATATTCTCGTTGGCCGGGAAGTTCTCCTTCGGTACGAGCGCGTCGGGCACACCGTCCAGATCGGTATCGACCGGCTCAGCCGTCCGCGGATCGGGACGTTGAATGAGCTTGTTGAAGAACTGCGTGGTCGAGCCGAAGTCGTACTTGACGCCGAGCTGCTCGATGTCGGTACGATCGACGAAGATGATCTTCGCCTGGATCGAGACTTGCGGCGTGCGCTGGTCGAGGCCCTTCACGAACTCCACGACCTCGTCGATGCGCGAGGTGACCTCCGTGATCACCAACGAATTGCTCGTCGAGTCCGCCACCGCGTTGCCGCGCTTGGTGAGGATCGAGACCACCGACGCCACGAGCGAGGTCGCCTTGGCGTAGTTCACGCGCACGAGACGCGTCGTGATCGGCACAGTGGAATCGGCACGCGCCAGCTCCGCCTGGCTCACCACGTTGAGAATGCCGCCGGGCAGAGTCTTCACTGCCAGGCCCTGTGACTCGAGCACGGCGTACATCGCCAGGTCCCACGGCTGATTCTTGACCTCGGCGGTGACGTTGCCTTTGATGTCCTTGCCGAGAATGATCGTGCGGCCGCTGAACGCCGCGAAACCCGCAATGACGTCTTCGATGCTGGCGTTGTCCCACTGCACCGTGATGCGCGCAGCCTGCGACTGGGAGGCTTCGGCGCGGTGCGTAGCGAGATACTCGTCGATCGACATCGGCCGGCCCAGCGACGGCGTCGTCACGCGTGCGGCAGTCTCGGGTCCGCCTGTGACCGGCGGGGCCACCGCAGCCCGCTCCGCCAGGCGGCGAGGCGCCTCACCCCCCGGCCCCCTCTCCGCAGTGCGGAGAGGGGGTGTGGGTGAGACGCTATTGCTCGACCACGCCGCGAAGGCCGTCCGCTCGGTGCCGATGCGCACGCGCACCTGCCCGGCGGCGCGCTCGACCTGATAGTCCTTCAACGCGTCCAGATCGATGACGATGCGCACGACGTTCGGCTTGAATTGCGCGTAGCGCACGTTACGGACGCCGCCGCGATTCTTGCCGTCATAGAGGGTGACGGGAGCGGTGAGCCGGGTACCCTGCAGATCGATGACCAGCCGCGCGGGATTCGAGAGCGTGAAGTCCTGGACGACCGCGGCGCCCTGCAGGTCGATGACGATCTCGACCTTGCCGCTGCCCGGCAGGACACTGACCCCGCGCACCTCCCCGTCGCGGGCACCCACCACCCCCGGCGTCCCGGCAAGGGCCCCGGGAGCGAGGGGGGGGGCCGCGGACAGGGCCGCAAGGAGCAACAGAGCCTTCATGGCGTCTCCTCCTGCTTGGCGAGCGACAACGTCTCCTGCCGCTCGAACCCGAATTCCTGCACGGTGAAGACGACTTCGCGGGGCCGGATCTGCGTCACCTTCAAGCGCCCGATGATGTCGCCCGTTTTCACCCGATAGATGCGTCGATTGGTGATGTCCCGCAGCACGGCGACACTGCGCGACGCAAAACGCCCGTCGTACACGACGGTCGTCAGCTTCAAATCGGAAATCAGCGGCCGCACGTCGCCGGACTTGAGCAGCGACATGAACGGGTCGCGCCCGCCGCCTTCGTAGGAGAACACTTCGCGGAGCAACGTCTGCGGGTGCGCGGCCGTGGTATCGCCTGGCCGCTCCGCCTGCTGCGCGGCGGCGGGCAGCGCGACCGCGGCGAACGCGAGCACGATGGCTGTCAGCCCAGGGCTAGCTGCGTGCACGTGCAGCTCCAGCCGGCTTACCCGTGGGGGGCGGCGGCGGCGCCGCCGATTTGACGAAGGTGCGAATCGAGAATTCGGCGAGCAGCAGCGCACCCGCCGTGTCGCCAAGCAGCTTCTGCACGGCCGGCGTGGCGAACGAGAGGATCACGTCCTGCGGCACGACGATCCGTGGCAGGGACGCGACGTCGGCGAGATACTCACCGATCTGGTCGTAGTGGCCGTACACCTCGAGCCGGTAGCGATAGGTGTCGAACGGCGAGCCGGGCTCGGGGTTGAGCGGTTGAATCTTGCCCAGCGTGATGCCGCGGACTTTTGCCTTCGTCGAGATATCGTCGATCAGGGTCGGCACTTCGTTGCGATCGGGCACCAGCCGCCGCATCAACTCGAGCGAGCCCTGATATTCCTCGACGCGCCGCCGCAGATCTTCGATGCTCCCGTTCGCGAGGTCTGCCTTCGCCGCCGCCACGATCCGCTCGAGACTGTCGGACTCCGCATTCGCCGAACGGATCTGCTCCACGTCGGGCGTATGCTTCTTGGTCCAGAAGAAATAGCCGCCCGCCAGCGCGACGAGGGCGAGGAGCAGCATGATCTGGCTCCGCTGGTCGGTCGGGAACATCGCCATGGGCGCTCCCTACCTCACCGATTGCACGAGCGGGACCGTACGGATGTAGACCGAGTCCGCGATTCTGTAGCTGACCGTCACCGTGAACGCCGTCACAGGCCGATCGGCTTCGATGACCGTCTGCGACGCGGCAGGCGTGACGTCGGTGAACCAGGGCGACGCCGCCAGCTGACGCAGGAACGTGGTATATGCCTGGATGTCCACGGTCCGCCCAGCGATGGCCACCTTCACAGCGGGCCGGCCCGTCGAATCCCGCTCGACCGTCACCGGACCGTTGGGCTGCCCCGGCGGCGGCGCCACGATGGCCGTCACCGATTGGATGCCCGTGATCCACGTGTACGGCGGCAGCGCTTTCGTCGCCTGATCGAGCACGTGCGGCCAGATGTAGCGATCCGCATCGATGTCGCGGATCACGTTGATCTGGTAGAGCAACGAATCGCGCACCTTCTCGGCCTGGCGCTTCTGCGCAATGACGATGTCGTAGCGTCGCTTCTCCGTCCGGATGCTCTCGAGCCGGCTCTCGGCCGCCGCCAGTCGCGCGCGATCGGTGATGAAGAGCAGCGCGCCGCCCCCGCCGACCAACACCCACGCGCCGACGGCGATGATCAGGAACGGGTCCTTGACCTGCGCGATGAGCGCCTTGAAGTCCGGCATCGCGAGCGAGAAGCCCGCGCCCTTCGCCGCCTTCTTCTTTCCCGGGATTAGATTTATTTCAATCATGCGGCGCGCCTCAGCGCCAGGCCGACCGCCAGCATGAGCAGCGGCGCGACCTCGTCCACCGGGACCGTCTCGAACACGTCATCCTTGACGCGCAGGCGCTGCACCGGGTTGGCCAGCTCGATCGGCACTTTGAGTCGCGCGCCAAGCACGTCGTTCAACCCCGGAATGCGCGCACCGCCGCCCGTCGTATAGACGCGCGACAATCCACCGGCATTGCGCGACGCGGTCGCGAGAAACGCCGCAGCGCGCTCCACGCCAACCGCGATCTCTTCGCCGCGCGCGCTGACGTAGCCGGCGAGATCCGCGTGCTGCGAAGCACCCTGAATGACCCGCTCGGCTTCCTCGCTCGCGAGCCCTTTCTCGCGCTGCAAGTCTTCGCGGAACCGTCGCGTGCCCACCGAGAGATCGCGCGTGAGGACGGGGACGCCGTCCTCGAGGATGTTCACGTTGGTCACTTCGTGACCGATGTTGACGAGACCGACGACGCCCTGCATGGCGTCGGGATGGTTCAGCTCGAAGGCGTTGTGAATGGCGAACGCGTCGACGTCGATGATGGAGGGATCGAGTCCGGCCTCGCCGAGCAGACCGACGCGACTTTCGACGAGCTCGCGCTTCGCCGCCACGAGGAGCACGTTCATCTGCAGCCCCTCGGCGTCCGGATCGAGGATCTGGAAATCGAGCTCCACGTTCGCCATGTCGAACGGTACGTGCTGCTCGGCTTCCCACCGGATGACCTCGCGGGCGTCCGCTTCTTTCATCCGGTCCATCTGAATTTTCTTGACGATGACGTCGCGGCCGCCGACGGCAGTCACCACCGATTTCCGTTTGACACCCGCCGCCTCGAACAGACCCCGAATAGCCTCCGAAACCAGGCCGGGGTCCATGACTTCACCCTCGACGATCGCATCCGCGGCGACTTCGGTTGTCGCGACTTTTGTCAGCTCGGCCTCGCTGCCCCCGTGGTCGATGACCACGAGTTTGATGATGCCCGAGCCGATATCCAGCCCGACCGAGGTTTTTTTGCCACCAAATAACCCAAAAAGGGCCATGTGCACCTTTTGGCCGAGGGACAAGAAGGGGCGAGGGCAAACTACAATAGGCCCCGCCCCTTATCCTGTCAAGCCTCGAACCTACTTGAGGCCGAAGCAACAACTGTTGCCGCTGCTTCTACTTAGACCACTTTTAGTAGAGCTGAACCCACCCGCGTTGCCGCATCATCGAGATGTGACTCGTCGCCTGCAACGCGGATAAGATGCTGCAGCTAGAGTAGTTCAGCGTTGCGTGACCACTCAGGCTCTGAATCGACAGGTCGGCGTTCTTCGCCATGACCCCGCCCCAGAAGTGGGCGTCCGTGCTACCACCGCCCGCCGTCTTCAAGTCGCCCTGGATGATGGTGATACCAAAGAACTGGTACGAGCCCTGCACGTTCAAGTCACCGTCCACCAACAGGATACCTTGACCCTGGTCGCCGTTCAGCGTGGCCGTTCCCGTGATGTGGATAATCGGGAAGTAGCTCGCGCACTTCGAGGCGGGGTTTATTCCATCGCCCCAATTGGTCAGGTTGTTCTTGTCACAGTCTCCAGTCCCCGTAAAGGCCGGCTGCGTCTTGTAGGTGCCGGGCCCCAGCGTGACGTTCGCCTGCGCCGCGACCTGGTCGTAGGTCGCACCGCCGAACTGGGTGAACGCAGTGGCGGCGAGACCGGGGTCGTTCACCACTGGCGGATCGCCGGTGACGTCGCCGTTACCTCCGGTTGATACGTTCCCACCGTTGTCACGGATGCCCGGCAGTGTGTCGGTGGTCGGATCGCAGTTCGCCCACCCGACGGGGTTCTGATCCTCTCCCCTGACCGTGGCGTTACCCGTCAGGCTGACACCACCCTGTGTCGTCAGCGACGCGTGAATGCCGAAGTCAATCGGCGCGAGACGGGTGATCATGCCGATGCGCTGGCGCGCGCCGCCACCGCCGGCAGTAAAGCCGGTCGCGCTGGCCCGATCCCGTCCCGTCACGTCGATGAGGAAGACGTTGTTCCCCAGCTTGTAGCTCCAGCCGAAGTACGTGCCCGTGCCGCCCGGCGCGGCCGCGGGCGAGATTACCACGGAGTCCGCCGGATACGTGGGACGCTTGTTCATCGAGTCGGGCTTCCAGCTCATGACTCGCTCCTGCACACCCGCCTCGGCGACGCCGAAGGACGCCTGCACACGGCGCTGGTTTTCACCGACCCGCTGCTCCTGGGTGCCGGCGAAGAACGCTCCCGCGATCAAGGCCCCGACAATGACGAGGGCGAAGATCGCAACCGCGAGCGCCATACCGCGCTCGTCCCGCAGAATCCGTTTCATGCTCGCTCCTTCATAGGTTCCGACGGCCCTACCACCGCCGGTTATTGCGTAAAGCAACGCTCGTTACCACGCTATCCACGATCGTCTGCGCGGGCGCTGTTCCCCCGCGCCGCACTGCGATGGCGGTCCGCGCACGCACCGTGATGTCAATGCGGGCAACGCGCGTCCGCACGGCCGTCACGGCGCCGGTCGAGTCGAAGTACGAGAACGTCAGTCCGTTGGTCAGCACCGGGCCGATGAGCGGCTGCTTGGCTCCGCCGGTGGGACCGTACCCGATGTAGTACAGGCCGTCGGTCGGCGACTGATAGAGTTTGTATGTGACGCGCTCGAAGCCCCAGACTGGCGCGCCGACGGGAATCGCCCCCGCCACGTTGTTGCCGGCGAAAAAGTTGCCGTCCCACGTGATCGTCGTCCCCGGCTGCGCCAGCCCGGGCGGGACCGCGGGGCAGAGCGCCGGCCCCGACACGGCGTTCGTGAGCCGCCCCGGCACGTAGTAGTCGTCGAGGCGCGACGTCGGATCCGCGTCCAGATAAACGCTGATCGAATCTGTGCCGACCAGAACGCCGCGCGATCCGAAAAACATCGGCTGACCGGGCTGCCCGCCCCGGATCGTCATCGAGCGCCCTGCGGCCGTCCCGTTCAGCACGGGAGCGATGCACACGAAGCTGGTCCAGCGCAGCGCGTGAATCGAGATGCTGTCGGGCCCCATCGCCGTGATATCGTTGTCCGACGCATCCAGCTGGCGGAACTCGGCCGGCAGAATGTTCGTGGCGGCGCGAATGTTCTGCGACAGATCGATCCGCTGTGTCTGCGCCGTGTAGAGCCGCTGGTTGTTGACCAACACGCGATACAGGGCGGCGCTCACCAGTCCCAGCAGGACCAGCGCGACCAGGAGCTCGACCATCGTAAAACCGCGCCGCGCGCGCACGCTCGTCAGAAGTTGCCGCATGGGATCGTCGTCTCCGTTGAATCGCTCCGCACGCGATTCTTGATGGTCTTGTACGTCGTCACGATCTTGAGCCGGTAGTTCTTGTTGCCGGCATCCGTAAACGCCCACCGGTTGATCGCCACCCAGGTAGAGCCACGATAGAGCGTGTCCGAGCCGGGGGTGCGCTGCGCATCGATGCACGCCCTGGGGCGCTCCCGCTCCAGGCGCCGCGACGCGAACGCCGCGGCCGACGCCGAGCGCTGCCCGCGCGCGATCATGCGCGTTACGAGCGCCCCGGTCGTCACCAGGCCGAGCAAGCCGACGGTCAGCACGATGATCGCGATGATGATCTCGATGATCGTGAAGCCGCGCTGGTTCGTTGTGATGTTCATTGCCGGGTCACCTTTCCCACCTCGTTGATCACCACGGAATCGGTGTAGTGCGCGCCAACGATCCGAATCGAGGTCGCCTGGAATTGCGACCGGATGCCGCGCGGATCGTAGACGATTGATGCGGTGCTAGGAACCAGCGTGACGCCGAACTCTTCCCCCACCAGCTTCTTCGTGCCGACCTGCACCGGGTTGAAAGGCGGCGTCAAACTGCACGCGGTCACCCAAATGCTGTCGGTCGTCATGTTCAGCGTGGCGTTGCAGCCGCGCTGGACCGCGGTCCCGCGCGCGGTCGCCGCCAAGGTGGCCAGCAGCGCTTTCGAGCTGCGGATGTTTTGCTTCTCGAGACTGTCCTTCAGCCGGGGGAAGCCGATCGCCATGATCACCCCGGCCAGCACGAACACGAACATCATCTCGATGAGGCTGAACCCTTTGCGACCCATATGCCCTCCGTTGGGGCGACCCTATTACATGTTCTATGCCTTCACGTAACATCAAGTACGTAAACTAGTTACGTTGACGCAAGACATTCAAAAACACCGCAGAATCCTGCAGTTGTGCAAAACATTGCACTAGCTGATCCCATACCTGTCCATCTTGTAAAACAGGGTCCGCAGGCTGACTCCTAGCTGCGCCGCCGCTTCGCGGCGATTGCCGTTCGCCTGCTTGAGAGCTTCGGTGATAGCCAGCCGCTCGGTGGCGGCCACCTGATCGGCGAGGGTCCCCACGAGTGCGTGGTCCGTGGTGCGTGGTGCGTGGGCGAAGTCACCGGGAACCAAGACTGCATTTCCGGACAGCACGGCGGCGCGCTCGATCGCGTTCTCGAGCTCGCGCACATTCCCAGGCCACTCCTGTTGCGCGAGCCAGCCGATCGCATCGTCAGTGAGCGAGAGCGGCCGACCGAAGCGCTGGGCGAGACGAGCCGCGAAATGGCGCGCGAGCGGCGCGATGTCGTGCTGGCGATCGCGCAGGGGCGGCAACTCGATCACGACGACATTGATGCGATAGAACAGATCCTCGCGAAACCGTCCGGCGCGCACCTCGGCCTCGAGATCGCGCGCGGTGGCAACCAGCACGCGCGCGTCCACGCGGCGCGTCTTCTCATCGCCGACGCGCCGGATCTCACTCTCCTGCAGCACCCGCAGCAGCTTTGCCTGCAGGCCGATCGGCAGCTCGCCGATCTCGTCGAGCAGGAGCGTGCCGCCGCTCGCTTGCTCGAACAACCCGGCTTTGTCGCCGGTCGCCCCGGTGAACGCGCCGCGCACGTGACCGAACAGCTCGGACTCGAGCAGGGTCTCGGGGATCGCCGCGCAGTTGATGCCGACGAAGGCTTTGCTCGCGCGCGGGCTGGCGCGATGAATGGCGCGCGCGATCACTTCCTTGCCGGTGCCGCTCTCACCGGTGATGAGCACCGTCGTGTTGTGCTCGGCGACCCGCGCGACGAGCGCCAATGCCCGCCGCATGGCCGCACTCTCGGCGATGAGACCGCGCTCGGCGGGTCCCGAGGCCAGCTGCGCTCTGAGGCCGGCCACTTCCTGCCGCAATCGCTCCCGCTCCTCCGCCTTGCGCAGCGTGAGCACGACTTCGTCCGGGCGGAACGGCTTGGGGAGATAGTCGTACGCGCCTTCCTTCATCGCGGCAATCGCGGCGTCTTCGCCGCCGTAGGCGCTCATCACGATGACGAGCGCATTGCCGCCGCGCTGGCGGTAGGAGCGTAGGAACGTCAATCCATCCATCTCGGGCATCCGCACGTCACACAGCACCAGATCGAACGCCTCGGCGACGGCGCGTTCGAGCCCCCGCTTGCCGTCTTGCTCGGCGGTGACGGTGTAGCCGACATCGGTGAGCAGCAGCCCGAGGCTCTGCCGGAGGCCCGGCTCGTCGTCGACGACGAGGACGCGCTTCATCTGGGGAGCGCGATCGGAAAGAACAGCTTGAAGGCGGCCCCGCCCTCTCGCGCCGTATCCACCCACACGACGCCGCCCATCTCGTGCACCGAGCGGGCGACGATCGCCAGGCCCAGCCCCGTGCCGCGCCCAGGCTCTTTGGTGGTGTAAAACGGCTCGAAGATCTTCTCACGGTCCCCGGGCGAGACGCCAGGGCCCGAGTCGGCGACGAACATCAGCGTGCCGGGCTGGCCGGCGGCGAACTCGACCCGCGCGGGGCGCCGCTCGGACACGCGCGGAAAGCGCACGTCGCCGAGGTCGCTGGCGCGTTTGGGCAGGGACTGCCCAGGCTCGTACGCCCAGCGGCGAGACCCGATGACGATGGACCCACCCGGCGGCGTCGCATCGACGGCGTTGAGCAGCAGGTTCACGAGTGTTTGCTCGAGCACGTGCGCGCGTCCCATGATCTCCGCCACATGCACCCCCAGATCCGTATCGGCGCTGACGTTGCGAAAGGCGCCCTGAGCCCTGAGCAATTGGAAGGCCGCGCGCACGATCTTGTCGGGATCGACGGGGACGAGCGGATCCTCCTGCGGCCGTGCGTAGTCGAGGAGGCTGCGGACGATGCGATCGACGCGCTCCACCTCGCGCGTGAGACCAGCCATGACCTCGGCATCGCCACCGCGTCGCCGCAGCACCTCGACATATGTCCCGATCGCCCCCAACGGGTTGCCGACCTCGTGGGCGACGCCGGCGGCGAGGCGCCCGATGCTCGACAGCTTCTCGGAGCGCACGAGCTGGCTCTGCGCGTCGAGGAGCCGGTCCGTCATCCGGTTCAAGCGCTCGGCGAGCATGGCGAAGTCGCGGGTGTCGGCGTCCGGCGCGCGCGCCTCGAGGTCACCGTCCGCGACCGCATCGGCCGCCTCCATGACGCGGCTCAAAGGGCGCAGGACCAGCCGGGTGACCAGCGATCGCCCGTACAGCACGAAGATGCCCACTTCGGCGGCAATGAAAATGACGACCAGCACGATGCCCCGCTCGGGCGCGATCGCGAGCGCAAGCTGCGAGGTGGCCACACCGACGAGGAGGGCGAAGGCGGCGAGGAAGGTGAGATAGAACAGCAGCTCCGTGCTGAGCCGCGCCTTGGGGCGATTCATGGGACCCCAAGATAAGACGAAAAAAGCGAGCGGCGGGATGTTCTCCCGCCGCCCCTAATCCTTACAGGGTGCTACTGAGCTACTGGCACTTGGGCTCGCCTTCCTTGTTGGCAGGCGCCAGCGGAGTCGAACCCACGTAAATCGAACACGTCTTGGTCGTCGTGGTGTGGGACACCGTGGCGGTGAAGCCGTCAGCCGTCACCTGAATGGTGGGGCCAACCACGCCGCTGGTCGTCGCGTACTGCAGACCACCCACGCCGATCGCCGTCGTGTACTTCACCGAGTCAGCAAAGAACGCCTCTTCGGCCGTAATCAGGTTCCGCAGATCCGACTTCATCGAGGCGAGATACGCCTTCTCCTTCGTATTCGCGAACTTCGGAATCGCGATCGCGGCCAAAATGCCGATGATCACGACCACGATCAGAAGCTCGATCAATGTGAAACCTTTCTGGTTCTTCACTGCACAACCTCCCGCTGGGGACACGGATAGAGGACGCAGCCTTAGGACCCGGCGAGAGGCGATTTCGTCACCGAAAAAAAAAGAGCGGCGAGGTTGCCCTCGCCGCTCGTGATGCCTCAGGCTAGAAGCCTTATTGGCACTTCGGCTCGCCTTCCTTGTTGGCAGGCGCCAGCGGAGTCGAACCCACGTAGATCGAGCACGTCTTGGTCGTCGTGGTGTGAGACACCGTGGCGGTGAAGCCGTCAGCCGTCACCTGAATGGTGGGGCCAACCACGCCGCTGGTCGTCGCGTACTGAATACCACCCACGCCGATCGCCGTCGTGTACTTCACCGAGTCGGCGAAGAACGCCTCTTCGGCCGTAATCAGGTTCCGCAGATCCGACTTCATCGAGGCGAGATACGCCTTCTCCTTCGTGTTCGCGAACTTCGGAATCGCGATCGCGGCCAAAATACCAATGATCACGACGACGATTAGAAGTTCGATCAGTGTGAAACCCTTGCGGTTCATCTGGACAACCTCCCCTGTAAGGATCTAGATGTAAGGATCTAAGACATGGGCGACACAGTTATTCTGAGCGGCCATCAAGCACGAATCATGCCCTAACGAGCTAATCCGCCGGAACTACAAATGTCGCCAGAACTTAGACCTGACCGTGGGGCTTTCCTGACGCCTCAAAACTACTGATAAACTCCGGCTTTTTGCAACTCGCGACGCCGGACGCAAGAAATACGTAAGTCATTGTCGAAACATGCGATACCAGTTCTGCTCGCCTGGGAACCGCTTGGCGGCTGAGTCCGCCAGGGCGGCGGCTTGCGTGTGATGACGGCGCGCGAGCTCGAGGAGAAACTGCGCGCGCAATGTCATTCGCTCCCCGGTGCGCGACTGTTTCCCTCGCTCGATGAGCGGCACGGCAGCCGCCGTATCCCCGATGCCAATCAGAAAGATCGCGTTCGCGTCGTAGACGTACGGATCGTTCGAAAACAGCGAGTCCGCGATCCAGTATTGGCGGCGCGCTCCGGCCGTATCACCGATTCCGGCGAGGACCGCGGCTGCGGAGGCATGCCCGCGATACGATTCCGGATGATCGCGCAACAGGGTGAGCACCTGTGATCGATTGTCCCGCCAGGCGGGCAGACGCACGAACGAGCGAGCGCCACAGGCCATGGCGAGGAGGCCAGCAGCGGCGGCAGCGGGCCGGACGCCCCGCCGGGCGGCAAGCGTCGTCATGATCCAGCCCACGAGCGCCGCCGGCAGCGCGGCGGCCAAGTAGAGATTGCGCTCCGCGAGAACGATACCGGCGGCAAAGAAGATGTTCGCCGTCGGGAGGTACGACAGCGCGGCCAGTCCTGCGGCAAATGCAATCGCAGGCGCGCGACGCCGGCACCAGAAGACCAGCGCGGGAACTAGGACCGCGACCCACAGCCCCCACAGCGCGGCCAATGACATCGCGGACCGCATGGGCAACACCTGCGGTCCGTAGTCACTGGAGAGCGACGCCGGCCAGAGCAGCAGCCCGGCTGTATGCAGCACAGCCGGCAACGCGATGGCGAGCCGTCCCCATAACCCCGTTCCGGAGAACGCGACGGCTTCATCATTCTCTCCCACCCAACCGACGGCAAACCAGGCGGCCAGATATCCGACCGTGACCACCGCCAGCGCCACGCAAAACGGGACAGGATAGGGTCGTCGGTCGTCAGACGCTTGGAGCCACTTATCCAGCAGTATGACGACACCGGCGATGACACCATGCTCCTTGCTGAACATGGCGAATGCCGCGCACGCCACCGCAACCACCCAGCGACCTCGTCGCGCTAGGGCGACGGCGCCGAGAATCCCCACTGCCGCGAGCAGCTCCGCGCGGCCGACCAAATTGGCGACGGCCTCCACGTGCACGGGATGCCACGCGAAAATGAGGCCCGCGCCGGCAGCAGCGACGGGCGGCAGCCACCGCGCGATCACCACCACGAACAGCACCGCGGCGAGGCCGTGCCACAGCGCATTCATGAAGTGGAACCAGCCCGGCCGGCCGCCGGAGATCATCCAGTCGAGCGCGTAACTGAGTATCGTGACCGGACGGTACAGCCCGGCGCCACTTCCGCGCGGCCAATAGGGCTCGTCGAACGCCGCGAGCGCGGCGCCGACCGAATGAGCGGCGGGGTTCGCTACGATGATGCCGCGATCGTCCTGCACAAAACCGTAGCGGGCGGTCGGCAGGTACAGGGCGACCGTGGCGACGAAGACGACCAGCAGCTCGCGTTTCATGGGATCCGCGCGAGCAGGGAGTCCGCAACCGCCGAATCGCCACGCGAGCGCGCTGCGAGCGCCTGCGTCCGATAGGAACCCGCGCAGCGATAGCACAGCTGTTCGGCGCGCGCCAGCAGTGAATCGGCGAGATGCGAATTGCCCAGCGTCAACGCCGCGTCGGCGCCCGCGACGAACAGGCTGGGATCCTTGTCATAGATCCGCGTGGCTTCGCGCAGCGTCGCCAGTGCACGTGCCGGCTGGCGGTGGTTTTGGTAAACCGCGGCCATGCGCGCGTACCCCCGATACGAATTGGGCGAGTCGTCGAGGATGCTTGCCGTCACGGCGAAATCGTCACGCCACACCGGCGTGCGCAACGCCGATCGAATTCCACCAGCCAGCACGAGCAGCCCGAGCGCGACGCCGAACCCCCGTGCGGGCAGGCGCGCGAGCGCGGCACCCGCGGCGAGCGCCAGGCCGGCCGAGGGGAGATACAGCGTCCGCTCGGCGAGGAGGACCCCCGTCGAAAACAGGAGGTTGGAAACGGGAAGAAACGCGATCGCGATCCACACCAATCCGTACGCCTCCACCTTCCTTTGCTTCCGCCAGGCCATCACGAGCAACCACGCCCATAAGCCGAGGCAGGCCAGGCCGATGAGGAGCCGGCCGTCCAGTATCGATCGCACAATGGTGCGCTCGGCGGGGGAGTAGTCCGCGCGCAGCTTCAGCGGAACGACGAGCAGGCGTAGGACATCACTCAAGACCGCCACTGCCGTCAATCGTCCCGCGATGGCGCTCTCGCCGAGGAAGACGGGCGCCGTCGCGTGCAAGCGAGCGTATGGATGAAGAACAACGCCGCGTACGGCGAGGTACGCGCCGGCGATCACCAACCAGCTCAGAACAAATGCGACCATCCGTTGCCGCGGCGGGCGTGGAGCAGGTTGGATCATCCAGGCCGCGACGATCAATGCGGGCGCCACGACCGCGTTTTCCTTGCTCAGCAATCCCAGTAGCAGAGCCGCGCCGCTCCACCACAGGCTTTGCCGGACGACGGCGGCGTACACGGCGAGGCACACACCCGCCGCAGCCATCAATTCGCCGAGCCCGATGACGTTGGCGACCGCCTCCACGTGGACCGGGTGGACCGCAAAGATCAGCCCGGCGGCGAGCGCTGTCCTCACCCCCTGGCCCCCTCTCCCTTCGGGAGAGGGGGAACCAAAAGCGAGCGCGGTCACGATTAACGCCACCCCCGCATGCCAGAGCAGGTTCGTCGCGTGAAACCAGACCGGGTGACCATGGGTGAGAGTCCAGTCCACCGCGAACGTCGCCAGTGGGAGGGGGCGGTACATCTGGCCACCAAGGTCCGGCGGCCAGTATGGCGCGGCGAACGCGCGCCACGCCCCCTGCCCCGAATGCACGAGTGGATTCCATACGATGATGTAGAGATCGTCCAACGCGAACCCGTTCCACAGCGCGGGCACATATGGCACGAGCGCACATGCCATGACGGCGAGGTAGAGCCGGCGGTCCTTACTGTCCACGGTTGACGGCAAAGAGCCAGCGTCCATCGGACCAGCGATAGATGGCCGTGAGCCACGAGGGATAGGCGCCGAACAAGCTTCGCAGCTCGATAGCGGAGGGGGACGTCGCGCTGGCGAGCAAAACATGTGTGACACCCATACGCTCGAAATAGGCGCGGTGCTCGGCCGGCGTCGGACGGATCAATTCGCGACCGCGATAGCGCTCGAGGTAAAGCGGGACGGCGCGACGCCGCGTATAGAGCCAGACGAGCGCCTCATCGTCGGTCGCGACAACGGCCGTGTCAGGAAGGTTCTGAACGACAGGCAGCAGCTCGGCGAAGTTCGCTGATATCACGCGCGCCTGACTGTCCCACCACCGACCCTTGAACCCTTGAAACTCGTAGTGGAGGTAACCGCCCGCGACGAGCGTAGCCAGCAGCCCGACCGGTATTCGGGCGCGGCGGGGCGGCCAACGCCGCCAGAGCTCGGCTGCTCCTGCCGTCCAGGTCAGCGCGAGCCAGGGCAAGATCACCCAGATGAATCGATCCGGTGGGTACGGCCAAACGGCCAGGATGAGGAGATAGAAGATCAGGGACCAACCGATCGCCGAACGTCGCGAGACCAGAAACAGGCCGTACAGCCCTACGGCCAGCGCGGCTGTGGCGAGGAGGACGTATAACGGTCGGAATGTGATCCAGCCAAACGCGAGTATCTCCAGCGGGCGCGAGAGGTCGCGAACATTGCCGCTGATCGCGGAGAAGCCTGCTTCCTTGAGCGGCGCACCGTAGGTGCCGTACACGAGCGCCAATGCCGGGTCAATCCGGCCGGCGTGCGTCGCCACCCAGATGCCCCAGGCCAGGAAGGCCATAAGCGGAGGGAGCAACAGCGCGCTTGCCCACACTCGCAGGGGTAAGCGGCGGGCGAGCAGGAAACTGACGGCACCGATCACGACGGCAATGCCGATGGAGCGCGTCAGCAGAGCCAGCGCAGCCCCACCTCCCGCCATCCACCGCCACCGCCTGTTGTGCTCTGTCGGAAACGAATCGACCAGCACTACCACGATGGCGAGCAAGACGCCGAACAACGGTTCAGCGAACAGCACGGTCTGCGTGGCGAGGACCGGGATGCCAATCGCGGCAGCCGTAACAATTGCCGGCGCTACCCACCGCGGCAGGCCGGGTCCAAGCAACTCAGATCGGCTGGCATGCCATGCGATGAGTCCTGCAGCTGCGGCGGCCAGCAGCGCATTCAGGATTTTCGCCGTCAGCGCCGCAGCCGGAACAGACAGGAGTCCGAAGAACGGGGCGAGCACCACGGGATAGAAGGGCGGGAAATGCACGCCGCCCGGCATCCCGGGAAGATTGGGATGCACATAGCCGTATCCGCTCGCGACCGCCGCCGCCAGGCTGGCGTACAGCCCGTCGTCGTAAAACACGCCGACGAGCGCCTGATTCAATGCGAGAATGCCGACCGCCAGCGTTGCGGCGGCGGTGACGAGCCCCGCTTTTACTGCGCCGGTAAGCGCCAAGTGTGGGCGTTGCCCGGGACGAAGAGGTTGTAGCGCAGGATGTGGAACAAGGCCGCGAGACCATCACGCCACGTGATCTTCTTTCCCTCCGCGTACGTGCGTCCGCTGTACGAGATGGGCATCTCCCAGATCCGCGCGCGTGCCTGTGACAGTCGCGCCGTGATCTCGACTTCAAATCCGAAGCGATCGGCCGACAATGGCAGCTTTTTCATCAGATCGGTCCGCACGAGCTTGTAGCAGGTCTCGAGGTCGGTGAGGTTGAGATTGGTGAACATGTTCGACAGCAGCGTGAGGATGGAGTTGCCGACGAAGTGCCAGAAATAGAGCACGCGACGCGGGCCCCCCTGAAAGCGTGACCCGTACACGGCGTCAGCCTCGCGGGCCCGGATGGGAAGCAGCAGGTCGGGCAGATCCGCCGGGTTGTACTCGAGGTCGGCGTCCTGCACCACGACCACGTCGCCTTTCGCGACGGCGATGCCGCTGCGGATCGCGGCTCCCTTTCCCCGGTTCTTCTCATGGTGGATCACACGGTCGACGATGCCTTGCTCGGCCGCCGCGTCGAGGATTTGGCGCGTGCCGTCCGTCGAGGCGTCGTTTACGGCGATGATCTCGAGCCGGAGGGGGACGGTGCGGACGCGCCGCAGCGCGGCTTCCACCGTGGCGGCTTCGTTGTACGCCGGCATGATCACCGACAGCAACAGATTGGGTGACCGGCGTTCTTCCCGCATCACGGCGCTTGTCCGATGGCGATGAGCGATTGGCCCACGCGCCACGGGAGCAGCCGCTCGAGGCGAAACAGCGGCACCAGGGCGTCGTACAGCTTGATCGAACCGGCCGGAATCATGCCGCGGCGCAGGACTCGCCCGGCGAACCACCACCCGGCCACGCCCGCGAGGTTGAAGTACTCGACATGTGCCACCGTGTAGCCCGTGGTGCGGAGCAGCTCCACAAGGGCGTGGCGCTGGTAGCGGCGGTGATGGCCCAGCGCCCGGTCCATCGTGCCATAGAGCGCGGGCAGCGCGGGCACCAGGAGGACGAGCCGGCCACCGCGCGCGAGCAGTCCACGCATCGCCACCAGCGAGCCGATGTCGTCGTGCACGTGCTCGAGTACATTCAGGCAGATGATTGTGTCGAAGCGCTCTCCGGCGAGCGACCCATGATCGTCGGGCAAGTAGAGCCGTTCGACGCCGACGTTGGCGTGGCCCGCGAAGCGCGCGCGCAGCCGCTCGAGATACTCCGGCCGCGTGTCGGTGAGCACCAGCCGTTCGCGGTCGGCGAGGAACGCCGACAGGTTGCCAATGCCGGACCCGATCTCGAGCACCCGCCGTCCCACCCAGCGACGCAGGCGATCGAACATCCAGCGGTTGTAGCGGGCGGCACCGGAGAGTCGCTCCAGCGTCCCCACTCCAACCGGATCACTGGCCTGGGGAACGGGGGCCGGGGCCTGGGGCCTGGGGGGCAGGCGACGTTGGTTCGGAATCGGACTTTTTCTCGCTGCCGTCGTAGCGACTCAGTTTCCGGTACAAGGTGGACGGATCGATGCCCAGCACCTCGGCGGCGCGGGTCTTGTTGCCCCCTTCGCTCTGCAGCACCCAGGTGATGTAGGCCTGCTCGATCACATCGAGCGACGGATTCTTGTGCGGCCGCTCGGCGACGAGCGGCTCCGCCTTGCGCTCGCTGATTCGGTCGGGGATCGCCGAGCGCGGGATGACGTCGCCCTTCGTCAGGGTGACGGCGCGCTCCAGCGCATTCTCGAGCTCGCGCACATTCCCGGGCCAGTCGTACGCCATGATGACCTCTTCGGCCTCGGGAGACAGCGCTTTCGTTCCTTCGGTGCGCTCTGCCGCGACGTGGCTCAGGAATTCCTTCACGAAGATCGGAATGTCCTCGCGCCGATCGCGCAGGGGCGGGAGATGGATGTTGATGACGTTGAGGCGGTAGTAGAGGTCGGTCCGGAAGCGGCCGCGCTTGATGTCGTCCTCGAGATCGCGGTTGGTGGCCGCGACGACCCGCACGTCCACCGGAATCGCTTCCGTGCCGCCGACGGGAATCGCTTCCCGTTCCTGGAGCACGCGGAGCAGCTTCACCTGCGTAGCGGGCGACATCTCGCCGATCTCGTCGAGGAAGAACGTGCCGCCCCGCGCGGCGGCGAACAGCCCCTGCTTGTCGCGCACCGCACCGGTAAACGATCCCTTCACGTGCCCGAACAGCTCCGACTCGAGCAGGCTTTCCGGGAGCGCGCCGCAGTTGAGCGAGAGGAATGGACCCTCGACACGGACCGAGAGCTCATGGAGGTAGCGCGCGATCACCTCTTTGCCGGTGCCCGATTCGCCCTGGATGAGCACGGTGCTTTCCGTGGGCGCCACCTGCTCGGCGAGCCGGAGCACGTCGCTGAACAACCGGGATTTGCCGAGTGGTTTGACCTGACCGGAGCGCTCGCGGCGGCGGATTTCCTGTTTGAGCTGCTTGTTCTCGGCGCGCAGGCGCCGGTGTTCGGCGGCGCGGCGGCAGATTGCCACCATGTCGTCGTTCGAGAAGGGCTTCTGTATATAGTAGAAAGCGCCCTCGTTCACGGCCTGAATGGCGGTCTGGAGCGATGCCTGCGCGGTCATCAGAATGACGGGGGTCTCAGGGTCTTGGCTGCGCACCGCTGACAGGATCTCGATGCCGGTGACGCCCGGCATCTTGAGGTCGGTGAGGACGATGTCCGGGGCCGAGTTCTTGAGCTGCTCGAGCCCGGCCTTGCCGCCCTGCGCGATCGTGACATCGAAGCCCTCGTTCTTGAGCAGGATGCGGAGGGTTTCGAGGATGCCCTGTTCGTCGTCAATGACGAGGATAGACGGAGCGGCTGGCATTACGCGGCTTCCTCCTTCCGACGGGCAGCCGGGAAGTAGACGGTGAACGTCGTTCCACCACCGGCTTTCGTATCCACCAGCACGAGGCCGCGGTGTGCTTCCACCGCGCGCTGCACGATGGCGAGTCCGAGGCCCGTGCCGCCGACGCGTCCGGTGGCGAATGGCTCGAACAGACGTTCCTGGAGATCGGCCGGGATGCCGGGACCGTTGTCGCTCACGCGGAGCGCCACGGGATTCTCGATGCCGGCGCCGCCGGGCAGCTCATTCCCCGCCGCGTGTCCAGTGCGCACCTTCACTGCCGCCTTCGGTCCGGCGGCCTGCACCGCGTTGAGGACGAGATTCGAGACGACGCGGTGGAGCAGATCCTCATCCCCCTCCATCGGCGTGGGCCCGCCTTCCAGCGTGATCTTCACGCCGGAGCCGCAATCGGGATGCTGGCGCACCAGCCGAATGGCCGCCTCGGCGACCACGTGCAGATCCATAGGCTGGCATTCGGTGACGCGCACGCGCGAGAAATCGAGAAACTCCGACAGGAGACGCGACAGCCGGTCGCTTTCGCGCACGATCAGATTGGCGAGGAACTTTTCATCCGGATTGGCGCGCGACGAGCGGCCCAGCTGCTCCACCGAGCTCCGGATGGACGCCAGCGGGTTCTTGATCTCGTGCGCGAGGCTCGACGACAGCTCGGCGACCGCTTCGAGCCGCTCCGCGCGCAGGTGCAGCTCCTCGAGCCGCTTGGAGTCAGAGATATCGGTGAAGATCGCCGACACACGGGGCCGAGCGCCGACCGGCCCGTCGAGGGTCGTGGTCGTGACGCCGATGGGGAAGCTGCGATCCGGTCGATGGACCGTTGCCTCGACCCGCATCAAACGCACGCCGCGGCGCGCGGTCGACGTGACCGCAGCCCAGAACTCGGGCGTCAGCCGGGCAAACTCCGGCATGACCGACCGCCCCAGCCATTCGCGAGCCTTGAACCCGAGGATGTCTTCAGACGCGGGATTGGCGTAGAGCAGGCGGCCGTCGGCATCGACGGTGATCACGCCCGTCCGGATATTGCGGAGCACGTCATCCGCCTCGAGCTGGACCTGGCGCACCTCCGCCGCGAGGGCTTCGCGCTCGGCGCCCATCACGTTGACTCGGCTGGCGACGTACGCCATCACCAGCGCGACCAACACAAAGACCCCAAGCTGGATCCAGACTCCGGCGGAGACTGTGCCGGGGTGCCCCCAGAACACGTCCGCGAAGTAGGCGAGCCCGGCGAACAGCGTGACCAGCCCGGCGTTGGCCGGGGGCATCAGCAGGGCGGTCACTGCGACGAGAATGACGTACAGGCTGGCGAGATCGCTGTCGGCGCCGCCGGTCATGTGGACGACAGCGGTGATCAACAGGACATCGAACAACGCCTGCAGGTACAGGAACGTCGGGCCGGGGAGCTTCTGGCGGACATGCGTGTGCCAGTAAGACGCGATCGTCACGGCGGTGGCCGTGACCAAGACCAAGGACGTGACCAGGATGTCGAGCGGCGCCGCGACCCGGAGCTTCAGGGCGGTCGTGACATAGATGGCGATCGCCAAGCACATCCGCCCCGCATAGACCAGGCGGAGGAGCTCGCGGGCGGTCGGGATGACGGACGACTTGACGCCGAGCCAGCGCATGGGGGGGCATTATTGGCTGGGCTCTGGCAAAATGCAAGAGTGGTCATCACACACGCGTTGGACAGTTGGACGGTTGGAATGAAAACGGCCCCGCTTTTTGGGGCCGTTTCCGTCCAACATTCCAACTTTCCAACCGCTTACTGCACCGCGTTCACCATGTCGAAGATCGGCAGATACATCGCGACCACCATGCCGCCGACGATCACGCCCAGCACGACGATCATGATCGGCTCGAGCAGCGAGAGGAGCGCGCTGACGGCGGCGTCGACCTCGTCGTCGTAGAAGTCGGCGATCTTGGTGAGCATCTCGTCCAACCCGCCCGTCTGTTCACCGACGGCGATCATCGAGATCACCATCGGGGGAAAGACTTTGGACTTCTGCAGCGGGGCCGCGATCGTTTCGCCGCCCGCGATCGACGCGCGCGACTCCATGACGGCGTTGTGGATCACCATGTTGCCCGCGGTGCGCGCCGTAATCTCGAGACCGTCGAGAATCGACACGCCCGAGGAGATCAGCGTGCCCAGCGTGCGCGTAAACCGGGAGACGGCGGACTTGCGTAGCAGGTCACCGAGCACGGGCAGGCTGAGCAACAGCTTGTCGATCTGCAGCTTCCCGGGCGTCGTCTTGTAGTAGCGGTTCACACCGACGAACGCAAAGATCGCGATGCCGATGATTGCCCACCAGAAATTCTTGAGGACGTTGCTCGCGCCGATCACGATGCGGGTCGGCAGCGGCAACGCGAGGTTCACCGACGCGAACATGTTTTGGAATGTCGGGATCACGAAGATGAGCAGCACGGCGATCGCAATGCCGGCGACTGAGAAAATCACCGCCGGGTAGATCATCGCGCCCTTCACCTTGCGGATGATGGAGTCGTTCTTTTCGAGGAAGACCGCGAGGCGCAGCAAAATCGTGTCGAGAATACCGCCCGCTTCACCGGCCGCCACCATGTTCACGTACAGATCGGTGAACGCTTTGGGGTGCTTGCGCAGCGCGTCGGCGAGCGTGTGGCCGCTTTCGACGTCATAGACGACCTGGCGGGTGACGTCCGCCAGGACCTTGTTCTCGGTCTGCTGCGACAGGATGTCGAGCGCCTGCACCAGCGGCAGACCGGAGTTGATCATGGTGGCGAACTGGCGGGTGAAGATCACGACATCGCGCGTCTTCACGCCCGCCTTGAAGAAATCGGCCAGCCCGCCGCCCTTTCCCTTGGCTTCGCGGACCTGCACCACGATCATGCGGTTCTTCCGCAGATGGGCAATGACGTCATCACGCGTCGCGAGGTCGATCTTATCGCGAACGAGATCGCCCTTCATGTTGCGTGCGGTATACTCGTAGACCGGCATACTTTATTCCTCCGCGCCGCGCCTCACGGGCGCACGGCGACTTTTGGTGGGGCCCCCTTCGGCGTCGCGCTCGTGACCGGTGGACCGTCCTTCTCGTCCGGGGGCGTTTCACCGATGGACCTCAGGAAATCGTTGGGCTTGGACGTCACGCGCAAGCACTCGTCCCGGGTGACCTCTCGCCCCATATAGAGTTGGTACAGCGCGTCGTTCAGCGTCTGCATGCCATACTTCTTCCCGGCCTGCATCGACGACTCGATCTGGTGGACCTTGTCGTCGCGGATCAGGGCGCGAATCGCGGGCGTGCAGATCATG
>WNGC01001591.1_pt1 | contig 34436 bp, 47 predicted proteins | sample 5400051 | NCBI WGS metagenome assembly WNGC01 (sample SAMN13153368, study PRJNA577476) | soil metagenome | isolation source: 20 cm soil or saprolite under grassland replicate 2 | place: USA:California | collected 2016-06-15
GTCGTCGCCGATCACGGTTCGGTTCTTCCTCACTCCGTCGTAGTTGAGGGTGATCGTGCCTGCACCGATGTTCACGCGCTGGCCCACCTCGGCATCCCCGATGTAGCTGAAGTGGTGCATCTTGGTGCCGGCTTTGAGGCGGGCGTTCTTGACCTCACCGAAGTTGCCCATCTGCACACCGCGCTCGAGATACGCGCCGGGCCGCAGATGCGAGTAGGGCCCGATGCTTACGTCGTCTTCGAGCGTCGCGCCTTCGAGCGTCGAGTTCTCGACTTTGCAGCGCTCGCCCACCGTGGTGTCGCGCAGGACCGCGTAGGGGCCGACGCGTGAGCCCGCGCCGATGGAGGTCTTTCCCTCGAGGATGGTCCCACGCTCGATCACGACGTCCGCCGCGATGCGCACGTCGCTATCCACCTGGCAGGACTCGGGATCGCGGAAGGTGACGCCCGCGAGCATGTGTTGGTCGCGGATCCGCTTGCGCATCACCGCCTCGGCGGTGGCGAGGTCGGCACGGGTGTTCACGCCGATGCCCTCCTCTGGATCGTTGGTGAGATGTACGGCCACGCGCTTTCCCTCGCGGCGCGCCTCGGCCACCAGATCAGTGAGAAAGATCTCCCCGGTGTCGTTCGGGCGGAGTCGCTCGACCGCGACACGGAGCCAAGCGAGATCCGCGGCGTAGGCGCCAAGGTTCGACTCCTTGAGCTGTTTCTCCTCGCTCGTCGCCAGGCGCGTTTCGACGATGCGCTCGACATCGCCGCGTTCGTCGCGAACGACGCGACCGTACGCGTTGTCCGTGCCGACCTCGCCGGCGAGGAGAACAAGCGGCGCGTCGTTCTCGCGGACCAGGGCGCGCATGCGCGTGAGCGTCTCGGGGCGCAAAAGCGGCGTATCCCCATACACGACGAAGCCGACGCCGCGGTCGCCGTTGGCAGCGGCGAGCGCGACGCGAACCGCGTCGCCCGTGCCCCGCGCCACTTCCTGTATGGCGACACGCGTGCCTTCATCGAAGAGCTCGCGCGCCGCGGCGCTCTCTTTCGACAGGACGACCAGCGGCCGCGCACCGACGGCCCGTACGGTCCGAAGGATGTGCGTGACGAGGGGGCGCCCGGCGACCGGGTGGAGCACCTTCGGGGTCTTTGACTTCATCCGCGTCGAGAGGCCCGCCGCGAGCACTATCGCCAGCGGCGCGTCGCCCATGGGGGTTTGCGTCAGGCTGGGGCGCCAGGATTCGAACCTGGGATAGCGGATCCAAAGTCCGCCGCCTTACCGCTTGGCCACGCCCCAAGGGACACGGCCAAAAGGATAGGGCGCAGGCCGTTACTTCTCGGGTTGCTTGCCCCGTTTGATCAATTCCGCGACGCGGCGGCCGCCTTTGCGGCCAAGCTGCGCGTATCCCTCGCTCCCAAGCTGCGTCTTGCGCGCCTCGCCACCCTTGCGGCCGAGCTCGGCGTATCCGCGTGATCCGAGCTGCGTCTTGCGCGCCTCGCCGCCCTTGCGTCCCAGCTTCGCGTAGCCCTCAGGTCCGAGCTGTCCCTTGCGGGCCTGCCCACCACGCCGGCCGATCTCGCGGTAAAAAGAAGAGCCGTGCTTTCCCGCGGTGGATGTCCCGCCGCGTTGGCCGGCTTGCCGGACCGTGAGCTCTCCTCGTGGATCCATCGCCTCAAACGTAGGGGGACAGCCCTCGCTCGCTTGTCGCTCAGGGACTGACACCAAGCCGCAAAACGCGCACTCGGAGGCCAGACCGACGTAATCGTCGAGCGATGCGGATCGCATCCGCCCGGTCTTCTCCTAGGGCGAAGAGCGAGGGACCGCTGCCCGACATGGCGAGATCGATCCCCAATGTCGACGCCCTCTTCCGCGCGTCGGCGATCGCCGGCGCGACGCTTTCCGCCGCGGCAAGCAGGTCGTTGTGGAGACACTCGCGGACGACCCCGGCGGTCGCCTTGCGATCGCGTAACGCTTTCGCGAGCTTCGCGCTGCGTTCGGATTCATACGGTCCGGCGCGGTGCGCCGCGAACACCGCGGCCGTTGAGAGCCGCTCCGGCATCGGGACCAGCGCGATCCACAGCGGGGTCGGCGGCGCGGGAAGCGTCTCGACAACTTCGCCGCGGCCGCTCACGAGCGCATACGCGGCACCGCTCACGAAGAACGGAACGTCCGAGCCGACACGCGCCGCGATCGTCGTGAGATCCACACCGTCGAGCCGCCACGCGCGTGAGAGACCGCGCAGCACCGCTCCGGCGTCGCTCGATCCTCCTCCGAGTCCGGCGGCGACCGGAATGCGCTTCCGCACGCGCACGTGCGCGAGCGCCGGACGGCCCGACGCATCCGCGAGCGCACGCACCGCACGCGAAGCGAGATCGTCGCCGGGCGCAGCGTTCACCGCAGGCGCGATCTTCACGTCGAGCGCGCGCCACGGAGCGACGCGCACGCGATCGCGGAGGTCGACCGTCGCGAACACCGACGCGAGCTCGTGATAACCATCGGCGCGTCGTCCGAGGACCTCGAGCGTGAGGTTCACCTTCGCCGGGGTCATCAGCACGACGGCTCGGCTCACTGCTCCGGGACGCCGACCGCCCGCGCGAGAGCGACCCACTCCTCGAGTGACAGCGTCTCGGGACGCCGTTCGGGTGCGATGCCGGAGCGATGAAGAACATCGGTCGCGCGCTCCCGATCGAGGCCCGCTTCGTGACCGAGCGCCGAGCGCACCTGCTTGCGCCGGTGCCGGAACGCGTCGGACACGAGTCGCAGAAATGGCTCCTGCGCGAGGGGAGCGAACGCTGGTTGCGGCCGTGTGCGGAGCGCGACGACCGCCGAGTCCACGCGCGGCGCCGGCCGGAACGCGCGCGCGGGCACCCGTCGCACGACGCGCGCTTCGGCGAACGACTGGACGAACACCGAGAGGTAGCCGCGCTCGCGCGCGTCGCGCGGCGTGGCGGCGATACGGCGCGCGACCTCCTGCTGGACTAGCACGACCACGAGCGCGGGGCGGCGGTCGTCGACGAGGAATCGCTCGAGAAGGGGCGTCGTGATCTGGTACGGGAGGTTCGCGACGATGCGCGAGACGGGACGCGCGGCGATCCCGAGAATATCCACTTTGAGCGCGTCCGCTTGGATGACCTGAACGTTCTTGTGATTAGCGAGCGTCTCTCCAAGCAGAGCGACCATGCGTGGATCGACCTCGACCGCGGTCACCGACCGCACGCGCGCGGCGAGGGCGGCGGTCAGAACTCCCGGGCCGGGACCGATCTCGAGGACGTCGTCGGGGGGCGACAGGTCAGCGGCGTCGACGATAGCGGCGAGTACGGCGCGATCGACGAGAAAGCGCTGTCCAAGCGAGGTGGCGGCGCGCACGCCGTGCCGGCGCAGCACGTCGCGAAGCGCGCGCGGATCGGCGACATCCAAGGGATCGAGGCTAGACGGTCACCTGCATACCCATTGGGCGGCTTGACCCCTCGCAAACATCCAGGCGGCGACGTTCGCCGAAGCGACGGGGTCAAACACGCTCGCGCCGGCGAAGCCCGCGCGGACGCTATTGGCAGCCCAGGTGCTCGGCAGGAACTGGAAGAGACCCGACGCGCCGGACGCGTTGTAGGCGCCCGGGTTGTACCGGCTCTCGCAGTACGCGACTCGCAAGAGCTGGTCGGGGTCCGCGCCTTGGGCCGCGGCCGCATCGCGGATGATCTGCTCGATCTCCGAGCTCCCGGGCGGGATGCGGGTACCGACGCGGCGGATCTCGGTCACGGGTGCCGCGAGCTCCTGGGACGACAGGAGTGTGCGGGCGGTCTCGCGCCCGTCGACGGCGCGGATGCGATACGTGTTCTCGACCCGACCGACGACGCCCGGCGTGACCACGACCTGGTGTTGCCGGTCGAGGCTCGGATCGGGCTGCAGGCGCACCGCGAACGGCACGTCCTCCTGCATGGTGACCTCCTGGTCCGCGATCCGGGTCACCCGGACGATATCGCCGGGATAGAGGCTCTCGCCGAGCGCGCGGTCGACCTGGTCGAGTGGCCCCAGGGCGATGCCGACGGATGCAAGAAGATCGGCGACGGTCCCGCGCACCGACCTCGATGCGACCTCCTGGCCGCCGTCGATGAGGGTTACCGGCAGCCCGCGATCGAGCGCCAGGCGCTGCCCCGGAACGACCGCCGACTCCACCGGAGACGAGAGCCGGTCCCCCGCCCCAGCGGCGATCCCGAGCCCCCGGAGCGCGTCGGCCACTGTTTCCGACGATGTCCGCACGTTCGCCGCAAGGCCATCGACCGACACGGTCAGCGGTGCCGACTCGACGCCCAGGACACCGCGCGGCGCCGGGGCCGCGCGGCCGGCAACGATCGTCGCTGACCGTGCGAATGGCGTCGGCCCCAGGAGCGTCCAGGTGCTCATGCCGACGACGAACGTGACGATCGCGAGCCGGCCAAAGCGCAGCAATACAGAAAGGTGCCCCAGCCCCACCAACACGCCTCCCCAGTCCACCCGGCTCCGGTAATGGCGATGCCCGGTACAGGAGCCAAAGGGGACCCGGAAAGTCTACCGGGCCGAGAGCCGGGCCGTCCTAGCGCTCCCCGGGGGCCCGCCAGCCGATCTCTTTGAGGTGGGCCCGGAGCTGGGGAGCGACGTCCTCACGTCGAAGGGCCGCGTCGATGAACGCTTTCACGTAGCCCAGCTTGTCGCCGGTGTCGTAACGGGCGCCCTGGAGCTCCACCGCCCACACCGGCGCTCCCTGGCGTGCGAGCTCGCTCACGGCGTCGGTGAGCCAGATCTCGCCGTTTCGACCGGGTTTGGCCCGCTCGAGGACGTCGAAGACCTCCGGCTCGAGTACGTAGCCATGCACCGCGGCGAACTCGCTGGGCGCGTCAGCGGGCTTCGGCTTTTCCACGATCGCCAGGACGCGCTGGGTCCGCTCGTCGACGGGCGTTCCGGCGACGACGCCGTACGACGCCGCCTTTTCCTTGCTGACCCGGATCGTCCCGACGACGCTGCCGCCGCCCAGGCGCTGGCGGGCCTCGATGAGCTGGCCCACGGCGGGCGTGTCGCTGATCACGATGTCGTCGCCCCAGAGCATCGCGAAGGGCTCCGCGCCGACGAGCGGGCGCGCCTGGAGGACGGCGTGGCCGTTCCCCTTGGCCTCCTGCTGCACGACGACCCGCACCGTGGCCAGACGCTCGGGCCGTTTCAGCAGTGCGATGTCCTCCTTGCGGAACTCGACGGCGAGGCGGCGCTCGAGGCGCTCGTTGGGTCGGAAGTACGCGTCGAGCGACTCCTTCCCGGGTGCGTTCACGATCACCACTCGAGAGATCCCCGCCGCGGCCATCTCCGCAACGACGAGCTCGATGACCGGCGTGTCGATGATCGGCAGAAGCTCTTTCGGCACCGTCCGGCTGATCGGCAGGAAGCGGGTTCCCAGTCCGCCGGCGGGGATCACGCCGTACCGCACCGGCTTCAGGCGAGGCGCGCCGTCGCTCACGGGCGGTTCTCCGCGCTGACGCTGAACGCGACGGGCTCGGTCGTCCGGATCGCGAACCCGGTCACCGCGAGCAGTGCGCGACGGTCGCCCGACGTGTCGACGTCGAAGCTGAGCTCTCCGTTGTCGACGGTCCGCCGCTCCACCGTCGCGCGGTCGCCGGCGAAGTGCAGGACCTGGACGGCAAAGCGCTGCGAGACGAGGTTCGTCGAGCGGATGAACCCGGACGGCGTCCAGCCGTTGTCGGCCTCGGCCTCGTCGAGCGGAGAGCCGGTGATCTCGATGTCGTCCACGGCGAAGCCACCGAAGTTCAGATTGCCGTCGGTCACGTACTGGAATCGGAGCTGGATCTTCTTGCCCGTGTACGGGGCGAGATCGGCCGTGAGGTGCTTCCATCCGGTCGCGGTTTCTCCGCTGGAAGACCCGGTGATGCCGTTCCCGAGGTTCTGCCCGTTCGGATCCGTCGCCGAGGAGGCCTCGGTTTTGAGAGGCGTCCAGTGCGAACCGCCGTCCGTCGAGACCTCGACGTAGGCGTAGTCGTAATCGGCCTCGATGCCGTACCACGTCCAGAAGGCGAGCTTCGGGTCGCCGGCCGAGCCGAGGTCGATCGTCTTCGTCAGCGTCGCGTCCATGCCGTCGCCGCGATCCGACCACCAGAAGGTGCGTCCGGAATGGGGATCGGTCGGTATGAGCCGGTTGCTCGTGGGCCCACTGAACTTGAGCGTCACCTTCCCGCGCGGAAGGTCAACGTACCTCACCGAGTACTCGTGCACGGTCGACTGGAACGTCCCGCCGGCCGCGACGGCATCGCCGACGACGACCGACGCGGGCTGGCGCGCGGGTGCGCCCTGTGGATAGCTGTAGAGCGCATCCGCGTTCACCCCGATGAACGAGTTGGCGGCGACGAAGTTGAGCCACTGCTCTTCGACGCCCGCCTGGCCACGCTGCTTCAGGACTGCGTCGAAGTCGGCGGGCGTATCGATGCCTTTCTGCATGAGCGCGCGCACCAGGTCGTCGCCGCCGGCGTGCTGTCGCAGGTAGTCGAGGAACATGTATGCGAGCCCGTAGTGCGGCCGCGCAGTGTCGAGATCCGCCCAGTCGTTGAGCTGCGTGTCTGGTGTGCGCAGATAGACGTCGCCGTCCGTCGGGCTGAAACCGTTGTTCCGTTCGCAGAGCACGGCCTGGCCCTCGTTGAACCAGACCGCGGAACGCCGGCGGGTGTTGAACTGGATCATGTGGCAGAACTCGTGCGCGATGATCCGGTCGAGCTCGCTCGAACCGGCGCGAGCGCCGAGCGTATTGATGTAGATCATCTCCCGCTCGGCCGAGAACTCATTCACCCAGGCCGGCTCCTCGTCCGAGCCGCTGAAGTAGCCGGCCGCGGAACCGGGAAGCCGCGCGAACACGAGGTTGATGCGGGGATCCGCATCGATCCCCGGTGACCATTCCTCTCCGTAGAGGCGCCGGTCGGTCGGGTACATCTTGTTCTCGAAGCTCGTGCTCGTGGTGCGCAGGCCGTTCAGGTCGACACTCGCGTCGTTCGCGACCCACCACTTCGCATGGTCGGTCATGAGACGAAGGGTGGCCGTGGTCTTGACGTTCTTCTTCGCGGCGAAGTCGTACGTCCAGAAGTCGTGCGTGCTTCCGATGTCCTCAGTCGGAGGAGTCGTGCGCACCGGCTCGAAGCCGTTCGCGGGCTGGCCGGAGCGGCCGCGCACGGTTCTCGTCAGCTCGAATCCGTTCGCGTATGGCAGTGACTTCGCGAGCAGAGCCGCGGTCATGTCGAGGGTCGAGAGGGTCGATGACGCAAGTGGCGTCGGGGTGCTCGGCGCGGGGGACCCGGATGACTCCGTCGGAGAGGGGCTGGGAGCGGCCTGCGGCGGGACGCACGCCGCGACGAGAAGAACGAGCGTGAGAAGCGCCAGCCAGCGGCGGCACCTCATCTAGCGTGGTACCCCTCGGTGAGGGTTCGGGTCGCGACGACGTGGCCGCCGCGGAAATAGCGCCGCGGTACGCGCCGGCGAATGCCGGTGACGATCTCGTAGTTGATTGTTCCGCACGCCTCAGCGAGGTCCTCAGCGGTCAGATTCGCACCGCCCTGCGCGCCGATGAGGACCACGTCGTCGCCTTCGCGCGCGCCATCGATGTCGGTCACATCCAGCATCACGAGGTCCATGCAGATCCGTCCGGCGAATGGCACGCGACGGCCACGCACCAGAACCGCGCCGCTCTGACCGGCGGCGCGCGGAAGTCCGTCGCCATAACCGACCGGGACGGTCGCGATCCGGCCGTCTCGTGGTAGGCGGTACTCGTGCCCGTACGAGACTCCCGTCCCCGCGGGAACGCTCGCGATGCGATGCACGCGCGACCGCCAGGTGAGCGCCGGCCGGAGCGCGAGGGCATTCGCGAGATGCGCCGCCGCATGCAGCCCGTAGATAGAGAGCCCGGTACGGACGGCGTTCATGCCCTCGACCGGTCCGAAGGCGGCGACACCCGCGCTGGCCGCGGCGTGGACGAGCCGCGGACGCTCGGGGATCGAGCGAAGCACCTCACGGAAGCGTTCGAGCTGGATCCGATCGTTGGAGGGGTCGGGATCGTCCGCCGTCGCGAAGTGCGTGAAGATCCCATCGATCTCGACATGCGGCAAAGATCCGATCGCTCGATAACGGGCCGCTGCCTCGTGCGCGGGCGCGCCGAGCCTCGTGAGCCCGGTGTCCACTTTGAAATGCACGCGCGCGTTTCGTCGTAGAGCGGTCGCGGCCTCGCTGATCGCGCGTGCCCGCTCGACGTCCCACGTGACGAGCACCAGGTCCAGCGCCACCGCGTGACCGACCTCGGACGAGTCCGTCGGCCCGAGAAGGACAAGGATCGGCCCGTTGAGGCCCGCCTCGCGGAGCGCGAGGCCCTCTTCGATCGTCGCCACGGCGACCATCACCGCGCCGGACTCGAAGCTGGTCTCGGCGACGGCCTCGGCACCGTGGCCGTACGCGTCGGCCTTCACGACCGCGATGACATCGGCCTTGGCGCGAGTACGGATCGCCTCGACGTTCGACGCGATCGCGTCGAGATCCACGTCGGCCACGGTCGAGCGAATGGCGTCGGAGGTGGTCATCTTCCCTCGACTATTTCATGGAGCGCTCGCGGAAGCGCGTCGGCGATCTCGCTGGCGAGGGCCCCGGACTCTCCGACCTCGCTCGCAAGGAGGGCACCCGCGCGCCCGTGCGCCCATACACCCGAAGCCGCGGCGGCGAGCGGCGCGAGGCCGCGGGCGACCAATGCCGCGATGGCCCCGCCCAGCACATCGCCGGAGCCACCGACGCCGAGCGTCGGATTCGGCTGGTCGTGAAGGTATGTCTTCTTCCCGTCGGTCACGACCGTGACCGGGCCCTTGAGCACGACGACCGCTCCCCAGTCGCGCGCGTGTCGCTCGGCGAAGGCCACCCGCGCGGAACCGGACGGCACGACACCGCCCGCGAGGCGAGCAGCTTCGCCGTCATGTGGCGTGAGGATCGTCTTGCTTGGAAGCGCGTCGCGCCATGCCTCGGTCCGGGCGAGCGCATTCAGGCCATCGGCGTCGATGATCGTCGGAATCGAGCGCGCGTTGCGGAGTGACGCGATCACGAAGTCGTCCGTCCCGGGAGCGTGCGAGAGGCCCGGCCCGAGGAGCAGCGCTCGGGTCCGCTCGCTCGTGATCGTCGAGACCTGCGCTGCCGAGCTCGCGGCGACGACACCAGGCTGCGCTTCGGCAAGCGGAAAGAGCGTCACGTTCGGATCCTCGCCGGCGATGGCCTCGACGACCGTCCGCGCCGCGGCGATCGTCACGACTCCGGCCCCGCAGCGGAGCGCGGCGCGCGCTGCAAGCAGCGCTGCTCCGGGGTACCGAAGCGATCCGCCGACGATGAGGACACGACCTCGCGCCTCCTTCCCCGCATCCTTGGGCAACGGCTTGAGCGTGACGCGGACGACGCGAGCGTCGAGCGCCGTCGGCCTCGAGCGCTCGGTCAGCGCAGCCCTACGGCGACCGCGACCGCCAGATCGCGGATGTGCGAGATGGACACCGACAGCGGACTCTTGAGTCCGATCGCTTCGCGCCGGGCCTCCGCGCGGCCATGAAGGGTGACCGTCGGTTGACCTGCCCGGGTGCGACGGATCTCGATCTCTCGCCAACCGACGCCACGCACACCAAGTCCGAGCACTTTCGAGACGGCCTCCTTCGCGGCCCACCGCCCGGAGAGATGCAAGATGTTCGTGCGGCAATACATCTGCTCCCACTCCGTATACACGCGATCGAGAAACCGGCGAGGGTGCTTCTCCAGCACACTGCGGATCCGCCCCGTCTCGATGATGTCGATTCCCACCTCCGAGCTCACGAGAGGAATCCGCAGAGCGTCGCACGGCGGGTGGCACCGGTGAGCGGGGTGTGCGCGAGCCGCGGGTGCCCCGGGGACCCACCGCGCGGCATGAGCGCAGCGAATGACGCGCAAGGTGGGGAGGGTGCGGCGAGCGCGCGCCCCCGAACCGGGGACAGGACCCGCCGTGCGCCACAAGCGCGGTTCACTCGACCGTGACCGCTTTGGCGAGATTGCGCGGCTGATCGACATCGTTCCCTCGGCGATCCGCAATGTGATACGCGAGTAGCTGCAATGGCACTACCGCGAGAACTGGAGAGAGCAGCTCTTCGACAGCCGGGATGCGGATGACTTCGTCCGCTTTGCCCGTGATCTCATCGTCGCCGTCGGTGGCGATCGCGATCACGACGCCGGCGCGAGCGCGAACTTCTTCCATGTTGCTGCGGATCTTCTTGTAGACGGAGTCCTTGAGGGCGATCGCGACGACGGGCAGATCCTCGTCGATCAACGCGTTCGTCCCGTGCTTCATCTCGCCCGCCGCGGTGCCCTCGGCATGGATGTACGAGAGCTCTTTGAGCTTGAGCGCGCCCTCGAGCGCCGTCGGGTAGTTCGCGCCGCGCCCGAGGAAAAGGAAGTTCCGCGCCGTGTGGTACCGGTACGCCAGCGCGCGAACCTTCGGCTCCTCCTGCAGCACCGCGTCGACGAGCGTCGGGAGATGGAATGCCTCGGCGAGGAGCTTCCGCGACCGGTCGGCGTCAATGGTCCCGCGGCGCTGGCCCAGGAAGATCGCAAAGAGATAGAGGTCGACGAGCATCGCCGCGTACGCCTTCGTCGACGCGACGCTGATCTCGGGTCCGGCATGGAGGTAGATGACGTCGTCGGAGACGCGGCTCGCCTGGCTTCCGACCACGTTCACCACCGAGAGAAGGCGCGCGCCCTGCCTCTTGGCCTCCTCCATCGCCGCGAGGGTGTCGACCGTCTCGCCGGACTGCGTCACCGCGACGACGAGCTGGCCCTTGGTGACGGCGGGCTGTCGATAGCGGTACTCGCTCGCGATCTCGACGTCGCAGGGAATGCGCGCGATCCGCTCGATCAGGTACTTACCGACGAGAGACGCGTACGACGCGGTCCCGCACGCGACGAAGGTGATCCGCGGCAGCGCACTCACGAAGGCAGCGTCCATCTTGAGGTTGTCGTCGAAGACGACGCGGCCGGTCGACCGCTCGACGCGACCCAGCAGCGTGTCCGAGATCGCACGCGGTTGCTCGTTGATCTCCTTGAGCAGGAAATGCTTGTAGCCGGTCTTCGCGGCCGCGATCGGATCCCACGTGATCGTCTCGATCTTCTTTTCGATCTTCTCACCGGTGATCGCACGGAACGCGACCGCGTCCTTGGTGATGATCGCGACCTCACCGTGGTCGAGGAAGCTCACGCGCCGGGTGTGCTCGAGGATCGCGGGCGCGTCCGAGGCGAGGAAGTTCTCGCCGTCGCCGTAGCCGACGAGCACGCCACCGGCGTTGGAGATGCGCGCGGCGACGATCTTCCCGGGGTCCTTCGCCGAGATGAACGCGAGCGCCGCCGCGCCTTCAAGCCGCGGCAGCACGGCGAGCGCGGCCTCCTCGAGGGTGCGGCCGTTCGCGAGCTCCTCCTCGAGCAGGTGCACCGCGACCTCGGTGTCCGTCTCGCTCGTGAATTTGTGTCCCTTCGCGACGAGCGGCGCCTTGAGCGCCTCGAAGTTTTCGATGATCCCGTTGTGGATCACCGCGGTCACGCCGCCGCAATCGACGTGCGGGTGCGCGTTCTGCTCACTCGGCCGGCCATGCGTGGCCCACCGAGTGTGCCCGATCCCGGTGTGTCCGGCGGACGGATGCGTTGTCACGATCGCGGCGAGGTTGTCCAGCTTGCCTTCGGCGCGGAGGACGTCGAGCGCGCCGTTTTCCTGGACCGCGACGCCCGCCGAGTCGTACCCGCGGTACTCGAGGCGGCGCAATCCACCCATGAGGAGTGGCAGCGCCTCACGCGGCCCGACGTACCCGACGATCCCACACATTTAGATGAGCTCCCTCTCGGCGATCCGGGCGAGCTCGTCCGCGGTGCTGCGCGCAACGGTCGAGTTCTGCGCTTCGACGGTGATCCGGAGGACCGGCTCGGTCCCGGACGGACGGACCAACAGGCGGCCCGTGGATCCAAGCGTGGCCTCGGCGCTCTGCTTCGCGGCGCGGAACGCGTCGTTCGCTTCCCACTCGCGGCGGCGGGCGGCCTTCACGTTGCGCGTGACCTGCGGCCAGAACTTCATCTCGTCCGCAAGCTCCGCGAGGGTGCGACCCTCCGCGCGCACGAGGTGAAGCACCTCGAGCGCCGTGAGAATGCCGTCGCCCGTCGTGGAGTACTCGCGAAAGATCACGTGTCCAGACGACTCGCCGCCGAATTGGGCGCCAAGGCGCTCCATGGCTTCCCACACATAGCGGTCGCCGACCTGCGTGCGCTCAAGGCGGACGCCATCGCGGGCAAGCATCGACTCGAGGCCGCCGTTCGTCATCACGGTGCCCACCACGACCTTCGGGTCCAGCTGGCCGTGACGCGCGAAGTGGCGCGCCGCGAGCGCCAGCACGAAGTCGCCGTTGTGCGCGCGGCCTCGCTCGTCGATGACGATCACGCGATCGCCGTCGCCGTCGAAGGCGAACCCGGCATCGGCTTTGTTGTCGACGACGAGCCGCTGGAGCGCTTCAGGCGCGGTGGCCCCGCAGCCGTCGTTGATGTTCTGGCCGTCCGGCTTGTCGAAGTACGAGAGGACCTCCGCGCCCGTTTGCGCGAACACCGCCGGTGCGACGCGGTACGTCGCGCCGTTCGCGCAGTCGAGCGCGATGCGCATCCCTGAAAGGCGCGGCGCCTTCGAGATGAGGAACGACTCGTATTCCTTCACCAACCCGCGCGAGTCACCGACAAGACCGATGCCGCCTTCCGTCGGGCGAGGGAGGGTGTCGTCCCCGGTCATGAGCGCTTGGATCCGGTCCTCGACGCTGTCGGCGAGCTTCTGCGCGCGGTGATCGAAGAACTTGATGCCGTTGTCGGGCGCCGGGTTGTGCGACGCGCTGATCACCGCGCCGGCCACGAATTGATCGGTCTTCGCGAGGAACGCGAGGCCCGGGGTCGGAACGTGCCCGACGAGCCGCACCTCCATGCCCACCGAGCAGAGCCCGGCGGCAAGCGCGCTCTCGAGCATGCGGCCGCTCCGGCGGGTGTCCCGCCCGATCACGACCGAGTGCCCCGGTCCACCGAGGACGTGGCCTGCCGCTCGACCGAGCCGAAGCGCGAGCTCCGGCGTGAGATCGAGATTCGCGACACCGCGGATGCCGTCGGTACCGAAGAGCCTGGTCAAGCGATTCCTGATTACCTCGTTCGTATGGTGAGCGTCACTCGGGTCGGTTGCACGCTTTGGGCCGTCGTCCCCGGAGGCGTTCGCAGCACCACGTCGAGCGGATAAGTGCCTGCTCCCTTGCCCGTCGCGTCGACCGTCGCGACGACTTGCCCTGCCGCTATCCCCGAGAGTGCCGGTACCGACCCGGCAACGACCACGCTGATCGTGGGCGGGTCGAACTCCGCGACGAAACCGCTACCGAGACCTGTCGCCTGGACCGCGACGAGGGGGAACGCCCGGCTCCCGGCAAGAGGCGCCACAGAGACGGTCACCGTGGCCTGAGCGGCTTTGATGAGCGACGTGCCTTCCGCGGGCAGCAGCAGCGCGACCTGGAAGGTCTTGTCCGCACCGAGACCGCTCACGTCGATCGGCGCCGTGGCGACCTGGTCGATCCCGCCGAGAGCAGCGGCCTCGCCACGGACGGTGACGACCGGCGGATCGGTCGTCACGCGGGTGATCCAATAGCCGGCCGCGACCGCGCCCCGCACCGTCGGGACGACCGGCACGGTACGTGTGGTGGCGGTCGGAAGCACCGGAACGGTCAGCTGAACGATGGCCGGATCGACGGTGTGCCCATCCGCATAGAGCGCCGCGATACGCGCGACCTGACTCGCCGCGCCGCTGACCCGTACCTGGCTCGGGGTGATGGCCGGGTCTCCCGCGACCGTGCCACTGGGTGGATCGTTCGCGAAGCGCGCTTGCACGGCAACATCACGCGACGTGATCGGCTCGATGCGCACGGTCACCGTCGCCGGCGCGATGCTGTCGACCTTGACTCCGGCCGTCGGGGGGATGTCGACCCGCACCGGCACCTCCTGCGGATCCGAGCGGTGCAAATCGGCGGAGGGAACGTCGAGCCGAGCGTGAAGATCCGACGCCACCACGTTGGCGATGGCCGCCTCGGTCCCTTTGAGCCGGATTCCCACATCGCCGAGCTGACCCGTGAGAACGTAGCCCGCCGGAACGTCGTCCGGGCGCTCCACTGCCAGCCGAGAGCCGTAATCGCGCACGACCTCGGTGGGTGGAGCGCTGAGTACCGAGACGGCCCAAAAGATCATCGCGATGAGGACCGCGGTGAGCTTCAGGGGTAGATCCGCGGTCGCGACACGCCGGAGGTCGATATGCCGCCGCCGCAGAAGCGGCCGTGCGGGCGCGGGAACACGCGCCATCGCTAGGAGGCCTTGCTGCGGAACGGAAGCGGCTGGATTCGGCTCCGGAGAAGCGAGGACAGGACTCGTCGGAGCCGCTCTTCGTCGAGCGCGCCGATGATCCTTCCGCCCGCGGCGATCGAGATGGCCTGAGTCTCCTCGGAGACGACCACAACGATCGCGTCGGTCTGCGCGCTGATCGAGAGGGCCGCGCGGTGCCGCATGCCGTAGCGGTGCGCGCCGCGGTCCGTGTTCTCCTCCAGAGGAAGCAGGCATGCCGCGGCGAGGATCTGTCCGCCGCGGACGATCACCGCGCCGTCATGCAGCGGCGAGCGCGTCATGAAGATGGACGCGAGGAGCTCCGCGGTGAGCTTGCCGTTCACGGGCACGCCCGTCTCGCTGTAGTCCTGCAGCCCCGTCGCTCTCTCGAGAACGATCAGCGCTCCGTGCTTGGCCTCGCTGATGAGGAGCGCGGCGCGCACGAGCTCGTCGACGATGCCCTCGAGCTCCTCCTCGCTTCCCGGCGCAAGAAGCCGGTTGAGCGGGCCGAGCTGGCCGATCTGGCCGAGCGCGCGGCGCAGCTCGGGCTGGAACACGACGACGAGCGCGATGAGGGCTACCGCGAAGAGGGCCTGCAGAAGGAGGGTGGTGAGCGTCAGGTGCAGCAAGCCCGCGACGAAGTAGATGAGCACGAGGACCATGACGCCGATGAGGAGCTGAACGGCCCTCGTCCCGCGGATGAGAAGCAGCACGTAATAGATGAATACCGCGACGATGAGCACGTCGAGCACGTTGTTCCACCCGAACGGCTGACCCCGGGTGAGTACGTTGACGAAGTCGCTGACCCACCTCTTGATGTCGTCCATCAGTCAGCCAGAGCCAGTGCCTCGACCTCCGCGGCAAGGTCGTTGCGCCCGTCCAGGAGCAGCGCGTGCGCGAGGAGCTGGCATTTCGTCTTCGCGACTTCGCGCTTGCCGAGCGTGCGGACGATATCGACGAGAAGGCGCTGCGCGTCGTGTTCCGCGACTCCCGCCGCGATGAGTTGGAGAAGCAGATCGGACGCCGCGTCGAGCCGGCCCTCCTTGACGTAATAGCGCGCCGCCTCGAGCGCTTTCGCCGCGGCCCGTGGATCCCGGGTCCCGAGATAGAGCGCGGCATCCGCCTCGACGGCGATGGGGTCGGTCTCCGCGGTCGGCTCGCCGTTCGCGTCACCAGGCTGCGGTTCCGGCACCCAGGGCTCTTCGGCCTGGGCCTCCACCGGCTCGGCCTCCATCGTCGGCTCCGCCTCGAGCGGTTTCCCGGATGGCGCGGCGGCCTCTTCCGGGGGATGGTCTTTGGCCGGTTCTTCTCGCGGCGGCCAGCTGGGAGTTGATGGTGGCGAGATCGTCGCCCACGGATCGTTCTCGAGCGTGACCTCGCGTCCCTGCTGTTGCTGGTTCGACGTCGCGCTGCGCGGATAGGCGGTGGGTGGTGGCGCCGCCCACGGATCGTCGCCGGGTGTCGCCGCCGATGGCGCGGGCGGTGGCGTGAAGACCTGCGTCGGAACGGTTCGTGGCGCGCTCCACTGATCAGAGGCACGCGGGCGGAGCGCGCTGCCCGCTTCGCGCTCCGAGAATCGCGTGGTCTTCTCCGCCGGCTCTTCGGTGTCGGCCGTCGCATCGCCGATGGCGGGCTCGCCGTTCGCGATCGCATCGAGCGTCGAGACTCCGCTCACGCCTCGAAGCTGGCCCTTCGCGTACGCAACTTCGTTCTTCGCGCGGTCCGTTGCTCCGGTATCGCGAAGGTCCCGGATGAAGCGCGCGTACTCCTGCACCGACGCATCGGTATCGCCGGCGAGCGCGAGCGCCGCGGCGAGACGGCGGTGCGTCGCGAGATCGCGCGGGTCCAGGACGATGGCCTGGCGAAGAAGACCGATCGCCGCCGAGCGCTCCCCGGATTTCGTGAGCGCCGCCGCCCCGTCACGCAGGACACGAAGCGCCCCGGGACGGTCCTCCTCTTCGAAGTGGACCTTCGCGAGCCCCCGGTAGCCGCCCTCGGCACCGGGGAACTTGTCCACGAGGTACTTGAAGCTCTGCTCGGCCTGGCGCAAGCGCCCCTGCTCGAGGCTCTTGAGACCTTCTTTGAGCGCGACCTGGTAGTTGAAATCCTTCGACGCCATGGCCCTAGTTTGCGCTCCGAGCGCGTCTTCGGGCTAGCGCTTCGTGAACTGGGGCGCCTTTCGGGCGCGCTTCAGACCGGGCTTCTTCCGCTCCTTGGCGCGCGGATCACGCGTCAGGAGACCGGCCTTGCGCAGCAACGGGAGGTGCTCCCGATCCACCTGCAGGAGCGCCCGAGAGATCCCGTGCGCGATCGCGCCGATCTGGCCGCTCACGCCGCCACCCTCGACCTTGATCATCGCGTTGAAGCGGCGCGCGGTGCTCGTCACCGTGAACGGGAGCAGGGCCTGGTCGGTCGCGCCGTCGCGGGCGAAGTAGTCGTCGAGCGGTTTTCCGTTGACGACGACGGCTCCCTCGCCGGGAACGAGGCGGACACGAGCGATAGACGTCTTTCGGCGACCGGTCCCCTGAAAGTACGGCAGCGTCTTCATGATTCGGACTCCTTCGCGATCGGCTCAGGTTTTTGCGCGGCGTGCGGATGCTCGGCACCCGCGTAGACGTGCAGCTTGCGCGACATCTGCTCGCCGAGCCGGTTCTGGGGGAGCATGCCGCGGACCGCGCGACGAACGACTTCCTCGGGGCGTCGGGCGAGGAGCGCTTCGAGCGTCTCCGACCGCAGGCCTCCGGGGTAACCCGAGTGCCGCACGTAATTCTTCGCTTTGAGCTTGTTACCGGTGACGCGGACCTTCGCCGCATTCACGACGATGACCGGGTCGCCGGTGTCGAGATGCGGGGAAAAGATCGTCTTGTGCTTCCCGCGCAGGATCGCGGCCACCTGTGTCGCGAGGCGACCCAAAGTCGCGCCGTCCGCGTCCACGACGCGCCAGCTCCGCGTGATCTCGCTCTGTTTCGTCGCATACGTCTTCATTGCTTATTCATCCGCCTCGTCAAGGTCTCGTTTCACCCGCGACTCACCGTACTCGACGCCGATGAGGCACAGGCCGTGCGCCGGCGCGCTCGGTCCCGCCATCGCGCGGTCGCTCGCCGCGACGATCCCCTCGAACGTTCGAGGGTCGATCTTCCCACGTCCGACCCAGAGCAGCGTCCCGACGATCGCGCGCACCATCCCCCGGAGGAACGCATCGGCCGTGATCTCGAAACGCAGCAAGCCGGTGTCGGGCTCGCACCACTCCGCGCGCCGGACCGAGCGAACACCGCCCGGCCCCGCCGCGAACGAGGAGAAGTCCCGCCGGCCCATGAGCCGCGCGCTCGCATCCCTCATCGCCGCGACATCGAGAGTCCCGGCGAGGTGCAGCTCGCGGCGCCGCTCGAGCGGGTCCCGCTCTGTGCCGTGCCGGATCCGATATTCATATGTCCGCCCCGTCGCCGAGAACCTGGCGTGGAAGTCCTCCGCCGCCGGCTCGAGCGCCGAGACCGCGATGTCCTCCGACAGGAGGGCGTTGACCCCCCGGCCGATCGTCAACCCGTCCAGCGTGCTCGCCGTCCGGAAGTCGATCACCTGTCCGCTCGCGTGCACGCCGGCGTCGGTCCGCCCCGCACCGGTGACCCTCACCGCCCCGTCGCAGACCGTGGAGAGCGCACGCTCGAGCTCACCCTGCACGGTTTGCGCGTTCGGTTGCACCTGGAACCCGGCGTAGTCCGTTCCGTCGTAGGCCACGCGCGCCCTCCAGTGCGGCGTCTTAGGTCGCTGCTCCCTTCGCCGTCTTCTTCTTCTTCGGAGCGGTCGCCTTCGCTGCGGCCTTGGCGTTCGCCTCGGCCTTGGGCTCGTCCTTCTTTGGGGCGGTGCGCCGGCGAGGAAGCGCGAGACGACGGCGCGGCTTAGGCTCCTCAGCCGCATCCGCCTTGTCGGCCGTCGGCTTCTCCGGCCCGGGCACCAGCTCGAGCAGCATCTGCGGCGCCGAATCGCCGACGCGGCGGCCGATATGCGTGAGGCGCAGGTACCCCGAGTGCCGGTCGGGCCAGCGGACCGCGAGGTCCGTGAAGACCTTCTCCACGATGACCGGTTCGGGAAGCCAGGCGAGCGCGCGCCGCCTCGCGACGAGCGACCCGTTCTTGCCGAGGTTGATCATCCGGTCCACGAACACCCGGACTTCCTTCGCTTTCGCCTCGGTCGTCTTCACGCGCTCGTAGCGAAGCACCGATAGGGTCAGGTTGCGCAGCATCCCTCGCCGCGCACCGGTGCGTCGCCCGAACTTGCGCTCGTGGACCTTATGGGGCACTAGAAACGCTCCTCACCGTCGCTCCCGTCGTTCAGGCTCGTCTCGGGCTCGTTCTCCTCGTCGGCCAGCGGCTCGTCGCTCGCCGGCGACGACTCGTCGCGGATCGGCGCCTCGATGAGGCCACGCGCCGCAAGGCGCTCCTTGATCTCGTCGAGCGACTTCTTGCCGAAGTTGCGCATGCGCAGGAGCTCGTCATCAGGAGTCTGCAGAAGCTGACCGACCTTGGTGATGCCGTGCCGCTTCAGCGAGTTGAACGCTCGCTGCGGGAGGTCGAGGTCCTCGATCGGCATGTCCGCGATGGCGGCCGGGAGCGCCGAGCCGTTCGTGCGCTCGGGCTGTGCGAGCGCGGTCTGCGACCGCGTGAGTCCGGCGAACAGCGAGAACTGCTGCACGAGGATCTGCGAGCCCTGGGCGACCGCATCGTCGGGCGTCGTCGTCCCGTCGGTCCAAACCTCGAGGATGAGCCGGTCGTAGTTCGTGACCTGGCCGACACGGGTGCTCTCGACGCCGAAGTTCACCTTCTTGACCGGGCTGTAGAGCGCGTCGATGGGGATGACGCCGATGGGGAGGCCTTCGCGCCGGTCGGCGGAGTGGAAACCGCGACCGGTCTCGACCGTCAGCTCCAACCAAAGTGACGCCTCAGGCTCGAGAGTCGCGATCTTCGCTTCGGGGTTGACGATCTCGATCTCGCTCGTGGTCATGATGTCCGCGGCGGTCGCCTCGCCCGGTCCGGTCTTCTCGAGGGTGAGCGTCACCGGTTCGCTCGCGAACGAGCGAAGACGGATCTGCTTCAGGTTGAGGACGAGCTGGACGACGTCTTCCTTGATGCCGGGGATCGTGGAGAACTCGTGGGCGACGCCACGCACGCGCGCGGCGGTGATCGCGGCGCCGGGCAACGAGCTCAGAAGAACGCGGCGCAGCGAGTTCCCAAGGGTCGTGCCATATCCGGGAGGGAGCGGCTCACACGCGAATTTCGCGTATCGCTCGTCGCCTTCGATGCGCTCGATCTTGGGGTACTCAAGCTCTACTAGGGTCATGGCTTCGGTTCCTTCCTGCGGGGCTAGCGCGTTGGTATCTGCGCTGCGGCTTCGCTAGCGCAGCTCTCGATTAGGCTTCGCCTCATCTCGAGTAATGCTCGACGATGAGCTGCGTGTTGACTTGCGCTTCGATCTGATCACGACTCGGCAACGCGAGGACTTTGGCTGTGTACGCGTCGGGATCGACCTCGAGCCAGCCCGGGCGCGTCTGCGTCTTCGCCCAGGCGGTCATCTCCTTGAAGTAGTTGGAGCCGCGGCTCTTCTCGGTGACGGCAATGGCGTCGCCCGCCTTCACCGTGAAGCTCGGAGTCTTCGTCTCCCGGCCGTTCACCGTGATGTGCCCGTGGGTCACGAGCTGCCGGGCCTGCGAACGCGACTTCGCGAATCCGGAGCGGTACACGGTGTTGTCGAGACGCGTCTCGAGGTTGATGAGGAGCGTCTCGCCCGTCGCACCGGTCACTTCGGCGGCGCGGTCGAACGTGTTCTTCATCTGGCGCTCGAGCACCCCGTACATGCGCCGCGCCTTCTGCTTCTCGCGAAGCTGGAGCGCGAAGTCGCTCACCTTGCGACGGCGCTGCTGGTGCATGCCCGGTGGCGACGAGCGCTTCTCGAACGTGCACTTCGTGAAGCACTTCTCGCCCTTGAGGAAAAGCTTCATGCTCTCGCGGCGGCAGATCCGGCAGACCGGACCGGTGTAGCGGGCCATTAGACGCGCCTCCGCTTCGGCGGCCGGCACCCGTTGTGAGGGATCGGCGTGACGTCGGTGATCGCGGTCACCTCGAGGCCGGTCGCCTCGAGCGCGCGGATCGCCGCTTCACGCCCGGCCCCCGGACCGCGGACGAACACCTCGACCACTTTGAGGCCGAGGTCGAGCGCCTTCCGGGCGGCCGTCTCCGCCGCGACCTGCGCGGCGTACGGCGTGCTCTTGCGCGAACCCTTCCAGCCGGCCGCGCCGGCCGAGGACCACGCGATCACGTTCCCAGCCGGGTCGGTGAGCGACACGATCGTGTTGTTGAACGACGCCTTCACGTGCGCCGCGCCACGCGGGACGACTCGCTTCTCGCGACGGCGACGCGGCTTCGGCTCAGCCCCGGCGGCAGCTTCCGCCTCGGGCTTCTCCGCCTTGTCCGCGCCCTTCTCGGGTCGCTCCTGCTTTTCCTGCTTTCGCTCTTGCGCCATTAGGTCTTAGACACCGCCTTCTTTCTTCCGGCTACCGTCTTGCGCGTTCCTCGGCGCGTACGCGCATTGGTGCGCGTGCGCTGGCCACGAACCGGCAGATTGCGCCGGTGACGGAGACCCCGGTAGCTCCCGATCTCCTGGAGCCGCTTGATGTTGAGTGCGATCTCGCGGCGAAGGTCACCCTCCACCGTGAAGCCGCGATCGATGATCTCGCGGATCTTGGCGACTTGAGGCTCGGTGAGGTCGCGCACTCTCGTGGCGCCGTCGATCCGTGCCTGCTCGAGCACGTCTTTCGCGGCCGTCGCGCCGATGCCGAAGATGTAGCGCAGCGACACGTCGACGCGCTTCTCGCGCGGGATATCGACGCCAGCGATTCGAGCCATAGCCCTAACCCTGCCTTTGCTTATGCTTCGGCTCGGAGCAGATCACGAGGATCTGCCGCTCGCGCCGGATGATCTTGCATTTGTCGCAACGCTTTTTGACTGACGCGCGGACCTTCACTAGTACCTCACTCGCCTTGTAATGCGTCCCCGTTTTAGGTCGTATGGCGACAGCTCCACGAGGACCTTGTCGCCCGGCACGACCCGGATGAAGTTCATCCGCATCTTGCCGCTGATGTGTGCCAAGACCGCATGCCCGTTCTGGAGCTCGACCTTGAACATCGCGTTCGGAAGGGCTTCTGCGACCGTCCCTTCCACCTCGATAACCTCTTTGTTGCTCGGTTTACTCGCCATCTTCTCCAGACACAGGTTGACCCGCGGCATCAGCCCACGGGAGATAACAGTGTACCAAGACCGGCCAGTTCTGGGCAATCATCAGCGTCAGGCCGCCACCGCGGCGCCTTCGCCGGCGCGGGTGAGCACGATCGGGCCTGCGGCGGTGCACGCCAGGGTGTGCTCGAAATGCGCCGAAAGGCTCCGGTCTGCGGTCACCACGGTCCATTGGTCGCCGAGCGTGCGAGTCTCCGGCCCACCGATATTCACCATCGGCTCGATCGCGATGCAGAGGCCCTCGGTGATCGGCGGATTGGGCTGTCCACGCGTCGGGCGGTAGTTCGGCACCTGCGGGTCTTCGTGCATGGCCCGCCCGATCCCGTGGCCGACGTAGTTGTGGACGACACTGAAGCCCTGGCCACGGACGTACTCCTCGATGGCGGCGCCGATGTCGCCGATCCGGGCGCCGACCCGCGCGCTGGCGATGCCGATCCGGAGGGCCTCCTCGGTCACCTCGATGAGCCGCGCGGCATCGGTCGAGACCTTGCCGACGGGAACGGTGATCGCCGCGTCGGCGTGCCAGCCGTCGACGATCGCGCCCGCGTCGATCCCCACGATGTCCCCCTCGGCGAGCCTGCGCTTGGACGAAGGGATGCCGTGGACGATCTCGTGGTTCACCGACGTGCAGATGGTCGCGGGATACGGCGGCGTGCCGTAGCCGAGGAACGAGCTTTGGGCTCCGGCCTTTTTCAAAACCTCGGCCGCGACGCGATCGAGCTCGGCGGTGGTCACTCCGGGCCGCACCGCCGCGCGGCACGCGTCGAGCATCGCCGCGACGACGCGCCCCGACTCGCGCATCTTCGCCATCTGCGCCGGCGTCTTGAGCGTGATCACGATCCGTTGTCCAGGGCTTCGCGCAGTCTGGCGGTGATGTCCTCTACGCGACCGACGCCGTTCACCCGCTTCACGAGCCCGCGGTCCTCGTAGTACGAGATCACCGGGCGGGTCTGCTCGTCGTACACGTCGAGCCGGTTCGCGATCACTTCAGGCGTGTCGTCGGTTCGATGCTGCGCCGTCGCGCGGCTGGAAAGACGCGCGTACAGCTCGTCGCGCGGCGCCTCCAGGATGAGGACACCGGCGACCCTTCGACCCATGTCGCCGAGGAGGCGATCGAGCGCCTCGGCCTGCGCGACGGTGCGCGGGAAGCCGTCGAACAGGACGCGCGTCGACGGCCCGATCTTCTCGAGGCGATCGCGCACCAGCTCGACGGTGACGTCGTCGGGCACGTACTCGCCCCTGTCGAGGTACGTCTTGACCGTTCGGCCGAGGTCGGTCGCGCGGCGGATGTGATCGCGGAAGAGCTCGCCGGTCGAGAGATGGATCCAGCCACTCTGTTGCGCCAGCGCCTTGGCCTGCGTGCCCTTCCCCACCCCGGGCGGTCCCATGAAAATGAGGTCTCCGCCGGTCCCGTGGACCTTGAAAGTGTCAGGCGCCGACACGCTCTCCGCCACTAACGGATGAATCCCTCGTAGCTGCGCTGCAGCAGCTGCGCCTCGAGCTGCTTCATCGTCTCCACGACGACGCCGACCACGATCAGGATGCTCGTGCCGCCGAGCCGAAGCGTCTGCACGCCGGTGATGTCACCGATGAGCGTCGGCATGACGGCGACGATCCCGAGGAAGAGCGCACCCGCGATCGTGATCCGCGTCACCACACGTGACAGGAATTCCGCGGTCGGACGGCCCGGCCGGATGCCGGGGATGAACCCGCCGTACCGCTTGATGTTGTCCGCGACGTCGTTCGGCACGAACGTGAAGGCCGTGTAGAAGAACGTGAACGCGACGACGAGCACGAAGTACGTCAGGTTGTAGAAGACCGGATTCTGGAAGAAGGACACGATCGCGGTCGAGACGTTGCGCAGCCACTCGGTGTCGCTCGTCGTGAAGTACTGCGCTACCTGGTTCGGCAGCAGCAGGATCGAGATGGCGAAGATGATCGGGATCACGCCAGCGCTGTTCACGCGGAGCGGGATGAAGGTACTTCCGCCGGAGTACATCCGCGTGCCGCGAACGCGCTTGGCGTACTGCACCGGGACGCGGCGCTGACCTTCCTGGATGAAGATGATCGCCGCGATCACGAGGACGGCGATGACGACGATCGAGCCGAGCGCGAGCGCGTTCTGCTGCACCTGAAGGGTCTGCTCGACCGTGTTCGGCAGGCGTCCCACGATGCCCGCGAAGATGATGAAGCTGATCCCGTTGCCGATCCCGCGCTCGCTGATGAGCTCGCCGAGCCACATCAGGATGATCGTCCCGGCGGTGAGCGACGCCAGGATCGAGAGCGTCGTGGCGAGGTCGTTCGGCCCGAAAGCGTTGAGCACGCCCTGCTTCTGCATGAAGACCGCGACGCCGATGCCCTGGAGGAGTGCGAGCGGAACGGTGAGGACGCGGGTGTATTGGTTGATCTTGTTGCGGCCGTACTCGCCCTCTTTGGAGAGCCGCTCGAGGGCCGGGATCGTCTGATTGAGCAGGGTCATGATGATCGAGGCGTTGATGTAGGGATTCACTCCGAGCGCGACGATCGAGAACCGCGCGAGCCCTCCGCCGGAGAAGAGATCGAGCAAGTTCACGAATGCGCTGCTCTGCAGGAGCGCGTTCAGCTGATCCTGGTTGACGCCCGGAAGGGGAACGTGGGCGAGGAACCGGAAGACCAGGATCATGCCGAGCGTGAAGAGGATCTTGTTGCGGAGATCCGGGGTGCGAAGTGCGTCGATGAGCGCCTGGAACATGCCCATGCGCTAGACCCCGGGGGCGATGATGACGATGGAGCCGCCGGCGGACTCGATCTTCTGTCGCGCCGTCGCGGACACCGAATGCGCGTGGACCTCGAGCTTCCTATCGATCACGCCGTCCCCCAGCACCTTGATGCGCGCGTCCTTCTCGATGAGACCCTTCGCGGCGAGCGTGTCGGGCGAGACCTTCCCCTCTGCGGCGTATTCCGCGAGACGTCCGACGTTCACGGCGACGAAGGTCTTCCGAAAGCGGTTCTTGAAGCCGCGGAGCTTGGGGACGCGCATGTGCAGCGGCGTCTGGCCGCCCTCGAACCAACCCGGAAGACCCGGACCGGTGCGCGCGAGCTGGCCCTTCGTCCCGCGACCCGCCGTCTTGCCCTGACCCTGCGACGTGCCCCGACCGAGACGACGCGGAAGCTTCCGCGAGCCGCGAGGCCGGGCGACCTGATGTTCCCGCATCAGCCGCTCCCGTTCTTCTCGTCAGTGACGACGATGAGATGGGCGACCCGACGGATCATCCCGCGAAGCGCCGGCGAGTCCTCGTGCGACACGACGTGGCCGGGACGCCGCAGTCCGAGCGCCGACAGTGTCTGCTTCGCGCCCTTCTTCTCGCCGATCGCGCTCTTGTGCTGGCGGATCTCGAGACGCGTCACGAGGCCACCCCGGCGGGCTCGCGAGGCTCGCGCGGCGGCAGGCCCCGCGTCTGACGAATGGTCTCGGCGGAGCGCAGCTGCGACAGCGCCTTGATCGTCGCCCTCACCACGTTCACCGGATTGGTGCTCCCGAGTGACTTCGAAAGGATGTCGCTGATCCCCGCTGATTCGACGACGGCGCGGACGGAACCGCCGGCGATGACGCCGGTGCCCTTGGACGCCGGTCGCAGCACCACCCGCGCCGCGCCGAAGTCGGCGACGACCTGATGCGGGATGGTCCGATCGACGAGCGGAACGAGCATCACGTGCTTCTTGGCGTCCTCGCGACCCTTGTTGATCGCACCCGGGACCTCGTCGGCCTTGCCCAGACCGGCGCCGACGTGACCGCGGCCGTCGCCGACGACCACGATCGCGGAGAAGGAGAAGCGCCGACCGCCCTTCACGACCTTCGACACACGGTTTATCTGGACCACGCGTTCGGTCAGCTCCAGGCGATTTGCGTCAATTCGTGGCATGTACCTTTAAAACCTCAACCCCGCGCTTCGGGCGGCGTCGCCCAGCGCTTTGACTCTTCCGTGGTAGCGGTAGCCGCCACGATCGAAGACCGCCTCGCCGATGCCCTTGGCCTTTGCCTTCTCGCCGAGCATCGCCCCGACCGCCTTCGCCCGCTCGCTCTTTCTGCCTTTTCCGTCTTTGGCCGCCTTGGACTGCGGCTCGGCCGGCGGCGGCGAAGCCGTGCCCGGCCGCACGTCCAAGTCCGTGGCTGTGACCAGCGTCCGCCCGGAGTCGTCGTCGATGAGCTGCGCGTAGATGTGCTCGATCGAGCGGAACACGGCGAGGCGTGGACGAGCCGCGCTCCCGCGGATCTTCTCCCGCACGCGCGAGTGGCGGATGTACTCACCCGCGTACTTCACGCCCTTCGCCTTGTAGGGGTCAGGCTCGCGGAGCCCGCGGATCTTCGCGGCGACCTCGCCGACGGCTTCTTTGTCGATGCCCGACACCTTGAGCTTCTGCGGCGTCTCGACCGTGAACGTGACACCTGCGGGCGGGTCGATCTCGATCGGATGCGAGAAGCCGAGGGCGAGCGTCAGCTTCTTGCCCTGCAGCACGGCGCGGTAGCCGGTCCCGCTGATCTCGAGGTCCTTCGCAAAACCAGTGGTGACGCCCGTGACCATGTTGGCGATGAGCGTCCGGGTCAGACCGTGCAGCGCGCGGTTCAGCTGCGTGTCGTCGGCCCGCTGCACCGAGATCTTCCCGTCCTCGCGCTCGATCTTCATGTTCTCGTGAAAGGTGCGCGACAGCTGGCCCTTCGGGCCCTTCACGTTCAGGGTCTGCCCGTCGATCTTGATGTCGACCCCGCTCGGGATGGTCACGGGAAGTCGTCCGATCCTGCTCATGTCTTACCTATCTACCAAACGTACGCCAGAACCTCGCCACCGAGGCCCTTGCGCTCCGCTTCGCGGCCGGTCATGAGACCGGAGGAGGTCGAGATGATGACGACGCCGAGTCCTCCGAGCACCCGCGGCATCTCGGTCTTCCGCGCGTAGACGCGAAGACCGGGCTTCGAGATGCGGCGCAGACCGGAGACCGCCGGGAGCTTGCCGACGTACTTCATCCGCATGACGAGCTCGCGCCCATTCGTCGACAGCTCGTAGCCCGAGATGAAGCCCTCGTCGCGCAGGATGCGGGCGACTTCGGCCTTCATGCGGCTTGTCGGTACGGACACGGTCTCGTGCCGCGCGACCGTCCCGTTGCGGACGCGTGTGAGGAGATCGGCGACCGGGTCGTTGGGCATCCCGATGCCCTTCGGTCGCACCTTTTTCGGCGCGGCCGGTTTGCGCGCCGGGCGCTCGGCGGCCGCGGCCTCCGGAGCCTGTTCGCGGATCGCTGTCATCTCTTCGGTCAAAACCAAACCCCCTGGTTACCAGCTCGACTTCGTGACGCCCGGCAGCTCGCCGATCAGCGCGCGTTCGCGGAAGCAGATACGGCAGAGACCGAACTTACGCAGGTACCCGCGCGGTCGCCCGCACACCTGGCACCGGCTGTGGCTGCGCACCTTGAACTTCGGAGTGCGCTGTTGCTTCAGGATGAGGCTTTTCTTCGCCACCTTCTACAGGACCTCCGGAAGGAGGTCCACGTATGAATGGCTACGAGTGAAACGAGTAGTCATTCTCACCCCTTAAGACGCGGTCCGGAACGGCATCCCGAGGCTGCGCAGCAGAGCGCGCGCCTCTTCGTCCGTCCTCGCCGTCGTGCAGATCGTGATCTCCATGCCGCGCAGCCGGTCGATCTTGTCGTACTCGATCTCCGGGAAGACGAGCTGCTCCTTGAGGCCGAGCGAGTAGTTCCCGCGTCCGTCGAAACTCTTGTCGGGCACGCCCTGGAAGTCCCGGATGCGCGGGAGCGCCACGGTCACGAGCTTCTCGAGGAAATGCCACATCCGCTCCCCCCGCAGCGTCACCTTGAGACCGATGGGCATGCCGACACGCAAACGAAAGTTCGAGATGGCTTTCTTCGACTTCGTCACGACCGGACGCTGTCCCGTGATCTTCGCGAGATCGCCGGCCGCGGCGTCCATCGCCTTCGCGTTACCGATGGCCTCGCCCATGCCGATGTTGAGGACGATCTTCTCGACCTTCGGGATCTGCATGATGTTCCCGTAGCTGAACTGCTTGCGCAGCTCATCCTTCACGGCCGTGTCGTAACGCTCCTTCAATACGGCAGCCATTACTTCGGCTCCTCGACGACGATCGCTTCGCCGCACTGCTTGCACACGCGCTCCTTGGTGTCCTCGTCCATGCGGTGGGCGACGCGCGTCGGCTTCCCACAGTGAGGGCACACGACCATGACCTTGCCGAGCCCGAGAGGCATCGGCTGCTCGATGATCCCGCCCTTCTGGTTCTTCGTCGGGTTCGCTTTGGTGTGGTGCTTGGCAATGTTGACGCCGGCGACGATCACGGTCTGATCGCGCGGCCGCACTTCCTGGACGCGGCCGCGCTTGCCGCGGTCCTTGCCCGTGATGACCATCACCTCGTCGCCCTTGCGGAGGCGCATGCCGCTAGCCATTTATTACAGGACCTCCGGTGCGAGCGAAACGATCTTCATGAAGTTGCGCTCGCGAAGCTCGCGCGCGACGGGGCCAAAGATGCGGGTTCCCCGGGGCTGGTTCTGTGGGTTGAGGAGAACGGCGGCGTTGTCGTCGAACCGGATGAGCGAGCCATCGGAGCGGCGATATTCCTTGGTCTGCCGTACGACGACGGCGCGAACGACCTCGCCCTTCTTCACGCCCGAATTCGGGATGGCGTTCTTCACCGCGGCGATGAACACATCGCCGATCTCGGCGGTCGTCCCGGTGGACGACGCCAGCACGCGGATCACCGAGAGCTCACGGGCCCCGGTGTTGTCCGCGCAGCGGACCCTGGTGTACGGCCGGATCACTCTTCCGCCTTCTCCTCTGTCTCTTGCTCTTCCTCTTCGCGCTCGGGCGTGAGGATGTCGGTCACGCCCTCCTGCTCCTCGAGCGCCTTCTCGATGTCGGCGACGCGCGGTGCGGCCGCTCCGGCCTCACCGGCACGCGAGATCACCTCGACGAGCCGCCAGCGCTTGGTCGCGCTGAACGGCCGGCTCTCCTGGATCCGCACGAGATCGCCCGCCTTCGCCTCGCCGGCTTCGTCGTGCGCCGCGAAACGCTTGCGCAGCCGGATCATCTTCTTGTAGAGAGGATGCTCACGGAAGCGGCCGACCTCGACGATGATCGTCTTGGCCATCTTCGCCGAGACCACGACGCCCACCTTGGTCTTCCGCCGCAGGCGCCGCCAGGTGAACTGCTCTTTCTCCCCGGCCGCAGCGGGCACGGGCGCCGCGCGCTTGCGCGCGACGGTCCGCTTGCCAACCGGACGTGCGGCGACCGCGGCCTTCGCCGGCGCCTTCGCGACCGCGGCCGGCGCTTTCGGAGCCGCCGTGCGCGTCTTCGCGGGCGCTTTCGCGGGCGCCTTGGCGCGGGTCGTCGTCGTCTTGGTCGCGGTTTTCTTCTCGGTCTTCTCAGCCACCGGTGTCACTCTCAGTCGTTCGCTCGCGCATCACCGTAAGGAGGCGAGCGATCTTGCGCCGCGCCTGCGGCATCGTGCGAAAGTTCTTGAGCTGGCGCGTGGCGAGCTTGAACTTCGCGTCGAAGAGCTCTTCACGCGCGCCTCGCAGCTGATCCGCGACCTCGTTATCAGACAGCCGCCGCATGTCCTTCATCCGCACCAGCCTCCTCTCTCGCCACGAACTGCGTCTTGATCGGGAGCTTGTAGGCAGCGAGCCGCAGCGCCTCTTTCGCGAGCGCCCGCGAGACGCCGCCGACCTCCAGGATGACCCGCCCCGGTCGCACCACAGCCACCCAGTGGTCGGGTGCACCTTTGCCCGATCCCATCCGCACTTCGGCGGGCTTCTTGGTCACGGGCTTGTCCGGAAAGACGTTGATCCAGACGGCTCCACCGCGCTTGAAGTGGTGCGTCACCGCGCGCCGGGCCGCTTCGATCTGGCGCGCCGTCATCCAGCATGGCTCCATCGCCTTGAGCGCGTAGTCGCCCTTGGTGATCCGGTTGCCACGCTGCGCCGCGCCCTTCATTCGGCCGCGCTGAAACTTGCGGTGCTTGAGCCGCTTCGGTTGCAGCATCTAGCCGACCCTCGCCGGCTGAGGCACGGGTGCCGGAGCCTGCGCGGGCGGAGCCGGCGGGCGCTGCGGCGCGGCGGCGGGCGCGCTCGTCTGCGTGACCTGGCGCGGCGCGGGCTCGATCTCGCCCTTGTAGACCCACGCCTTGACGCCGATCGTGCCGTACGTCGTCTTCGCGGTCGCGCGCCCGAACTCGATGTCGCCGCGGAGTGTGTGCAGCGGAACGCGCCCCTCGCGCTCCCACTCGCGTCGGCTCATCTCGGCGCCACCGAGGCGGCCGGAGACGGCGACGCGTACGCCCTTCGCGCCCGACTTCATCGAACGTTGCACGGTCTGCTTCAGGACCTTGCGGAAGGAGACGCGCCGCTCGAGCTGCTGGGCGACGTTCTCGGCGATGAGGTAGGCGTCGAGCTCGGGGTAGCGGATCTCGAAGATGTTGACCTTCACCATCTTGCCGGTCATCTTCCCAAGGACCTGCCGAAGCTCCTCGACCTTCGCGCCGCCCTTACCGATGACCACGCCCGGCTTGGCAGTCTGGATCGTGACGGTCACCTGGTTCGCCGACCGTTCGATGTCGATCCGGGCGATCGCGGCATCGCGGAGCCGTCCGCGGATGGCGTTGCGGATCCCGATGTCCTCCTTGAGGAGCACCGGGTAGTTCTTCTTGTTCGCGAACCACTTCGCGTTCCACGTCTTCGTGAAACCGAGGCGGAACCCGATCGGATGCGTTTTCTGACCCATGACTAGCTCCCTCTCTCGTCCAGCACGACCTCGAGATGCGCCATGCGGTGCACCTTGAGATCGCGACGACCGCGGCCGCGGTACCACACGCGTTTCATGCGCGGGCCCTCGTTCGCTATGGCGCGCTTCACGTACAGGTTCTCGAGCGTCAGGTTGAAGTTGTTCTCGGCGTTGGCGATGGCCGAACGAACGACGCGGCCGAGCGGCAGCGACGTCGACTTCGGAAGGTTTTCGAGGATGGAGATCGCCTCCTCGGCGCTCTTTCCCTTGATGAGGTCGGTTACCAGACGCGCCTTCCTTGGGGAGAGCCGGAGAAAACGGGCCGACGCCTTCACTTCCACCTAGGCACCCGCCCTCACGTTGGTCGAGCGCTCCGGCGCGCCGCCGGCCGCGGGAGCCGCAGCGCCGGGAGCGGCCGTCGCGCTCGCCGCCTCCGCCGCCGCGATGGCGCGACCGTGTCCGCGGAAGCTGCGCGTCGCCGCGAACTCGCCGAGCCGGTGGCCGACCATGTTCTCGGTGATGAAGACCGGCACGTGACGGTGACCGTCGTGCACCGCGATGGTGTGGCCGACCATGGTCGGCAGGATCATCGACGGGCGCGACCAGGTCTTCACGACCTTCTTCTCGTTGCGCGAGTTCAGGATGTCGATCTTCTCTTTCAGGGATTTCTCGACGAAGGGTCCCTTCTTGACGCTCCGACTCATTTCGACTTCCTCTTCGGCGGCCGCTCGGTCACGAACCGATCGGTGCGCGGGTTGTTGCGGGTCTTGAGACCCATGGCCGGCTTGCCCCAGGGCGTTTGCGCCTGGCCACCGACGGGGGACTTGGCCTCACCGCCGCCGTGGGGGTGATCGCGCGGAGACATCACGACGCCGCGGACGGCCGGTCGCCACCCCATGTGGCGCTTGTGGCCGGCGCCGCCGACCTTCTGGTTCTCGTGCTCGACGTTGCCGATCTGACCGATCGTCGCGCGGCAGCGGACGTGGACGACGCGAATGCCTCCGGAGGGCAGGCGGATCTGGGCGTATTCGCCTTCCTTCGCGACGAGCTGCGCCGCGCCACCGGCCGCGCGCACCATCTGGGCGCCGCGGCCCGGCTGGAGCTCGATCCCGTGGATCTGCGTCCCGGTCGGGATGTGCTCGAGCGGCAGGCAGTTACCGACACGCGCCTCTGCATCCGGTCCGGACACGACGGAGTCGCCGACCCGAAGGTCGACGGGCGCGATGATGTAGCGCTTCTCGCCGTCTTTGTAGAAGAGAAGCGCGAGACGCGCCGAACGGTTCGGGTCGTACTCGATCGCCTTCACCGTCGCGGGGATGCCGTCCTTGTCGCGCTTGAAGTCGACCATCCGGTAGTTGCGCTTCTCGCCGCCCCCGCGGTGGCGCGTGGTGACGCGGCCCTGCGCGTTGCGGCCGGCGTGACGCAGCTTGCGCTCGGTGAGGCTTCGCTCGGGCTTCTTGCCCTTCGTGAGCTCCTCGAACGAAGCGGATTGGCGGAAGCGCCGCACCGGCGAGGTCGCCTTGTATTGCTTCAGCGGCACGGCTACACCCCTTCCACGAAGTACTTCTCGATGCGCTGACCCTCGCCGATGGTGACGACGGCCTTCTTCCAGTCAGGACGGTGCCCGATGCGTCGTCCAAGTCGCCGCGACTTGCCCGGGACATGAATGACGTTCACCGCGAGCACGTCCACCTTGAACGCGTCGGCGACCGCGTCGGCGATGTCTCGCTTTGTCGCGCCCTTCGCGACCGCGAACGTGTACCGCCCGCTGTTGGTCTGGCTCATCGAACGCTCGGTGATCACCGGACGGATGAGGACGGCGTTTCCCTTGATGCTCATTCCGCTCTCTCCACGGTCGCGACGGTCGCACGCGCCGCCAGCGCGTCCAGCGCCGGACGAAGAACGAGGACCGTTTCCGCTCGGAGGACGTCCTCGAGGCGGAGCGTTCCGGGCGTGCGGAGGTCGAACTGTTTGAGGTTCGCGGTGGCACGACCTACCCGCTCGTCGGTCTCCGCCGTCACGAGCAGGGCGCGGCCCGTCTCGCCGACGCGCGCGAGCCAGTCGATGACGTCCCGCGCGCGAGGTCGATCGCTCGCGAACCGAAGCTCGTCGACCACGAACATGCGCCCGCTCGCGACCTGTGCGGACAGGGCCTCGGCGAACGCCGCGTGGCGCATCTTCGCGGGCATGCGCTGCTTGTACCGGCGCCCGTTCGGACCGAAGACCACTCCACCGTGGCGCCACTGCGGCGACCGCGTGGATCCCTGGCGTGCGCGACCCGTGCCCTTCTGACGCCACGGCTTCGCGCCTCCGCCGGAAACGCGCGAGCGATTCTTCGTCGCGCTGGTGCCCTGCCGCGCATTCGCGAGCGACGCGATGAGGGCCTGGAACAGAACTCCGCGCCGTTTCGCCGGCGTTGTGATCGCCGCAGGAAGCTCCACCGAGCCGTCCGAGCTGCCGTCGGCCTTGATGACCGGCGCGTGGCCGGCGGGCGCCGTCGGCAGCGGCCGGGCCTCGACCCTTGGCCGCGGCGCCTCACGTGGTTCTTCCTTGCGTTCGCGGCGCTCTTCGCGCGGTGCCTCCGGGCGGACGACGCGCGTCACCGGCCGCGCGACCGCGCGCTTCGCGGGCGCCTTCGCCTTCACCGCGGCCGGTTTGGCCGCCGCCTTCGCGCTCGTGGCCTTCGCGGCCGTCGCCTTCGCGGCGGTGGCCTTCACCGGAGCGACCTTCTTCGCCGCCGGCGTGGCTTTCTTGTCCTTCTCTTTGTCTGCCATCAGGCCTTTCTCACCATGACGATCCCGTTCTTCCCACCGGGCACCGCGCCCGCGATGACCAGGAGCGAGCGCGCCGGATCGCTTCGCAGTATTTCGAGGTTCCGAACGGTGACCTTGTCCGCGCCCTGGCGTGCCGCCATGCGCAGTCCCTTGAGCACGCGGCCGGGTGTCGTGCCCGAGCCCACGGAGCCCTGACGGCGCAGGTGGTCCGAGCCGTGCGACTTGGGCCCGCGCGAGAAGTGATGCAGGTGAACGGGCCCCTGGAAGCCCTTCCCCTTCGACATGCCACTGACGTGGACCTTGTCGCCCGGCGTGAACCGGTCGACGCCGATCTCCTGCCCCGTCGCGAAGCCATCGATGTCGTCGAGCCGAACTTCGCGGAGCACGCGCATCGGCGGAAGGTCCTTGAGGTGACCGAGCTCCGCCTTCGTCATGCGGTCGGGGTTCTTGGCGCGCCCGAACCCGAGCTGAATGGCGCTGTAGCCGTCCCGCTCTTTCGTGCGGACCTGCGTCACGACATTGGCCTCGGCGACGATGATCGTCGCCGCGACGGCCGAGCCGTCTTCCTTGAAGTGCTGGAGCATGCCGAGCTTGCGGCCAAGGAGCACCGGCTTCTTCAGTGCCGGAGCGGCATTGGTCGACTCGGCCTGCTCGTCCTTCTCTTCCACTTTCGTCTCGTCGGTCATCTCTTCTGCCTTTTAGAGCTTGATCTCGATATCGACGCCCGCGGGAAGGTTCAGCTTCATCAGGGCGTCGACGGTCTTCTGCGACGGGTCGTTGATGTCGATGAGGCGCTTGTGCGTGCGGATCTCGAACTGCTCGCGAGAGTCCTTGTAGATGAAGGGGCTCTTGATGACCGTGAACTTCTCGATGCGCGTGGGCAGCGGGACCGGACCGGTGACCGTCGACCCGGTCCGCTGCGCGGTCTCGACGATCTGCGCGGCGGACTGATCGATGAGCTTGTGGTCATATGCCTTGAGGCGGATCCGGATGCGCTGCTTCGCCATTACGCGATCACCTTCGTGACGACGCCGGCACCGACGGTGTGGCCGCCCTCGCGGATAGCGAAGCGCAGCCCTTCCTCGAGGGCGATCGGCGTGATCAACGTCACCTCGATCTTCGAGTTGTCGCCCGGCATGATCATCTCGGTGCCCTGGGCGAGCTTCGCCTCGC
>WNGC01000177.1_pt1 | contig 34434 bp, 27 predicted proteins | sample 5400051 | NCBI WGS metagenome assembly WNGC01 (sample SAMN13153368, study PRJNA577476) | soil metagenome | isolation source: 20 cm soil or saprolite under grassland replicate 2 | place: USA:California | collected 2016-06-15
TGGCGGCGTCCCCGCTCGAGCGCCGACGCCTGGTGGACCGGCGGCACGGCGCGGAGCGGCGCAGCACGCTGGAGCGGCGTGGCCGCTCCGCCCGTCTGCCCGCCCACGAATCCCCGGCCGAGCATCTCCGCAACGCACTGCAGGTGCTCGCGCCCATGCACGCGACGGACGATGCCGATTTCGGGGCGGCGCTGGCGCGTGTGCGGCGGGCGCTGGAGCTGCTGGAGCTGCATCGCCAGCGGTGACGGAGCTCTCCATCCGCCGGGCGACGGCGGCGGACGCGGGCGTGCTCGCGCGCCATCGCGCCGACATGTTCCGAGACATGGGCCAACTGCCCGCGGACCTGCGCGACACGCTGGTCGAAGCCGCTCGCGCCTACTTCGCCGCCGCGGTCCCGGACGGCCGCTATGTCGCCTGGGTGGCGGAGGTGGAAGGGAAGATCGTCGCCGGCGCCGGACTCCAGCTGCGGGAGCTGTTGCCCCGCCCCGTGCCGGGGGGCACCCGCCTGGTGCACGGACCGCAGGGCCTGATCCTGAATGTGTTCACCGAGCCGGCGTCGCGGCGCCGGGGCGTGGCCGCGGCGCTGATGCGCGAGCTGCTGCGGTGGTGCCGCGCCAACGGCATCGAGAGCCTGGTGCTGCACGCCTCGGCCGACGGGCGCCCGCTGTACGAGAAGCTGGGCTTCACGCCGACGAATAGCAGGCCGTCCAGCCGCTCGCGTGCGGCGGGGTCGTCCACGGGCGAGACCACCTCGATGCGGCGCCGGAGGTTGCGGGCCCGCCAATCGGCCGAGCCGATGTAGTACTCCGGAGCTCCCCCGTTGTCGAAGTGATAGATGCGCGCGTGCTCGAGGAAGCGACCCAGCACGCTCACCACCTTGATCCGCTCGGATAGCCCCGGCACGCCCGGCCGCAGCATGCACGCCCCCCGCACCACGAGACGCACGTCCACGCCCGCCTGCGCCGCGCGGTACAACGCGCCGATCACGACGCAGTCGGCGAGGCCGTTGAGCTTGGCGCGGATGCGGCCGCCGCGGCCGGCGCGCGCGTGCTCCGCTTCGCGCGCGATGAGGGCGAGGAACCGGTCGAGCATGTTGGTCGGTGCGACGAGCAGCCGCCGGAAGGTCGCGCGCGGCACCCGCGAGGAGCCGGTGAGCTCATTGAAAAGGGCGTGCAGATCGGCGGTGATCGCCTCGTCGGCGGTGAACAGCCCGAGATCGGTGTACAGCCTGGCGGTGTCGGGGTTGTAGTTGCCGCTCCCTACGTGGGCATAGCGCCGCGTGCGATCGCCCGTCCGCCGGATGACGAGGGCGATCTTGGCGTGGGTCTTGAGGGTCGCGACGCCGGTGATCACGTGGATGCCCACCGCCTCGAGGCTCTGCGCCCAGCCGATGTTCAGCTCCTCGTCGAAGCGTGCTTTCAGCTCGACGAACACGGAGACGTCCTTGCCGCGAGCGGCCGCGCGCCGCAGTGCGTCACCCAACGCCGACGGCCCGCCGGGCCGATACAGCGTGAGCTTGATCGCCGCGACGGCGGGATCGTCGGCCGCCTCGGCGATGAACCGCTCGAAGCTCTGGGGGAAGCCGTCGTAGGGGTGTTGCACCAGGACGTCGCGCGAGTCGAGCGTCTCGAACACGCTGCGCCCGGCCGGAAAGGGGTCGCGCGTGGCGAGCGGAGGGTAATCGAGCTCCGGGCGGGGGTGGGCGCCGGCCAGCTCGCCGACGGCGCCGAGATGCACCGGCCCGTCGGCCGCGTACACGTCCGACGGCCCGAGCGCGCTCGCGAGCTCGCTTTCCTCGAAGCGCAGCTCGCGCTGCAGCAGCTCGCGCAGCGCGGGGGGCATCGCGCGCTCGACCTCGAGGCGCACCACCGGGCCCCACGGCCGCCGCCGCACTTCTTCGGCGACCGCCTGCACGAAACTCGCGGCGCCGAGCTCGTCCAGCTGGATGTCTCCGCTGCGCGTCACGCGGAACGCGTGCGCCTCGAGGATCTCGCGACCGGCGAACAGCGACTCGAGGTGAGCGCGCACCAGCGACTCGAGCGCCACCACGCCGGCGCCGTCCCCGCCCGCGGACAGGAACCGGGGCAGGGACGGCGGCAGCTCGACGGTCGCGAAGTGGGGCGGGCCGTCGGGTGCGTCCCGCAGCATGACCGCCAGGCTCATGCGGCGGTCGGCGAGATGCGGAAAGGCGTGCCCGGGGGCGCGCGTGAGCGGCTTGGGAGTGAGCAGCGGCGCCACGTCGTCCGCGAAGCGGCGCGTCAGATCGGCGCGCTCGCCCGGGTCGAGCTCCGTCCAGTCGCGGATGTGGATGCCCTCCGCGGCGAGCGGGCCCCGCACCAGCTCGTGAAAGCAGCGATACTGGCGCGCGATGAGCGGATGCAGCCGGATCGCGATCGCGTCGAGCTGCTCGGCCGGCGTGAGGCCATCGGGTGAGCGCTCCACCACGCCCGCCGCCACCTGGTGCTGCAGCGCGCCGACGTCGACCATAAAAAACTGATCCAGGTTTGTGCTGAAGATCGCGAGGAAGCGCAGCCGTGCGAGCAGCGGAACGCGGGGATCTTCGGCCAGCTCGAGCACCCGGACGTTGAACTCGAGCGTGGAGAGCAGCGCATTGACGAACTGGTCGGGCGCTTGGCGCGCGGCGTCGAGGGCCCGGCGCGGCAGCGCCGGCACCCGCAGCTCGCTCAGTGTGAGCCGGCTGGACTCGTCGGTCGTGCCGCCGGTGGGGGCCGTCGGCTGCAGCGGCGCGAGTGGCGCGGCGGACCACTCCGGCACGAGCTCCGAGCGCGCCGCGACCGCCAGCGCCGAGAGCGTTGTCGGATCCCGCAACACAGGCGAGCCTACGCGCGCGATCACGTCCGCCGGCGTGAACCATTGCAGCCCGCCGGGCGGCGCCGCGGTGAGGTCACGGCGCAGGCGCCGCACCAGCCAGACCTCGACCGCGGGTCGCCGGTCTGCCGCGCGCACCACGCCGATCAAGCGGGTCTCGCCTTCGACGCTGCCGAACAGGCGACGCATCGCCCGGCGGCATGTCTCCTCGCCGCCCCCCGGCTCGAGCGGCAGTTCGAGCGCGGCCCCGCTGCGCCACAGCGCCAGCCGCCCGTGCGCCACCGCCAGCACGGCGATCTGCCGCGTCTGCTGGGCGGTGCCGTCCGCCGCGTCGAGTGCGAGGCGCAGGGTGCGGGCGCGCTCCACCCGGTCGAGCGAGGCGCGGGCGAGTCCATGGCGGCGCTCGAGCGAGTGGGCGAAGCGGCCCGCCGGGATCACGCACCAGGCGCGTCGGGTGATCACCAGCTCGTGGAACGCGGGCGACGGGTCGCCCCCGCGCACCGTCACCGTGTCGTAGGCGAGGTCGAACTGCGGCACCGGCACGACCGGAAGGCGGGCGCCGCGCAGCTCGCGCTCGACCTCGAGCTCGCAGACGAGCACCAGCCGCTGCGGGTCGACCAGCGCCCGTAGCCGGCGCGCCGGCTCCGCGTCGCCGCGGAACGCGTCGCCCGGTTCGAGCTCGACGACCGGGGCGACATAGCTGGCCGTGCCTACGTCGAGGGCGAGCGCCCGGCGATCGTCCACGGCGTAGCGCATGCGGCACGTGGCGCCGCGCCGGCCCAAGTCGCCGGCCGGAGTGTCGAAATAGAGGTCCCGGTGAAACGTGCGCCGCGCCGCTCCGGCGGCGAGGCCGAGCGGCAGCGGCGCGGCGACCAGCTCGGCCAAGCGCACGGCGCTCGGCACGTCCCAGCGCAGGTCAGTCACGGCAGCCACCTCGGTCAGCGCCCCCGGCACCCCAGCTGGAACTCGCGACGCGTGCGACCCGGGTCGTTGATGGTCTTGAAGAATTCGTCGTAGTAATCGAGCGCCTGCGAGATGCGTTTGGCCTCGAGCCCCTCGGCGGCCATCCCGCGGTACAGCGCGTACATCGTGTCCTTCCGGGCGTTGAACCGTGCGAACAGCAGGGCGAGCTCCTCCGGCGCGCGGCACGTACCGCGAAACAGCCGCTGACGCACGGTGGCGATCCCGAGTCGCGAGTCGGGTTGGGCGTAGGGCGTCCAGATCACCCCCGACCAGTCGAAGTCGTAGGGGACCGGATACACGACGCCGGACGAATCGCGGATGAGCACGATGTTGTGCAGCGCGGTCACGGCGAAATCCGTGTTGCCGATCATGTACTGGAACACCATCGCCAGCCCCGTCTGCTCGAAGTTCAGCTCGTCTTGCGTCACGCCCTGCTCGGCGAACACCTGCGTGGTGTTGCGCCGAGCCATCCGATCGTCGTCCTCGACGAAGAACGCGCGCCGCATCTCGGGTGCGTGCTTGGCGTTCGGGTCCACGTAGCTGACCCGTGCCAACCGTACCCGGAAGCTGCGATCGGTGAGCAGGTTGTAGGCGCGATAGATGAGGTACTCTTCCAGCAGGTAGTTCGCGTACCCCTGACCGCCGCGACACTGCACAGTGAGCTTGAGGCTCCCCTGGTGGGCGAAGGTCGTGTGCGGCGTCTGCTCGCGGTTGAAGACGACTTTGAGCGGCGGATACTGGCACCGGCCCAGCCGGAAGTGCCCGCGGGTATGCAATTGCACGTCGAGCGCGACGGAATCGCCCGCGGCGGTGACATACGACAGCACGCCAGGGTGGTTCGGCTTGTCGGTGCCGCGGTTCTTGGCGATGGCGCCGAAGTCGGCCTTCAGGGTGACGTCGAGCGGCTCGGTCGCTTCGAACAAGCGGTCGGGCGCCCGGGGCGGAGTGGAGTCGGCCGGTGTCTGGCTCGCCGACGCACTCGTGGCGACGCACACGCCCACGAGGGCGGTGAGCGCAGCGCCGCACCTGCGCTTCACCCGGTCGAAGCTCACCGACCAAGTTTACGGGCGGTGGCGGCGGCTCGCCAGGCGTTACGCCGGGCTTGCGCCCGGGGTCAATCGCGCTGTTTCATCAAGCGTCTCGCGGCCTGGAGCGGTGGACATGCGCTGGATCGGCGGTGTGGGGGGCGTTGTGCTGCTGGCCGTGGTTCTGTGGGATGCGTTCGAGACCATCATCCTGCCGCGCCGGGTGAGCGGTCGGATCCGCCTCACCAAGATGTTCTACCAGTACACCTGGGGGCCGTGGCGCGCCACCGCGGGGCTGCTCGCGGGCCGGCGGCGGGAGTCGTTTCTGTCCTTTTATGGGCCGCTCTCGCTCATCGCCCTGCTCGCCCTCTGGGCCGCGGGCAGCGTCTGCTCGTTCGGGCTGCTGCAATGGGCGGCGGGCTCGGCGATGACGGTAGCGGGCGGTGGCGGCAGCGGGTTTTGGTCCGACGTGTACATGAGCGGCACGACGTTCTTCACCCTCGGCCTCGGCGATGTGGTGCCCCGTAGCACGTTCGCCAAGACGATCACCGTCGTCGAGGCGGGAACCGGGTTTGCCTTTCTCGCGGCCGTGATCGGATACTTTCCGGTGATCTATCAGGCGTTCTCGCGGCGCGAGGTCGCGATCTCACTGCTCGACGCGCGCGCCGGCTCGCCGCCCAGCGCGGCGGAGCTGTTGTGGCGGCACCGGGCGGATCCGCACGCCGCGGCGCTGGTCGAGCTGCTCAAGGAGTGGGAGCGCTGGGCCGCCGACGTGCTCGAGAGTCACCTGTCGTATCCGCCGCTCGGCTACTTCCGCTCGCAGCATTACAACGAATCGTGGGTAGCCGCCCTCACGACCATCCTGGACGCGAGCGCGCTCGTGATCGTCGGGCTCGAGGGGTGGTGCGTGCGGCAGGCCGAGCTGACGTTCGCCATGGCGCGGCACGCGGTGGTCGACCTGGCGCAGGTGTACAGCACGCCCCCGCGGCGACCGCAGGAGCGGCTGACCACGGCGCAGCTGGCTCGGTTGCGCGAGCGGCTCGCGGGCGGCGGCCTGACGCTCAAGGCCCGGCCCGACCTCGAGGAGCGGCTCACCGAGCTGCGCCGCATGTACGAGCCCTACGTGGAGGCCCTCTCCGGGTACCTCGCGCTCCCCCTCCCGCCCTGGGTGCGGGACAGCGACCGGCCCGACAATTGGCAGACGAGCGCCTGGGACCGCGTGGTGCAACTGCCGTCCCCCACGCCCCGCCAGGACGACGCGCACTTCGAAGGTTGACCTACGGAGGCGTGGTGCCCAGGCGCACACCGACCTCGTCGAGGTGATTGAGCAGGTCGGCGGGGTCTTGATAGACGCGATACGCGCCGGCCCGCTCCAGCTCTTCTTCTCCATACCCGCCCGACAACAGCCCCACGCCCATCGCGCGCGCGCGCCGCGCAGCCAACAGGTCCCACACGCTGTCCCCCACCACGATCGATTCTTCGATCGGGACTCCGAGCCGCTGTGCGCCCGCGAGAAACAGATCCGGATCGGGCTTGGCATGCTCCACCTGGTCGCGGGTCACGATGGGGACGCCGGCGGGGATGGCGAGCATATCGAGGTTGGGCTTGGCGCTCTCCATCCGCCCGCTCGTCCCGATCGCCCACGGGACGCCCGCTTTGGTGAGATAGGCGAGGAGCTCGCGTGCACCGGGCAGGGGACGCACCTGTGACACCTGGCGCTGGTAGGCCTCGGCGTGGACGCGCCGGATCTGCGCCGCCTGCTCCGGCTGCAAGTCCCGTCCCGTCTCGCGGAACAGCGCGTTGACGAACAGGCCGCCGCTCATGCCGATGCGGCGGTGGATGCGCCACACGGAGAGCTCGATCCCCACGCTCTCGAGCGCCTCGCGCCAGGCGAGCACGTGCTGGTACACGCTGTCGACCAGGGTGCCGTCGAGATCGAATAGGAACGCGGGGCCGGAGCGCATGGTGCGGTTACGTATCTGCGCGACGCCTTTGTGCTACGCCTCTGCGCGACGTCTTTTTTTATTTCAGCAACATGTCGTGCGGCCTGCCCTGCCCCGTCGGCAGGTTCTCGAAGTCCACGTCGAACTTCGGATCGAACGTCATCCCGGCGGGCCCGACGTTCACGAGGCGCACCCGGTAGGGCACTTTGCCGTCCAGGTTCGAGAGCAGCGAGTTGCTCACGTACAGACGCTTGTTGTCGGGCGTGAGCTTCATCATCTGCGCCTGGGGGAAGGCCAGCGTGCTCACGAGCTTCGGCTGCAGGGGATCGGCGATGTCGTACTGCTGCACCGCGCCGCCGCCGAACAGCGACACGAACAGGAACTTGTTGTCGTACGAGATCCGCATGTCCGCCGGGATCGCGTTGTCGGCCAGCTTGATCACGCGTGTGAACGCGAGCTTGCCGTCGTTGCCCACCTCCCAATGCCACACGCTGTTGCCGAAGGCGCAGTTGATGAAACCGCCCCGCGCGGCCGGGCCGTGCAGCCAGCGGACCTCGAGCGGTGACTTGTCGAGGTGCTCGACCTGGAGGACCTTCCCGGTCTTGTAGGCCCAGGCGACGACCTCGTCGCCCACCTGGTCCATCGGCGTGTTGCCGGCTTTGACCGCGTGCGGATGGGCCCAGCTCGACGTGACGATGAGGTTCAGCTCCGGCTTGATGCCCACATCGTACATGTACTTCGGAGCGGGGAGCGCTTTCACGAAATTCCCGTCGTTGTCGAGCTGTACGAGCGCGCCCGGTGCGCCGCCGTCCTTCGCGCCCAGCATCGCGATCATCACGCCGCCGGGTACGGCGTAGAAGGTGTGCGGTCCCGAGAAGCCGGTGCTCGCCGCCAGGTCGGGCACCGTCTTCAGGAGCTTGGGGTGCTTCGGGTCGGTCGCGACGTCGTAGATGAACAGCCGGTTGGAGAACAGCCCACCGGCGAAGATGCGGTCGGCGTTCACGGTGTAGCCGAAATGATGCGCCTCGTTGGCGGGCGCGCTCGTCGGCACGGTCGCGATGATATGCCCGTAGCTCGACGACGTGGGGCTCGCGTCGATCACGGCGAGAAAATCGGCGTCCTTCTGGTCGGCGTCGCTGGTCCAGACGTACAGCAGGGACTCGTGCTGATCGGGCCGGAGGCCCCGCACGAAGACCGATTCGTCCTCGGGGCCGCGGCGCGCGGTGACGAGCCCGGCGGGGAGGGCGGCGAGCAGCAGCAGCATGACGGTGCGATTCACGTGCGGGTCCTCCAGACGGACGGTTCGGAACGGCTGAATCGACGAAAGTACCGCCGGGCCCGTGGCGGGCAAGGCCCCTCGAGTCGCTAGATTATTGACGAGGGACCACCATGAAACAGTGGCTTGAAACGCGCGAAGTGCTCGATTTTCTGGCCGCGCTGCGCCGGGGGGAGGGCGCGCGCGCCGCGCTCGCGACGGTCGTACGGGTGCGGGGCTCGGCGTACCGGCACGAAGGAGCCAAGCTCGCCGTCTCGGCCGACGGCCGGAGCGCCGGAAACGTGAGCGGCGGCTGCCTCGAGCAGGACGTGCGGGAGGTGGCGCTGCAGGTGATCCGCAGCGGAATGCCCGAGCTCCGGAGCTACTGCTCCGCCGCCGACGAAATCGCCGCCTGGGACCTGGGCGTGGGATGTGAAGGACAGGTCGACGTGTACGTCGAGCCGGCGGACGCGAGGCCGCGCGAGCAGGAGTTGCTCGATGGCCGGACACCGTTTGCCGTGGCGACGTTCATCGGGATGCGGGATGCGAGATGCGGGATGCGACTGATCGTGACCAGCGCCAGCGCCGAGGGCGATCTCGGCTCGGCAGACCTGAACACCCGGGTCACGGCCAAAGCGCGCGAATTGCTCGAGACAGGAGAATCGGGGATCCACGAGATCGGCGGCCGGTCCATCTTCTTTGATGTGCTGATTCCACCACCTCAACTGGTAGTCCTGGGCGCGGGCGACGACGCCCGGCCCCTGGTCCGGTTCGCCGCCGAGGTCGGCTTCCGGGTCGTGGTGGTCGATCGGCGGGCGGGGATGCTCACGCGCGAGCGGTTCCCGGGCGCCGCGGCGCTGCTGCGGAGCACCGGGGACGAGCTGGGCGCGACGGCGCCGCTGGAGGGCGAATGCTACGCCGTCGTGATGAACCACAATTTCGCCGACGATCAGGCGTACCTGCGTGCCCTCCTGAAGACGCCGGTCTCCTACATCGGCATGCTGGGCCCACGCCAGCGCACCGACCGCATGCTGCACAACCTCGCCGCCGAGGGCCCCGTGGACGAGGGTCGCGTGTACGGCCCCGTGGGTCTGGACATCGGGACCGACGGCGCCGAACAGGTGGCCCTGGCCGTGCTCGCGGAGGTTCTCGCGGCGCGCTCCGGCCGCCGGGCCCGGTCGCTGCGAGAGCGCCACGCGCCCATCCATGCCCCTCTCCCAAGCGACTGAGCCGCTGCGGGTGGCCGGCATCGTGCTCGCCGCCGGCGCCTCGCGCCGGATGGGCCGGAACAAGATGCTGCTGGAGCTCGAGGGCGAGGCGCTGGTGCGGCGCGCCGCTCGCCGGGCGCTCGCCGCCGGATTGTCGCCCGTCGTGGTGGTGCTCGGCCACGAGGCCGACCGGGCGCGGGCCGCGCTCGCGGATCTTGGCGTGGAGATCGTCCTCAATCCCGATTTCACGGGCCCGACCAGCGGGTCGCTGCACGCGGCGCTCGACCTGCTGGGCGAAGACGTGGGGGCGGCCGTGGTGCTGCTGGGCGACATGGTGCACGTGAGCGAGGCCGCGCTGGCAGAGCTGATGCACCGGGCCCGCTCGAGCGACGCGCCGCTCGTCGTGTCGCGCTACGGCGACGTCACCGCACCGCCGCTGCTGTTTCGCCGCGCGCTGTTCGGCGAGCTGCTGGCATGGACGGGGGAGGGATGCGGCAAGGCGGTGGTGCAGGCGCACAAGCGCGAGGCGCTGTACGTGGACCGGCCGGCCGGGGTGTTGGTGGACGTGGATACGCCGGAGGACTTCCAGGCGGCTCAGAACAGCTCCAGCTGATCCACCACCAGGCTCCGCAGTTTCTCCAGCAGCTTCACCATCGCCCAGGTGTCGCGCTCGCAATAACGCAGCAGGGCGTCCCGCAGCGCCGCACGCTCGCCCGCCGGCAGCTCGCCGCCGCGGAGCATCAGACGCTGCAGCTCGACGGTCGCAACCTCCCCGTCTTGCACCTGCAAGTCCGAGTACGACAGCCCCGGCACCAGCGCCGGCAGCGTCTTCTTGAGGCTGAACCCGCCCCCGAAGTCGGGATGGTACACATGCCTGCGAATCACCGGTAACAGGTCCACGAGGCGCTTCTCGATCCGCTCCAGCTCCTTCGCCAGGCGCGGTACGGCCTCCCGCAGCTGCTTGATACAGTCGCGCTCGAAGGGTGCGTGATACGCCACGACCCTGCGCGCGCCCGCGCACCCCTCGACGAGCGCCTCCGCCAGCGCCGGCCGCGGATCCTCGGGCCCGTCGGCGATCCACTGACGATGTACCAGACCGCCCCGCTCCTCCGCGTGCACGCTGAACTGCACCGGCACCTGCTGCCATGGCCGGCACCCCGGCCAGCGGGGGATCGCGAGGCTCACCGTCTCGAAGTCGAGAAACGCGAGCGGCGACACGAACTGGGCCAGCGCCTTCCTGAGCGTGGCCTCCACGACCATGCGGCCGCTCCGCACGGCCTTCACCTGGCGCGCGTGGATCACCGAGAGCTCCAGGTCCGACGGCAGGTCGTAGATCGTCGCGAATCCGTCGGCCTCGAGCTCGAGGGCTCGCTTCCGGTCGATGCGGTACAGGCTGCTCACGTGATGATCCGGTGCCTTGGGCCAGCACCGCTCGATGAACGGGCAATCATGCGGCCTGGTGCAGTGCTCGCCGATAGGGACGTCCGGGAGCGGGCCCGCGAGCATCGCCCGTTGCGCCGCAAGCTCGTCCGCCACGCCGATCAGCGCCGCTTCCACCAACGCCGTCACGTCTTCGCGCACGAAGAGATTGGACAGGTCGGGATAGCGGCATTCCGGGTTCAGATGCATGACCTGGGCGCGCTCCACGGGGTGGCCCGCGCGCCGCAACACGTGCACCTGAACGGCCGCGTCGGGAAGGTGCTCCGGCTTGCGCCTATTGGAGGCCTTCACCTCGATCACGCCGTAGCCCCGGGGCGTGCGCTCCAGGATGTCGACCCCCACGTAGGTGTCGTCCGCCAGAAACCAGGCCTCGTAAATCGCGGGCGCGTCGCGTTGCAGCGCCTCACGCGTGGCCGCCACCAAGTTGTCGTGCTGATGGACCGGGAGGTCGATCCACTCGCCTCCGGGCACGTCCTGCCGGGCGCGCTCGCCGACCTCGCGCCCCTGGGCCAACAGGTTCTGCCGCCCTGGCGACGGCGCCAGCTCCGGCGCCTCGGGCTCGTGCACCCGCCACCACAGCTGCTTGTGACACTGGAGGCCCGACAGATAGCGCGACTTGGAGAGGCGCGGGGGGGCGGCCGACATGGGGTGAACAGTAATCGATAACTCGCTACCCGACGTGTACTTTCCACGTTGTGTGATGCGCGTCGCTTGACCCGTGCCGGGCCTCTCCGTATAGAGGAGCCGGACCTGCGGAGGACCGATGTCGCTACGCGTAGTGCTCGCCGATGACCACGTCGTGCTGCGGCAGGGCGTGCGCGCCCTGCTCGAGCGCCACGGCCTGGAAGTCGTGGCCGAGGCATCCGACGGCAGAGCGGCCGTCGAGGTCGCGCGCGAGGTGGAGCCGGACGTCGCGGTGCTCGATATCATGATGCCGCTCTTGAACGGGATCGATGCCGCACGCCAGATCGTCGAGGCGTGCCCGCGCACGCAGGTCGTGATGCTCACGGCGCTCGAGCAGGAGCGTCTGGTGACGGACGCGGTGCGCGCGGGCGTGCGCGGGTTCGTGCTCAAGACGCAGGCGGGAGAAGATCTCGCCCAGGCCATCGAGCAGGTGGCGCGGGGCGGGTTCTACGTGGGGGCGGGCGTGTCGCAGGCCGTCGTGGAGGCCTGCCGCGCGGCCGCCGCCGCGGACCGCGGCCGGCTGACGTCCCGGGAGCGCCAGGTCGTGCAGCTCGTCGCCGAGGGAAAGTCGACGAAACAGGTCGCCGCGCTGCTCGCGATCACGCCCAAGACCGCCGAGTTCCACCGCACGCGCGTGATGAAGAAACTGAACGTGCACGATGTCGCCGGCCTGGTCCGTTACGCGATCCGCGAGGGCCTGATCCAGCCCTGACACCCTGGCCCCGGGTCTTCTCCGCGCCTGATCTGGGGTTTCGCCCAGTTTTCCCCAAGACCTCGTCCCGGCATTGTACAGCATCGGCCGTACAGGGCGCCCTAGGCTGTACCGCACGCCCTCATTCCGAGAGCATGAGCTTGCCTCAGCGCGCGCCCTTCATCCGCATACCCGTCGTCCTCGTCGCTCACGGCGGCACGTGGCTCACCCGCGCGCTCGACAGCATGCTCGCCCCGCAGGGATTCAGGGTCCTGGCGGTCACGAGCGGGCGCGAGCTGCTGGAGCAGGCGCCGGACATGCGGCCGGACGTGGTCCTCATGGACGCGAATCTGCAGGACCTGGACAGTATCGTCGTGTGCCGCAAGCTGCGGCAGCTCGGGGCCGTTTCGTGGCACACTCCCGTGATCATCATCACCTCGACGCCGGCGACCAAGCAGCAGCGGCTCGCGGCGCTGGAGGCGGGAGCGTGGGACTATCTCAGCCTGGGCCTCAACGCCGAGGAGCTGCTGCTGAAGGTGGACGCGTTTACCCGCGTCAAGCTCGAGACCGACCACGTGCTGGAAGAGGATACGGCGTCGGAGAGCGGATTGTACACGAAACGGGGACTCGAGCGGCGGGCGCGCGAGCTGGTCTCGGACGCGTTTCGCCGGCACGCGCCGCTCGCCTGCGTGGCGCTCTCCGTGGAGCCGGAGGCGCAGGAGCCCGCGCCGCGGGCCGCGACGGCGTCGCCGGTCATCGTCGATTTCACCTCGCGCCTGCTTCAGGCGAGCGGCCGTGCGTCCGACGCCATCGGACGCGCCGCCGGCGGTGAGTTCCTGGTGCTCGCGCCCTCGACGGCGCCCGCGGGAGCCGCGCAGATGGCCCGCCGGCTGTCGCAGGTGATCGAGGGCGCCGGCCCGCGGCCCGACGGTCTGCCGCCGCTGTGCGTCCGAGCGGGGTTCGAGGCGGTGGCGGACCTGCACGCGACCCCGCTCGATCCCGCCAGTCTGCTCGGGCACGCGAGCAGCGCGCTGTTCCGCGCCCGCGCCAGCGGTAACGGGTCGCGCATTCAGCGCTACGAAGCGTAGCTGGTCGCGGCTAACGCACCGCCAGCGGGACCTGCACGACGGTCTCGCCCCAGTGCAGGTCGAGGAGCGCCTGGTCCGCGTCCGCGGCCGGAAAGTAGAACGCCAGCGCCTCCATGAACGGTCCCGCCTGCGGCTTCAGCGTCACGCGGAGGGCGTCCTGCGCCGGCCCGGGATAAGGGATGTGGAAGACGTCCGCCGCCTTGCTGAAGATCAACGTCCACTCGGCGGGCCCCGGGATCGCCCAGAGGCTGTACTTACCGGCGGCGAGTGGCTGCCCGGCGACCAGCACATCCCTGGTAACGGCGAGGGTGGTGGCTTGGTCGGCGCCCGGACACCACACCTTGCCCCACGGAACCAGTTCGCCGAACAGCTTGCGGCCCCGGGCGGCGGGCCGGTTGTAGACGATGGTGACCTCGGTCGCGCCCATCGCCTGCATCACCGTCGCGTGCTGGCTCTTGCGAGCCTGAGCGGGCAGCGCCGTCCAGGGGATTGCGAGGAGCAGCGCGAGCCGGCGGGTCATCGGCGGACGAGGTCGATCAGCGTCGCGACCGCCGTATCGAGCTCGTCTTCCGTATTGTAGTAATGCGGTGAGAAGCGGAGCACCGTGGCGGCGCGCTTGTCGTCCATGTCGAGCACGCCCGACTGGCGGTCGGCCGAGCTGGTATTGACGCCGCGCTCGCGGAGCCGCAGCTCGAGGTCACCGGCGTCGTGCCCCCGAACGTCGAGCGTGACGATGGCGCACCGCTCCCGGCCGCGGTCGAGCACCCGTCCCTCCGGCACGGCGTCGAGCCGCTCGCGCAGGCGTGCCGCGAGCCGCCAGGCCCGCTCGTGACCGGGCTCGCCGGCCGCGAGCGCGTAGCGGGCGGCGGCCCCGAGGCCGAGGATGAGGGCGTAGGCGAACTCCCAGTTCTCGAAGCGGCGGGCACCGTCGGCCAGGCGGAAGGCGTCCGGGTCGATCCAGTCGGCGCCGCGCATGTCGAGAAACAGGGGGAAGACACCGCGCTCGAGCAGCCGGTCGGACACGTACAGGAAGCCGATGCCGCGCGGGCCCCGCAGGAACTTGCGCCCGGTGGCGGCGAGGAAATCGCATCGGAGCGCGGTCACGTCGACCGCCATCTGTCCCACCGTTTGACAGGCGTCGACCAAATACGGCACGCCCAGCTCGGCACACACCTGGCCGACGGCGCCCGCATCCTGCACCAGCCCCGAATTGGTCGGCACCCACGACAGCGCGACCAGGCGCGTGCGCGGATCGCGCGCCAGGCGGCGGACGCTTTCCGGGTCGACGCCGCCCTCGGGAAGGTCGTCGGCACGCACGGTCTCGACGCCGGCACGCTGCGCCAGGGACAGGTACATCAGCTGGTTCGAAGGATAGTCGGTGCGCGTCGTGACGATCCGGTCACCGGGGCGGAAGTCGAACGCGGACAGGGCCTGGGAGAACGCCACCGTCGCGTTCTCGACCAGCGCGATGTTTCTGGGCGCCGCGCCGACGAGTCGCGCCACGAGAGCGTACGTCTCGCGCACGCGGGGCTCCGCCTCGTCGGCCGCCTCGTAGCCCCCGATCGCCGCCTCACGCGTCAGGTGATCCGTGAGCGCGTCGAGCACCGGGCGGGGCATGAGCCCGGCCCCCGCGTTGTTCAGGTGAATGCGGTCCCGGCACCCGGGCGTGTCGCGGCGCCAACGGTCGAGCTCGACCGGCGCGGGGGTGAGTGTCCGAGTAGCCATGCCGGGGGAAAGCTACCCCGGGCTTGCGCCAGGGGTTAGGAGACCTATCCCAGCAGGTGCCGCACTACGAACCAGACGTTGGCCGGCCGCTCCGCCAGCCGCCGCATGTACCACGGGAACCAGTGCGTTCCATAGCTGATCAGCACGCGCACCGCTACGCCCTCCAGCGCGAGGGCCCGCTGCGCGGCGGCGCGGATGCCGTACAGCATGTGCACCTCGTATCCACCCGCCCCGCCGCCTCCCGTGAGGCCGAGCCCCAGCGCCCGATCGCGCAGCCGCGCCACCAGGTCCAGGTCGTGGGTCCCGAACACCGCGCGCGCCCCGCTCCGCGCCGCCAGCTCGAGCAGGCGCGCGCCGAGCACGCCGTACGCGGCGTCCACGTCCCGCTTCTTCGGAAACGCCGCCGCCGGGGACTCGTTATAGGCGCCCTTCACGAGGCGGATCGCCGGCGCGAGCGGCGCGAGCGTCTCCAGGTCGGCGGGCGTGCGACGCAGGTACGCCTGCAGGCATACGCCCACGCCCGCATGAGCGGCCCGCACGGCGCGATACATCTCGAGCGTCGCATCCACGTAGCGCGACTCCTCCATATCGATCCACAGGAACGACCGGGCATCGGCCGCCCGCGTGGCGAGCGCGAGCAGGTGCTGCAGGCAGGCCCTGGGATCGAGCTCGAGGCCGAGGTGGGTGAGCTTGACCGAGATCTCGGCCGGCAGCTCGCGCCGGCGGATTTCGTCGAGGACGCGCTGATACTGGTCGCGCACGCCGTCGGCTTCATCGCGGCTCGTGACCTGCTCGCCCAGATGGGTGAGCACGCTGCCGAGTCCAGCCTGCGCGAGGCTGGCCGCGGCATCGAGGGCAGCGGGCAGGTCTTCCCCCGGCATGAAGCGCCGTACGGCGCGGCTAAAGAATGCGCGTTCCCGCAGCGTGCGCGCCAGCCAGGTGCTGCGCGAAGCTCGGAGCAGGAGGCGGCGGGGGAGGGACATAGGGATGAAAGAGACGGTGGTCGTCGGGTCTTGCGCCAGGCCCAACGACCACCGGGAAAACGGCTCGGTGTCAGCCGCCCGGGGTCAGCCCGCCCGGGCCCAGCTGGGCGCTTCCACCCGTCGATCGCTGCTCGCCCTGCGCTCCGGTCCGTCCCAGGCCGTGGCCCCGACCAGCGCGAGCCGGCGGCGATCCACCGTACGCCGGCGATCGGCCGTGGCGCGTGCCAGCACCTCACCGGTCACGACTTCGGGCGGCAGCGGCCGGAACGACGACCACTCGTCGCGGAACCAGTCGCGCGAGGCGCGCACCGCGGCCTGGACGGCTTCCTCCGTCTCGAGTAGCGCCATCCAGGTCAGCACGTCGTTCCCCTCGTCCAGCAGATGGGAGGAAATGAAGCCCGGAATGCCGCGCAGGATGGGCAAGAACCCCTTCTCGGTGTACCTGGCTGCCTGTGCCACCGTGCCCAGCCGCACGCGATACCGCCTGATCACACCATGCATGAGTCCCCCTCGCGTCAGTCGTACGTCCGCATCTGGTACCTGTCGCAATTCCCGCGCCCTGCAGTCGGCACCGGGTCAGGGCTCGGGGCGCCGGGCGCTTGCGGGGGAGAACAGGTTGTTGCGTATGAGCTACAACAAAGTCGTAAGGAACGGCCTACAGGGGAAGGGTCGGGCCGGAGGTGCGAAGCACGCATCCCCGGCCCGTCCGTCGATGGTCAACCTTCGACGATGATGAGGTATTTCGAGTTGGCCCAGAAGCGCGCCGTATCCGAGATCTTCACGGCGTGCCCCGAGAGCTTGCCGTCGTGGTCGGGCGGCGTCTCGAGGGCGGACGTGTCCTGGCGCGACACGATGCGGTATTCCTTGTCCGACTGAGGCAGCGGCAGCTCGGTCAAGTGACGCCGGTCGGCCTGGGTGAACTCGCTGGGATCGAGGTTGCGCGCGGGCACGAGCGTCTTGCCGCTCTTCCACAAGACGAACAGGAACCGGGCGCCGCCTTCCTCCTGAATGAGACCCTTGCGCTCGAGCTCGTCCTTGGTCCCCACCACGTAGTAGACCGTGTTGGAGATCGTGGACATGTTCTCCAGCGTGTCTTTCAGGGCCAGGTTCTCCGCGGTCAGCGTCTCGACCTGCTGGTTGAGCGCGTCGATCGTCTCTTTCTGATTGTCGATCACGCCCTGCAGGTTCTGCATCGTCGCCGCCAGGTCGTTGCGCAGGCTGTCGGAGATCGTGGTGAGCTGTTTGATCCGGTTTTCGCTCTCTTTGAGACGCGGCTCGAGCTCGCGCACGCGCGACGTGACGTAGCGGATCTTCTGGATGAGCGTGTCGCGCGAGGCCCGCAACGGCGACTCCGCCGAGATCTTGAGGGCCCGGCCCGGAACGTTCACCTTGGAGATCTCCCGGCTCACCTCGCTCACGAGACGGGTGTTCTCCGCCACCTCCTGCATCAGGCGATCGCGCTCGCTCGACGCCTGCGACAGGCTGTCGATACGCGCCTGTACCTCCGGTGACGGTCCCTGCTTGCAGCCCGCCGCGACGAGCAACGCGAGGGGAACCCACGCGCCGCGGGGCAGGAGACGGCTGGTGCGAATCATTTTCTCAAACCTCCTCGACGTGACATGGATCACTCAGTCTGATGCGGGAGTGCTACACCGGAAGGCTCGGTACGGTTCGCCGCGCGGACGCGTTCCCTCAATTAATATCGGCCCCCATCTTGGGGCACAACGATGGACATCACCGACCCTTGGGCCACCCGTCCGGCCGACGCACCCGCGCCCGCCTACCTGCTCTCCCGTTGGCTCTTCCTCCGTCTGCTCGGCGCCGTCTACCTGGTCGCCTTTGTGTCGCTGGCGGTGCAAGTCCCGGGCCTCCTTGGCGAACATGGGATCCTGCCCGCCGGAGCGTTCCTCGAGCGGGTCCATGCGCAGTACGGCGGCGCGGCCTACCGCCTGTTTCCCACCCTCTGCTGGGTCGGCGCGGGCGACGGCATGCTGCGGCTGCTCGCCTGGGGTGGCGCCGCCCTGGCGCTCTTGCTCATCGCCGGCATCGCGCCCGTTCCCGTCCTCCTGCTCCTCTGGATCGGCTATCTGTCGCTCAGCGTCGCGGGCCAGACATTCCTCTGGTTCCAGTGGGACGGGCTGTTGCTCGAGACCGGGTCGCTGGCGGTGTTGTACGCGCCGGCCCGGCTCGCCCCGAGCCTGGTCCGGGACCGGACGCCCTCGACCTGGATGCGCTGGCTCCTGTGGTGGCTGTTGTTTCGCCTGATGTTCCTCTCGGGTGTGACCAAGCTCCTGAGCGGCGACACCGCGTGGCGCCATCTCACCGCGCTCGATTATCACTTTTGGACGCAGCCGCTCCCCACCTGGCCCGCGTGGTACGCCTACTGGACTCCCGTCTGGGTGCACCGGGCCATGACGCTCGCAATCCTTGCCATCGAGCTGCTCGTTCCCTGGCTCATTTTCGTGCCCGAGCGGTGGCGCCGGGCGCGGTATGTCGGCTGCGCGCTGCTGGTGCTGGGCCAACTCGCCATCGCCCTCACGGGAAACTACGGCTTCTTCAACCTGCTGGCGATCGTGTTGTGCGTGCCGCTACTCGACGATGGCGTCCTGGAGCGCGTGCTGCCGCTGCGGCTCGCGGCCACGGAGCCCGAGCCGCGGTGGCAGCGCTACGCGATCCGCGGCGTCGCGCCCGCGCTCGCGCTGCTCTCGCTGCTCGCGTTCGCGCGCGAGATCGTGCAAACGCTGCCCACCTCGCGCGGGGCGCTCGACAATCCGCTGCTGCGTGCCGTCGAGCCGTTGCGCTCGGTGAACGGGTACGGCCTGTTCCGCGTGATGACGACCGAACGCCCCGAGATCGTGATCGAGGGCAGCCGCGACGGCGTGCAGTGGAGCGAGTACGGCTTCCGTTGGAAGCCGGGAGATGTGCACCGGCGGCCGGCATTCGTCGCCCCGCACATGCCGCGGCTCGATTGGCAGCTGTGGTTCGCGGCACTCAACCCGGAGGGCGCGCGGGACTGGCTCCCGTCGCTGCTGCGGCACGTCCTGACGGGGACGCCCGAGGTGCTCGCTCTGTTGGCCGACGACCCCTTTTCGGACGCGCCGCCGCGCTACGTGCGGCTCGCCTATTTCCGCTACCGGTTCAGCACGGCGCCCGAGCGGGCGGCGAGCGGCGCGTGGTGGCGGCGGGAGCGCGTGGGCGACCTGACCCGGCCGGTCTCGCTGGAGGACTTCCCGCCGCCCCGTTGACCTCGTCCCCCCCGGGTTTATCTTCCCGCCTCTTGAAGAAGGGCGTTCTGAAATGAAAGCGACCGACATTCGCCGCGGCCACGTCATGATGATCGAGGGACAGCCGTGCCGCGTGATGGACTTCACCCACCGCACGCCGGGCAACCTGCGGGCGTTCGTGCAGGTGCGGTTCCGCAACCTCGTCACCGGGAACACCTTCGACCTGCGCCTGGCTGCCACCGATTTCGTGGACGAGGCGCCGCTCGAGACCAAGGAGTTCCAGGTGTTGTACCGCGATCAGGGCGGTGTGCACCTCATGGATACGACGAGCTACGAGCAGCACACGCTCGACGCCGAAGCCATCGGCGATCACGGCGACTGGCTCCAGCCGGAGATGCACATCCAGGTGGAATGGCTGAACGGTCGTCCCGTCGGTATCGAGCTCCCGTCGGTCGTGGAGCTCACCGTGGTGCAGACCTCTCCCGTCATGCGGGGGGCCACGAAGACGGCGAGCACCAAACCCGCCAAGCTCTCGAACGGGGTGACGATCCAGGTGCCCGAGTTCATCGCCGAGGGTGAAAAAGTGCGTGTGGACCCGCGCGAGGGCGCCTATCTGGAACGCGCCAAGTAGACCGGCCTGCGCCCGCCCGGTTGGGTAGGGCACGGCGCGAGGGCCGCTGGTAGATTGCAGGCACCGACCCCGGGGCATCGCTCCGGGGTTCGTTTGTCACGAGAGAGGACGCTTCATGCATCCAGCCGCACGGCTCGATACGCTCGGGACGGAACAGGCGTATGTAGTGCTCGCCGCGGCGCGGCGGCTCGAGGCCGCCGGGCACAAGGTGGTGCACCTCGAGATCGGTGAGCCCGACATGCCCACGCCGCCGCACGTCGTGGAGGCGGGCGTACGGGCGTTGCGCGACGGGCTCACCCGCTACGCGCTGCCCGCGGGCGTGCCCGAGCTGCGCGAGGCGATCGCCCGCTCGCTCGTCGCGCGCGGCGTGCGCGCCGGGCCCGACAACGTGGTGGTCACGCCCGGCGCCAAGCCGATGCTCTTCTGCGCGGCGCTGGCACTGATCGAGCCGGGCGCCGAGGTGCTCGCGCCCGACCCGGGCTTTCCCATCTACGAGTCGGTGGTGCGGTTCGCGGGCGGGCGGGTGGTCTACTACCCGCTCGACGAGACACGGGACTTCGCCCCCGACGTGGAGGCAATCGCGCAGCGGATCACCCCGCGCACGCGGGTCCTGATCCTCAATCTGCCGCACAACCCCACGGGGGGCGTCGCCGCGCCGCGCGATCTCGAGGCGCTCGCGGAGCTGGCGCAGCGGCACGACCTGTGGGTGATCTCGGACGAAGTGTACGGGCAGATCCGCTACGACGGGCGGCGCGACAGCATTGCCGCGCTGCCGGGGATGTCGGAGCGAACGGTGATCGTGGACGGGTTCTCGAAGGGCTATTCGATGACCGGATGGCGGCTCGGCTTCGGCGTGATGCCGGCGGCGCTCACCGGGCCTATGACGACGTTACTCATCAACAACGTGTCGTGCACGGCGACGTTCGTGCAATACGCGGGGCTGGCGGCGCTCACGGGCTCGCAGGAGCCGGTCGCCCGCATGGTGGCGGGACTCAAAGTGAAGCGTGACCAGCTGGTGCGCGGCCTGAACGCGGTCGACGGCGTCACCTGCGCGACGCCGGCGGGCGCGTTCTACTGCTTTCCCGACTTGGGCGGCGTCCTCGAGCGCACGGGCCTCACCTGCGAGGCGTTCGCGCAGCGGCTGCTCGCGGAGCAGCACGTGGCGGTGCTCGCGGGGACGGCCTTCGGGCCGGGCGGCGCGGAGCACCTGCGGATGTGCTACGCCACGGAGCCGGCGGAGCTCGAGCGGGCGGTGGGCGCGCTGCGGCGCTTCGTGGGCGCCTTGACGCCCGCGGCGGCGGGACTAACTTAAGGGCGACAATCGAAACAGTCGTGGTGCTTTGCCGCGTATTGCCGCCACGTTAAACAAGGTGCTAAAAAGCGACCGCCCGCGGCATTTGTTGCCCGGGTTTTTTTGTTGAGGGATCACGCATGACGCAGGCCTCCATCGCTTCGCCGCCGCTCACCGCGCGGCCGCTCCGCTGCCGCAGCTGCGGCGCCGAGAGTGCGCCCGCCCCCGCGGCCATCTGCGGGCAGTGCCTCGGCCCGCTCGATCCCGTGTACGATCCGGAGCGCGCGCTTCCCGACCGCGAGACGATCGCCGGCCGGGCGCCCTCCCTGTGGCGCTACCGGGAATGGCTCCCGTTCGACGGCGAGCCGACCCTGTCGCTCGACACGGGCTTCACGCCGCTCGTCGACGCGCCCGCGCTGGCGCGGCGGCTCGGTGTGGCACGCGCCTGGATCAAGAACGACACCGTGTCGCATCCGTCGCTCTCGTTCAAGGACCGGGTGGTGGCCGCCGCGATCAACGCCGCCGCGGCCTTCGGCCTCGATACGATCGGCTGCGCCTCGACCGGCAACCTCGCCAACGCCGTCGCCGCCCACGCGGCCCGCGCCGGGCTCACGGCCTGGATCTTCATCCCCGAGGAGCTGGAAACGGCCAAGGTCGTGGGGACGAGCGTGCACGGCGCGCGACTGGTACGCGTGCGGGGCACGTACGACGACGTCAACCGGCTGTGCGCGCAGGTGGCGGACCGGTTCGGATGGGGGATCGTGAACGTCAACCTGCGCGCCTACTACGGCGAAGGCTCGAAGACCGTGGCCCACGAGATCGCGGAGCAGCTGGGCTGGCGGCTGCCCACTGCCGTGGTGGCGCCGATGGCGGGCGGATCGCTCCTCTCGAAGCTGCGGAAGGGGTTCGGCGAGTTCCTCCAGGCCGGGCTGGTACACGGCCAGCCGCCGCGCCTGTACGGCGCGCAGGCGGCCGGGTGCGCGCCGATCGTGCGCCTGGTGGAGCGCGGTGGCGACGCGATCGAGCCCGAGGTGCCGAACACCATCTGCCGATCGCTCGCGATCGGCAATCCCGCGGACGGCGCGTTCGCCGCGCGGGCCATGCGGGAGACCGGCGGCTGGGCCGCGGCGGTGAGCGATCCGGAGCTGGTCGAGGGGATCCGCTTTCTGGCCGAGGATACCGGTGTGTTCGCCGAGACGGCGGGCGGTGTCACGGCGGCGGGCGCGCTCGCCCTGGCACGCGCGGGCCGGCTCCAACGCCAGGACGAAGTGGTGCTCTGCATCACGGGACACGGCTTGAAGACGCTCGAGGCGGTGCAGGGAGCGATCGCCGCGGCTCCGGTCATCGCGCCGCGGCTGCGCGAGGTGACGACTCTAGTCGAGGAGGAACGGACATGGCCATCACGCTGAACTTGCCATCGGTGCTCGCCGCCCACACCGGCGGTGCTCGCACGATCGAGGCGTCGGGCCGGACGCTGGGCGAGGCCGTCGCCGACGTGGCGGCCCGGTTTCCGGCGCTCGCGCCCCGGCTGCGCGACAAAGACGGTAAACCGTATCCGTTCGTGAACTTCTACCTGAACGACGAGGACGTGCGCTTCCGCGGCGGCTTCGCCGCCCCGGTCCAGGACGGCGACGAGGTGACCGTTATTCCGGCGATCGCGGGCGGGTAGAGACTCAGGGGCTGAGCCCCGCATCTGCCGCGGCGATGCGCGCCAGCCCCGCCCAGTCGATGTCGCCCCAACCACGGGCGACGCCCGAGAGGTAACGGTCTCGCATCAGGCTGGCGAGCGGCATCGGCGCCGCGACGTCTTCCGCCGCACCCAGGACCAGCCGCACGTCCTTCAGTCCGTAGCGCAGCTTGAACCCCGCCGGCTCGTATTGCTCGGCGGCGATGAGCTTGCCGTAGTTCTCGTAGATAGGCGAGCGGAACAGGCGGCCGTTCACGATCTCCAGCAGGTCAGCGGGCGCGACATCGTACTTGCGGACCAGCGCGAAGGCTTCGCCCATCGCCTCGATCGCCGCGGCGAGCAGGAAGTTGCCCGCCAGCTTGATCACGTTGGCGCGGGCGGGGTCGTCACCGGCGACGACCACCCCCTGGCCCACGGCGTCGAGCAGCGGGCGGCAGCGCTCGATCGCCGGCGCGGGCCCCGCCGCCACGATCCACAGTTTCTTCGCCTCCGCCGCCTCGGGCCGTCCGAACACCGGCGCGGCGACGTACTGCTGCCCCGCCACCCGATGCCGTTCCGCGAGCGCGCGGGACAACTTCGGACTGATGGTGCTCATCGACACGTGGATCGCGCCGGGGGCGAGGGCGGGGAGCGCGCCGGACGCCCCCAGCATCACCTCCTCGAGCGCCGGGTCATCGGCCACCATGGTGACGAGCACGTCCACCCCCCGCGCCGCCGCAGCGGGGCTGTCGGCGACTGTGGGTCGGAGCGGTTTGAGCGCATCCGCACGGCTGCGCGTGCGGTTGTAGACGATGACCGTGTGGCCCGCCTGCAACACGTGCCGAGCGATCGGCAGTCCCATGCTGCCGAGACCGATGAACCCGACTTTCATGTGGAACTCTCCTTCGCCGACGCGTGTTGTCGGTGGCTGATAGGTTTCCAGGCATGAAAGCTATTCGCGTGCACACTCCGGGCGGGCCCGAGGCGTTGCGTCTCGAGGATATTCCGGAGCCCAAGCCGGAAGCGGGCCAGGCCGTCGTGAAGATCGAGGCGGCGGGCGTGAACTTCATCGACGTCTACCAGCGGACGGGACTCTACAAGGTTCCGCTGCCGTTCACGCTGGGGCAGGAGGCGGCCGGCAGCGTCGCCTCGCTCGGCACGGGCGTGTCGGAGCCCCGAGTGGGTACGCGCGTGGCGTATTGCGGGATACTCGGGGCGTATGCGCCGTACGCCGTGGTGCCGGCCGACCGCCTCGTGGTGCTGCCGGACGGCGTGAGCACCAAGCAGGGCGCGGCGGCAATGCTGCAGGGCATGACCGCGCACTACCTCGCGACGACGACCTATCCGCTGAAGGCGGGCACGACGTGTGTGGTGCACGCCGCGGCGGGCGGCGTAGGCCTGCTACTGTGTCAGATCGCGCGACGGCAGGGCGCGCGGGTCATCGGCACGGTCTCCACGCGCGAGAAGGCGGCCCTCGCGCGGGAGGCGGGCGCCCACGACGTGATCCTCTATACCGAGCAGGACTTCGAGGTGGAGGTCAAGCGGCTCACGGACAACCGCGGCGTGGAGGTGGTCTACGACTCCGTGGGCAAATCGACGTTCGACAAGGGGCTGAACTGCCTCAAGCCGCGCGGCCTCATGGTGCTGTACGGGCAGTCGAGCGGACCGGTGGGGCCGTTCGACCCCCAGGTGCTGAGCCAGCGGGGCTCGCTGTTCCTGACGCGTCCCACGCTGCACCACTACATCGCCACGCGCCCCGAGCTCGGCGCGCGCGCCGGCGAGCTGCTCGGGTGGATCGCGCGGGGCGAGGTGAAGGTCCGGATCGACCGCGAGCTGCCGCTCGCGCAAGCGGCCGAGGCGCACAAGCTGCTCGAGGGCCGCAAGACCACGGGGAAGGTCCTACTGATTCCATAATCGACTGCGGAGGAGTCGTCTGTATGAACTTGCCTACCCGTCCGCTCGGCACGAGCGGACTCGAGATCACGACCGTCGGCTTCGGCGCGTGGGCGATCGGCGGCGGCGGCTGGGCCTTCGGCTGGGGCCCGCAGGACGATGCCGACTCGCTCGCCGCGATGCGTCGCGCGCTCGAGCAGGGAGTCAACTGGATCGATACCGCGGCGGTGTACGGCCTCGGCCACTCGGAAGAGGTGGTCGGGCGTTTGCTGCGGGAGCTGCCGGCCGGCGAGCGACCGCTCGTGTTCACCAAGTGCGGCCTGGTGTGGGATGAGCGCGATCCCATGAAGGAAGCACAGCGCGTGCTGCGGCCCGACTCCATCCGCAAGGAGTGCGACGCGTCGCTCCGCCGGCTCGGCGTCGAACGGATCGACCTCTATCAGTTTCACTGGCCCGACGAGACGGGGACGCCCGTGGAGGATTCGTGGCAGGCGATGGCGCGGCTCGTCGAGCAAGGGAAAGTGCGGGCGGCGGGCGTGTCGAACTTCGCCGTGCCGCTGCTGCAGCGCTGCGAGGCGATCCGGCACGTGGATTCCCTGCAACCGCCGTTCTCCCCGATCCGGCGCGACGCCGCCGAGCGCGAGCTTCCCTGGTGTGCGGAGCATGACACCGGCGTCATCGTCTACAGCCCCATGCAGTCGGGGCTGTTGACGGACAGTTTCACGGCGGCGCGTGTTGCGGCGCTCGCCTCGGACGACTGGCGCCGCCGCGGCCCCCAGTTCCAGCAGCCGGCGCTCGGCAAGAATCTCGCGTTGCGCGACGCGCTCAAGCCGATCGCCCGCCGGCACGGCACGACGGTATCGGCGGTGGCGGTCGCCTGGACCCTGGCATGGCCGGGCGTCACGGGAGCGATCGTCGGCGCCCGCACCGCCGCGCAGGTGGACGGCTGGATCGGCGCCCCGGCGCTCGAGCTCACGGCGCCGGATCTCGCCGAGATCGCGGCCGCCATCTCGCGCACAGGGGCGGGGACGGGCCCGGTGCGGCCTACGGCGGGGGTTGCGGGGGGTCGCTGAGCCGCGGCGCGGCGCCGACGTCCCGTTGCGCGGCGCGCACCCACACCCGCACCTCGGCGGGGGTGGGCCGCGGCCCGCCGCGCACGCGCCGCCATACCGTATCGGGGTCCGCGGCCGCCAGCGCCGCCACGCTGCCGATCCCGCTGGCCATCAGCGTGGCTGCGTACCCACTCCCGATGCCGCGTAGCGTGACGAGACGCGCCGCTTCCCGGGCCGCCCGGGCGTCTCCCGGGCTTACGTTGGCGCGGTACGCGAGCTCCGCGACGGGGGTGCGGGCGACTCGGAACACGTCGTCCCATCCGGCGCTCCTGAGGCGCTGCCGCACGCCGGGCGTGACGCCCGGCAGGTCGGCCAGCTGCGGCGCGGTCGAGCTCACCGTCCAGCGATCGATCCCCGCCAGCACCAGCAGCGCGAAGGCGGCGGTGCCGAGCAGCACGCGCCGGGTGGTGCGCGGCGCGAGCAGGTGATACAGCGACCACACCTCGAGCGCGAAGAACGGGAACCCGATGAACCCCGCGGGCGGCATTTCGAAGATCTTCCAGTGCTCCAGGAACGGCACGGTGTAGATCCACCGCCCCCGCGCCATCGCGTTGAACGATTCCCACAGCGCTCCGGCCACGAGTCCCGCGGTCATGAGGCGCGCGATCCGCCCCCATTCCCCCCGGGCGATGTCGCCCAGCAGGGAGCGCTCCGGATCGCGCCGGTACAAGAGGGGCTCGGCGACGAGCCACACCGCACCCCACGTCAGGGGATAGAGATATCGGGGGAACGCGAGGGCCAGAGCGAGCATGGCCCAGCCGGCCCACCAGGCGGCGCGCAGGTGTGTGACAGCGAGCTGGATGGGTCGCGCGCGCAGGTCGTGCCACACGCCCAGCCGGTCGAGCAGGCGCTCGGGAAGTAGGACGGCGGGCACGACCGTGGCGAGCGAGATGATGATGCCGGCCCAGCGGTCCAGGCGCTGTGGCGGCAGGAACACGTAGTACCAGTTCTGCAGGCGGAAGTTGATCGCTTCGAACAGCAGCCAGATCACGGCCGACCACCACAGCATCGCGGCCAGCTCGGGCGGCCGGGCGAGCAGCGACTCGCCGCCGAGCAGCACCGCCACCTGGTCCAGGATCACGAGCGTTGGATACCAGGCGAGAACGTAAAACCACGTGGGGACCGGCGGGATGTCGTAGTGAAGCAGCGCGACGGCGGCGATCAGCACGACCGCCGCCGTCGCGAGCCTGGCCCGGGCTTTGAGCAGGGGCGGGACCATCGGACGCCTACAAGATCGTCATGACCGGCCGCGGTGCACAACCGCGGACCCGCCGCTACGGTTTGACCGGCCGGAAGTCGAGGTCCTGGTAGTCGAAGCTGAAGTCGGCCAGCGGCGAGACGGCCGCCATCCGGAAGCGGTCGATCGAGCCGTCGGGGTGCAGGGAGAACGTGACGTACGCGTCCTCGAGGTGCGGGGCGCGCCAGCGCGCGATGAACGTGTCGTACTGCCAGTGCTCGAGATCGCCGACGAAAGCGGGCGACCGGGCGAACCGGAGCACGAGCCGCTCGCCCTCCAGGGTCAGTCCCGCGTCGCCGTACAGGTCGTCGTGGTACCGCCCGGCGTAGCGCTCGAGCGGCAAGGACGGCTTGGATAGCGAGTCGCGCGCGGCACGGGTGGCCCGGACGGTCGAGTCGGCCTGCGCGCGGTCGAGCTCGGCCGCCCCCAGGAACGCGGCCACCCAGTCGGTGCGCGGGCCCCCACCCAGAAAATCATCCAGTAGACGATAGCTGAGGGCCGCCATCAAGTCCGCCTCGGAATTCGTGAGGATCACGATCCCCAGCTTTTCGGCCGGCACCAGGGTGATCTGTGAGGACATGCCTGCCAGGCCGCCGGTGTGGGTGACGATCTTGCGGCCGTGGTAGTCGCGCAGCCGCCACCCCAGGCCGTACTCCGCGAAGCTGGGCCGCAGCCCGGCGAGGGGCGGCTGCGGATCGGTGATCGGCAGAATGGTCTGTCCCGACCACATCTCCCGCGCCTGTCGCTCGCTGAACAAGCGACCTCCCGCGTAGCGGCCCGAATCGAGTCTGCAGATCAGCCACTTCGCGAGATCGGCCACGTTGGACACGATGCCGCCCGCGGGCGCGGTGTTGTCCACGGAATCGATCGGCACGATCTGCAGCGTGCCGCGCTCCATCGCGTGGGGTGCGGCCGCGTTGCGGCTCGACGTGAAGTACGCCATCGTCGTGCCCGTCTCCGACATCCCGAGCGGTGTGAGAATGCGCCGCGTCACGAAGTCATCCCAGCTCAGGCCGGCGACGGCCGGGACGATCTCGCCCGCCACGATGTAGAGCACGTTGTCGTAGGCGTAGGCGCTGCGGAAGCTCGAGGCGGGTGTGGCGAACCGGATGCGGTACGCGATCTCGGACCGGGTGTAACTCGAGTGGAACCACAGGAGGTCCCCGGCCCCCAACCCCAGGCCGCTGCGATGCGTCACCAGATCACGGACCGTGAATTCGCGGGTCACGTACGGATCGTACAGCTGAAACCCGGGAAGAAACTTGGTGACGGGATCGTCCCAGGCGAGCTTGCCCTCGTCCGCGAGCATGGCCAGCGCCGCGGTGGTGAACGCCTTGGTGTTGGAGGCGATCTGGAACAGCGTGTGGGCATCGACACGTGCCGTGTCGCCCAGGGCGCGCACGCCGTACCCCTTCGCGAACACGACCCGGCCGTCCTTGACGACGGCGACGGCGGCGCCGGGCGTGCGCAGCGCCGCGAGTCCCCGGACGGCGTAGGCGTCGAAGTCTTTGGGACGGAACTGGGCGTCGAGCGGGCGCGCCGCGAGCGCCAGCGTGAACCCGACGAGACCCAGTCTCATTCGCCGACGGACACCCGCAACACCACGTTGCGCCCGGGGTCGAGCGCGAACTCCTTGTAGCGGCTCAGGAAGCTGCGGTAGCTCACGTTGGCGACGTTCTTGACCGCGAGATCGACACGGCCGATCCGGCCCAGCATCGGCCGCGTCAGGCCCGCCGACAGGTTGAGCAGCGTGTACCCGCCGGTCGGGACGTCGAGTGGATTGAGGCGGGTCTGTCGGGTGGCCACCTCGACTTCGGCACCGGCGTAGGCGCGGTCCGCCCAGCCCAAGCCGGCGCGGTGCAGCTCGGCGCCGAGCGCCACACGCGCCGGTGGGACCAGCGGCAGCGGCTCCCGCGTCGCCTGGTTGGTGCCGCGCACGGCGTCGGCGCGGGCGCGGACCGAGAGCGCGGCCGCGACCGCCACCTCCAGCTCGGCTTCGCCGCCCAGGAGCCGGGCATCCGCCTGCTGGTAGCGGTACACGCGCAGCGAGTCCGGCGGCGACGTCGAAACCGTCACGAACGAGTCCGTGGGCGTGATGAAAATGAAGCGGTCGATCGCGTTGCGATATGCCGCCAGCTCGGCGCGGACGCGCCCACTCTGCCAGCGCACTCCCACGTCCAGGTTCGTCCCCGCCTCGGGTTGGAGGCCCTTATCGCCGATCTCGTAACGCGCCTCACCCAGGTGGGGGCCGTTCGAAAACAGCTCGAACAAGGTGGGCGCCCGCCAGGCGCGGCCCACATTGGCGGTCAGCGCGGCCGCGCCGATGCCATACACGATCCCCACGTTTCCCGCGAAGGCGGTGTAATCGCGCGTCTGCGCGACGAGACCGAGCTGCGCGTTCGAATCGGCCGTGAGGCGCCGGACGTCGACCCGGGCCCCAGCCAGCAGCCGCACGCGGCCGAGCGATGCCTGCTCGAATCCGAACACCGCACCCGACCGCACCCGGGCGTCCGGCACGAGGGGAATCTTCCCGCGTGTGTCGTTGCTCTGGGCCACGCCCGAAACGCCGAGCGTGCCGGCGACGCGCGCTCCGGCGGTGTGATGCACCAGGGCATCGATCGTGAACGTGTTGAGGAGCAGGTCGAACGCCGTCCCCTCGAGCGGCTGGCCCCCCGGGCTCACGCCTGTGTCCGACACTTCGATGAGCGAGTGCCGCTGCCACTGCGCCTTGGTCTCGAGCCGCACGCCGCCCACGAGATAGTCGCCCGCGAATTGCACCCGGTCATCGGACAGCTTGCGCTCGGGTCCTCCTTCTTCTCCGCTCGCGGGTCCTTCGGCTTCGAGCAGCTTGAACTCGCCGCCATAGCGCGTGTAGCGCAGCGTCGTGCTGCCGCGCGCGCCGCGCGTGCCCACGGCGGCCTCGCCGGAGAGCGCGTTGAATCCCGTGTTGTCGAGCTCGCCCGCCGGCGTGTGGAGACTGCTCGCGAACCGCCCGATGCCGAACAGGCGCCAGCCCCACCCCCCGCTCGCTCCTTCCAGGCGCGCGGCTCCCTCGAGCTCGGCGTTGTTGGACGCGCCCGAGATCTCGAAGCCGCTGCGCAGGGCGCGTGGTCCACCGTTCGCGTCCGGGAGCTCCTCCGGGATCACGTTCACGACTCCACCCAGCGCGTCCGAGCCGTACAACACGCTCGCCGGCCCCCGGATCACCTCGACGCGCTGCGCCAGGCGGGCGTCCACCGACGGGCCGTCTTCGTCGCTCCACGAGTAGTCCTCGAGCCGGCTGCCGTCCTCGAGCACCAGGACGCGCGGCCCCGTGAGTCCCCGGATGACCGGCTTGCCGATCTGCTGCCCCGTGGTGAGGGCGCTGACCCCCGGCAGATTCGCCAGCGCGTGAGCCAGGGAGACGCTCTGCTCGCGCCGCAGGCGGTCTTCCGAGAGGGCTTCCGTGGGCAGCGGCGATAGCCCCGCGGCGAGCGGCGCGCGGGTGGCCGTGACGGTGACCGGCTCCACCCAGATCGCGGTTCGGGTCAGGGTCACCGACAGAGCCGTGGCCCCCCGGACCGCGACGTCGCGGGCGACCGGCGCGAACCCGAGACCGCGTACGGTGATCGTGTAGCGCCCCGGCGGCAGGTCGGCGAAGCGGTATACGCCGTCCGCCCGGGTCACCGCCACCCGGTGGAGCTCCACCACGGTCACGGTCGCACCGGCGACCGGATTGCCGTCCGGGTCCGCGACCCGACCGGACAGCGTATCCCCGGTCCCGAGAAGACCGGCGACGAGGACCAGGGCTTCGAGCATCACCGTTTATCTCCTCCCACCCCGACGATCGGGACGTTCAGGTCACGCAACATTCTGTTGAAGCCCGCGAGATCTCCCGCCTCGATCTCCCGCAACGCCGCGAGCTGCTTGTCGAGCCTGGCCGACAGCTCGGCGAGCACTTCCCGCTCCTGGCGGGTCGGCGCCGCATCCGCGCTCTGGACCATGGCGTTGAGCGACAGGAGCTGGTTGTAGATCTGGATCTGCCAGTGCAGCGTGGATTCGTCGGCGTGCGCGTGCGGCTCGCTCAGGCGGGCGCGCACCGCCTCGAGGCTGCGCTTCACGGAGTCGGCCTGCGACTTGACGCGGCCGGCTTCGGGCCGACTCTTGGTCCAGTCCGTCCAGCTCGCCAGCTGCGACTCGGCCTGCTCCACCCGCTCCAGCGCGGACACGAGGGTGTCGATGCGGTCGTGAATCTGGAGCGCAAGCGCGTACTGGGCCGCGAGGTCCGCGGCCGACGTAGTCACGCGCGGGTCGTTCACCACCGTGAACGGCTGCGTGGCGCTCTGCCCCCCCACGGTGATTTTCACGCTGTAGCGGCCCGGGGGCACGATCGGTCCCTCGATCGCGCCGTCGTCGACGACGATGTCCTTGGCCTTCTTGGCATCGGGCGCCCGCAGGTTCCAGACGAAGCGGTTGGTGCCGGCGCGTGCCGGGACGGCCGAGTCGCTGGGCGCATAGGTCGCGCTGTCCACGCTCGCGATCGAGTCGGCTTTCCCCGAAAACGTCCGAATCACCGTCCCGGCGCTGTCCAGGAAGGCGAGCGCCACCTCGCCGGCCGGCTTCTGTTGCAGCCAATACGTGATCGCCGCGCCCGGAAGCGGGTTCTCCCCGGCCGAGGGGATCGGTCGCTCGCTGCGACCGCCGAGAAAGCGCACTGCCGGCTCGGGTGCAAGCAGGTGCAGGCGCTCGCCTCGCAACGAGGGGCTCAGCTGGCGCAGGGGTGAGATGTCGTCGAGCACCCAGAACGCCCGCCCGTGGGTCGCGACGATCAGGTCGCTCCCGTGGATGGCGATGTCGCGCACCGAGCTGCGCGGCAGGTTGAGCTGCAGCGGCTGCCAGCGTCCGCCGTCGTCCCACGTCACGTAGAGGCCGGTCTCGGTGCCGGCGAACAGCAGGCCGCGCCGGACCGGATCCTCGCGGATCGCGCGCGTGTACGCGGCCGCGGGAATGCCCGTGACGATTTTCGTCCACGTCTTGCCGTAGTCCGAGGTCTTGAACAGGTAGGGGGCGGCGTCGTCCTGCTGATAGCGGTTGGCCGCGACGTACGCGACGGCGGCGTCGAAATGCGACGGCTCGAGCAGACTCACGCGCGTGAACCGGCCCAGGGCTTTCGGTGTGACGTCGTCCCACGTCGCGCCTGCGTCGCGCGACAGGTGGATCAACCCGTCGTCCGATCCGGCCCACAACACGCCCGCCTTCACCGGCGATTCGGCGAAGGTGAAAATCGTGCCGTACCACTCCGTGCCGGTCATGTCACGCGTGATCGGTCCGCCCACCGGGCCGAGCGTGGCGGGATCGTGGGCCGTCAGGTCCGGGCTGATCGCCTGCCAGGTGGCGCCGCCGTCCGTGGTCTTGAACACTTTTTGCGCCGTGACGTAGAGCGTGTTCCGGTCGTGCGGCGAGAACACGATCGGGAACGTCCATTGGAACCGATAGGGCACGTCGGCCGCCGCGTACCCGTCGTAATTGTTCAGCCACACGGACACGTCGCGGGTCTGACTGGTGCGACGGTCGTAACGCGTGAGCGTGCCCATGTAGGTGCCTGCAAACACGATGCCCGGATCACCCGGCTGCGGCGCGATATACCCCGACTCGCCGCCTCCCACGGCGTGCCAATCGCGCAGCGCGATGGCGCCGTCGTCCGAGCGGCTCGCGATCGAGACCGTGCTGTTGTCCTGCTGCGCGCCGTAGATGCGGTAGGGGAACTGGTCGTCGGTCGCGACGTGGTAGAACTGCGCCGTGGGCTGGTTGTACACCGTCGACCACGTGCTGCCGCCGTCGAACGAGACGGTGGCGCCGCCGTCGTTCCCCTCGATCATACGGTGCGGGTCCTTGGGATCGATCCACAGGATGTGACAGTCCCCGTGAGGGACGCGGATGCGCGAGAACGACTTGCCGCCGTCCACCGAGCGCCAGGTGCCCAGGTTCAGGACGTACACGGTGTTCTCATCCGTGGGGTCGGCGGTGACGGACGAGAAGTACCACGGCCGCACCATGAACTTCTGCTCCGCGTTGACGCGCTCCCAGCTCGCCCCCCCGTCATCGGACCGGAAGATGCCGCCGCTCGAGTCGGCGGCGGGGGCTTCGACACTGGCCCATAGCCGCGACGGGTGGGCGGGTGACGCGGCGATCCCGATGCGCCCCAGGGGCCGCGACGGGAGACCGCGGCTCGCCGTGATGTCGGTCCAGGTGTCGCCGCCGTCGCGGCTCTTCCACAAGCCGCTCCTGCCGCCCCCCGCCGTAAAGCCCCACGGGAACCGTTGGCTCTTCCACATGGCGGCGTAGAGCACCCGCGGATTGGTGGGGTCCAGGGCCAGGTCGATGGCGCCGGTCGAGTCGTCGACGAACAGCACCTTGCTCCAGGTCTTGCCGCCGTCGGTCGATCGGAACACGCCGCGCACCGGATTGGGCCCGAAGGCGTGCCCCATCGCGGCGACATAGACCACGTCGGCGTTGGCCGGGTCCACACGCACGGCGGCGATGTGCCGCGTGTCGGCGAGGCCCAGCTGCCGCCACGTCTCGCCGCCGTCGGTCGAGCGCCACATGCCATCGCCGTACGTCAGGTCCTCGCGCCAATCGGCTTCGCCCGCGCCCACGTAGATCACGTTGGGGTCGGACGGCGCGACGGCGATCGCCCCGACCGAGGCGATGTCGGAGCGGCCGTCGGTCACATTGCTCCACGTCTCGCCGCCGTTCGTCGTCTTCCATACGCCGCCGTCCACGGCGCCGAAGTAGAAGACGAGCGGCCGCGCGGGATCGCCCGCCACCGCCACGGCCCGCCCGCCCCGGAACGGGCCCACCAGGCGCCAGTGCAGCGCGCGCAGGGCCGGATCGTTCGGCTCCGCTGCCTCGCGCGTGGAGTCGGGGCGCGCAGGCGCCCGCTTCGCCTTCTGGGCCACGAGCGGGGCCGCCACGAGGAGGCCGGCGGTCACGCGGGTGAGGAGCTGGATGGTGTGCAGGGGCGACATGAGCGGCTCCGGGTGGTGGAACGGCACGCAGCATATCGCGTGCTACGACGGGTGGCAAGCTAGCGCGGAAGCGCGTAAGCTGTGGCGTTCCTTCACGAGAGAGGATGGCCATGTTCCGGCGACCCACCGTTGTGCTCGCGCTGACCGCGCTGTGGCTCGTCACGTCGCCCATGCGGCGCGGTTTGCGCGCGCAGGGGACTGACTCGATCCCGGCCGAGCGGCGCGCCGCCCGTCAATGGTTCCGCGATGCGAAGTTCGGGATGTTCATCCACTGGGGTGTCTACAGTCTGCTGGGGCAGGGCGAGTGGGTGATGCAGCAGCGCGAGCTCCCGATCGGGCCGTACGAGTGGCTCGCGACGACCTTCAATCCCGTGAAGTTCGATGCACGCGCCTGGGTGTCGCTCGCGAAAGGGGCCGGAGCGAAGTACATCACGATCACGTCGCGCCCCCACGACGGCTTCTCGATGTTCGCGACTCGCGCGACGCCGTACAACATCGCAGACTGGACGCCGTTCAAGCGCGACCCGCTGAAGGAGCTG
>WNGC01000611.1_pt1 | contig 34397 bp, 30 predicted proteins | sample 5400051 | NCBI WGS metagenome assembly WNGC01 (sample SAMN13153368, study PRJNA577476) | soil metagenome | isolation source: 20 cm soil or saprolite under grassland replicate 2 | place: USA:California | collected 2016-06-15
CACGCATTGGCTTCGTCGAGCCAATCATCAATTGTGCGTTCGCTGTCCCAGCATTCGCCAACTGCGTACGGCTTGAAACTGGTGCCGCGGCGCAGCGCCCGCAGTTCCTGAATCGAGCGTACCATCCAACCGCCATAACCTTTGACCATGTCGTACCGGAAACCATCAAATCCGATCTCTTCCAGGAGCCATCGGGCGTAGTTGATGAGCTCGGTATAAACGAAAGGAGTTCGATGACAAAGGTCCGGCATGTCGCCGAAAGTCACGCCATCCCAAGTCTCGTATTGACTGGGGTGAAAACATTTCCAATCACGCAGAAATTTGCCGCTTTTTGGTGTGAACTTTGTCCAGCGTGACTGGCCGTCGATCGGATTTAGTTCCTGTGCATCGCCGCCGCTGTTATGATTGAATACCAGATCCGCATACACTTGTAGTTCGAGCGCGTGAGCAGACTGGATGAGATCGAGCAATTCAGCCTTGGAACCGAACCACGTAGGCACACCACCTTTCTGATCGAACTCACCGAGATCATAGTAATCGTAGGGATCGTAGCCCATCGATTTCCATCCGGCGGCTTTGTTTGCTGGCGGAAGCCACAACGCGGTGAAGCCAGCTTCTGCGATCGCAGGTAGCTTGGATTTGATATAGGCCCACCACTCGTGTTCGCGATTTTCCGCCTTGGGACAATCCCAATAAAAGGCTTGCAACATGACACCCATAACTAGCGTTCCGTTTCGGAGTGAATGACCCGCTGCGATGCTACACTTCGAACGATGACTAACAAGCAGCAATCAGGTTACAAAATGAAGACGTTTTGACGTACGAAGGACAGGTTAGGAATGAAGAAATCGATTGTGCCCGGCTGTCTCGTTGCGCTGTTGTTGATCACTGGTCTGTGCGGCTGCGAAAAGAAAAATGGCGATGCAATCGTGATCGGGAAGGATTACGTCGCGGCCGTAAACCAAGGCGAGGAAATCAAAGATGATCGGGCGATCAATCACGAACAATGGATTGTGAAAGTCCGAATGCGCGACAATGGTCGTACCATCGAGGTCCGTACCGAACGAACGCCATGGAAGAAATTGCGAGAAGGCGATCAGGTGAAAGTTACGTATCGCGTCGGCAAGTACACCGGAACCGTCTGGGATGCCGAGATTAAGTGAGGATGTGAGACTTTCCAATCAAGATGATCTGATGCCACTCTCGGATTTACACGGCGCGATGATACGCCGGCAGCGAGCAGCAACGAGCGTATGCATGTAACGGCCGTGTGACATCAAAAGTCACACAGTTTTTACACGTTGTGAACCCATTCGTCACAATTGGGCTGTAGCTGTTTGGCGCGTGCGGTCACTACCGCCCAAACCAAAACAAACCAATCCAACACAATCAAATCATGAAACCAACTCTTAAGAATCTACTGCAGGCCAAGTCCTGTGTATTCGTTGCCATCATCATCGCGCTTGTCACTGTGGCTGCCTCAAACGCTGCCGCGGATGACCTTGTGCGGGTCTTCGACGAAAAGGTAAGCGGCGTGCCCGCAGCCAATCCTGTGGTGATTTCCAACAATGTCTTGTCATCGGAGTTTACCGACGGGCTCGTCGCCCAGGGCCTCGCCAATCCTGTGGTGATTTCCAACAATGTCTTGTCATCGGAGTTTACCGACGGGCTCGTCGCCCAGGGCCTCTATGTGCTCGAGAATCCCTCGGGCGTAATCACGACACTCGGCAACCTAAGCGATGGCAGTCGCACGGAGCCGGATGAAAACACTTATCTCATCCTGGATCATAACCCGGGTGGGCCGACACCTGACTACGATTATGGCCGGCGTTTCCTTTTTCAGGGACACGAGAACAGCGGCAATCTCGCTCACGTCACGCGCATTAATCTCGACGTGGCGGATCCAGATCACCGCGTCACGCTCCTGACGCCAGTCGATGAGAATGGCTTAACTGAATTCAACAGCATCGATGGTTCAACTTGGGATCCATTTAGTCGCACCCTGCTTTTTACCCAGGAAGCCGGCGCTAACGGGGGCGTCATCGAGATCGGCGCCGATTTTGATCCAAGCACTGGAGGCGGCGCGGGTTTACGTACGCTCTATGGCAGCCTTGGGCGCGGCGGTTACGAAGGCATCCACCCTGATGACTCGGGCAATATCTGGCTTGTTGAGGATGTCGGCGGCACTACGGTACAAAATCATGGAAGAACCCCAAACTCATTCGTTTACCGGTTCGTTCCTACATCTCCGGACGACCTGACTCATGGCAAATTGCAGGCGCTCCAAGTCTCGATCAACGGCAGTCCTTTGGTGTTCGTGCCGGTGGATGACCAGAACCCGAACGGCGATACGCGATCGGAGAATCAACTACTGCTTCATACCGTGGGTGCGTCCTGGCCGGTGCAATGGGTCACGGTTCATGACACCGAAATTGATGGCACCGATCCATTCGATGCCAACGCTCTGGCCAAAGCTCTCGGCGCGACGCCGTTCAAGCGCCAGGAGAATGGGCAGTTCCAGCCTGGTTCACACTTCCAGACTTTCGTCTTCGACGTCACCGGCGACACCGATAATATCGCAGGCACGGATCCTGTGCTGGCAGCGCGCGGCGCCTGGGGCGGAATCTTCCGTGTCGATCTGGACCGAAGCCGCCAGACTGGAACCATCTCGCTTGTTGTGCTGGGGGACGCCGACCATGCTTCGTTTGATAATCTGACGTTTGTCGATGACAAGGAGACGATCTTGGTGGCAGAAGATCGCGGCGACACGTTGCACGATCAGTTGAATAAACTCGATTCAATTTGGGCTTACAAGCTGGACAAAAACCATCCTACGCGAAATACCGTGGCCCGATTCGTTGCGCTCGGCCTGGATCCATTGGCAACCGACGAAGACAACGAACCGACTGGCTTGCACATGTCCGAGGGAGACGCCACGATAAACGGTTTGATCGGAACAAAGGTCTTCAAGAAAGACCGGGCAAGGCTTTTCTTCACCCAGCAGCACGGCGAAAACAATCTATTCGAAGTCTTTCCCCGTGATTGACGCGGCGTAATTTGGTTAGGCAACGCAGTCTTGCGCCCCAGACGAGCAGACGTCTGGGGCGCTTTTTTCCTGGCATAGTCTGCACGGAAAACACAAAGACACCCAGGACCTCCTGCTTCGGTGGGAACAACTTCGGAATCAGTCAGCCCTTTTGGTTGCGTGTTTGGTGATCGACGTTAAAGCAATACAAATGTGAAAACCGAACAGCGAACCAAGCTCGTAGCGATGATTACCTTTTCGATAGCCTCCATTTCAATGCTCGCTGTTAATACATCTGGAATAGCCGCCGCCACGAAAGACCCTCAGCACGTCTCTTATCGCACGGTCAAAGTTGACGGACTTTCAATCTTTTATCGGGAAGCGGGGCCGAGGGATGCGCCAACGATTCTCTTGCTCCATGGATTGCCATCTTCGTCCCGGATGTTCGAGCCACTCTTCACGAGGCTCTCGGATCGATTTCATCTCGTCGCTCCGGATTACCCGGGATTCGGACACAGCGACTGGCCGGATCCGAAAAAATTCGCATACACCTTCGATCACATCGCCGAGATCATGAATCACTTTGCCGAAGCGCTCGGACTCTCGCGCTTCGCGCTTTACATGCAGGATTACGGCGGTCCCGTTGGTTTTCGCATGGCGCTTGCGCACCCAGACCGCGTAGACGCTCTCATTGTTCAAGACGCCGTCGCTCATAACGAAGGATTGGGTGCGAATTGGAAGACTCGACGCGAGTTTTGGAAGGATCGCGCGGCGAACGAAAGCGCGCTTCGCACAAATCTCCTCTCATTGCAGACAACCCGGACGCGTCACGTCGGGAACGATCCGAATGTGGATCGATACGATCCTGATTTGTGGACGGACGAGTTCGCATTCCTGAATCAGCCGGGGCAGGCGCAGATTCAAAGCGATTTCTTCTACGATTATCGTACTAATGTGGACGCCTATCCCAAGTGGCAGGCATGGATGCGTGAGAAGCAACCGCCCTTGCTTGTGATCTGGGGTAAATACGATCTCTCGTTCGATCCCGGCGAACCGGAACGCTATCGTAAGGACGTTCCTAACGCCCAGGTTCATGTCCTCGACGCGGGTCATTTTGCGTTGGACACGGCGGCAGACGAAATCGCTACGTTGGTCCGAGACTTTCTCGGTTCTTCGCGATGAGCGTTATTTCTAAGAAGGGTACGATGAAAGCCATAGAAGGTTACTTCTTGATCAAACTGGAAGACCTCTTCTGGCGGCCGTCCAACCTGATGCGAATTCCAAACGCCGATTATCTGGAGCGCACAGGAAGTGAGAATCTTAGCGCACGCCTCTGGCGGTTGCCGCCCAAAAGCGCGAGTACCATGCACAAGCACGTCCGGCAGGAGGAGTTCTATTTCGTCCTGGAAGGCGTGGGCCGGATGCGCGTAGGCGACGAGACGTTGACCGTGCCAAAATACGGCGGCGTGTTGGTGGGGCCGGAACAGTTACGGCAGGTATTCAACGACACTAACACCGAAGTGCTCTGGCTTATCGTAGGCGCACCGGAGGAAATTGAGTTTCTGCAAGGCTCAAAATCAAAAGCCGACCTGTCGCTTATATATCCGGTCGATCCGAAACAATTGCCAAAGGAATTGGCCGGCGTTGAGTGGCCGCCGAAAGATTGACCTGATCGCCTCTGCTTGCTCACTGTTTCACGGCGAGCTGCGAACTCGTATTCCCGATGGGCTCGTAAAATCGTAAACCCTCGATGTCGCTGCCGAGTTCGCGCAGGGGGTAAAGACCCTTTGCAGAGCCGCCGCCGGGATCTTGCACGAGGTAGTCAAAGCCATCCTTGCCAGCGATGACGACAAAATGAGTGATCCCGCTTGGCAATCTCACCCGCACAATGACGGGATTTCCATGGGAGAGATTCGAATCGATAAGCTGATACGAAGCAAGGTCTTCATAAACATGCCGAACGCGGTTGGGCGCAAACCACGCCGCGCGATCCCAATAGAGCCAGCCTTGTTCGGTGAATCCACCAACGTTTGTTAAAAACCAATTTAGCTGCTGCGGATCGACCTCGATGCCATAAAACTTGAACACCATCGCCGCGGACGCGACTGCACAGCCTTCGCCACCGATCGTGCCGTTGGCTTCGACTCCGCCCAGCGGGTCATCGCTCCATTTCTCATCGCCTTGACGAAACGATGGCACCGCCAGCTCGACGCGATGAAAAAAATACCGCCCACCCCAAGGCGACAGTTTTCTCTTCCAAGTCCAATTGATGTGCACCGCTAACGCAGCGACGAGCACAACAACAAGGAAACTGATGACAAGCCAACGGCGTTTCAAAGCCCCAAACTATAGACGCGGCTGCTCGCTCGCGAAAGCGTTCGGAGTGTTCAACCCCAGTCAGCGCCAGAGTCGAGAGCTGGGAGGGACTTAGTGGATCGAGACTGGCGTTCCAGATTTGACTCGTTCGGCCAAACGAACCACGTCCCAGTTCGCCAGCCGGATGCAGCCGTGGCTTGCGGAGTGTCCTATGGAATCGGGAGCAGCTGTGCCGTGCAGTCCGATTCCTTTTTTGTTGAGTGCAATCCAGAGGACGCCCACCGGGCTTCGAGGACCGGGCGGCAACATGTAAAAATGACCGCTCCGTTCGCCATGCATCAGCATTTTTTCGTCGTAACGAAACCTCGGCCATATGGAAATTCCCTTAACTTTCCAATCTCCAATGGGTGACGCAGTCTGCGCAGATCCTATGGTGACCGGATAGGCCGCGATTATTCTATCGCCCTCAAACACCCCAAGCATGTTCGTTTTCGTGTCGATCCTCACAGACGTCGACACTGGTGCCGTGGATGGGTTTTGGGAAGCCTCCGGTTGTTCTGCCGGTGGTTTGTCCGCTTCGTCCGGAAGCTCGTTAGCAGCTGGTGCGTTAATCTCGCTGCCCGGCTTGATTTCCTTTACCGTTCCCAACTCGAAAGGCTCAACGTTTGGAACGCGAAACTGGTCGCCAGGTTTGATCGATTTCATTGTGCCGGGATTGAGCTGCTCCAGCAAATGCACGTCGCAGTGAAATTTTTCTGCTATTGCATCGGCCGGGTTGCGATACAAAAGGGCTTTTAATTTCGCCTGTTCTTTTGGAGAGACCGGCAGTTTCCCTACGTTCTGCAGGTCCGCTTGCGTCACAGAGTAGTTGGTGAAGACGGGTTCGATGCCGGAAAGATCGAGGCCGTTGATATCGGGAGCGACGTTGCCTTTCGCTCCGGGTGGCGGAATCGGTGGCTGTTCGCCGCGCGACTGCCGACAAAGGCCGAGTGCTTTCCAGGTGAATTCATTATAGTGCCCGTCAATTTTGCCCGGACTAAAGTTAGATCGATCGAGAAAAATTTGCAGACGCGCGGCTGCTTCAACCTGGGCCGAAGATTGCTGTTCCCTGTGAGCGGCTTTTTTAGTCGAATGTTTTCTGGCTTCAGCTTGTGACGACAGACTCGCAAGCAAGAGTCCCAGGGCGAAAAACCGGAACAAGCGATCAATCCTCACGAAAGTCGTTCGCGTGCGCGAATTAACCCGGCCGTATTTGGTAAACTGCGCCCTTAGCGCGGAAAGTTGCGTATTGATGGTTGAGAGAAGACTTCGTCCGCGCATAGTCTGTGCCATGCATGAAGCCCGCGAACTTCGTCTCGCGAAGCGTACGGCGCGTCTGGGCACGGAGACCGCGTTCGAAGTGTTGGTGAAGGCACGAGCGCTGGAGGCAAAAGGGCGTGACATTATCCATCTGGAGATTGGGGAACCTGATTTCGATACGCCGGCCAACATCATTGACGCCGCGTGCGATGCCCTGCACAAAAGTTTCACCCATTACGGACCTTCAGCCGGTTTGCCCCAGCTGCGAGAAGTCATCGCGCAACATGTGAGCGAGACGCGACGGGTGAATGTTACACCAGAAGAAGTAGTCGTTGTCCCCGGTGGCAAGCCCATCATCTTTTTCAGTATCCTTGCCCTCGTCGAAGAAGGAGATGAAGTCATTTATCCGAATCCCGGATTTCCCATCTACGAATCAATGATCAACTATGTCGGCGCGAAAGCTGTGCCGATCCAATTGCGCGAAGACCTGGATTTTCGTCTCGACGTCAACGAGCTCGAGAGCCTGATCAACGAGCGCACAAAATTAATCGTTTTGAATTCACCGCAGAACCCCACGGGCGGTGTGTTGGAGAAAAAAGACATCGACGGCATCGCGCGCGCCATCGGCGCTCGCAACATCATGGTGTTGAGCGACGAGATCTATAGCCGGCTCATTTTCGAAGGGGAACATCACTCCATCATGTCGATCGACGGCATGAAAGAGCGCTGCATTTTACTCGATGGTTTCTCCAAGACTTATGCCATGACCGGATGGCGTATGGGTTACGGCGTGATGCGTCCCGATCTCGCGGCACATGTCGCCCGGCTGATGACCAATTCGAACTCGTGCACCGCGAGTTTCACGCAGGTCGCCGGTGTCGAAGCGTTGCGCGGACCTCAACAGTCGGTTGATACGATGCGTGCCGAATTCAAGAAACGGCGCGACGTGATGGTTAGCGGCCTCAACAAAATCAAAGGTTTCGCCTGCCGTTCGCCTCACGGTGCGTTCTATGTTTTCCCGAACATTACCAAAACCGGATGGCCATCGAAGAAACTGGCCGACGCGCTTCTTGACGACGCCGGCGTTGCCGCTTTATCCGGCACTGCGTTTGGCAATTTCGGTGAAGGCTATTTGCGCTTCAGCGTGGCCAACTCAATCGAGAACATCGAGAAAGCACTCGATCACGTCGCTGCGTGGGTAGACAAAAATTTGTAAGCCGCAACCTTAATCGAGCCGGGTGTGAATACGTTTTCTCGAGCTTCCTGAAAGAAGTTTCTCACCGCATTCTTCGAGGGCGTTGCAGCGACAGTCTTGCATTTGCTTGAGCAGCGTCTCCATAAGCTTGAGCCGTTTCATTCGGATTCGCAGCTCTGCAATCTTGCGTTCCGAAAGGGCATGCCATCGTTTCGGTGGACGCGTTGCGGATCGAAATCCGAAAAACAGCTCGCGTATTTCGTCCAATGTGAAGCCGGATTCCCGTGCTCGCTGCATCACCGCAAGCTGAAAAAGCACGCTCTTCTCATAGCGGCGTTGGCCATTCTTGCGCACTGGCGGCGGGAGAATCCCGATCCGCTCATAGTAACGAATGGCAGACGTGCGTAACCCAAACACACGAGCGACATCGGAAATCGCCAGGTCAGTTGCCACTCGAAAAGCTAACAACGAGCGATGCTAAGCGCCACGAAAATCCTTCGAACTTTTCTCGAAAAATCTCCTTTGACTTAAAGTTGGCTTTAAGTCGTAGCGTCGAAAACATGAAAAATATATTCCAATTCATAACTGCAATCGCAGCCGTTACCCCAATGGTCATTTGGGCGACATCCGAACCCTCATCGCAACCCGAGCACGTTTCGTCTTTCGCTTGCAACGCTCTTGCGTTGTCACCTGAGGCAAGAAAACGCCATTTCGAGGAGGTTGCGCCCGCGTTGCTAAAAGTGAAGAAGAGCACGCGCGAACTGCCAGATGGCTATGAGTTCGAGTTTCCGGCAAATAAGGAAACGTATCAGCTATTAACGGAATGGGCATTCCAGGAACGGTTATGCTGTCCGTTCCTGGATATCGGCATGGGCTTCGACAGAGAGGGCGGACCGTTATGGTTGCTTCTCACTGGCCGCCCTGGGACTAAAGAGTTCATTAAGGAGGAATTCGCACGGGCGATGCAATAGCTATCGCTAGAAGAACGATGTCACAGGTTTCAACTGAAGAATTCGAGCGACTGCCGCTGCGCGTTCATACGTTTCTGGCGGGGGTGCCGCTTCACGACGTGTGGTCCGTGGATCTCCCGCGTTGGCGGGCTGGGGTGACGCTCGATAGTTTCCAGCGAACAGCAACTAGCTGTCTATGCAGGCCCCCTTCACTCGTGCGAATGCTACTCCACATTCGGTTCTTCGTTGGACGGATTTTCGGTTGGGATCGCGAGCCAGCGCCGACCACATGCAAAACCTTCTCAACGCGTTTGACCGACACCGATCGTTCGCGATCGCTCGTCCCAGCCGGAACGCGAGACGGATTTTTCCGCGTGGTGTACCGCTTCGAAAACGAACAACTGCTCGAGTTGATCAATCGGACAGCTCATGCTGCGGCGTTGAGCGTTTTGGTGGAGACGACGAGTGGTTACCGGTTCTATTTGGGGGTTTATGTCCAAAGCGTGAGTCGCTTCACGCCATTCTACATGGCAGTCATCAATCCCTTTCGGAAAATGATTGTTTATCCGTCTCTGTTGCGCGGTGTCCGTGCTCGATGGGATCAGGCATTCGGGGGAGCACAAACAATTCAATGGTATCGAGAATGACCATCACTTGATTTCGCTATTTACCTTCCATGAGCCGAGTGAGCGCGCTCAGCCGACCTTTGCCTGGAGGGTTCGCGCCCACGCGCCAACCAGGGGTGGCAGGACAATGACTGCGCCTCGGGAGATTACTTCGTTCCGTAGACGCTCGGCGAGTGTTTCGATTTGGACTTCCTTCTCGTTGGCCACACCGAGCTTTTCCATCACCGGCAGCAAACTTTTCACAACCCGCGCGACGATCTGATAGCCGAGAGAGTCGGAGTTGCCCTTTACGCGCGCAGCCATGATCATTTGCGGCGGCGGCAGTCCGGCTTCGACAAAAGTTCGATACAGCGCAGCGAGACTGAAGGATCAGGGCTATACATTAAAACGAAACGTCCCACCGCGGCATCTACTGGCTGGTCAAGCGATATGTCTTCAAGTTCGCCTTGCGAGAAACTAACCTGCGAGAGTCCCATCGCCTGAGCGCGCGCAGTTGCCATCGCCACTGCTTCTTCGGAGCGATCAACCCCGACGACTTCGCCGGACGGACTGACCATTCGTGCCAATAGAAACGAAACATCTCCGGCGCCGCAGCCTACATCAAGAACACGCATACCAGGGCCGATACCCGCACGAACGAAGACGTCTTCAGTCAGTTCACCAAAGAGACGTGCCTGATCGATTAGCCGATTCAGCTCCTCAGCCGAATGGCCAAGTACATAAACGCGATCTTGCTTATTTGGATTATTCACGGGCGGCGATATTATCTAGTGGCCATCGTTTCGCACCTGTGTCTACAAATTTAGGACACTAAAGTCCGCGATGCCGGTAATCACGTGACCTAATAAGAAGAAAAGTTTAACCACCGCTGGCAAGGCCGCAAGAATCTGTAGGTCTGCATCTGGTGCATAGCCAAAAGTCAAGAGCCGCGCTTATATTCGTAGTTTGATTTCTTAGCCATGACCGACAAGAAACGTTTTCGAGTTTTTGCTACGTCCCGTATCGGCGACGCTGCGGAGAACCATCTGCGCGAACGCGGCTATGATCTCGAAGTCTTCCAAGGCCCAGAAGCGCCGCCCAAGAAGCTGATTGTCGAAAAAATGAAAAGCGGCATCGACGGGTTGATCACGACGCTGCGCGATCCAATCGATGCGGAGGTGTTTGAAGCAGGGAAGGGGACACTTAAGGTCGTGGCGCAGATCGCCGTCGGCTTCGACAACATCAACCGCATCGATGCAAACAAATATAAAATTCCATTCACGAATACTGCTGATGTGCTGACCGAAGCGACCGCCGAGTTCGCGTTTTTCACGATGGGCATGCTTGCGCGCAAGATGTGGCAGAGCGAGCGCCTGGTACGCGAACAGAAATGGCCATCATGGCATCCGTTCCTGCCGTTCCTCGGCGACGAAGTGACCGGCAAAACTATCGCCGTAATCGGCACCGGACGCATCGGTCTCGCGATGATCAAGAAATGCTCGGGATTCGATATGAACATTCTTTGCTACGATCCGGCGTATCACAATGATAAGTACATCGCCGCGATCCAGGAGTTAATGGACTTGCGTCACGCGTGCGGTATTCAGAAGGAAAAGACATGGATCAAATACGTCGAGTTCGAAGATGCGTTGCGCGGTGCCGATTATGTAACCATTCACGTGCCGCTTTTGCGTGAAGGCGAAACCGACAAACCGACCTACCACCTGATCAACGAGAAGACCTTGAAACTGATGAAGCCGACGGCGTACTTAATAAATAGCTCCCGCGGTCCAGTCGTCGATGAGAAATCTCTCGCCAAAGCACTGAAGGAAAAAATCATCGCGGGCGCCGCGCTCGACGTGTTTGAGAAAGAGCCGTTGCCGCCAGATTCGCCCCTCCTTGATCCTGAGATCGCCGATCGCTGCCGAGTATTCCATCATTTCGCCAGCGGCGCGCAAATCACCCGGCTCTCAGTGGATCCCGAAAAAGGCATGGCGGGCCGCACTGTGCAGGGACTTATCGACGTGCTGGAAGGCAACTACGGCGGCGACCCGACCAAGATGCCGTACGTTGTAAATAAAGAAGCGTTCGAACCCAAAGGGAGTGAGTGATCAGCATTCGCCCCGACGCCGCCGCTTTTCCACGCATCATCGATAAGGAATGAACTATGAAAGCATTTGGATTTTTTGTTCTTAACGTGGCAGCGATGGCATCAATCGCAGCGAACGGCCAAACAGAGAGCTCACCGGCGGTGCTGGGCGATCCGGCAGCGGCGCAGGAAATTCGTGGCTGGATTGATCATTGGAAAAAAGCGGTCAGCGCCAAAGACGTTGATCGCGTGATGGAGTTGTACACCGAAGATGTCGTCGCTTACGACGTTGTGCCGCCGTTGCAGTACGTTGGGAAGGCTGCCTATCGCGCGGATTGGCAACAATTCTTCTACCAGTACGACAGCGATCTTCATGTCGAGACGCGCGATCTGCATGTCGGCGCTAACGGCGAGTTCGGTTACGCGACCGGATTGCAAATGATCAGCGGCATGCTGAAGCATGGCCAAAAGTCCGGCGTGTGGGTTCGGTTTACATCACTTTACCGGAAGGTAAACGGCAAATGGCTTGGTTTTCACGATCACGTTTCGGTACCGGTTGAAATACAAACAGGCAAAGCGATGCTGGACCTGACGCCGTAGCGCGACCGAGTTCCGCCGCTATCTCACTGAGTAAAGCAAATCCACACAAACCAGATGAAGCTGAAATACTCAATAGCCATTCTATTCCTTGCGACTTGTAGCTTCGCGGGAGCTCAAACAACCGTTCTGACCGCCGATCCCAGTTTGCCAATTCCTAAATTAGATTTTGACGACAAAGGCGACTTAAAAATTACAGCGTCGGCGACATCGGCGCCGAGTGACTTTGATTTCCTGGTTGGCAAATGGAAAATGCACAATCGCCGGCTCAACAAGAGGCTCGAAAACTGCAAGGATTGGACTGAGTTCGATTCTTATGACGAGAATTGGAAAATCCTCGGCGGCACTGCGGATACGGACATTTATTCCACCACTGAATTCCCCGGACAGGAGGGCAAACATTTCGAAGGCCTAACGCTACGGCTCTTTAATCCGAAAACGAAGTTATGGAGCTTGTACTGGGTTGCCAGTAACTCCGGTGTAATGGACCCGCCCGTTGTAGGCTCGTTTGAAAACAATGTAGGTCATTTCTTCTGCAAGGATACCTTCCAGGGAAAACCAATAATCGTCATGTTTCGCTGGGATGCGCGAAACAAGGACCGTCCGATATGGGGCCAGGCGTTTTCTACTGACAACGGCAAAACCTGGGAGTGGAATATGTATAACGTGTCAGTGCGACCTTAGGTACTCACGTTTGTTGGCTTCGCGGTGCCCCCGATTCAAGCTGACGAAGCCAACCTGATTTGAACACCGGCAACCGCCATGCCGCCTTCGCCAACTGCAGCGGCACAACGTTTCACTGAACCAGAGCGAACGTCGCCCGCAGCAAAAATTCCCGGTAAACTTGTCTCGAGCGGGCCGGGTTGATGTTTGTTAGCCTGCCATGCCGGGGCTCCCGCAACGCTGGTTCCGGTTTTGATGAATCCTTTTTCGTCCCGCTCGATTTCTGGGGGCAGCCATTCGGTGCATGGTTTCGCTCCGATCATGGAAAAAACAGCCGGTGTCCGAACCTGTCGGCGTTCGCCGGTCTGTGTATTTTCCAGCTCGATTTGTTCGAGCTTTTTCCCGCCGAACATTTTACGGACCTCTGTTTGGTAAAGAATCTCAATATTCTCGCGCGATTGCACCCTGCGCGAAAGATAGTCGGACATTTTGCTGGCGATGCTTTTCCCGCGAATCACCAGTAACACCCTGGCGGCGCCTTCAGAAAGAAACATTGCTGCCTGGCCTGCAGAATTGCCGCTGCCAGCGACAACAACCGTCTCGTTGCGACAAAGCTGGCCTTCCATTGCCGTTGCCGCGTAGTAAACACCCATATTCTCAAATTGTTCGCGCCCCTCCGCATCGAGCCGGCGGTAATCCGCCCCAGTAGCAATAAGGACGGCCTTTGTTCGGAGCACAGCTGAGCAACCTTCGACTTGAAGACAAGCGCGATATTCTTTGGCCCCATCGTAATCAAGTGAAACCAAAGAAGTTCTCAATTAACGAGGACGAACCGGCTTGCCCACCTGGAGCGTAACTTTCCAAAACGACGGTACGCATTCCCTCAGAGGCAGCATACACAGCCGCGGCAAGACCTGCCGGCCCCGCACCAACGATCGCCAGGTCCGACATAATTTCACTTTCATCCTCGAAGGCGAGTGGACGCAGCAAACCGGCCACTTGCGCGACTTCACGCAATGAGGGTCTGCGCAAAGGAGCGCCGGCCGGCGTAATCAGCGCGGGTAAATCGCGAGTGGTCAGGTGAAGACGCTTGCCTAGCGCCTGTCCTTGTTCGCTCTCAAATTCGATGAGCCGATGTGGAATGCGATTTTTATCGAGGAAATCATCAAGCTGATGTCCTTCGCGTGTGCCCGCTGCCGCGAGAACGCGCAACCCGGCAAATTCCCGATCGCGCCGCAGTCGCTTGCGACGCATGATCAACGCCTTTACGATCGGCTCGCTTACGCCGGGCAATTCGGCGAACGCGCGCCGCAGCTCAGTCGCTGGCACATGGAGTATTTCTGCCTCTTCTGACGTTACCCTCGCTGTTGCAAGGACCGACGTGCCCTGGAGCATCGCGACATCGCCAAGGAAATCGCGCTCACGCGCGGTGCCGAGAATCTGTTCGATACCATCGCGTTGTTCAAAGGCCTCGAGTTCGCCGTGCAGGACAATGGCCAGGCCGACATCTCGCTGCCCCGCTTTGAAGAGTAGCTCCCCACGTTTTAGTCCACGTCTTTTTCCCAAAGGCTCAAGCAAAGAAAGCTGGTGATCGTCCAGTTTCGGAAAAGCGACACTTTCCGTATCGCGATAGAACTGTTCGTCCTGTTGCTCGTCAGTCATTCCACACAGTTTACGCCGGGTTGGGGACAAGCAACCCGGAACGAGACGCTCGATCGAGGGATTCGCGCCTCTCCCTTAAGGTCGTAGTGGCGATTTGTCCCGCCCGCAAACACGGCACAGGACGAGTCCCTCCGATCGGCGGACTTTCAGTTCCGTTTCTCAACCTCCCGGCTCGGTCTTTGAGGCTGGGCATAAAGAAATTTAAAAAAAATTTGAAATTTTTTGAAATGTCCGGCCGTAGAATCTTTAGAAAAGGAGAACGCAATTGAGTCAACCAACCGAACCTGACATGAACCTCCTCGTAGAAGATCCACTTAGTAAGACCGGTTTCAGTGGTCCATTTGTCCTGTTTCCGAACTCTCCGGAGATCGAAAACAGCGGAAAAGAGCCGACGTCGCGCATATCGCGCGAGGCAATGGACGCATTTCTAAACAACAAATCCGATAACGCTCGCAGCGCACATTTCTCTGGTCCGCCAACCCAATCGCCAGCGGCAATGCCGGAAAAAGGTCTCGCTCTGGGCGTTCTGAAACAGGCGGCCCACGATTTGCGCCGGTTCAGCGGCGCGACAAGGGGAGTCAAGCGGGAACTGTATGTCGATGCCTATGATTGGATCAACGCAAACGATTTTTCCTGGCAATACTCGTTTGTGAATGTGTGTAAGGTATTGAATGTCTGCCCTGAAGTCGTTCGCACGGAACTTTTCGCCGATGCCTCGTTAAGCTGGTTCGATTACTGGACGAAACGCGCCGGCAGTGTTTCCGCCAAACTGCGGGCCTCTTTTGTTCGCGTTTTCGCAAACTGCCCGAATCCGGACGCAGTCGAAGGCAGCCCGTCAGCATCCCACATCTAAACAATATGAAAAACCTCGGCTTCAGGCTTTTTGAACAGTTGTGCTATACTTGGCGCTCGCTCGCTGGCGTGCCCACCCGTAACCACGATCCACTCCTGGTAAACAGTATGGCTTCGTTCAATTTTGACGGCGGATGGAGAGAACTCCTGCTGAAAACTTCGTCAAAACACATGCCCACAGAATCAACCATTAACGAGGAATTCGCGGTATGAAGTTGTCCGTCGAAGCGAAAGTGGCGGCAGCCGTTGCAGTAGCCTTTGCAGCCTTGAGCGTCGGCGTCATCGCGCAAGAGCAGGGCGAGCATAGAAGCGTTGGTGTGAGCCAAATGAGCCCGAACGGAGCCGAGATTTCATTGGCGGTCCACAACGGAAGCGAGGAGAACCAACTTCTCGCCCAGTACTAATCGACCGTAGCGACGGGCCTGTCGCCCCGCATTTTCCAGGGGTGGCCGCATTCTCCTCGCGGCCGACACTCGATTTGAACGCACCCAACCGGGCGTTACTCGATTGTCACGTAATTTGTATCGCAAGGCGGAGCCATATGCGATAATACAGCCTCCACGAAAGCGATTCCGGGAACACTGCAGGAGGGCGGTGCCTCGTTTCAAACGACGCATTGGACGGTTGTTTTGCGGGCGCGGCAGCCGGAATCAGAGGACGCCACGCGGGAGGCGCTCTCCGGATTTTGCGAAGCGTATTGGCCACCGCTTTACAGTTTTCTTCGCCACCGCGGTCATTCATCCGCTGACGCGCAGGATTTGGTGCAGGGTTTTTTCGCTCACCTGCTCGAGCAAAACACTTTGACCCGCGCGGATCAGCAAAAGGGCCGGCTTCGCACGTTCCTGCTGGGATCTTTGCAAAATTTTTTGTTCAACGAGTATGACCGCGCCCGGGCGCTCAAGAGAGGCGGTGGTCGCCAGATCGTCTCGATCGAGGAGCATCTGCCGGAGGCCGAGGCAGCGATGATGGCAACCGCTCATCTGAGTGATGCCGGTTGTTACGATCTTGTCTGGGCGTCGACTATCGTTTCGCGGGCGTGGGATAATCTCCAAACTGCATTTGTCGCGGAAGGCAAAGCGGAGTGGCTTGAAGAACTAAGACCGTTCGTCGCGGGCGGGAGCGTTGCGCCACTGAATCAGGAGGAAGCCGCACGTCGTCTTGGAGTGCCAATCGCCACTCTGCGCACCTGGCTTTCGCGTCTCCGTCAGCGTTACCGCGAATCGCTGAGAATGGAAGTGGCCACTACTGTCTCCGATCCGGCAGACGTCGATGCGGAGCTACAACACCTTTATCAAATACTGATTAGAAGTTGAGTTCACGCATGGACGACGGAGGTATTGATCTCGAAACTGCAGCTGCAGGCGTTTGCGCGACATGTGGACGACTCCTGACCCAAATTGGTCCGAAAGGTGAATGCTTGCGTTGCCTTGTTAGCCTTGGTTTTCTGGCGGACGGCGAAGAACCGGAAAGACCAGCCGCCCAAGGTCGACTGACGCCTGGCCCGCTGAAATACGCCCACTTCGAGGTAGACGTAGGTGCGGATGGCTTTCCGGTCGAGCTTGGCGCGGGAGGAATGGCCATAACGTACAGTGCTCGCGACACAGTGTTGAACTCGACGGTAGCTCTGAAGGTTATCAACCGAAGCGTCGCTCAGAATCCCGATGCGCGATCACGTTTTTTGCGCGAAGCCCGCGCGGCCGCGAACATCCATCACCCAAATATTGCTCGGGTCACCTATTACGGGGAGCAAGACGGCGAGTGTTTCTATGCCATGGAACTGGTCAAGGGCGAAACACTAGAAGCCCGTGTGCGGCGTGATGGACCAATGCCGTTGGCATCCGCGTTGGAGATAATTGAGCAGGCGGCGTGCGCGTTGGCTGCCGCCGAAGCGTGCAGTGTGGTTCATCGCGACATCAAGCCATCGAACATCATGCTCGAATCCGACGCGAGCGGCGGGCTTACCGTGAAGCTGATCGATTACGGTGTAGCCAAAGTGATGGGTCCTCAGGCAGAACTCGACGCCGAACAAACTCGCGCGGGCTTTATCGGCACACCGGCTTTTGCGAGTCCTGAGCAATTCGCCGGTTCCGCGCAATTGCCGATTGATACGCGGTCCGACATCTACTCCCTGGGTGTTACTTTTTGGTATCTCCTTACCGGTCGAACGCCTTTTGTAGGAGGTACGATGGAAGAAATCCGGGTGAGGCAAACCGGGGAGTTACCTTTGGAACATCTCAGGGGCATGCACCTGCCCGGTCAGGTCATTGCGTTGCTAAAATCCATGCTGGCTCCTGATCCGAAGGATAGGCCACAAACGGCGCGCGAGTTACTTTCTGCTGTCAATAGCTGCTACGCACGGTTTAACCCTGAAGCGCGCGCGAGACGCAGACGAGCAATGCTAGTAGTTGCAGCAGGCGTACTGGCAATCACAGCAATAGGGATTTGGTTGTTTCAACGCACGCGGTCCGCCGCCCCGATCGAGCGATCCATCGCGGTGCTTCCTTTCGAAAACCTCAGCAGCGACAAGGAGAACGCTTATTTTGCCGAGGGAATACAGGACGAAATACTTACCCGGTTGTCCAAGATCGCCGATCTCAAGGTGATCTCGCGCACATCGACTCAGCATTACAAAAGCGCCCCTGAAAACCTGCGCGAGATCGCAAAGCAACTGGGCGTCGCCCATATCTTGGAAGGAAGCGTGCAGAAGAGCGCCGACGAAGTACGCGTGAACGTGCAGCTAATCAAAGCGGCTAATGATTCGCATCTTTGGGCTGATACCTTTGATCGAAAACTGACTGACATCCTTTCAGTCGAAAGCGAAGTGGCCAAAACCATCGCCGAGCAGTTACGAGCTGAGATCACGGGACAGGAAGCAGAAGTCATCGCCGACAGGCCGACCGACAATCCTCAGGCTTACGACGCGTACCTCCGCGGACTCGCCTACACGCTAAAGACTGGATTCGCACCGGCGAACTCTCTCGGCGCACAGAAATACCTCAAAGAAGCAGTGCGATTAGACCCGAAGTTTGCCCTTGGTTGGGCGCTGCTGTCTTACGTCGATGCGAGTGGCTACCTTACGCAAGGTCTTCAACCAACCGTCGCCCTCCGTGAGGAGGCGCGACAGGCCGCTGAAACGGCTCTAACTCTACAGCCCAATCTTGGCGAAGCTGTGTTCGCAAAGGGCTTTTATTACTACGCGTGCCTGAAGGACTACGACACTGCGGTGAAATACCTTGAGCAGGCACACCAGCTTTTGCCTAATAATGGTCGTATTCCTTTGTCTCTGGCTTATGTCGAACGGAGGCGAGGTAACTGGGATAAGAGCGAGGCGTATTTCAACGAAGCGGAGAAACTCGACCCGCGCAATGTTAACCTGCTCTCGCAACACGCGCGTTCCTACATTTGTTTGCGGCGGTTTCCTGAGGCCTTGGCGAAACTTGAGCAGATTCTCAATATAACTCCCGACGACATAGACACTCTTGTGTTAAAAGCACGAATTGCACAAGCCGAGGGCGACCTCCCGCGTGCCTCCGCGCTTCTGGCTCCGCTCCGGCTGGGGGCCGACTATGCCAACGCGTTGGAAACACAAGTTTACCAGGCAATCCTGGAGTCCCGCCCCCTCGGGGTCATTGCTCAGCTAAAGGAGATACTAGCCAATCCTAATCAGGCATTGGGCTACTACAATGGTGAGCTGCGCTTTTGGTTAGGCTGGGCACAGGAAGTTGCCGGCGATCATGCTGCCGCGCGTGAAACTTGGAGCCAGGCTCGCAGCGAACTGGAACCGTTGCTCAAAGAACAACCTGAAAACTTTGTTCTGATGGGAGACCTAGCCCTTATAAACATGGGCCTTGGCGATAACGCCGCGGCACTAGCTCTGGCAGAGCGCGCTCTCGACCTGTTCCCGATCGATAAGGACGCGCTGACTGGCCCCAGGCCACTCGACATCCTCGCCCGAGTGGCGGCACGCGTAGGCGACCCGGACCGCTCCATCTCTACTTTAGAGAAACTGCTTTCGATTCCGTACGAGGCGCCGCTGGCTGCAAATCCTCCACTAACACCTGCGTTGCTCCGGCTTGATCCAATGTTTGAGCCGCTGCGCAACGATCCACGGTTTCAGAAACTGGTTGCATCTTCCGCGCGGAAATAGCGCTCCAGCTGCGATCTGCTAAGCAGTTATTACTTTGACTGACGCTCTCAGCGGTGTAATTCGCACGGGGCACAATTGCCGATCGACTCGAGAACTGCCGTGCGCGATGAGGGCACAGCCTGTCTCTCATCTCTGACGCTACTGCCAATGGCGCTGCCTTCTTTGGAAAAGACAATCGAAAAGACATTCAGGCTGCGCGCGCGAAATGCGCCGGCGCAACTGAGCAGGTAAAATCGCCACATTCGACGGAAACGTTTACCGTAGCGATCTGCGAAACGCGGCCAGGCGCTGCGGAAGTTTTTCTCCCAGGCGAGCAATGTCGGATCGTAATTTGGTCCGATGTTCTTGACGTCTTCGACTATGAAAACGCCTTCCGCTGCGCGAGTCAGCCGGGCAAGGGAAGGAAGCATGGAATTTGGGAAAATGTAGCGCTCGATCCAGGGATCTGTGTGGACGCGCGAAAAGTTTCCACAGATTCCCTGGCAAAGAAACAATCCATCCTCGGCCAGCGAACGAGCGGCGGTTCGCATGTAGGTACGATAATTTTTATACCCGACGTGCTCGACCATGCCCACGCTCACGACCCGATCAAATCGCCCGGTGACTTCGCGGTAATCGCGCAGCTGGATTTCCACGTCCGATCCGCGACACCAACGTTGCGCGTAACGGAATAGCTCCCGGGAAATAGTTATCCCGACTACCTGGCAACCATAGTGGCGAGCCGCATAGCGGGCCAATCCACCCCAGCCGCAACCGATGTCCAACAAGCGGAGGCTGGGTCGTAGACGCACTCTTTCACAAATCCAATCCAGTTTCCGCAATTGCGCGGAGCCAAGATCGTCGCCTTCGGCGAAGAGCGCACAGGAATATTGCATATTCGGATCGAGCATCGCTTCGAAGAAATCGGTGCTCAGATCGTAATGGACCCGGCCGACTTTCCTGGAGCGCCGTAAAGTTTGCTGATTCTCGAGAAGCGCGGTGAGTACTGCCCAGACATTGGGAAGTCGAAATGCAAAACGCTTCTCCAGTCCGCCACGAATGGCGCGACAACACATCTCATCCAGCGCGTCGCAGTCCCACCAGCCATCCATATAGGATTCCCCGAAACCGAGCGTTCCGGAAGCCAGAACCCGGCTAAAGAAACGCCGGTCATGCACTTGTATGTCCCAAGGGCGGTCGCCGTTGATGCTAATGTCTGCGAGCGCGAGAAGATTGGTTAACACATCCTGGGCATTGGACATATGATTTGATCGGTCGCAGGAACGCCTTCTCGTTATCTAAAGAATCGTGCCCGGTGCGGCGAACAGTTTGATCGGTTGGAACGAGGTGAAAACCGGGGAGGGGACTGCTAAGGCCAATGGGCCGTGTCCCTGTCGGGAAAAGACAGCGCCGAGAATGACAGGCCGCAGGTCCGCACGCCGGACGGATTCGTCCTGCGGCGAACCGGCGGCTACAATATTGATTAAGTCATTCTAAGCGTATTTATTTGAGCGCCGCGTGACACACCGCGTCGAGTCAGCATCAAATGATCGTTTGTGTTTTGATCGATCTAGGCGATAGTGCCACCCTTATTGGATTACTCTGTTAACTTCACTGCGCGGTAGATCGTCAGGTGAGCGTCGCTCATTGGTGGTTTGAAACCCGATTCACGGGAACGGCTATGTAGGTCGGTAGTTTTTCCAAAATTCAAAACACAATGAAACTGTACGTAGGTAATCTCTCATTTGAGACCACCGAGAACGATCTTCAGGATCTGTTCGAACAACACGGGACGGTGAACGAAGTTCATCTGATGATGGACCGGTTCACCGGCAAATCGCGCGGGTTTGCGTTCGTCACCATGAACGACAGCGCACAAGCCAACGCCGCGGTGGCCGCGCTTAACGGCCACGAACTCAATGGCCGCGCGTTAACTGTTAACGAAGCGCGTCCGCGCGAAGAGCGTCCACGTCCGCAAGGCGGCGGGAAACGTTCGTTCGCCGGTTTTCGCCGGTAGAAAGGAATTGATTATGGTAGGAGACGCCGCGCTGCAACACCAGACCGGCTCGGACCGTCCGGTCGGCGCAGCCGCGCCGGCCCTACCAAAATCGATATGCTGAACTCTGAAAAAGCAATCACAGTAGAGGGCATCATCAAGACGGTGCTTCCTGGAACCATGTTTCGGGTCGCCCTCGCGAACAATCATCTCGTTCTCGCGCATATCTCCGGGAAAATGCGCAAGCGTTTTATTCGCCTCACGATTGGTGACCGTGTGAAAATGGAGATGTCGCCTTACGACACCGCAAAGGCGCGCATCGTTTATCGACTCTGATATGGCGACGAGATTCTTTTTCGATCCACCGCGACGGTCAAAAGCGAAGGCTCGCCTCAACATTAAAAGCTTGCTCGTGCGTTGTCCTTCCACGTCAAAGCTCACCGATACCGGAATGACAATAGAAGAAAAGCGCTGGCAGGCGGCGACGGTGAAAACACAAAAGGTCAACTGCGCGCACTGCGGTAGCGTTCATACCTGGACAAAAAAGGACGTTGTTCTCGGCCGACCGACATCAGTAAGCCGATAATCTTCGCCAGGTTCACGCGCGTGATTTTCCGCATCCCGATCAGCCGCATTAACTGGACGACCAGCTCGTTCCTGATCGGCACGTTCTTTCTGTCACTCACTGCAGTGCCGCTGTACCTATGGTATTTCGGTATTGATTGGTTCCAACTCGCCCTGTTTTTCGTGTTGCTGGCTGCGACGGGCTTCAGCATCACGCTCGGTTATCACCGCCTGTTTTCACACATGACGTTCCGTGCGAAGCTACCGGTACGTCTGTTTACGATCATCTGTGGCTCCGCTGCGTTTGAGAATTCCGTTCTGATGTGGGCCAGCGAACATCGCCGCCATCATAAACATGTGGATCACGACGAAGACCCGTACGACATCACCAAAGGTTTTTTCCACGCACACATTGGCTGGCTGTTGTTCAAGCTTTTGCCACAACCGCCCTTCGATAATGTTGCCGATCTGAAGAAAGATCCGCTGATCATGTGGCAACACCGACATGTTCATCTTCTCGCTGTCATGGTGGGCTTCGTCCTGCCAACACTAGCCGGGTTCGTCTGGAATGGCTGGGTTGGTGCGCTCGGCGGTTTTTTAATTGGTGGCGTCGCGAGAGTCGTCGTGCTTCAACATGGCACATTCCTGATTAACTCGGCCTGCCATACCATCGGGCGTCAGCCGTATTCGACGCGCTGCAGCGCGCGCGACTCGTTTCTCTTGGCGCTCTTTACATTTGGCGAAGGCTATCACAATTATCACCATCAATTTCAGCACGACTATCGTAATGGCGTGAAGCCTTGGGAGTGGGACCCGACCAAATGGTTGATCTGGACTTTGTCGAAGCTCGGCTTGGCGCGAGATTTGCGCCGGGTCCCGCAGGAAGCAATTGAGTCCACCGAGGCGCTGGTGCGGGATTTGCGAAGCAAAAACGCGGGTTGATCCGCCTTCGCGCGAGGGCAGGCGCGGCGCCCGGTCGAGAGCGGCAACGTGTTCTTAGTCCCAGGGTCCTCGATGGACAAAGGCTGACATTTGTTGGAGAGACACTAACTCAGGTACCTAATGACCACGATCAACCGCGTCGCTTTTCTGGGAGATTATATGCCCAGGCAATGTGGCATCGCGACGTTTACGACTGACATTTGTGAGGCGGTCGCAGCCGAGTATCCAAATTGCGAATGCATCGTGGGAGCAGTTAACGATCGCCCTGAAGGCTACGACTATTCGGCGCGCATCCGTTTTGAGATCGACGAAAAGGAGATCGACTCATACCGGCGCGCGGCGGATTTCTTAAACATTAACAACGTCGAGGTCGTTTCGGTCCAACATGAGTTTGGCATCTACGGCGGGCCCGCCGGAAGTCACTTGCTAGCTTTGCTGCGCGATGTGCATATGCCCGTGGTGACAACGCTGCACACCGTGCTGCGTGAACCTAACGAGTCGCAAAGATTCGTTATGGAGCAGCTCAATGCGCTCTCGAATCGTTTTATCGTGATGGCTGAACGCGGGCGAGAGTTGTTGAAGGAAGTTTATGGCGTTTCGTCCGAGAAGATCGATCTCATCCCGCACGGTGTACCTGACGTGCAGTTCATCGACCCGAGCTTCCACAAGGACCAGTTCGGCGTGGAAGGTAAGACGATGCTGCTTACGTTTGGACTTCTTTCGCCCAACAAAGGCATCGAGTATGTAATCGAGGCGTTACCGGCGATTCTCGAGAAGCATCCGAACGTCGTTTACATTGTCCTTGGCGCGACGCATCCCAATCTTCTTTCGCGGGAAGGTGAGTCTTATCGATTAAAACTTGAGCGTCTCGCTGAAGATCGAGGCGTTACCGCCAATGTCATTTTCTATAATCGCTTCGTGACGTTGGAGGAACTAACCGATTTTATCGGCGCAGCCGACATTTACGTCACCCCGTATCTTAACGAAGCGCAAATCACTTCCGGCACGTTGGCTTATGCTTTCGGCGCAGGTAAGGCGGTGATTTCCACTCCTTATCTCTATGCGCAGGAGTTACTCGCGCAGGAGCGCGGCATTCTCGTGCCCTTCCGCGACAGCAAAGCTATCGCCGAGGGAGTAACTCGACTCCTGGCCAATCCTGCACTGATGGCGGGAATGCGAAAACGTGCATGGAAGCTTGGACGCGAAATGATCTGGCCGGTAGTAGCCGGTCGCTACATGGAAAGCTTTCAGCGCGCGCGCACGCGACTGACTGTTTCGCCGCGCAAAGCCTTTGCGGTTCGAACTCTGGAAAATCGTCCCTATGAATTTCCACCGCTAAAACTCGATCACCTTTTTCGGATGACCGATAACACCGGAATTTTCCAGCACGCTATTTTCAACGTGCCGAATTACCGGGAAGGGTATTGCACTGATGACAATGCACGCGCCTTTATCCTGACTCTGCTGCTTCCGGAGATGACTAGTCGCGTCGCGCAGCGGGACGTTGAACGCCTGGCCAGCACTTATCTTTCGTACTTATGGGATGCATTCGATCAGGAAACAAAGCGCTTTCGGAATTTTATGGGTCATAACCGGGAATGGTTGGAAGCGGTCGGTTCGGAAGACAGTCACGCCCGAGCGCTTTGGGCTGTGGGAATGGCGCTTGGCCGATCAAGAAATGATGGCCATCGCAATCTTTGCGCGCTCTTGTTTCAACGGGGTTTGCTGGTCGTAGAGCAGTTCACTTCTCCGCGCGCCTGGGCCTTCGTCCTGCTCGCCATGCAGGAATACCTGCGCAGCTTTTCCGGCGACCGGATAGTGAATCAGCTACGTGACCTGCTCACCACGCGGCTGCTCGAGTTGTTTCAAGCTAACAGTTCCAAGGAATGGCAATGGTTTGAGCCCGTCGCTACCTACGACAACGCAAAGCTTTCGCATGCGATGATCCTAAGTGGTCATTGGACTTCGCGTGGCGAAGTATTCCAGGCAGGTTTGCAGTCGCTCCGCTGGCTGGTGGAAATGCAAAGAGCGAAGGCCGGACATTTCGCGCCGATTGGGTCCAACGGTTTTTGGAAGCGGGGCGGCGAACGCGCGCGCTTCGATCAACAGCCAGTTGAAGCCTACGCGACCATCTCGGCCTGTCTGGAGGCTTTTTCTCTCACGCATGACGAATACTGGAAGCGCGCGTCGCGACGCTGTTTCGAGTGGTTCCTTGGCCGGAACGACCTCGGCGAATCACTCTACGATTCCAGCACGGGAGGATGTCGTGACGCTTTGCATCAGGATCGCGTGAGTCAGAACCAGGGAGCAGAATCAAGTCTCGCATTTTACTTATCCCTCGCGGAGATGACGCAGGCGGAAACCGCGCCTGACTTAAAGATCCCGAGTCACAAAGTTGGATGAAACTTCATCCGACGGGCATCCTTCTTTGGCCGGACAACAAACGTGTTGTGGTGCGCCCATTCATCTCGATGGATCCCACGCGTGTCCAGCATATCATCGCCCGCGCTCTCGCGCTCAGCGAGCAGGAAACCGAAAAGCAGCTTTCGTTAGTTAGAGATGATTTCAGCCGGAGACATATCGATTTGGATAAAAGTTGGCTCCGGCATTTTGAAAAAGTGCGAGCGCAGGTCCCGGACGGCGAGACGATTTCCAAACCACGCCGGTTATTCATCGGCGCGCTCTTTTCCGGTGAGTATGCACTCGAATCGGCTGCCTTGTTCAACCCTTCGATTGTGCCGCATCCTGACCAGACTGCTCTAGGTCCGGGCGATCTTCGTTTTATCTTGAGTCTGCGCTCGACCGGTGAAGGACATATCTCTTCGATTCAGTTTCGAACAGGAGTTATCCGTCGTGATCATTCCATAGAGATCAAGAAGGCGACGCCTTTTGTAACACTGCCTGAGCTTAATCCCAATCCCACCTATCATAAACGCGCCTTTCTGGACAAACTAAATGAGATGGGACTTGAGAATGACTGGGCCGCCTCGGTCATGGGACGATTAGGTAAGACCTTCCTTTTTGATGAATTGGATAAGTCCATTCAGCGAGCCACCTCCGACGAAGCTTCTGCACACACGCGCGACGTGCCGCGAACTTTGGAGTGCATGCACTGGCTGGCGGAATCCAATTACGAAATTCATTTCGCTCCTTCTTCGGAAATGTCGGAACGCATTATCTTTCCCGTCTCGCCTAACGAGAGCAACGGCATTGAGGACGCTCGCTTCGTTCGTTTTGTCGACGACGATGGGAGCGTTCTCTACTACGCGACTTACACGGCCTACAATGGTCGAGTCATTCTACCTCAGCTGCTCGAGACTACAGACTTCTTTGATTTCCGTGTCCTGACTCTTAATGGGCCCGCGGTGCAAAACAAGGGCATGGCTCTCTTCCCTCGTCGGGTCGATGGACGCTATGTCATGCTCACACGACAGGATGATGAGAACCTTTACCTCACATTCTCCGATAATCCACATTTTTGGAGCGACCCTGTACTACTCGAAGAGCCTCAACAGCCCTGGGAGTTTGTGAAGCTCGGTAACTGTGGCTCGCCCATTGAAACCGAAGCTGGCTGGTTAGTTCTTACTCACGGTGTCGGTCCGATGCGAAAATACTGTATTGGAGCGACCTTGCTCGACTTACACGACCCTGCAAGAATCGTTGGCCAGCTGAAAGAACCGCTCTTAAGACCGGAGGGGAACGAAAGGGAAGGCTACGTTCCCAATGTCGTTTATTCCTGTGGGTCGCTCGTCCATAACGGGCAACTCATCCTGCCTTATGGAGTTAGCGATACGGCTTCCAGCATTGTCAGAATCGAATTAGGCGAGCTTTTGGCTGCCCTTACCTAAGATATCACAGTCCAGACGTTGTCATTTACTAGTTAACTTATTTCCTTAACGCTAGTGGAGTCTGTTTTCTCTAGGTGTGTAACTAACGAAACTGACAGCTGTTATGAGCGGTACATACAGTTGATCAGAGTGTCACAGAGATATCCTGCAGGGATTTGGGTAAACTGTGCGATATTAGTTGTATGAGGAACATTAGAAGAGCGTTCCAACGCGAGCAATTTCATCTTTGGAATCCCGAGACAGCAATCGCCCGAGACAAACGCCGCAAGCGGTTTCTGCGGCTGTGGAAGGGAGCCTCTCAGGCCGAGCGAACGACTGCCCGAAACAAGGTGGGATGTTAGAACGTCTGAGAGGTTGTTAAGTGAAGGTCGCTTTGTATAACAGCGTGGTTGAGTTTTATCGTTCAAGGCGACACGACGAATTTTTGAAAGCGCCCGCCACGGCGGGTAAACTCCTTTGCGGCTAGGGGAACCTCGTCGGATTCAAGGTCGCGCGTTCACCAGTTTTTGGAAGCGCGGATCATTCCGAAGCGGATCGAACATTGGATCGAACCAGAGCAGGGCAGGAGTAAGTGGCGCGTTGCCCACAGGTAGCGCGCCCTCATACGGTATCGAGAGCAGTTTCTGTAAGGCGTCCACGGCGCGATCCCGCTCTCCCGTCTGGGCCGCGACCCGGGCGAGAATCTCGATCGATGCTGGCCCATCCACGACATCTTTCTCGATTGGGTTTGTGGCTATGGCTCGGTCCGCCATCGACAAAGCCGCCGCTTTGTTGCCGAGGCCCATCTCCACCAGCGCGAGGTCGTGCATGAGATTGTAATTTTCGGGCTGCTCCTGCAGAAAGCTTTCCAGTTCGCTCTGAGCACGTCGCCAGCTTTCCTGTGCGGCGGCATCATCGCCGCCGACTTGCTGCGCCCAGCCCAACCAAAACCGCAGTTCGCCATTGAAATAACCCATTGCTGGATCAGGCCTGGCAAGTATTTCTTTGAGACGAGAAACGACTTGATCCGGCTTTCGCTCCAGAATCGCCTGGTAAATTTGGGTTTCAAGCGCGGCGGTGTTATCGGCGGCAGGATGAAGGGGGCTGAGAATGGCGGATGCGCGTGGCAAATCGCCTTCGGCCTGCGCAATTGACGCTTTCAGAGCTAGCGTGTCCACGTCGTCAGGCGTGATATTGAGAACCTGGTCAAGCTTCCTTAGCGCTTCGGGAAAACGACGAAGAAGAATGTAAGAAAGCGCGTGCTGGCTAAACAGGTTTACATTGCGAGGGTCGAGCTGCTCGGCTTGGCTGAAGAATGATTCGCTTTGCTCCCATTGGCCTCCTCTGCGCGCGACGTAGGCCAGCGATTCGGGAATCCGGCTGCTATTGGGCAGCAGTGGACGCGCTTTCTCGAAGTAACGCACCGCGCTGGGGTAATCCTTGAGGTAGGCGTAGTAGTAATAACCTTTAGCTACCAATCCCTCGCCTAGGTTTGGCTGGAGTCTAAGCGCGGTGTCGGCCCCTTGCCGCGCCTCTTCCCGGAGCGACTCCGTGGCTTGAAGGGTAATTCCGATGTAGCCGACTGAATCAACATAAGACAGGAGCGCCCAAGAAAGAGCGAATTTCGGATCGAGCCGCACAGCTTCTCTCAAATGTTTCTGTGCTCCGAGGGAATTGGCGGGCGAATTTTGCGCTTTAAGACTATAAGCCAGACCGCGCAGGTAAGCATCATAAGCTTCGGGATTATCTGTCGGTTTCGCGGTGATTTCTTGCTCTTCTAGACCGGTTAGTTTCACGCGTAATTGATCGGCGATGGCTTTGGCTACTTCACTTTCCACCGAAAAGATATCGGTCAATTTGCGATCGAAGCTATCGGCCCAAAGATGCGAATCATTCGCTGCCTTAATTAACTGCACGGTGACGCGCACAGCGTCGCCGCTCTTCTGTACGCTGCCTTCCAGGATGTGGGCGACGCCGAGTTGCCTGGCAACCTCAGGCAGGTTTTCCGGCGTGCTTTTGTAATGTTGTGTCGATGTGCGCGAGATCACCTTCAGATCGGCAATTTTGGATAAGCGTGTCAGAATCTCGTCCTGAATGCCCTCGGCAAAGTAGGCGTTCGCTTTGTCTTCGCTACGATTTTCAAACGGCAGCACCGCGATACTTTTCTGAGAAATCGACTCGCCTGTCTGCCTGTAAAACGGGAGTCGTCCAACGATCAGCATTGCAATAACCAGCAGCAGCACCCCGATAATGGTAAAATTGAGGATTCGCCCCGTGGCCCGCTGAACCGACCTCGCCTGTACCGGATCGACATCTTCTGTCCGTATGATTCCATAGGGGTAAATTCGTAGAGCCAGGAGAGGAGCATCGCGATTGGAAATCCAGCCGCCAGCGCAATGACAACAAAACGCACTGCGGAATTCGGAATTTCAAAAAACGGGAAGGCCTGCGTTGTGAGCTGGGTAAGGAACCAAGCGACGACTCCGTAGGCGACCGCTGCCCGGTAAACGTTGCGCCGCTTCAGCTCTGTGAAGATGTTCTTTGGGTTCACTCTGCGTGCGTGGATGAAGCCCTCGTCACCTGAAGTGCTCTCCTGTTTGTCGGCAATGACTTCCCATTACTTCGTTTGACGCGCAAACGAGGTTCTCGGAGAGTGCGATAGTGCCAGTCGAAAAAATCCATCTTAAGTGCGTATGGAGCTCAATTACACGCTGAGCATGGAAGCCGCCAGCGCGTCGTTAAAATCCGCAGGCAACGGCGCCTCGAAGTTTTTCCATTCCTCCGTGCCAGGATGGCGAAATCCAAGCTTCCACGCGTGCAACATTTGGCGCGAGAAATCCTTCGCCAGGCGGGGCCCGTAGACTTTATCGCCAAGCACTGGATGACCGAGATGATGAAGATGCACACGAATCTGATGGGTTCGTCCACTGTGTAACCGGCACTCGACAAGACTGGCCCGCTCGCTCGACCGAATGACCCGATACTCGGTTTTGGCCGCCCGTCCGCGCAGAGGAGTCGCGCTCATTCGTTGTCGATGAACCGGGTGTCGTCCGATTTTCTCTTCGATTACACCAGCTGACTTGCGTAATTTTCCGGCGACCAACGCAAGATAAGTTTTTTCCACCGTGCGCGCGGCGAACTGCCTGGATAATTCCCGATGCGTCGTGTCATTTTTGGCTATGACAATGCAACCACTCGTGTCTTTGTCGAGACGATGAACGATGCCGGGGCGCTCCTTTCCGCCGATTCCCGACAAAGTCGCGCAGTGGTTCAGGAGCGCGTTCACCAGAGTATGTTCGCGATGACCAGCGCCCGGGTGAACGACAAGGCCCGCCGGCTTATTAATGACGATCAGGTCGTTATCTTCGAAGAGAATCTCAAGCGGGATCTGCTCTGGCAGGGCCTCAATCTTTTCCAGCGGTGGCTCGGTGAGCTCGATCTTGTCGCCATTTCGAACAATTTGGCGTGGCCTGCTGGTGGAGTTGTTGAGACGAACAAACCCGTCGCGGATCAATTGCTGAAGTCGTGACCGGGAGAACTCTGGAAGCCGTTTTGCTAGAAATTGATCAAGGCGAATCTTTGCTTCATTCGCTGGTACGACAAGCTCGATCCGAGTCGAATTTTCGGCTTTAACTTGCCTCATAGACAGATGAACGCGTGCCACGAGTTCTGAATTCGGCGTGACGAACGGTTGAACGGACAATAGCAGCTTGTGAATCGGCAGGCGAGGCGCTCGCAAGCTCCACAGCTGGGATGAGTGTGCTACGTTTTGATCTGGAGGTTCTGAGTGTTAGAATTGCTGCCCAATGGCGAGTGAGCCCACCGCCCAAACATGCCCCGGTTGCGGGACGACTGTCGATACGACAGAGGCAGAGCCATTGGCGCGCATCGCTTGTCCGACGTGTGGCAAGAAACTGCGCGTAGAGCGAACCTTCGATCATTTCATTGTGGTCGAGACGCTTGGCGTTGGTGGAATGGGTACCGTTTATAAGGCGCGCGATATGCAATTGGATCGGTTCGTAGCGCTGAAGCTGTTGCGTAGAGATCTCGGCAGCGAAGAAGAGCATAAGGCTCGATTACAACAGGAAGCACGCATTGCTGCCGCCGTGAACCATCCTTACGTGATACAGGTCTTCGATTCTGGAACAGATCACGGCCAGTTCTATGTGGTAATGGAGCTGGTAGATCAGGGAAGCCTCGACGACCTCATGGCGCTACAACCGCGGCTACCGGAAAAGCGGGTGCTCGAGATTGGCATTCAGGTTGCAAAGGGACTGCGTGCCGCGCATCGGCGGGGTCTGATTCACCGCGATGTGAAGCCGGCGAATATTTTGTTTGTCGATGAACACGCAGCAAAAATCGGCGATTTCGGTCTTGCCAGCAGCGCAACACAGCGTTGGGCAATTGAGGGCGTCGTTTGGGGAACCCCCGAGTATGTCTCGCCGGAGAGACTAAACAATGATCCGGAGGATTTCCGCAGCGACATTTACAGCTTGGGCGCAACACTCTTTCATGCGATTGCTGGCAAACCGCCAATCGAAGCCAGCACCAATTCTGCGACGGCACTTCTCGAATCAAAACAGCGGCCGCTCGATTTGCAGGCAACCGTGCCGGACATTTCTGCGGCGACTGCGGAGGTTTTACAGCGAATGATTGCAGCTGATCCAGCGGAGCGTTTTTCTTCCTATGACGATTTGGTGGCGGAGCTTGAGCGAGCATGGCGTGCGCTGGCCTTGGAGGATGCAACCAGAGGCGGTGAGACGCGTCGGCGACGCTGGCGTTCGACTGGGTCTGGTTTTACTCAGCGCAGCTTTGAAGCGGTAAGGAGGGTCTGGCGTTGGCCTCGGAGACTGCCACTTCTCATTCGCGTGGCGTTGCCAGCTATATTGGCCGCTGGGGTTTTATTTTTCGTCGCGCGCAGCTTTTTTTCTTCGTGGACGGACGTGGCGGCGTTTGCGACGAGCTGGCTGGATCGCGGTCCGTGGAACAAAGCGCTTGCCAATTATAAGGAGCAAGTCGCGCTGTATCACTTTGCTCAGGCGGGCGAGGGGATCAGGAATGTGAAACTGATCGGCGCGTACTATGAGCCTGCAAAAAAAGTCGCAGAGAAAAGAGCGCAACTCATGTTCGATTGGAAGAGCACTCTGATTGACGATCTCAACCGTGCGCGTTTCTCGCGTCCACTCTCCGATACCAGCGGCGGGCAATATACGGGCGTAGTGAGCGCCACATATGAAGGCCTCACCATGAAACTTCCGTATGGCATTGCATGGATTACCTGGGACAAGCTTTCGCCAAAGGAAATACTGACCGTATCCAAATCGTTTATCGATCCAGGGGCGCGGGACGCAGCCGATCGACAATGGCGTTGCGCTGTCTTTGCGAGCGAAACCGGGCAAACCGAAGCGGAGAGAGAATTAGCTGAAGCTGCTGCGAGAACCAAGCCTGAATATCGGGACGAGATTCCTATCCTGTTTCCTGATATCTCAAAGACGCGCTAGCGCCCATCTTAGTCTTACTCATGCTCCTACTCTCGCCCTCCTGAATTCATGTCCGAGCATGAGCAAGAGTAATTGCAGGGATCGGAAGCAGCGCGAAGATGAACGAATCCCTGTCCCGAGAGTCAGATTTTAGACGAATCATTGCCATAACCGGTTTTTGACGCGACGTTTTCTGGATCGCGATATGGAGCAAAACCCACCACCGCAGTTTCCTTCGCCCGAAGAATTGAAGACCAAGATCACGGAATTCATGAAACAGAACTTCGGCGACCGAGTCTCAGTGGCGACTTTTGCCGAGCCGGAGCCCGCGCCAGCGGAAGAGGAAGAAAAACCGGACAAGACCGATCAGGAGAAATTCGAGTTCAACCTTCTGCCGCGGGACATTAAAGCGCATCTCGACCGGTTCGTGATCAAGCAGGATGAAGCGAAGAAGGTGCTGGCGATCGCAGTTTGCGATCATTACAACCATGCCAATTATCTACGCCGTCTTGAGAAGGAAGACGCCACGCGTGCGCAGGAGGTTGAATATATCAAACAAAACGTGATTTTGGTCGGACCGACCGGGGTCGGCAAAACTTATCTAATCAAACACATTGCCGACCTGATCAAAGTGCCGTTTGTGAAAGCGGACGCCACGAAATTCAGCGAGACAGGGTACGTGGGCGGAGATGTGGAAGATTTGGTGCGCGAGCTGGTGCACAAGGCCGACGGAGATGTAAACCTGGCGCAGTTCGGAATCATTTACATCGATGAGATCGACAAAATCGCGGCAGCCGGAAACTTGATCGGGCGGGACGTAAGTGGGCGCGGTGTGCAGACCACGCTGCTGAAGTTAATGGAGGAAACAGAAGTGCCGGTCCGCAGCATGAACGATTTGCAGGCGCAATTGCAGGCGGCGTTCGAGTTTCAACGGCGTGGCAAGGCCAAACGTGAGACGATCAACACCCGGCACATTCTGTTCGTAGTCAGCGGCGCGTTTGAGAAATTAAAGGAACAGGTGGCGCGTCGCGTCCGGCACAGTCAGATTGGATTTAGCGCCGAACCGATTCAGGTGATGGACAACGAGCTGTTTGGGCATGTGACGACGCACGATTTTATCGAATACGGGTTCGAGCCGGAATTCATCGGCCGATTGCCGGTGCGCGTCGTGTGTGAAGAACTGGATGCCGATGACCTTTTCAACATCATGAAATATTCCGAGGGCAGTTTGCTCCGGCAATACGAGCGCGCATTTCGAGCTTATGGAATTGAAATCAGTTTCGAGGATGAAGCGTTGCGCCTTCTGGCTGAATCTGCCGCGAAGGAAAAAACCGGGGCACGAGGATTGCTGACGGTTTTCGAAAAATTGTTCCGTGATTACAAATACTATCTGGCAGGATCAGGCCTGAGCCAGCTGCGTGTCACTGCTGCGCTTGTGCGCGAACCGCGGCGCGTGCTCGACCGGTTAATGGCGGAGGGACACAAGCTGGAGGCGCAAATGCTCGAAGCCGATGCGCGTCAGTTTGCGGAGAAATTCAGCAGTCAGCACGGGTTGGAATTTGTTTTTGATGAAAGCGCGGTGCGGCGCCTTGTCGAGCGCGCGCAAACTGAGCGGATGACCATGAGCGATCTTTGTGCCCACCTGTTTAAGGATTACCAGTTCGGATTAAGTCTGATCAAAAAGAATACTGATCGGACAAGGTTTGAGATCAATGCCGACGCCGTCGATGCGCCCGACAAATTCTTAAGTGAACTGGTGGTGCAATCCTATTACCCGGCTGCAGCTGCCCAAAAAGTCTGATCGTTCATGAAGCGCTCGTTGATCACAACGCTCGTAATTGGAGTTGTCGTCGTCTTCGTTGTGGGCGCCTTGCACGCAACCAAGGCGACAGCGGGCTTTGAAACTGCTGTTGCGCAGCTTGTTTCCGATTATGCCGCCGCGACAAGAGTCGTGGGCGAAAAATGGCAGTACGTTTTTGTCTTGGTGACAGCTGTCGGTGTCGCCTGGCTCAGCCTGAGGAACTTGCCTCGGTCGCGCAGCTACTCATTGTTCGGTTTTTTACTGATCGAGTTGCTTGTACTTTCGTGGGTTTGCTCCCTTTACCGGATTTTTTTCCAGCCCGTTCCGTGCATTTTTGCGGTTGCTCTAGCGATGGCTGCCGCGGAGGGATGGACCGCTTTTTTGCAGAGAGACCGGTCGCATTTAGTA
>WNGC01000767.1_pt1 | contig 34368 bp, 32 predicted proteins | sample 5400051 | NCBI WGS metagenome assembly WNGC01 (sample SAMN13153368, study PRJNA577476) | soil metagenome | isolation source: 20 cm soil or saprolite under grassland replicate 2 | place: USA:California | collected 2016-06-15
AGCCATTTTTCTTGTCGTGTGTCGCGAACACCATCAACCGGTCGGATTGCGGATAAGGCAATGGATTGATGATCCAGGCGTTGATGCAGCTGAAGATGGCCGTGTTGGCGCCGATCCCAAGAGCAAGCGTCAGTACGGCTACGGCGCAGAACGTTGGGCTCTTCGCCAGCATTCGCACGCCATAGCGCAGGTCCTGCCAACAAGCCTCAACGAGAGTTTCCCAACTGCCGGCCCGGAGGATTTCCTTCGTAGTCTCAGGGCTTCCCCGCTCTAGGCGGACGACACGAACCGCTTCTTGTCGGCTCATGCCTTGCTTCATCTTCTCTTCGGCAGCCATCTCCAGATAAGCGCCAAACTCCTCATTCAACTCCTGATCGACCTTTTCCTTTCGGAACAGCGACCGCAGGCCGATTGCAAAATTTCTAAACAAAGACATGGCTCGCTCCCTACGAGGCCTCCAAAATTCTGCCGATTGCGGCCACTTGCCTGCCCCATTCTCGTGTTTCGCTGTCGAGCCTCTTTCGTCCCTTCGCCGTCAGAGTGTAGTACCTTGCCCGCCTGTTGTTTTCAGTGGGGTTCCATTCGCCATCGATTAGCCCGTCCCTCTCAAGTCGTTGAATGGCAAGAAATAACGAGCCCGCATTCAGGCGGAAAACGCCCTTGCTCATCTGTTCGATTCGCACGCAAATCCCATATCCATGCATAGGCTCCAGCGCCAACGTCTTTAGGATGAGCATATCAAGCGTGGCATAAACCTTATTCCCCTTGGCTACCAGGAGGAGAATACGCTTCTTCTACTGGTTGTCAATAGGAGAAAGACCTGAGCAGGCAACTGCCAGGCTTGGAGGGGTGAGTTCGAGCTCGTAACGCACGGCGACCGCGATTTTGACGCGGACAGCGCCGTTGTCAGTACCCGTGACACACCCGCGCCCCGGCACCGCTACATGTCTGCCGATAAAAGAGCTGCATCATTGTTTGGTGGAGCGAGTGGGGCAATCCAGAAGATAAAAAAAGCTAAGTGAAGCCGCGCCTTAGCCTAGATTTTTCCTCGTTCGCAACGAGAAGGCCAGCCCTGGCCTCCTCCTTCGACCTATATACACAATGGGTACGACATATAGATCCGCAAGAGAACGTCAAATCCGACGGTTTCGCCGACCGTTGCACTCGCATTGGGATAAATTGGGATAAAGGCTCTTACGCAGTTTACGAACGCCGTTCTAAAAATGAGCGGTAATCCCTAACAATGATTGGACTTAACTCATGGCGGAGAGGGGGGGATTCGAACCCCCGGTAGAGGTTTTAGCCCCTACAACGGTTTAGCAAACCGCCGCATTCAGCCGCTCTGCCACCTCTCCGCGGTTTGGTTTCAATAGCTTAGCACAGTTCTCAAATCTGCTTGGTGTGCTTTTTGGTGCACTATAACTGCGAAAGTGTGTGCTTCGCGGGAAAGTTAGCGGCCTAAGTCCTGCGAAATCAATCCCGGCTCGGACTGAACTTTGCACGTAGCGGTTGGGAAAACCGCCGCCTTTGTCCCCACCGACCGCATCTCTTTGTTTTGGTCGAGGCGGTCCCGTACACTTGGACCACATTGCCGCTCATGTCCCATACCCCTGATACGGAACCACGGCCAGCGAGTGAAGTGTTCAAAGCAGATCGCGATCACAGTGATCTATGCGGGCGGACGACAGCCACGATTTCCTTCCTCGACATCTTCGCGCAGCTGTTTTGCCGCCCCGTCACAGCCATCAGCAAATTTGGTAAGCCGCACTAAACCAGCCGTTAACCTTTCTCTGCATGCGACCTTGTAAAATAGCTGGAGATGCAATCACTTCAATGCGAACGCGAAGGGACTTTTCTTCTCGGTGCAGGTGGAGATGCAATAGATGCAATGCCGAGGTTTGACCAGGTGCTGACCGTACATTAAACAGAAGAGGAATCGAACAATGGAGGCAGCGCCAAGGAGCCCGTACATCGAAGTCCGAGACGGCGGCTACTACGTAGCCGGGACCAGGATTGGACTTGATCTCATCGTTCACGAGTTCGAGTCTGGCAAATCGCCAGAGGCGATTCTTCAAAGCCACTCCTCGATCGGATCACTGGCGAAAATCTATGGAGTGATCACCTTCATCCTGGAGCACCCGGAAAGGATCGCAGCCTACCTGAGAGATCAGGAAGGGCTCTGGGAATGAACTGAAGGAGAAGCATCCGCTTCCTCCGGATATGCTACAGCGCTTCGTTCGCTCTCGCGAGCTGTTTCGGAAACCTGCGTGAAGGTTCGTTTTCAGGCCGACGCGAACCTCGACCCCGATATCGGCCTCGGACTCCAGCGGCGTGATCCCTCGATCGACTATCGCCTGGCCTTAGGCGTGATATACCCGCCCGGGAACTGGTTCGCTCCACCCGGTAGCAATCAGAGCAGCAGTGGAGGCAACGAGACTGCTGAAGCCTCTGGTGCAGTGGGTCGCTAGGCGACCTGGCGAGCGTACAGGCCGTAACGTGAGTGAACGCTGAGCAGGCAACCTGCCGGGGTATTGGCGACGGCATGTAGGCAATGGGGACCATGCGCAACACGGGAAGTCCCAGCGGTGATCGCGGTGTGGATCAACTGGCAACTCGCGAGAGGCAGGCCGGGCCGTTTGGGATGGCGGAGAGGCTGGTTGTACCGATGAAGCCGGGTAACTCCGGTGGAGGGAAGGAGCCTCAGTTGAAAGGAAACGCAAGAAGCGACAAAGGACCGAGGGATTGGCGATGAGCCTAACAACTCCACTGAGCGTTCAGAAGTTGCAGACGGCGTTGCACGACAAAGCGAAGGGATCGCCCAACTTTCGCTTCTATGCCCTGTACGACAAGGTGTACCGAGAAGACGTGATGGCGTTCGCCTATGAATGTTGCAAAGCGAATCGCGGAGCAGCAGGCGTAGACGGCCAAACGTTCGAGGACATCGAGGAGTATGGGGTGAAGAAGTGGTTGGACGAACTACGGTCGACTCCACGACTTAACGGAGAAAGGTTACTATAGAGCCGTCAGCAGACGCCGACTCCGACGATGGTTGACCTGTTCTTTCAGACAATGGAGCAATTGGAACCAGTTCTCCGGGCTGGAAACCTCGAGGCTTGCGAGAAGACGGTAGTCGAAAAAATTAGACAACTGCCTCGCTCCCCGTTTGACTTGTCAATCGAAGTAGACATCTCGAACGACCCGCAGAAGCCGCGAAGGCCTTTGACGGTTTTTTTGAGACGGAGGCGAAGCGCATAGGAATCGCAGTGGCGTACACGGAAATGAACGGATTCGATATAAATCCGCGCCTCTGGTTTTGCGACTTCTTCGCTTACACTTCCTATGGCGGACATGGTCACTATGACTGGCTCTCTGATTGGCAATCGGAGAATTTCCCACGTTATACCATCCGAGGAATGGAGGCTTTGCAAGCCGTTTACGCGAGCAGCGCGTTTGGAGATAAGTCGTTCCGCAATACTGCCGACTTGAGCAGTCTGTTGGTGGTGATTAGGTTTCAGAAATTCATCAAGCGTGCTGCTGCCCAAATGAAGCTGCTACGCTTTCCCTTGCTGGTTACCGCGCACGACTTTGATTTCATTGCCGAATTTGGACCGGGGAATCTGAATCCGTCCACTGACTCTCGTAGGTCTGGTAAACAGCGCACATGTGGAATCGGCCCGAAACCACTTGATGTCCGCGAGCGCCACTGATAAATGCCGAAATCGTACAATTGACTTCTCCGGTTAGGCGTGCGGGACTTAGCACAAAACCGTGATAGATTCGGGTACATGGAAACGCAAATGAGTCGAGGAGGTGTACTTGCCTCACTGGTTCTGACGCTCTCCATGCTACTTGCACCTGGCTCTACTTCTGAGCAGGACTTGCCAGCAAAAGTCCCCCAGAGTGGCAAGACTGTCGCCGAGAACCAACTCCGTATGATGGGACACGTTCTTGCCAGAACCGAGGGTTTGCCGTACCGCATAAACCTCCTGGGCGGTCAACGATATGAAGTGTTTATTTTTGGCATCGACAAATGGGAAAGATATCGGAAGTCCGCCGCTCCCGTTAAAGTTGTATACGAGTTTTACCGCGACGAACCGAATCTGCCAGAGAAGTTCTTCGATTTCTCCAGCCGCTATAAGCTGACCGTGGTTCGAGATACAAAATGCGATGAAAGCGTGAAAAGCCTCTCTTTTCAAGCGAACGTCTCAGATTCAGGAAAGCCACTACCCGCGCCCTACGCATTGAAAGTTCTCGATGGCGCGCCCACTGATGTGCTCAAACCTGATTTGATACTGCCTTGCTTTGTTCTCAGACCGGGTCAGTACAAAGTGGTCAGTAAGGGCGAGACTCTTTAATTCGGGGATACTGTCCCAGGTTCAGTCGACTCTGATAAACGCATCAACCGTCCATCTCTAACAATGCTGGCGGTGTCAAGTCTTTTTTTCTTTCTTTCCACAGCTTTTTTCCTTTTTTTTGTACACTTCACCATTCACTCCTGCGAGTGGTCTTGTTCGCTTCCTTTCACCATCTGCATCGACGACCACGGCTCGTTCGTCTCTGTTTATCAGCATGCTGCCGTTCGCTCCTCTATTTGCAAGTTGCCGCTGCTGCGGCGTTGCTCTTTCCTACGCCGACTGGCCCAAGGAGCCAACGAGAGCTTCTCTAGCAGTGCTCGTCCCTTTTCGCTGAACAGCTTTTTCTTCCAGCGATAGCCTTCGTTCATCGCCACGGCCTGCAGCTGATTCATGATCCGCGTGCGCATCTGCACCAGTCGATGCCGGTGCCAGAGCAGTTGTCGCAGATCACGATTCGCTGGACTGGGTACCCCGATCCCTGCTGGCGCCGACACCTGGGGCAGACAGCAAAGCAAATCGCGCAAACGCCCTGGTAAAATCGCTATTTCGGGCCTCGGGAGAAACTTCGCGGCATCGGCGGTAATAGTCCACGTCATCCGCCACCAGCACACGCTCCGCGCCGTGTTCCGGGCAGCGCTTGAGCAGGAACACTTTGTCATCCTGAAAAACGATCTTCCCTTCCAGCTTGCGGAAACACGTCGCGCAGATCGTCAGGCACATCCGGCTTCAGGAAATCGCACAGCGGTCACTTTGCCTGATCGGTGCGAAGCGCACTGCCGAGGAGGACGCCACAAGGTTTTCAGTCCGCGCCATGGCTGAGGAGAAATTCGGTGACTTCGGCATGGCCACGCTCCTGCGCGAAACTGAGCGCCGTCTTTCCATCATTGGTCTTGGCGTGCAAATCCGCTCCGCCTGCCAGCAAGATGCTCAGGATTCCCAGGTGGCCATTTGCGGCGGCTGTAAGAAGCGGAGAGTAGCCGGCTCCGTAGCGGTAATTCGGGTCGGCGCCATTTTCCAGGAGCCATGCCACAATGGCGGTGTGTCCGCCGGCGACGGCCCCGGTCAGAGCGTTGTAGCCCGTCCCATTGGTCGCCACTGCGTTGACGTCTGCGCCTTTCGCGAACAAGTATTCAGCTACTTCCAGATGCCCGAACACCGCCGTCAGCGCAATTACGGGAAACCCATCGGGTGAGTAGCTCTCCGCCTGACTCGGCGTTTTCTCGACTAGCTGTTTTACGCGCTCCAACTGCCCGAGCGCCGCTCCTTCATGCAGCTCCAGCGGAACCCCCTGAGCCAGCAGCATATCGCAAAGCTCCTGGTTACCGCTGTACACCGCCAGCAACAAGGCCGATTGCCCCTTTTCATTCCGGGCACTCGCCAATTGCGGTTCGGCGGCCAGCATTCTCTTAACTGCTGCCATGTCCCTTGCTTGAATGACTTTGAAAAACTGGGCGTTGCCGCTCATACCTGCGCTTCCTCCGGATTCACGCGATCTGCAGGAAAAGGAGAGTAGCGCAAACGGCTGCTGGATGCTGAGGAAATCTGTGGAAAGCAACGGGAGAAGCATTTCGCGTGGCGCAGCCCCGCGCCGCGCGAAGAAATTTGATCAAGAGACGAATGCCGCTGTCGCAGCCCGTTTGGAATTCCCCGGAAGCTGGTCTGGGCGGTCAGCGGCGCGAACGGTCCTTGCGCACGGCTTCGTCGATCAGCGCATCGAGTTCGCTGCGCGTCAGCGTCACGTCATCGCCTGCGTTTTCTCCGCTGTCACGGGTGATGGGCAATTCCGCTCCCCCGCCCGGGGGAGGCGCGACAAAGTAACGCGGACGAGCGGCCATCAGCTTGGCGACTTCCCGGCTCGAGAGCAACACCGGCTGACCGGCCATCTCCGCAGCCAGGGTGATCTTGGCGCTGTGCTCGATGGTCTCCATTCGAAAGAACGCCGTGAGAAGGTCGGGGCCGCAGGTTACCGCGCCATGGTTAGCAAGAAGCAGCGCGTCGTAGTGCGGTACAAATGGCTCGATGGCCTCGCTCAACTCCGGAGTCCCCGGCGTGGCATATTGCACCAGCGGAATCTGTCCAAGTCCCACGATCACTTCGGGGAGCAAGGCTTGATTCAGAGCGCGCCCGGCGACCGCAAACCCGGTGGCCGTGGGCGGATGCCCATGGCAGATGGCCATCACATCCGGCCGCATGCGGTAGAACAGGAGATGCATCGCCATCTCGGAGGAGAATTTGCGATCGCCGGCGAGCTGACGCCCGTGCAGATCGGTGATCACCAGATCCTGCGGCGCGAGCATCCCTTTATTCATGCACGTAGGGGTGGTGAGAACGCTGCCGTCATCCAGCCGCACGGAAATATTTCCTTCACAGGCGACGATGTGTCCGCGCTCGTACATCCAGCGCCCCGCGATACAGATCTCGCGGCGGTGCTGCTCTTCACTTTTCGCGTGGCCTGACGAGAGTGAGTCCGAAGTCACCGGCGGACTCCTTCCTGGCACGGAATGTTTTTCCGAGCCGTTCCGCTTGAATTGGTCCGGGTACACTCCGTAGGGGAGTTACGGAATGACTCATGCCCATCCCCATAAGAGTGGCAGAGCGAAGAAGAAATTAATACAACTTGCTTCCAGAAGCTAGGCATAAATACCGCGGAGCTTGAGGGCGCTGGCGACCCGGTCGATGGCCAGCATGTAGGCCGCAATGCGGTTATTCACTTTGTGAATTCCAGCAAAACGCACCACTTCATCGAAGGCATTGTCCATCACGTCGAAGAGGCGCTCGTTCACTTCGCTCTCCCGCCAGAAGAAGCCCTGGCGATCCTGGACCCATTCGAAATAGCTGACGGTGACGCCGCCGGCGTTGCCGAGAATGTCCGGCACGGTGAAGACGCCCTTGGCATCGATGATGGCGTCGGCCTGCCAGGTGGTGGGGCCGTTGGCGCCCTCGCAGAGAATCCTAGCCTGCACCTGATTCGCATTCTTCTCCGTGATCTGGTTTTCAATCGCGGCCGGGATGGCAATCTCGCACGGCTGGAAGAGCACATCTCGCGAACTCATCTTCGTTCCGCCGCCCGGGAAATCCTGCAGCGGTTTCTTCTGCGTGTAAACCCAATCGATCGCCTTCGGCACGTCGAGACCCTTCTCGTTGTACAGTCCGCCGCCGATATCCGCCAGGCCGATGATTTTGTAGCCCGCTTTGTGCATGAGCTCCGCGGCCATGGAGCCCACGTTCCCGAAGCCTTGAACAACGACGCGGCATCCTTCTTTCTTAATTCCCAGCTTGGCGAGCGCCTTGTCGCAGCAGATCATTACGCCGCGCCCGGTGGCTTCGCGCCTTCCGCGCGACCCGCCCAGCTCGATGGGCTTGCCGGTCACGACCGCCGTGGTGGCTTGACCGACGTGCATGGCGTACGTGTCCATGACCCAGGCCATGGTCTGCTCGTTTGTGCCGACGTCGGGGGCCGGTACGTCGCGCTCCGGCCCCAGCCAGTTCGCCAGTTCCGCGGTATAGCGGCGCGTCAGCCGCTCCAGCTCTCCGCGCGACATCTTCCGCGGATCGCAGATCACTCCGCCCTTCGCCCCACCAAAGGGAATATTTACCACCGCGCACTTCCAGGTCATCCAGGTTGCCAGTGCGCGCACTTCGTCAATGGAAACATCTGGCGCAAAGCGGATTCCGCCCTTGCCGGGCCCGCGCACCGTGGAATGCAGCACGCGATATCCCGTGAACACTTCGAGAGTTCCGTTATCCATCCCGATGGGAATGTAAAGCGTGATTTCTTTGCTCGGATATTTCAAGTACCGGTAAAGCCCCTGCTCGAGTCCCAGTTTGTTCGCGGCCACTTCAAAGCGCGCTTCCGCGTTCTGGTAGACATTCATCTCTTCGGGCATTGGAGCTTGCGGCATGCGAAATTCTCCTTTGTAACGGGGCGGAATTACTTCGTTCGCTCTCAGGATAAAGCTGCTGCGCCTGCGTGAAGAGCCGGCCACCCTGCGGTCAAACGCAGGGGCAAACCCGGCCTTTTCGGGGCCGGTTGAAATCCGGCCCGCAATCAACACTTACAGGCGCGATTGAAAGGCCAAGGAAGGTGAGCACCAGCGGTCTACCCCACCGCCGGAACTGCCAATTGGCCGGGCCGCCAGTATACGAATCTACCTGGCATCCCGCAAGCGCCGCTGCCGTGAAGGGAGTTGCAATTCGCATGCGAAGGCGCACCCATGAATTGGGCGCACGAAATCACAAACGGTGGAGGATTACTGCAAGCGGAACCGGATCGTCACGGCCAGGTGCATCGGCACGGGTTTGCCGTCGAGCGACGCGGGCTGGTATTTCCACTGTTTCAAAGCGTCCATGGCCGCTTGATGAAGCAACGTGGGGCCGGAAACGACGCTCATGGACGTCACGCGTCCGGTGGCGTCGATCAAAGCGTCGACGAGAACGTTGCCCGAAACATGCTGGCTCTTGGCGAGCATTGGATAGGACGGAGGCACAGAAAAAATCAGTCTTGCCGGTCTGACGTCTCCGCCAATGGGAAGCGGCGCGGCGGGCGCCGTAGGCTGTTTGCTGCCGCCAACAAGACCGGCGGTAAGCGCTTCTACGCTGGGCCCGGGCTGTCCATCGCCGTTCAAGGCGATGCCTGCGTCAGCCTCTCCACCGTCCTGTGCATGCCGGCTTTGCGTGACCTTGGGTGTGGCCAGTTGAACTTTTCCGAGGGTGGGCTTCTTCGGCTGCTCCGCAGCCGGTTGAGCTGAAGCCGAGGTCGTCGCACCCGTGCCAGCGTTTGCCGGATTCGATGTGGGTTGTGAATTGTGTGCCGCGGCCGATGCGGCTGCCGGCACGACGCTCAAAGGATTCGGGGCCGAATTGGGATGGGCGGCCGTGTTGGTGAGCACCACCGGATTCGCTTGTGCTGGAGGATTCGTCTGCAGTGGTGCATTGGCTTTGGGTTGCGATGGCGAACTCTCCCCAGGAAGGGAGACCACGGAAGCTTGCACATTCGACGTCGCCGCCGGACCGGCATTGGCAGCACCAGACTGCGGGCGCATGTACCACCAGCCACCGCCGGCGAGCAGCAGGACACCAGCCGCAATCGCCACGGTCAGCATGCCTCTGCTCGAACCGTTGGATCCGCTTTCCTCGGCACTTCTCTCCTCGTCATCCGGAATCGTGTCGTCGAAAGTTTGCAGCGGCAGCTCGGCTATGCTGTATTCTTCCGCGGCCGCGAAGGTCTCTGCGGCAGTTTCTTCAGCCTTAGGCTGCTCGGCGAGACGCTTTGCTTTTTCTCTTTCGATCAGCTCCTGTGTGGAAGCAGTTGTGGCGGCGTTGCGGGCCAGTGGCTCAAGCCACGCCGGAATTCTGAGTTCTTCCTTGTCGAGGGGAGATTTCACGGGCGAAGGACCAAGTTTCACGGGCTCAACGGGCTTGGCGGGCACCGGCTCCGGCGCACGAGTGTGGGACAGTTCCAAAGCTCTGGCGGCGCCCACCGCAAGTTCTTTTTGCATGACGGCGGGAGGTGCATGCGGAGTTTGCGCTGAAACCGCAGGAGGCGCGGCAGGAGCGCCGGAGAACAGCATGTTCGAAAGTTGTTTCTGGAGGCGAGCCGTGTGCAGTTTCAGAGCGTCGGTCTGCGGCTCGCCGGCCGTTGGCTCCTGCGCAGGATGCACGGGAGCGGGCGCGACGGGCTTTGCCTCGAATACTCCAGGCGAATCTGTCGTATTGATTATGGCGGGAGCTCCGGGAGATTTCGGCGGCTCCAGAATGGAAGCCTGCTCTTCCGATGCGCGTGGCGAATCAAAGAGGGTGGACGCGGGCGGGACGGGATTTGCGGGTGCGGAGTTCAACGCGAATTCCCGAGAGGCGGACACCGGCGCAGCGGGCACAACCGGAATTACCGGTGTAACCGGCGCTGCCGAGACCCGGTTTAGTGGAGCTCCCGGGTCGAAGGACGTGGAGAGGGTCGATGAGAGCGACGCGACAGGGGCGACGGGCTTCGCAGCCACGACACTGGAATTACCGTTTGCCGCAGGCGCTTCGACCGTGAGGGCAACCGGCTGCGGGATCGCAGGTGAGCCCGTCTCCGGACCGGAACCGAGGCGGTCGCTTGGAAAACGCATGCCCCAGAAGCCAACCACAGACTCGGTGAATTCCAGCTCAACATACCCGCTCAGGCTGCGGTAGTTTTTGGACTTGACGACCTGGCAGACAACTTCTTTCTTGGTTTTTTCGTTGGTGAGAAAAAGCAATTGTCCCGGAGCAACGGAAGAAGAAAGGCGAATGACGGCGCCGTTGCCGATAACCAGAACGGTCTTGGTGGTCTCCGAGAAAGGCTCGCGCTTGTCGCTGCCCTCGACGGTGCGCGCACCGTTGACCGTGACCGGCACTTCGAGCGCGACGGGCTGCTGCTTGATGGCCGCATCACCAGCCAGTGTGGAAGTTGGTGCGGTACGCTGGGCGGTGTCCGGCTTTGCAGCTAAGATTTCGTTCTCTTTGACGTTTGGAGGCATAGCGTGCACACTCACGAAAGATGATTTTCTTAGTCGTCCTATCCCCGACAGAGTTCCCCTCGAACACCTATATTATTATGTTCCGCCTCCTGCGAGTACGGCAACTATAGTACTTGCGTACTACGATGGAAACAACTGTACGAAGGGACAGGTGAAGATTTCCTGGAGGGTTCGGCGGTGCGAGCGGCGGTTCGAAATAAGGGCGAGAACGGAGAAAAAAGCGGTGAAGTTTATCGCGGAAGAGGGGGCTGGAAGCGCTGGTCGACTTCGACTTGATAGCCGGTGACGAGTTTGTTGGTTTCGTTGGCCATGCCGATGATGGCTTGAAGTTCTTTGAACATGGCGTCGGTCATTCCTTTGCCGAAGGCGGAAGCGGTGTGCGAAGCGATGCAGTAGTTGCAGTTGTTGGTGACGCTGACGGCGATGTAAATCAGTTCTTTGGTGAGCGGATCGAGCGCGCCTGGGCCCATGATGTGCTTGAGACTTTCCCAGGTGCGCTTGAGCAACGCGGGATCGTGCGCGATGGCCTTCCAGAAGTTGTTAATCCAATCGATTTTGCGCGTGGCCATGATGTCGTCGTAAACGGCGCGCACTTCGGGCGCCGCGTCTTGGTATTCGATCAATCCGAAGGTGGCCATGAGGGTCTCCCAAAATAATGGCGTGCACATCTTCCAAGACGGTAGCAGGAAGCGGACACGACTGGATAGTGCGGAGTGGAGATGCTTGCTGAAGCAAGAGGTGTGAAGCGTGGCTCCGGACTTGTGCATCTCCGCGCGAGAAGAGGCATTGCACCGTGCAGGAAAGCGATGAAAGGGGCGCAAACTTCCGGGCATGCGTCAATGGAAAAATACGTTTGGGGGAGCACCCAGACGATGAATTTTTTTGGGTTTGTCGAATAAAATTCATTCTCCTTGACAGGTGAGTCAGGGAGGGTTAAAACTCAAACACCATAGCCACATTGGCGTTAAAGCTGTTTTGATTTTTTTGAACCGAGAAGGGCGAGATGGTCCGGGGGCTCGTCCTTGTTTTTATTACGCGATTCGATCATTCAATTGAATGCGAACGGTTCGCCATTTGGCTTTTCATTCAATTTCATTTTTCGAAGCGTGCCCCGACCGGGTCGGGGAGGCGGGTGCTGTCAGTTGCATTTCGATCTCGATGAGGGGGTGTTGATATTATGAAGCGTTTCGTCTTGACAATTCTTGTTGTTTTGTCGCTCGCAGTGGGGGTAAACGCGCAGACCTTCCGTGGCGCGATCAACGGAACGGTGACGGATCCTTCCGGCGCATCCGTTCCCAACGCCGCGGTGAAAGCCATGGAAATCGCCACTGGCATTGATCACAACACCGTGACGACGAGTGAAGGTCAATTTGCTTTCCAAGACATCCCGCTCGGGTTCTATAAAGTTGTTGTTACGGCATCGGGATTTCCTGTTTATACCGTGGATAAAGTCGAAGTAAGCGCCGGCACGATTTACACTCTGAACGTCAAGCTCACCCTTCAACAGCAAACCACGACAGTAGAAGTATCTGCTGCGGCGTTGACGCTTGACACGACCACAGCGACCCAGAACATGACGATCTCCTCCGACGTCGTCCAAGACGTTCCGCTAAACGGGCGGGATTTCACACAGTTGATCGCTGTGGCCCCGGGGTACGGAGGCTACTCCGTGGGCGGTTTCGGCTCGATGAACGGAGCTCGCGCCAATCAAAATAACTGGCAGATTGATGGCGTGGATAACAACGATTTTTGGCATAACATCCCTGCGGTCAATCAGGGCGGTGTTTCGGGCATTGCTGGCGTCGTGCTGCCCGTCGATTCCATTGATGAGTTTTCCTCGCAGACTCAGTCAGGAGCGGAATCGGGACGCAACGCGGGCGGCACGGTCAACCTGGTCATCAAGTCAGGGGGAAACACGATTCACGGTTCAGCCTACTATTACAACCGCAATGAGTTCTATGGCGCACACTCCGCCTTCTTTGCGCCTAGTTCCACCACCCCGAAAGCGCCGCCGGTTCGAAATGAAAACTACGGTTTCTCTGCGGGCGGTCCCTTCATCAAGAACAAGCTTTTTTCCTTTGTGAGCTATGAAAAGCAGCAGTACCTCATTGGCCTATCCGGCGTGGCGACAGAACCTTCAGACGCCTGGATAGGACTAGCAGCGGATGTGCTTAACAATCCTCTTTGTGTTCCTGTCACGCCTACCTGTACGACCCGCAAGTACGGATCGTATTCTCCCGTCACGCCGAGCTCACTCTCATGCACGGCTCCCTCGACGTCGGGATGCACAGGCGGCCTTATGGGTCCGAGCGGCTTCTGGCCCCGGAGCCTGATCGGCAGCCTTTCCGCGACGAACAACAATTTCTTCAGCCCGGTGGCTGCCACCGGCTACAGCTACAACGGGGTCGCCAAGGTTGACTATCAACTGAACGACAAACACCACCTCTACGTCCGCTTCTTCGGCGGACAGGGCAGTCAGACTCAGCCGCTTGGTGGCAGCCCGGCGCTCGGAACCGCCAGCTCGAACTTGAAGGACTACTTCGAGGTGGCGCCCCTCCACGTTTTCAACGAATCTCTTGTCCTCAACTCCACCTTCTCCAGTCGGCTCACCAATCAGGTGCTCGTCGGCGCCAACTATTTTAATCAGGTCTTTCACGACTTTAACGCTGGCTTCGATACGCAACAGATGGGATTGTTCCTCAGCCCTGGTGCGAGCAACCACGGGCAGCCCATCCACGGCGCTCCGAACATTCAAATTGGCAACTTTGAGCAGATTGGATTGACGCCGCCGGAAGGGCGCAGCGACCTCACCTACCACATCACCGATATCGTGTCCTACAGCATGGGAGCGCATCAACTTCGTTTTGGCGGCGAGTTCCGCCGTGGCCGCGTCAATGAGTTCTACCATCGCCGGGGCACGGGCAAGTTCGTGTTCAATGGTTCGCAGGGTGATCAGACGCAGTGCACGCCACTGCCTACCCCATCTGCTGGCTGCGCATGGGGTATCTCGCCAGACCCGACGAAACAGGTGGACCCAACACTCTGCAACGCGCTTTGTAAGGGCTTAGATCCAAACGTGAGAGCCCTAGCAGATTATCTGGCAGGTTCCGTCGCTACATCCTCGATCGCGGTGGGAAATCCGGAGCGCACGGTGCATGTGAATGCCTTCAATTTCTACTTCCAGGATTCCTGGCAATGGACAAAAAGGCTCAGCATAAATTACGGAATGCGCTACGAGTACTTTGGTCCGTTGCATAGCGGCGACAAAGACCTTGCGGTATTCACTCCGGACAAAGGCTTACAGATTCAAGGGGCCGGCATCACCTCCATTTTCCCGCCGGATCGGAACAACTTTGCTCCGCGGCTGGGTTTCGCCTACCAGCCCACGGCTAAGGGCGATCTTGTCGTTCGCGGAAGTTTCGGCGTCTTCTATGACCAGATCAACATTAACCCGTTCCTTGATTTCCGGCCACCCGCCAACGCCGCTGACGGTTTGCAGGATAATCCGAGTGGGCCGCACCCGGTCTCCAACTACTCGACAAATATCTGTGGCAACGCAACCTACAATTGGCAAACAATTCAGGCGGCCACAGTCTGCCCGAACGGTACGCCCAAGGCGGCCGGTTCAATCTTTCCCGACGTCACAACATGTACGACACTCAACGTAGCCACGGATCCGAACTGCAAAAACTTCACTTTCGCGGCATATTCTGTGAACCAGAATTTCCGGACTCCCTATTTCTACAACTACAGCCTGCAAGTGGAAAAGAGCCTGGGGAATGCCTCCGTCTTCCAGCTCGGCTACGTGGGTAGCGAAGGCCGCAAGCTGAATATCATGCTCAACATCAACGCGAACGGTGAGTTCGCCACGCAGTACCCTAATGCTGGCAACATCCTTCAGGAGAATAGTATCGGCACATCCAACTACAACGCGCTCCAGGCCATTTACAGACTTCGCGCCTGGCATGGACTGAGCACCACCGTAGGGTATACCTGGTCACACTCCCTCGATGAGATCAGCCAGTATCGGGCCGTAGTCGCAGACAGTGCCGACATAAAAGTGGACTACGGCAACAGCGACAACGACACGCGGCACCTGTTCACCACGAGCATCTCTTACGAAGTACCAAAGGCGCCGTGGGCCCATGGATGGTTCACCTATCTGGTGAACGGATGGCAGGTCAGCACCCTCTGGAATTTCCATACCGGCCAACCGTGGAACGTCACCCTTCCATTTCAGGATCTGATCGGGGATCCCTTCAAGAGTGACGCCAACTACACCGTCAAACATTCCTTTACGAGGGATATCATCCAGAAAGGAGCATCCACTGGCCCGGGCGTGCAATGGGTCAATCCCGACGCCTTTGGGCCACCGACCGGCACCTTCGGTAATCTGGCTCGAAACAAATACTACGGTCCCGGCTACGGGGGCGTAGATTTCTCTGTCTTCAAGAACATCCCGATCCGGGAACGATTCAAGATTCAGCTGAGAGCAGAGATGTACAACTTGTTCAACCGCGTCAATTTTGCGACGGGCACCGGCGCGGTTAACGGGGACGGAGCGGTTCGCGACACCATCGGCGACTTCAACGGGGCACCCGGCATTGGACCCGGGGAAGCCTTCAACATGCAGCTTGCTGCAAAGATCATCTTCTAAGGGCTGAGCAAGAGAGGCCCCCTCAGCGGATCGGGGGGCCTTCTTGCTTTTTGGGTGGCCGTTTTTCGCAAGCTTCAGTCTGGATTCCAAAGTTTTGTAGCCCGACCCACTCTCAAAATTCTACACTCTTACCTGTTAATTATAGTAATAAATGAACTGTAGGTAGCCAAGAGGATTTTGAGCGGCGTATCAAAGCTCGGTAAAAAATTTCCTCCGTCTTAACTCGATGGGAATGTCTCACTGGGGAGGGATGGTTCGGAATAAAGAAGGGGCTTGGTATTAGGACAAGGGGGCGGGAGGACTGGGCATTAGGGGCGCAGCATGCTGCGCCCCTACAAAGGCCAAGGAAAGAAAGGAGGGGCGGGGGACGGCCGCGGGCGTGGTGAGAAATGGGCGGGGCTAGCGTTGGAGGAATTCTTCCAGGAGGAGGCGGGAGAAGCGGCGGGTGTTGTGGCGCAGGACGCCGTGTTCCTCAAGGAGATTGTCGAGGATGACGCGGAAGCCGAGCTTTTGGAGCGCGGGAAGATCGATGGCCACCGGTTCGGCGCCCTGGGCGCGATAACGCCGGGCCACATCGGGAGAGACGGGCTGGCGATTGGCGACGACCCAATCGATGACGCGGTGCGGAACGTGTTTCTGGATGGCGCGGAGATGATCGGCGAGAGCGTAGCCGGCGGTTTCACCGGGCTGGGTCATCAGATTGGCGACGTAGACGCGCGGAGCCTTGGACTTGGCGATGGCTCTGGCAATTTCGGGGATCAGCAGGTTCGGGAGAATGCTGGTGTAGAGCGAGCCGGGACCGAGGAGGATCAGGTCGGCCTGCTTGATGGCTTCGATGGCCCCGGCGAGCGGACGCACGCGGCTCGAGGAAAGCTTGATTTTCTTGATCGGCGCACCGCGGCTGGCAGTGATGCGGGTCTCGCCGTGAACGGTGCGGCCGTTTTCGAGCGTGGCAACGAGGTGAACGTTCGAAAGCGTCGATGGAAAAATGCGGCCGCGAATGGCCAGCACTTTGCTGCTGACGCGGATGGCTTCGGTGAAATCGCCGGTGACGTGGGTGAGCGCGGCGAGGAAAAGATTGCCGAAATTGTGGCCGATGAGGCCGCGGCCGGCGTGGAAGCGGTATTGAAATAGGCGGCCGAGAAGAGCTTCATCTTTTGAAAGAGCCACCATGCAATTGCGGATGTCGCCGGGCGGGAGGATGCGGTTCTCGCGGCGCAGGCGGCCGGAACTGCCGCCGTCATCGGTGACCGTGACGATAGCGGCGAGATCCGCGATGGGGCGTTCGGTGCTGGCGTGCTCTTCGATGCGGCGGATGACGAGTTCCTTGAGGCCGCGAAGGAGCGTGGAAAGGCCAGTGCCGCCTCCAAGAGCGACGACGCGGAAGCCGCGGGAAAGAGTTTTCGATTTGGAGGGGCGCTTTTTCATGATGACAATCGGGATCGCAGAACCGGCTTCATCTTGCAGAAAATAATTTAACACAGAGATGGCAGAGGACAGCGAGAACGCAGAGAAGAAAAAGCAGGACAGGCTAAAGCCCGTCCCAATAAAAACAGCAGCCGCTAGCCGGCGGTGCCGTCTTTCTCCGGATAGAGCAGCTCGGTGAAGCGCGGGTCTTCCTGGAGGAAAGCAAAATCTTCGTCGTTGCGCGCGTGATAGCGGTTTTCCGGGCGCAACTGGATGGCGACTTTGAGATTGGCCAGGGCGGAATCGGCTTCGCCGGTGAGGCAATCGAGCGCGGCCAGCGCGTAGTGAATATGGTCGGCCTTGGGCGCGGCTTTGCGGGCTTTATCCAGACTCTCGCGAGCGTCGTCCCAGCGGCCGATGTTCATCATGGCGACGCCACGCTGATAATGCTCGTCCGCGGTGCGGGGATTTTGCTCGTGAGAAGGCTTCATGCGCTGCTCGGCGATTTTCAGATGCATGCGCGCGCGATCGGCGAGTTCTTTGCTGGGGCCTTCCAAGACCTTTTCAAGTTCCTGCTTGGAGCGAGCGAATTTTTGCTGATGAAAGAGGGATAGGGCTTCGTCGTAGACTTTGAGTTGCGCTTGCACCAGGGGATCGACCAGTTCGACACCCCCACGCTGGGCGGGCGGAGGGGGAGGGAAAGTCTTTTTTTTCTGTGACTTAGACTGACTCCGCGCCGTGCCCTTGGAACGCCTTGAGGACGATGAAGCGGGCTTACGCGCTTTTGCCATGCGCCGCATGCTAGCAGAGCATGATTCTGGCGTCAACGGATGTGAACAAAGGCAACAAAGGCCAGTTTGGAAGGGTAGGAAGCGTCAGGCGTTACCGAACGGAGGCATGGGCCGAAAATAGGACGTGGAGTTCCGGGCGGAATCGCGGACACTGTAGGTGCGGTACAAGCAAGGTGACACACGGGGCGGGAAGGCTGGCCTGCCTTCGCCGCGTATGCTATAAGTTTGTGACCGAATTCTGGTTGACGACAACGTGCCTTTCATCAATTTTCCTGCTCGCGAAATTAACTGCAAGCTCGTGTATTACGGTCCAGGTCTGGGCGGAAAAACCGCTAACCTGCAGTGGATCTACGACCACACCGGACAAAACCAGAAGGGCAAGATGGTGTCCCTGGCGACGGAGACGGACCGCACGCTTTTCTTCGACTTCCTGCCATTGGATTTGGGAACGGTGCGCGGATTCAAGACGCGCTTTCATTTGTATACCGTGCCTGGACAGGTATTCTATGAGGCCAGCCGCAAGCTGATCCTGAAGGGCGCGGATGGCGTGGTGTTCGTGGCGGATTCGCAGGAGGAACGGCTGGACGCGAATTTCGAAACGATGGAAAACCTGATGGAGCACCTGAAAGAGCACAACCTGAATTTTACGACGATTCCGTACGTGCTGCAGTTGAACAAGCGCGACCTGCCGAATGCCATGGCTGTGCCGGAATTGACGAAGCAGTTGCAGAAAAAAGGCGAACCGGTTTTGGAGGGCGTGGCGATTCAGGGATCGGGTGTGTTTGAAACGCTGAAGGAGTTGGCTAAGCTGGTGCTGGCGGAATTGAAAAAGGGCGGGTAGACGGTACTTGCTGAGACTTCGACTTGAACGCGAACCGCGACAGGATTCCCCGTAGCGTCTTTTGTGGGTCTAAATTTCCAAGACTTAACAGCTTCCATTGCTTTCTCCTCCAGCCCGTCACCAGGACTCTTTCTCACAATCACATCTGTCGCTCGTCCTTCCGGTGTTACTACAACATCCATCACAACAGTGCCCCTAATCTTGTCCTCTCTGCCCTTATTAGAATAATCAGGAACGGGACAATAAACGCAAGCCGGCACGCCAAAACCGTTAACGCCAGCTCGCGCTAATACGGCAGAATCCCGTTGGACTCCGAATCTCCCGGCGTCCGAATTGAACGGGCTAAAGTCGACAGCGACCTTCTGGCGGACGGGCACACTGTTTTCGGCAGCATCTCTTGCCGGTTCCACTTTCCAGTTGCTGACTACTTCCATGGCCGTTTGATCGAGCCCGGGTTCGAAGCTTTGGACCACTCGTACTTGGTCGAGCTGGCCATCGGCGCTAAATCAACACGGCCTTAATATACTTGGTCTATGGGGATCAGTAAAGAACTTAATCGTGGCAGACATTGTGTTTCTGCATTGCATGTCCACTTGGTCTTTATCACTAAGTACCGATCCCCGGTCTTCGACCGAGACGCCCTCGACCGCCTGCGGCTGCTGTTTACCAAGATTTGCACCGACTTCGAATCCCAACTGACGGAGATGCATGGCGAAGACCATCACGTCCACTTGCTGGTTCGCTATCCACCGAAGGTGGCCGTCTCGAACCTGGTCAACTCTCTCAAGGGTGTTTCCAGTCGCATGCTCCGGCAGGAGCGACCTGACTTAGCACCCCGCTATTGGAAAGGGGTGCTGTGGTCGCCTTCCTATTTCGCCGCCAGTTGCGGCGATGCCCCCCTCAACATGCTCAAGAGTTATATCCGGCAGCAGAACACGTCGCGCTGACGTTTTAAGGGGGCCTTATATCCCCGGCCTGAAGTCCGGGGCTTCACGGCCCCACGGGTAAAGCCAAAAGCCAAAAGTTAGAAATTGGCGAGGGCGGCGGATTCGGATTCGAAGGTGGGGATGGCTTCGACGAGGCGGGTGACGGTTAGGGCGTCGCGGACGCGGCCGGAGCCGCAGACCAGGCGGAGCACGCCCCCTTCGCGGGCGAGCTTGATGGAGATGCGCACGAGCGTGGAGATGCCGGAGCTGTCGATCTGCGGAATGCCATTCAGAAGGACGACAACTTTCTTCGCGCCAGCTTTGACCACTGATTCGAGAGCGTCGTGAAGCTGCTCGGCGGGCTCGCCGATGGTGAGTCGGCCGCGAACTTCCAGTACCGATATTCCGCCGGATTCGCGGACGTTGATTTCCATGGGCACTCGGTCAGTCATTGGGCGCGCTCTAGCGGATCTCTCGGGCAAAAAAACGCGGCGGCCGTCTCGGATGACGACGCACGGCTACCCGCAGGCATTATACGATGCCGGGCGTGTTGGACAAGGAAATGCGCACGGGTCATCCATGGCTGGGACGCTACACGGTACGAAGGCACACGTGAAGCGCATTCCAGCGCGCATTTATCACGCGGATTCGGCAATCAAGGACCAACGGCTTCTTGCTCGGGTCCTGGATCCTGTAGCGCTGGCGTCTTGCCGGCGGTCTTGCTGCTCTATGTTAGCAGCCAGCGAAACCGACAACAGGCATGCTGGCGCTACAAAGGGCCTGACTTACACTGCGACATTGCTGATTTCGTCCGGCGCGTTCGTATTGTTGCGAGGAATCCGGCTAGACCTCGGCAGACGCCAACGCGGGAGTCTGGAAAGCAATTTTCAGAAGCAGCGGAGTGAGCAGAGTAGTCGCCACGGCCATGAACACAACCACGCTGTAAACCTCCGTGCTAATCACCGCCATCCCCAGGCCGAGCTGCGCCACCACCATACCTACTTCACCACGCGGCACCATACCAAGACCGATCTTCAACATGTTTTGCCAGCCGAGTGAGATAGCGCCGAGACCGCAGCCGACCAGCTTCGTCACCACGGCCGCGGCCAAAATCACCAATGCCAGCGCAATTGTCGACCGGGAACGGAACACTCCGAAATTCAGGTGCAGTCCGATGCCCGCGAGGAAAAAGGGCACCAGCAGCTCGCTCACGCCCCGGGTCAACGTGCGCATACGGGCGTCGGAACTGTCCGAGAGCGCGAGACCCGCCAGAAACGCCCCCACGATCGCGGCAACCCCGGTGTACTGCGCCAGCAGCGCCATCGCGAACAGGAACACCAGCGCGATATGAAACTCCGCTTCATCGGCACGCGCACGCGATCCAAAAATCGGCAACACGCGCTTAACCGCCGTCGTGCCCCAAATCGCCATAACCACGGTGAACGCCGTCGCGAGCGACGTGACCAGTGCGATCTCCCAGAGATTGACCCGGCCACGCGCCACGCTGCTGACTACCGCCAGAACGATCAGCCCGAGGACATCGTCAATCACCGCAGCAGCCAGGATGACCTTGCTGGCCACCTCATGAAGCACCCCTCGCGCTGAAAGCACCGACGCGGTGATTCCCACGCTGGTGGCCACCATGGAAGCGCCGACGAAAATGGCTTCCAATTGCGGGGCGCCCCAGGCAAAGAGAATTCCCCAACCAGCGAAAAACGGAAAGATGACACCGATGGTGGCGACCAAGGTGGCCTTGCCGCCGACTTTGAGAAGCTCGGAGGCTTTTACTTCCATCCCGACGCCGAACAAAAGAAACAAGACTCCAAGGTCGGAGAGAGCCTTGAGGGTGTCATTGGGGGCGATCCATCCCAGGACGCTGGGGCCGACCAATGCGCCCGCTAAAATCTCGCCGACAATGCCGGGCTGGCCGATGCGTTCAAATAACTCGGCCAACAATTTGGCCGAGCCAAAAATGATCAACATCGCAAGGGGAAGCGGCAGAGGGTCATGCATCGGAGTCAGGCTAGCGGCTTTGCGGTGCGGTGCGCGAGAGTTTGCGCCAAGTGATAAGCGCAGCCAGGCCGCAGCCGGCAAGCACGGGGAAAACAGGAATACCTCGGGAAATGAGGAAATAGGCCGCGAGGAACGCGGCCCCAGCAAAGAACTTCCACTTGACCATCATCGGATCACCGTGAAGAGAACCGTCACGATTGCCAGGATAAGGCCAAAACAGACCACCGGGATAGCAAGAGATTTTGCCCAATTGGGCTTGATGGTGCCTTCGCGGGTCATACGGCGAATTTCGGAAAGCTGATGGCGCGCCTGCGCGAGCTCCGAGGGGCTGGAAGCCAATTCCAACGCCTGGAGCGTTTCCGCTTCCGCGACATGCAGAGCGCGCAAACGGTACTGCAATTCGGCGAATTTGAATTGAGCGAAGAAATTGCGGGGTTCGAGAGCGCGAGCTTCTTCCAGAGCGTCGAATGAACTGTACACATCGTAGTTCATGGCGTGCGCAATGCCCAGGCAGACGCGCAGGTCCGCGTTGGCCGGGTTCAAAGCGCAGGCTTCCTTAAGAGAGGCGATGACTTCGGCGAGTTTCTGTGGCGAGACCGAATGCGGGTCGCGCCAAGGAACGGCGGGAAGGCGGCTTGCGTCGCTGGCAGGAGTGAGAAACCCCTTCACCGGCGCAAGCGCGGACGAAATTAAGGAGTGGCTGGCCATAAATAGCCTCCCTTTAGTTCCAGTTAGGATGGTGTCTTCAGCTCGAACTCCGGATAGCCGAGGGCACCCATTTCGGGCAAGTCCAGGCCCTGAAGTTCGGACTTCGCCGAAACGCGATGACCGACGAACCAGTCAACCAGCAGATTGAAGACGAAGCTCAGTGTGAAGACGAAGCCGAGCAAGGTGGCCACGCCCATCAGCTGTGCGACGAGCTGGCCGCCGTTGTCACCGTAGAAAAGGCCGGTGACGGAACCCGCGACACCGTTCCACGAGCCGCCGTAGTTGCTCTTGCCATCGGCAAAGAAGCCGATGGAGATGACGCCCCAGAGGCCGTTTGCGCCGTGAACGGAAATGGCACCGACCGGATCGTCCACCTTCAGTACTCTATCCACAAACTCGACGGAGATGCAGACGAGAACACCCGCGATAACGCCAATGATCACGGAGGCCACCGGGTTGACGAAACCAGAGGGGGCAGTGATCGCGACGAGGCCGGCAAGCAAACCGTTACCGCTCATAGAGGCATCGGGTTTGCCGTAGCGGAGCCACATGTAGAGCATGGCGCCGAACGAGCCAGCCATGCCCGCGAGCATGGTGTTTACAGCGACTGAACCGATGCGAAGGCCACCGTTGCCGGATGCGCCAAGCGTAGATCCAGGATTGAATCCGAACCAGCCGAAGGCAAGAATGAAGCATCCCGTTAGCACGATCACCATGTCGTGGGCCAGGATGGCGTTGGACTTGCCATCGCGAGCGTACTTTCCGATACGCGGACCGAGGATCATCGCGACAGCCAGGGCAGTGAGTCCGCCGACTGAGTGAACCACCCCCGATCCCGCAAAGTCACAATACCCCTTGCCAAGACCGAAATTGGCTCCCAAGTTGGCAAGCCAGCCGCCGCCCCAAGCCCAATTGGCGAAGATGGGATAGGTGAAGGCAGCCAAGAACATCGTTGAAACAATGAAAGCAGCGTACTTCCAGCGCTCACAGCACGAGCCCGTGACAATCGTAGTCGTTGTGTCCATAAAGACCATCTGAAAGAGGAACAAGACCACGACGGCAACGTCATAAGTGCCCTTATGGACGAGGAAGAAGCCGTTAGTGCCAAACAAACCGAATGCCTTCCCGAACAACGTTATTGTGAATTCCGAGTTGAGGGGAGGTGTGCCGCCAAGGTTGGCCACAGCTCCAACGCCGCCCATCTGAATCGTAAATCCGATCAGCCAGTAGGCGAGCATGCCCACGCCGTACACCATGAAGTTCATCATCATGGTGTGATTGGCGTTCTTGGCGCGACAGAGACCAGTCTCAACGATGGCGAACCCGGCCTGCATGAACATGACTAGGAAGCCGGTGACCAGGGTCCAGACAAAGTTGATGGCGATTTTGTTTTGGCCCACCTGATTGGCAAGGTCGCCGATTGTAAGGCCTTTCTTTGGGTCACTAACAGTTATGTCGCTTGCGGTACCGGTGAGCGAGCCGTCCGGATCGCCCTTGGCACGAGCATCTGCCGAAGGCACGGGAGCGTTGGCCAGATCCGCGTCAGTGATGGGTTTCGGAGTGGGCGCCGGAGCCGCCGCGGGTGTAGCGGCCGCTGGCGCGGCAGGAGTCTGGGGGAATCCAAGCGGCGCGATACAAAGTACAACGGTCAATACCAGGAGTAGTCTCTTGGTTGTTGTCATCCTCGCTTCATCCCTTCTTCCAAATGGCGTTCTTCAAGTAGTGCTTGTTGAGGAGACCCATAATTCCGAAAAGACTGACCGCGATTCCCAGCAGCACAAGTACGAGGCGGCCGCCCACGGAACTGGCCAAAGTTAGGCTGAGTACACTGATCACGAACCCAAGCAAAGTCAACAGAAGCCCAATAAGGATGATCATGTAGGGTGTCCTCAATTCTCCGCGTTTTCCAGCGGCTTCGCTTTGCGCAACGCAGCCACCGAAGCCGCCAACAAAGCTATCGTCACGATGTAGAGCAGGATGCTCCCCGCATAGAGAGCACCGGACAATGCGGTGAACCCTAGCAAGAAGGCCGTGATTCCCACGGCCTGAGTCGGATTAGCTCCCATTGCGTCGTCCCTCCCTTTTTAGAATCAAGTTTGTACACACAGCCCGAGTGAACTCCCCACAGCGATAACTGCTGCTGTTGGGGCCCGACACCACGCGAGGACACCGAACAATAAGGTGTCCCCACGATTGCGCTACATCTCCATAAACAGCACTTTCAGGAAGCAGCCGACTCCGCTTGTGTCGCTGCTGCTTTCGCCTTTCGTGCAACAGGAGCTGGCTCGCGCTCCACTGCGGCCATTCCGGCTGGTGCACCGAGCGGCGAAATTACGTATTCCGGATAGGCGGAGATGCCGTGCTCATGCAGATCCAAGCCGTAAAGTTCGCCCTCTGCTGACACGCGGAGAGTTCCCGTGGCGTTAACCGCATACATGACCACCATGGCGATCGAGAATGTAGCCAGCGTGACGACCGCGCTGCCGATCGCCTGGGCGACGAGGAGTTGCGTTCCGCCGCCGTAGAAAAGGCCCTTCAGCGGCGCCGCGTTGTCTGCTGTGATGGGACCCGTCGCTCCATACCTGCCACAAGCGAACAGACCGAGCGAAAGCGTGCCCCAGATTCCGCAGAAGCCGTGAACGGGAACGGCGCCGATGGGATCGTCGATGCGGAACCATTCGAGCGCTTCGACGCCGAGTACCACCAGCACGCCGGCGATGCCACCAAGGAGAATGGCTCCCGTCGGACTAACCCAGTAGCACGGGCAAGTGATGGCCACGAGGCCGGCCAAGAATCCGTTTGTAGTGAAGCCTGCGTCCCACTTCTTGGAGGATTTGAAGGCCCAGAACATGGCGGTTAAGCCAGCGGCGCACGCGGCAAGCGTGGTGTTGGTGGCGACGCGGCCGATGCCCTCAAAGTCCATCGCGGAGAGCGTGCTGCCGGGATTGAACCCGTACCAGCCAAACCAGAGGATGAGACCGCCAGTAACGGCGATCGTCAAATCGTGCGGCAACATCGGAGCGCCGCCGTCACGCTTGAATTTGCGGCCCAGGCGCGGACCCAGAACGATGGAGCCGGCCAGTGCAATGAATCCGCCAATCGTATGTACGACCGTGGAGCCCGCAAAGTCATGGAAGCCCGTGCCGAGTGATGGCCAGACGTGGCCATCGCTGCCCATCAAGGCCAACCAGCCATCCGGACCCCAGGCCCAGTGGCCAATGATCGGATAGATAAAACCGGAAACGGCAACACTGTAGAGGAGATCGCCGACAAATCCGGTCCGGCCGATCATGGCTCCGGAAGTGATCGTGGAGCAGGTATCCGCAAAAGCAAACTGGAAGATCCAGACGGCGAGGAACGCGACGCCTGTGGTTTCGTAGGTCGCCGGCGCACCTTGCAGGAAGAACCAGTGATATCCAATGAATCCGTTGCCGTGGCTGAACATGAAGGCAAAGCCGATGGCATAGAAGAGAACGCCGCAAAGACAGGTATCCACAACGCATTCCATGAGCACGTTCACGGTTTCGCGAGAACGACAGAATCCGGCCTCCAGCATGGTGAAGCCGACTTGCATGCCGAAAACCAGGAAGGCAGCAATCAGCGTCCAGGCCGTGTTGACGGGATTGACAACGTCAGCAGCTTTGACCTCCGCATCGGCGGCATAGACGCGGCCGAAGACGAGGTAGGACATCGCGGCCATGACGACAAGAGTCAACCCGACGCCCATTAGTTTGCCGGCGAACAGCAGCTTTCCGTAACGGCGCCATTCCGGAGCCCGCAGCCGCACGGCCAGCCGCGAAAGCTTCTCCGAGAGTGACAGCTTCTTCCGATATTGCGGGCTTCCACTCATTCCATTCCTCCCCTATTCAATTTCCTAAAGAATTTGCTCAACATTCTCATGCTGCTGCCTGAGTTACCGCTTGGGCCCAAAGAATGCCAGAACCCCCAACGACAATGTGTCTTGGTTCTTGTAGGTTCCTAAGCCGGTGGTGCCGTTCACCGAAGAACCGCGAAAGAAAAATGGCTGGTTCGACCAATCGTGCCGGTACTCGAGCCGCGCGAGCAGACCCTCGATCATTCTGTATTCGGCCGTGAGGGTGACCTCTTTAAGGTCTTGCGCCAGCCCGGTTTCGAATCCATCGCGATCCTTGAACCATTCGACGCGCGGCGTGAAGGCCCATTTGCTGGTGGGCTGGAAGTGCACAGCGCCGGCGATGCCGTACCACTTGGCGGTGAATTCCGAGGTGCCCGATCCGGACTTGTTCTGACCGTAATCAAAGTTGATGTAGGCGTTGAACTTGCTGTTAGGAGTCAAGAGGAGCGTGGTGTCGTAGAGGTTGCGCCAGCCCGTGTTCGAGCTGGGGTTTTCCGGACCGGTGTAGTAGTTGTTGCTCCAGGCGAATTTCTTGGTTGTAAAAGCGCCGGTGAACCCCGCGGTCTTGCCGCTATTGTTGTCCTCGACGTTGTTCCACCCGTTGATGAGTTGTACGCCGCCGGTGAAGTATTTACCGACCGGGAACGATGTGCGCATCCCGAAGTGGTAATACGGAATGGCCCAGGCGAAGAGAAGCGAGCGGGAATAGTTCCAATTGCTGCTGGTTTCGATGACTTCAGCACCCGCGCTGGTGACGAATTGTCCGAAGTCCACCTCGAAGCCCTTAGCCTTCGCCGGCTTTAAGCTCACATAAGCCTGTTCGATGTTCCGAAGGAAGCTCGGCGCCGTGCTTGGCTCGCTCGCATGGATGATATCGAATGCGCGGCCGAACCCAAGATCCACTTGGAACCCGACCGGATCGGGCGAGTGTGCCACGGTCAGCTTGGCCATGTTCAGGCTGAACTGATTGGCCTTCACATCGAAGTTATACAACTGGTTGAACTGCGAAGAGGGATGATTGAAATTGAAGCTGTAATAACCGTCCACCAAACCGCTGAAATCGATCGGTCCCGCCGACCATGTGGGAGGCGCCGGCTCCGGCGCAGGCGTTGGCGCGGGCGTTTGAGCTGGAGGTGTTGCGGGGGCAGATTCCTGCGCAGCCGGAGCGCCGGCCGCAGCCGTTTGTCCCGAAGCGGGTTGCGCGGAAGCGGTGCGCCCCTCAACATCGGCGAGACGCTTTTCCAGTTGTTCGATTCGATCCAGCAGGATTCGTTCGCGCAGGTCATCCATCGTCCTCACGACTTGCGTACCCGCGGTGCTTTGCTGGTTGGTGGTTGTCTGCTGCGCGAAAGCGGGTACTGCCAGAGCCGAGCCGAGCAATAAACTGAAACGGTACTTCGAGGAAATGTGCAATTTATCTTCTCCTTGGGACTTCCTTGGATATCCCGGGCCCTTGGACAAATGCGAAAGACGACATTGCTCTTTTCTTGGGGGGTGACTGTAGCGGTGACTCATTGGAAACGCCAACAGAAACTTTGTATTGAATTAATGCAAAAAATTTGTTGGCCTGCCCGGCGCTCCCGTGCATTATTGTTGACCTGCGCGTATCGCCCGCACGCGGGGCGCTCTTGCGCCATACCGGGGAAATGCAGTTCATTCATTGAAGGGGGAGATGCATGAAGAAACTCGAAGCAATCATCCAGCCCTCACGGTTCGAATCCGTGAAAGATGCGCTGCTTGAGATGGGTGTGGGAGGCTTGACGGTGACGGAAGTACGCGGGCACGGGAGGCAGAAGGGCCATACTGAGGTTTATCGCGGGCGCGAATACACCGTGGACCTGCTGCCAAAGATCAAGCTGGAGGCGGTGCTGCCGGATGCCCTGGCGGATCGCGCGGTAGAAACAATTTTGAAGACGGCCAAGACAGGGAAGATTGGCGACGGTAAGATATTCCTGTCGAGGGTTGATGAAGCCATCCGGATTCGCAACGAGGAGCGCGGTGAAGCCGCGCTTTAGTATTTCACTTTTGGCCGCCGTGCGACCGGCTTACTGACCGCGGGGCGATCAACGTGACGAGCGCTCCACGCCCCAGTTTTAATCCGGACATCCGGCCCGCAAAGAACATGCAAGGTTCTCCGACGCCCCTATCCGTGCTCGGCCCGCAGGCCGACGCCGAACGGCAACGCATCCGGCAACAATTTGAGTCGGGTACCAGTGCGCGAGAAACGCTGCGCGCGCAGTGCGCGCTGGCGGACCGCAACGTCGAGCAGATTTTTGGCGAAGTTCTGCGCGTCCACAACCGCGAGGCGCAAGGGCTTTGCCTGCTCGCGCTGGGCGGGTACGGGCGGCGAATGCTGTTCCCCTATTCCGATCTCGACATTCTATTTTTAATGGGAAACGACAGAGCAGAACAGGAATCGCGGCCGCTCATCTCCGAATTTTCGCGGACATTGTGGGACATCGGATTTCGCGTCAGCTCGGCGGGGCGCACGCTGGAAGAGTGTAAGCGGATCGAAGAAGACAATGCGGAGTTCCACCTGGCATTGCTGGATCGCCGATTTCTGGCGGGGGATGCCGCGCTATACGAGAAGCTGGACACGAAAGTGCTGCCGGCGTCGGAAAGGCAGGCGCGGCCCTTCCTGCTGGCGCAAATTCACAGGCTGACCAGGGAACGCCTGACGCGCTACGGAAATACGATTTTCCAACTCGAGCCCAACGTGAAAGAGTCGCCAGGCGGCATGCGGGATTATCAGGCGACGATTTGGCTGCGGCAGATCGTGGACGAAAAAAAGGAGATACGAAACATCACCGCCGCGGAGGAAGAGCTTTCGGCCGCGGCCGTCGATTTTCTCAGCGCCATCCGTTGTTTTCTGCACTATAGCAACGGCCGGAACGATAACACGCTCACCTACGAGCTGCAGGCGGCGGCAGCAGAACGCGCGCTGGGTGTGGGCGACGGAGTGGGGCGAACTCCTGCCGAATGGATGCGCCAGTATTTCCGGCACGCCCGGACACTAAACCGCCAACTCTTGCGCTATCTCGAGCAGCGATCTGCCGTGCCATTAACGCTGCGGCAGCGCCTGTTCAATGCGGCACGCGCCGCCAAGATCGAGCCGGGTGACGGGAAATGCTTCGCCGTGCGTGATGGCCTGCTCGAAGTGCTCGACCAGCCGGTGTTATCGGATCGCGCGATCACTTACTCGCTCTTCGCGGAAGCGGCGCGCACGGGGACCCCGCTGAGCCGCGAGGCGGAGCGCAGCATTGGTTACATCCTGAAGCATCCGGAACTTCCCCCGAAGAACACGGAGATTTCCCGGGCCACGCTGCGCGAGATACTGGGCTCCGATTATCCGGGCGTGGCCCTGCGGTCGATGCAACGGCTGGGGCTGCTGACGGAAATCCTACCGGAATTCGGAAGGATCGACTCGCTGGTGGTGCGCGATTTCTATCATCGCTATACGGTAGACGAGCATTCCTTGCGGACCATCGAGCACCTGCAGGAATTGGCGGAGCCGCCGGATGAACGAGGAGCGCATTTCGCGCCGCTCTGGAAGACCGCCGAACGGCGGGACTTGCTGATCTTGGCGCTGCTGCTGCACGACGTCGGCAAAGGAATGCCAGTGGAAAATCACATCACCGGCAGCCTCGCGGCGCTCGATAGCGCCGCCCGGCGATTGAATCTTTCCCCGGAAGAAAAAGAAGAGGTCCAGTTCCTCATCGGACATCACCTGGACATGTCCGCCACAGTGCAGCGGAGGGACATCTTCGATCCTGCCACCGTTTCCGCTTTTGCGCAGTCCGTCACAACGCAGGAAAGGCTGCAAAGATTGTGCCTGCTGACCTACGCGGACATTCACTCCGTCAATCCGGAAGCGCTGACACCATGGAAGGCGGAAATGCTGTGGCAACTCTTTGTGGCCACTTCCAACCACTTCAGCCGCACCGTGGATCGCGACCGCTTGCACGCGCCGGATGAAGGCTCGCTGCTGGAGCGCGTGAAGGCGCTGGCGGGGGACACCACGCTCGAAGAGATCGAGCAGTTCCTCGAAGGATTCCCGCGGCGGTATCTCGCGGTGCATTCGGCCGCGGAGATTGCGGCGCACTTTGCGCTCTACCGGAAACTGGGCACGGACCCGGTGCAGACAGAACTCATGGCCACGCGCCATGGGTTCTCCCTGACGCTGCTTACGGCGGACCGCCCGGCGCTGTTCGCGACGATTTCGGGGGTGCTGGCCGGATGGGGCATGAACATTAACAAGGCGGATGCTTTCGCGAATGCCGCTTGCGTCGTGTTGGATACCTTCCACTTCGCGGATCTGCACCGCACGCTGGAGCTGAACCCCAGCGAAGCCGCACGCTTCCGCAAGAGCCTCGCAGATGTCATGAACGGGACGGCGCAACTAAAGCCGCTCCAGAAAAGCCGCGAAAGTGCCAGCCGCGGGCGGGTTCCTAAAGTCACAGTGGAAACGCGCATCAACTTCGACGATGCGTCATCGGCGCACAGCACGCTTCTCGAAATCGTTACTCAGGACCATCCGGGATTGCTCTACGAGATCGGTTCGGCGCTGGCGCGCCTGGGATGCAACATCGAAGTCGCGTTGATCGACACGGAAGGCCACAAGGCCATCGTGCGGTGGGGAGGCCAGACTTGGAGGATTTGCGGCAGCTTTGAAAGTGAGAAAGGGTGGGCGTGGCGGGGATCGAACCGGCGACCCCTGCTTGCAAAGACAGGAACGCATTGAGGAGAACGGTCGGCAGATCATTCTAAAGGTTTAACTTCGGCAAAATCTTAAGCGTCATAAGTACGCCCTACCACCCGGCTTATTTACTGTTTCCAGCACTTCGCGCCTTGGCGGAAGAGATTACTTCTGCAGCGCGGCCGCCGGTTCGAGCAGCCTTTCGTGCCTGAGTTGAGACTAGCTGTGGCTGTGGCACTGTCGATCGCGACGCTTGGTCTTCTTTCCAAAATACCAAGCCTCCCACGCGCGGGTCCCAGTCAATGCAGAGCATATCGCCTGCCTTCACCTGTCTGGTGGCCAACAGGTTCGCCAACGGGAAAACCACGTGACGCTCGATGGCCCGCTTCAGATGGCGAGCGCCGTAGCGCTGGTCCGTGCCCTCGGATAAGAGAAATTCGCGGCCCGCGTCGGTTACCCGGAACAGAAACTGACCGTTCTGTGTCTCCAAAACTCGCTGCTGTACTTGCCCCAACTCGATCCGCAGCACTTCCGCGAGTTGCTCACGATTCAAGGAATGAAACACCACTATTTTGTCAAGCCGGTTCATGAATTCCGGCGAGAACTTCCTCCGCGCCGCTTCCACCGCCGTGCGCGCCGCCTTCACGTCAAGACCCATCATTGGTTTGTCCTCCGGCTGGATGAAACCCATTCCTCCGTGCATCAGCTCCATAATTTCCGCGCCACCCAAGTTTGAGGTCATGAAGATCACGGTCTGCGAAAGGTCCACACGACGGTTGTCACCCAGCGTTAGGGTCGCCTTGTCCAACATGCCAAGAAGGAGTTGCCACAGAGCATCGTCTGCCTTTTCAATTTCGTCGAACAGCAGGAAGCTGAGCTTCAACTTGTCCCTATGGCTCGAAGCTAGCGCTTCCTGGGTGATCAGTGGATGTGTTTCGCGGTGGCCCAGGTACCCCGGGGGTGACCCAATCAGTTTCGCGATCTCATGCGAATGCTGAAACTCACCGCAGTCGACCTTGATTACTGCACGGGGATCCCCAAACAAAATCTCCGCAGCGGCTTCCACGACGCGCGTCTTTCCGGACCCGGTGGGACCGAGGAACAAAAGACTGCCTACCGGGCGTCCTGGCGAGTTCAGGCCGGCACAGAAGACCTGGTATAGGTCCACCATCGCCTGCACCGCTTCCTCCTGCTTGACGATCTTGGCGCGCAGCGCCACGTCGAATTCCACGGCTTGCGAACTGCGAAGAGTGGCATCGAGAACGACCGGTTGAGTACACATGGCGAGCTCCTAATGAACCCTCTGCCCGGGGATAGGCGGGGTGAAAGAAAACTGATCAAGTTGGTGTAGCTTCAACTCGAGGTACAGGAAATAGTGCTTGCCGGGGACGGGCCTTATCAGTGCCCCGCAGTCGTGCGGCTGGCCTTCCAGGTGGGCTAGGCACATTTGTTCGGTGTTATTTAGCTCGTGAATCTTGGGTTGTTCAAGTCGTCGCCACATGTCGTCGAGCCTAGTTAGTGAGGTCGGACAGAGCAGCGGAGGAGGGTGCGGCCAAACATGTCTTGCGTTCTGAAGGCCGCAGATCCTGCATTCGTGGCCCTTGTCGCTCACGCTAAACTATCTCAGGAAAAAAGGACCATACAATCCGGCCAAGTCCGCAATTTAGCAGAGGAAAATGCTGGGAAGTCGTGCCTCTTAAGGCCCGCATTCTCATGTGGGGTAAGCCCTGACAGATCTTCCCCGATGACTCAGCCGCGGTTTTCCCGCTAACTTTTTGATGCTGTGGCTTTTGTTGTTACCGAGGGAGCGGAGGTACCTGCTTACTTTTTGTAGGCGAAAGGGATACGCCCAAGGCCGCCAGCATCTGCCGCTGATTAGCCGTGGACTGCGGCAGTTTCGTCACGGTTGTTTTCTCGTCGATCTGGTATTGCAACAGGCACAGAGTGCCCCGTGCCCTCAGCCCATCCAGCTGTGTAAGGAACTCTCAGATGATACCGAGTGTGACGTCGTTCACCCTCTCGAACCAACCCACCTGGCTACTAGATCTGCCAGATCCCGTGTCGTCGACGCGGGTGACGTGCCGGTGATGGTGCTGTATTTTCCGGTCGTAAGCCCCCTCGGAATTTTTCTGGGCCTTCCCCAAACATGCGCCGGAGTGCCTTTTCTGCCGTCGTTTTTGAGGTGCGAGGCGATATAATCCTCACGCGATAGCTGCTAACGGGGTGCTCGCTATGTGTGTAGCCCCGTTGGACTTCCTCCCCACCTATCAGTTTCAAATTTGCGTTGATCGATACCAGGGCAATCGCTAGGTCAAAGATTCTCCTGCTGGGATCAGTTCCTTCTCTGGCTTTGTTCAGCTCACGCGAAAGTCTCCGCGATATCGAAGCCTGTTTCCGTGCCCAGCAACCCAGGCTCATAGGGGCTTCCAAGGGCAAGTTTCTCGCAGGGCATTCGCACGTATCCTGACGGTTTTGGTGGTCTCGGCTCCTGTACCGGCCTCGGCCCCAATCAAATCCCTCCTTTCGTGCGTGATCTGAGCACCCAAGAAATCTACGCCCTCAACTGGGAACTCCCTTGAGTGACATTAAGGAAAGCTTTATTGCGGTCCCGCAGTCCGCTAAGGGCATGCAGTGGTGCCGAAACGCGTTCTCCTAGTTTTGGCCTGACTCACCCCCGCGGCCTCAGCAGAGCAATTGTTTCGAAGTATCTTTTAGAATGGTTCCGTCCTCCACATCCTGCATGGGACTGAAAAAACGCGCCGTCACGGGCATCAGAATGGGGCTCCTTTCCTTCCAAGAATCCCCGGTTTCCTCGGGAGGAATTCATATCATTCGGAATCGTGGACTGCCCTAACTGCAAGTCCCTGGGCGTCATCAGGACAATACTTTAGTCCTCCACGAACGGTACTAACTTCCTATAGCTCGTGTCCTTTCGTCTCGTTATCCTGTGAAGTAGCGAGGGATGGAACGTCGCTCACTGCGGTACGCTGGGCGCCAATCCACACGCCAATTATGATTCCATCGTCACGTCTAGCCCTGCCGAACGACAAGACAATCACAATCTCTGTGATCTCTGGCCGGTCGAAAGGGTTGGCGCACCGAATAACCAACCCCAAAAACAGCATAGGGAACATGGGTAGCGGCGCGAATATCGAAATTGATGATCCGCAAGTTTCCAGCCTGCACTGCGCTGTAGGGGTAACAGAGGATACGGTTAGGCTATGCGATCTCGACTCAGCGAATGGGACCTACGTGAACGATGAACGGGTTCAGGCCACGAATCTCGAACATTTGTCCGAGTTCTGCGTCGGCTCAACAGTGCTTCTGGTCACCATTCTCCCGAAACGCCCGACGGATATAAGGTGAATCAAAATAATCAGTTTCGGTTCTTGGGGGACGGCTTAATGGGCGTGTCATCGGAGTGAAGCTTGGCACCACACTGCCAACATTGCGGAGCCGTTTCCATTCAATGACGTCATGGTGTTGTCGCACATCGGGCAATGATACGGTATCGTCTGACGAGTTGCCACCCACTTGGTCAAACTGTTCTGGGATACTTGCAACAGAAGAGGTGGAGCTTCCGCGCCGACAGAAGTGTTG
>WNGC01000239.1_pt1 | contig 34335 bp, 31 predicted proteins | sample 5400051 | NCBI WGS metagenome assembly WNGC01 (sample SAMN13153368, study PRJNA577476) | soil metagenome | isolation source: 20 cm soil or saprolite under grassland replicate 2 | place: USA:California | collected 2016-06-15
GCGGCGGTCCACGCAGGCGGGCGGTTCGTCGTCTACCAGTTTTGCATCTCGGTGCTCGTAGTGTCGTTCAAGCGCGCGTCCAACATCTATTTCATCCCGCCGGGCGAGAGCGCGTTCACGAAGGGACTGCCGTTTTCGCTCATCTCGTTGATCCTGGGATGGTGGGGCATCCCGTGGGGTCCCATTTGGACCATCGCCACGATTTACACGAACTCGAGCGGCGGCCGAAATGTGACCGATGCGGTCGTCCAGTCTCTGAGCCCGTCTGTCGCTCATGTATGATTGCCGCTCCCGAAGCGCTGGTCCGGCTGCGTGCCGGTAACCGCCGCTTTGTGGAGGGGATTCAGGATGCGACGCGCCGGCCTGTAATCGCGCCGCTGCAGCAGCCCTTCGCCATTATCCTCGGTTGCTCCGATGCGCGCGTCCCCGCGGAGCTCGTGTTCGGCCAAGGATTCGGCGACTTGTTTGTCATTCGTGTTGCTGGGAATATCGTCGCGCCCTCCCAGGTCGGCAGTGTGGAGTTCGCCGCGGAACGCTTCGGCACGCGTCTGGTGGTCGTGCTCGGACACTCCGATTGCGGCGCGATCCGGGCGACCGTCGAAGAGCTGCGGCGTCCCACGCCGCGCCCGTCGCCGGGCCTGCGTGCCATCGTCGATCGAATCCGGCCCGCCGTCGAGCCGCTGCTCGCCATGCCAGTCGCCGAGGACATTGAAGCGCTCGTCGCGCAGGCCGTCCGGGCCAACATCCGCGCCGCGGCCGAGCATCTCCGCCACGGATCGCAGCTGGTCGAGCAGCTCGAGCGCGAGGGCGGCCTCGCAATCGTCGGCGCCGAGTACTGTTTGGAGACCGGCGTAGTAGACTTCTTTGATGGAGTGGCAGAACCGTAGCTTTACTCATCACACATTGAGCAGGTGAGGTATGGGCAAAGGAAAGCGTCGTAAGGAAGCGACCAAAGCAGAAGAGAAGGACATCGAGCCACAGACGGAGGAGAAGGTGGATCTTGTCCCACCGGCGCGGCGGCCTCCCACGGCCGTAGCCGCTGGGACGCCTCCCCCTCCCGCGCCCCGCCGGGATGACGTTCCCGTTCGGCAACGGCGCCGGCCTGCACTGTTCCATCTGGTACAGGCTCTCCGGCTTGCCGCCGGGGCGGTGATCGATCTCGCTGATGCGGCGGCCGACGCCATTACCAGACAGATCCAGGGACGGCGGGGGACGTCGTGAAGGAGTGTTTGCAAAGAAATGAAGATTCAACTGAAGAAAGGTCGCGATGGGCCTGCAACGCTCGTGTGCGTTCGAGACGACCGCTCGCGCACCTGGGGTCGCGAGCATCCGTTCTTCCCGCTGCACGATCTCACGCATTACGCCGTCGAATGCGTGCTCGGCTTCGAGCACGCATTCTTCGGTCTCATCGCTGCCGGATGGGCCATCGATGACTTTGCAAAGCCCGGAGCCGCGTCGCGGCTGCCGGCTCAGGCGATCGTGGCCGAGCACATCGTGGGCGTGCTCGATCGCGAACGCGCACTCCCGCAGCCGCTCAGCGCCGATCAATTCAATGAGAACGTCTCCGCCAGCGTCCGGTCGTTGAAGGACGTGCCGTTCCAACCCGTGAACGCGTCTCAGTTGGCGGAGGTGCACGCACTCCGCGATCGCCTTCAGGCACAGTGGCATGCGCTGCCGTTGGGTGCGACACTCGAGGTCGCGTGGCAGCACCCCTCATTAGACAGGGCACAGAAGCTGGCGTAGAATCCCCGAGATCGACCAGGGGAGAAACGTCATGCCGTCCAAAACCGTCCGAGTCACCGTGGTTCGCGACGGCGCCATGTGCTTCGTCCCGGTGCCGTTCGATCCCAAAGTCGTTTTCGGCAAGGTCCGCGCGCCGGTGCGCGTCACGCTGAACGGCTTCACGTATCGCAGCACCATCGCATCGATGGGCGGCACGGTGTGCATCCCGCTGCGCCGCAGCAATCGTGAGGCGGCGGGCCTCCAGGGCAACGAAACGCTCGATGTCGAAATCGCGCTCGATACGGAGAAACGGGTCGTGGCCGCACCACGCGAGCTCGTGGCGGCGCTCAAAGCCGCTCCGCCGGCATTCGCGCGCTGGCAGGAGCTCAGCTTCAGCCATCAACGGGAATACGTGGAGGCGATTTCCGCAGCGCGTAAGCCCGAAACGCGGGCGCGCAGGATCCAGGCGGCGGTGCAGATGATCGGGGCGCGCGTACCGAAGAAGGCTCGACGGTAACTCCCGCCACACTGCCGCCGCCGCCGATGGCGCGCCGTTTTGGGCTGCTCCACGCCACGGCGCTCAACATGACGAACATGATCGGGATCGGCCCGTTCATCACGATCCCGCTGCTCATGTCGGCGCTCGGCGGCCCGCAGGCGATGCTGGGTTGGCTGGTCGCGCTCGTCGTGGTTCTGTGCGACGGCATGGTATGGAGCGAGCTGGGCGCTGCCTTGCCCGGGTCCGGGGGCTCGTTCGGGTATCTGCGTCATGGCTATGGGGCCGAGAAGTTCGGCCGGTTGATGGGCTTTCTATTCGTCTGGCAGTTCATCCTCAGTGGTCCGCTCGAGATCGCGTCCGGGTACATCGGGTTCTCGCAGTACCTGAGCTATCTGTGGACGAGCATCACCGCGCGCCAGACGATGATTGTGGTGGCGATCGTCGGCATCGTGAATATCGCGCTGCTCTATCGCCGGATCACCTCGATCGCGACGATCACGCTCACGCTGTGGATTGGGACGATCGTGACCGCCGTCGCGGTCATCGCGACCGGCGCGCTGCATTTCAATCCGAAGGTGGCGTTCGATTTCCCGCCCGGTGCCTTCACCTTCTCGCTCGGCTTTCTGCTCGGCCTCGGCGCCGCCTCGCGCATCGGCGTCTACGATTATCTCGGCTACTACGACGTCTGCTATATCGGCGACGAGGTGCGCGATCCCGGCCGCGTGATCCCGCGATCCATTCTTCTCAGCACCGCCCTCGTCGCATTGATCTACATCGCGATCAATTTCTCCATTATCGGCGTCGTGCCCTGGCGTGACTTCGTGCCGGCGGAGTCGCGCCCGCAGTCGCATTTCGTCGTGTCGGTGTTCATGGAGCGGATCTACGGACCAGGCATCGCGGCGCTGTTCACCGCGATGATCCTATGGACCGCGTTTGGCTCCGTGTTCGCCTTGTTGCTCGGCTACTCCCGCGTGCCGTACGCCGCCGCGAAGGACGGTTATTTTTTCCGGGTGTTCGCCCGGCTCCATGCATCGGGAGGATTTCCTCACGTCTCGCTGGTGGTGCTTGGGGCGCTCTCGATTCTCGGCGGCTTCGTGGCGCTAGGCACCGTCATTGACGCGCTGGTCACGATGCGGATTCTGGTGCAGTTCATCGGGCAGATTGGCGCTGTCACGTTGCTGCGACGACGCGCGCCCGATATGCCCAGGCCATATCGCATGTGGCTCTATCCGCTGCCGAGCCTGATCGCGCTGCTGGGATGGATCTTCATCTTTGTCACGACGCCCCCGATCGTCGTCGCGTTCGGTTTGGGAGCCCTCGTGCTGGGCGTACTTTGTTTCGGGGCGTGGTCATGGAAAGGACAGACTTGGCCGTGGCGCTGACGCTGCTTGTGGCACTATTGATCGCTGGCCCCAGCACTGCGGACACGATCCCGCTGCCGGAACACCCACGTCCCGATTTCCAGCGCGCCGAATGGCTGAATCTGAACGGCCGCTGGCAGTTCGTCTTCGATCCACAGGACGAGGGCGAGCGCGCCGGATGGGCGGAGAGCTTTCCCAGCGCGACAAGTCGACAGATTCTCGTGCCGTTCTCCTGGGGTTCGCCGCTTTCCGGCATTCCCGACAGCGGTGACATCGGCTGGTACGCTCGCTCGCTCACCATTCCGGCTGCGTGGCGTGGCCGCCGCGTCTTCGTCGTGTTCGGCGCCTCGGATTGGCGGACCACCGCCTGGCTCGACGGAAGGAAGATCGGCGAGCATCAGGGCGGCTACACGCCGATTTCATTCGAGCTGCGGGGCGCACGGCCGGGCGAGCCGCACCGGCTCGTGGTGCGGGTCGACGACAGGCCGCATCCATTCAAGCTCGAAGGGAAACAGGGTTACGGGCCGGCGCGTGGGATGTGGCAGACGGTGTACCTGGAAGCGCGCGGGAGTGACCCCATTGAGTTCGTGCACTTCACGCCGCGGGCAAATCTTGCGGCCGTAGGAGTCGACGTGCGGCTGCTCGAGCCCGCGCCGCGCCCACTCCTGCTGCGGATCGCGTTCACAAATCGAGCCGGTGGACCCGTGGTCACGCACAGTATCCCACCCGGTACCAGAGCCGTGCATCTGGACATCCCGTTGCCCGAGGCCCACCGCTGGTCGCTCGACGATCCGTTTCTGCACGATGTGGTAGTCAGCGTCAGCGGCAATCACGTAGTCGAAGACCGGGTGCAGACCTACTTCGGGATGCGAACGTTGGGCGTGGTGAACCTCCCGGGGACGTCCTACCCGTACGTCGCGCTCAACGGCACCCCGGTGTACCTCGAGCTCGCGCTTGACCAGGCCTATCACCCGCAGGGCTACTACACGTTTCCGACCGACAGCGCACTGCGCGATGAAATCGCGCGCGCGCGCGAGATCGTGATTGCGCGCGATTACAACCACCCCGCGATTTTCGCATGGGTGCTGTTCAATGAGACGTGGGGACTGTCAACGAAGGTCGATGGGCGCGATCGCTACCTCCCACAGACGCAGCGGCGAGTGGCCGAGGACTATCGCGTCGCGAAGCGGCTCGATCCCACGCGATTGGTGGAGGACAACTCGGTCTGCTGCGGCGGCGGCCACACGGCAACCGATCTCGACACCTGGCACGCATACCTCCCCGGCTGGCGCTGGGAACACCACGTCCAGCGCCTGAGCGACAGCACGTTCCCGGGCTCGACCTGGAATTTCCAGGCGCCGTGGCGGCAAGGCCACCAGCCGATGTGCAACTCCGAGTTCGGGAACGTATGGGGCTACGAGGGCAGCACCGGCGACGTGGATTGGAGCTGGGACTACCACCGCGCGATCGACGCATTCCGCCGTCACCCCAAAGTCTGCGGCTGGCTCTACACCGAGCATCACGACGTGATCAATGAGTGGAACGGCTACTGGCGCGCTGATCGCTCGTCGAAAGAGACGGGACTCGGCGACATCGTTCCCGGGATGACGCTGCGCGATCTCCACGCGCCGTTCTACATAGCGGTTGGCGATTCCGAGCTGAGTCGCGCGGTCCGGCCAGGGGAGCGCGTCGTCGTGCCGCTGTACGCCTCGTTTCTCACCAGCGATACGAAGCCCGGCGATTCACTCACGCTGCGCGCCGAGCTGAACGGGTGGAATGCGCTGGGTGAGCAAAAGAGCTATGAGCGACAGGCGATGCGCGTCCCGTACCGGCCGTGGATGTCGCAGCCGTTGCCGCCGCTTTCCGTGACCATGCCGAACGAGCCTGCCGCCGTGGTGCTCGCCACGCAGCTCGAGGATGCACGGGGTGGAGTCCTGCAGCGCAACTTCACGACGTTCATCGTGGAAGGCGATCCTCCATCAATGGCAACGTTGGCGGATGGTCGCCGCGCGCGCGTCGCGCGCGTCCCGGCGACCGCGGTGCGCGACGCACAGTGGACGCTCAAACAATGGACGGTGCTCGACCGGAAGTTGGACGGCGCGGGGAGCGGCTTCTTCGAGTATCGCATTCCGTGGCCGTCCGGCCTGACCGCGAGCGACGTCACGGAGGCGACGTTTATCGTCGAAGCATCCTCCAAGCGACTCAACGGCAAAGACCGCGACACAACCGTCGCGGCTAATAGGGACTACATGCGCGGCGGGGGCTTCCACGACCCGAGCCGCAATCCCAACAGCTATCCGATGACCGGGACCACCCCATTTCGCAGCGCGGTGACGGTGCGTGTGAACGGCCAGCCCGCGGGACGCTATGAGCTGGCCGACGATCCCGCCGACTCGCGCGGCATCTTGAGCTGGCACGCGCAGCCGCATGATGGCCACTTGTATGAAGCGGGCTCCTATGGGCAGCTGCTTCGTGTGCCGATTCCTCGAGAGGCGATTCGCGACGGCGCGCGCACTGCCGAGCTGATTGTTAGGTTGGACGTCGATGCCGCGCTGCCCGGAGGTCTCGCGATCTATGGCGCTGGGTTCGGGCGCTATCCGGTGGATCCCTCGGTGCTTTTCGTGCTGCGCGATTCCGTGAAACACGGACAGCCGTTTGGCCGGCTGCCCGACGGCCGGTCGGTCGAGCTGTTTACGCTGACCAATGCCCACGGCGTGGAAGTCCGGGTGATGACCTACGGCGCGATCATTACCTCAATTCGCACGCCGGACCGGAGCGGGCGACTCGCCGACATCGTTCTGGGTTTCGACAGTCTCGCCGGCTATCTCGCGCAGTCTCCATACTTCGGCGCGGTCGTGGGCCGCTACGCAAACCGGATCGCAAACGGGCAGTTCGCGCTCGACGGCGTGACGTATCATCTGGCCCGCAATAACGGCCCCAATACGCTGCACGGCGGAGTTCGCGGTTTCGACAAGGTGCTGTGGACCGGTGAGCCATTCCAGAATGACAGCGGCTCCGGGGTGACGTTGCGCTACACGAGTCCAAATGGAGAGGAAGGGTTTCCGGGCACGCTGGCGGCGCGCGTGACGTACACGCTTACGCCACGCGACGAGCTGGTTGTGGATTACGAGGCGACCAGCGACAAGGCGACGCCCGTCAATCTCTCCCAGCACAGCTACTGGAACCTCCACGGCGAAGCAGGTTCGATTCTGGATCATGTGCTGATGCTGAACGCGTCGGCGTTCACACCCGTCGATTCGACGCTGATCCCGACGGGGGAGCTCAGGCCGGTGCAGGGCACGCCGTTCGATTTCCGCGCGGCCACGCCCATCGGCGCGCGTATCGGAAACGAGGATACGCAGTTGCGTTACGGCCGCGGGTACGATCACAATTGGGTACTCGATCGGGATGCGAGGGCCGAGCTCGTACACGCCGCGCACCTCGAGGAGCCGACGAGCGGCCGCACTCTGGACATCAGCACGACGGAACCGGGTATGCAGTTCTATTCGGGCAACTTCCTCGACGGCACTATTAAAGGAAAGGGCGGACGGATGTACGCGCACCGCAGCGGCCTATGCCTCGAGACGCAACATTTCCCGGACTCACCCAACCATCCGAGTTTTCCCTCAACCATCCTCCGACCCGGCGCGACCTATCGCTCGCGAACAGTCTTCTCGTTCGGAATCCAAGCGCGCTAATCACCCGGAAGATCTAGCCCCTCTCCACTCGCCGATTCATGGTTGGTCACGGGGGGTGGCAAGAGATTTCAAATGAACCGTATTGGGAGTTCTCTTTTGTTCGCCCAGTCACGCCGCGCGGCGCTTGGGGCGCTCGCGATACTCGCCGCAGCCGCCTTCTCGACCCGTCCCGCGAAGCGCGCCGTGCCGGCGGGCGTTGCCGTCCGCTACGCGGAGGGCACGGTGCACGGATTCCTCGAGCTGCGCACCGCGGATGGCGCTCCATTGGCCGGCGGCGATCTGCTGCAGGTGCCGACCGACCGCGGCGTCGAGAGCCGCATGATCTTCCGATTCGCCGATTCGTCGCAGTTCGAGGAAACGGTGTCGTTTACGCAGCACGGCGTCTTCGCGATGCAGTCCTATCATCTCGTGCAGCGTGGACCCGCGTTTGCGGCTGATCTCGATGCGTCGTTGTCGGCGAACGGGCAGTATCTCGTGAAATCGACGTCGCACAAGGATGGCAAAGAAGAGCGCTTCGAGGGAAAGCTCGATCTGCCGCCTGATGTATCGAACGGGCTGGTGATCACCCTGCTGAAGAATCTCGCGCCCCACGATCGGCAGACCGTCCATATCGTCGCGTTTACGCCGAAGCCTCGGCTCGTCGGCCTTGAGCTTGCGCCAATGCAAGAGCAGCATGTTCTCAACGGTCCGGGAACTGAGAGCACCGTGGAGTTCGACTTGAAGCCGCGGCTCGGGGCGTTGACGGGCTTCTTCGCTCACCTGCTGGGTAAGACCCCGCCAGATTCTCATGCTTGGATCGTCACCCACGAGGTTCCGGCCTTTGTCCGTTTCGAAGGCCCGCTGTATTCCGGCCCGATTTGGAGAATCGACTTGACCAGCCCTCGCTTCCCCCAAAAGGGCGGCGAATAAGACGGCGCCGAGAAAAACGGCGGCGCATCCCCCTTCAAGTAGCCGAGCGCGGTTGCCACCTCCAGCGCATATTCGAGTTCCGACAGAGAACCGAGCGAGATATCGAGAAATCGACGCACCGCGTCTTAATTGCGGCGGAGCTAAAGAGTCTTTTGGACTCTTCCCAGCTCACCGGGCTCGACATCACCTGGATCGCATCGAGTGATCCCACACCGAAGGGTGATTGGGTCGCTATCGTGCCGTTGCTCTCGCGCTGGATCGGCGGGACCGAATTCAAGAATCTTCCGAAGCTGCGCATCGTCGCGAACGTCGCCGTCGGATACAACAACGTCGATGTTGTCGCCGCCGAAATGCGCGGCGTGCTCGTCACCAATACGCCTGACGTGCTGACCGATGCGACGGCCGACCTGACATGGGCGCTGATCCTCGCGACGGCGCGGCGCCTGGTCGAGGGCATCGACCTCGTCCGCAGCGGTCGGTGGAGCGGGTGGCACCCCGAGTTGCTGCTCGGCATGGAGCTGCGCGGCCGCACGCTGGGGATCCTCGGTGCGGGAAGGATCGGGCAAGCGGTCGGGCACCGCGCCCGAACCTTCGGTGTTGGCTTGGTGTACGCTTCGCGCACGCCAAAACCCGAGTTCGAACAGGCGACCGGTGCCACGCGCGTCGACATCACGCGCTTACTCGCTGAGAGCGACATCGTGACCTTGCATCTTCCGGCCTCACCTGAAACGAAGGGCATCATCAACGCGGACAGCCTGCGTCGCATGAAATCGGGCGCGATTCTGGTCAACACCTCACGCGGCGACCTGATTCGTGAAGAGGCCCTCGCGGTTGCACTCGAGGAAGGTCGGCTCGGCGGCGCGGGGCTCGACGTCTACAGCGACGAACCGGCGATCCATCCCCGGCTACTCGCCGCTCCGCGCACCGTGCTGCTGCCGCACATCGGCAGCGCGACCGAACAGACACGCCGCAAGATGGCAAGCATCGCTCTCGCAAATGTGCAGGCGGTCCTGCGCGGGAAGCCTCCGTTGACGCCCGTCTATGGCTAAGCGCGGTCTCGATGGCGTCGTCGCTGCCCAGACCCGGCTGAGCCATGTCGATGGGCTCGCCGGCGTGCTGATCATCGGCGGCTACGAGCTCAAAGACCTCGCCGGCAAGGTGAGCTTCGAGGAAGCCGCGCATCTGTTGTGGTGCGGCCATCTTCCCAGCGCCGAGGAGACCGGCACGTTGCGGCGCGACATCGCCGCACTGCGCGCCTTACCCGACGAAACGATGCGCGTGGTCCGCGCCGCCGCGAAGGCGCCACCCATCGACGCCCTGCGGATGGCGTGCGCGACCATGTCGCTCGATCTCCCGAATCCTGACGACATCAGCCCCGCCGCCGATTTGGCGGCCGCCAGGATGTTGACCGCTCGGTTCCCCACGGTCGTCGCCGCACACGCGCGTCTCAGCATGGGGAAAGACCCGATCGCTCCGCGCACCGATCTCTCGCATGCGGCGAATTTCCTGTACATGGTGCACGGCAAGGAGCCGGATGCGATCGCGGCGCGAGCGCTCGATGCCTATTGGGTAACGGTGATTGACCATGGGATGAACGCATCGACATTTGCCGCTCGCGTCATTGCCAGCACCCGTTCGGACATGGTGAGCGCCGGAACCGGAGCCATCGGCGCACTCAAGGGGCCCTTGCATGGCGGCGCGCCGGGCCCCGTCCTGGACATGCTCGTGGAGATCGGCTCGGCGGAGCGGGCCGAGGCGTGGCTCCGCGCAGAGCTGGCAGCGGGCCGGCGGATCATGGGATTCGGGCACCGCGTCTACAAAGTCCGCGATCCGCGTGCCGACGTGCTGAGTCACGTGGTGGACGCGATGAGTGCGGCGGCACTCCAGGATCGCCAGCTCTTCGATCTGGCGCGAGCGGTGGAGCAGACGGCGCTGAAGGTGCTCGAGGACGTGAAGCCCGGCCGCAATCTGCGAACCAACGTGGAGTTCTACACGGCGTTGGTGCTCCAGGCGCTGGGACTCAGCCCCCGCTCGTTCGTCGCCACGTTCGCCTGCGGCCGGATCGCGGGCTGGTGCGCGCACGTGATCGAGCAACACGCCGAGGACCACTTGATTCGGCCGCAGTCGGAGTACGTCGGGCCTCGCGGCCTGAAAGTCGGTTAGCTAGCTTTCAGCCCCGAGATGCCTAGGCCAAAAGCCGAAGAACGCACCACGATCCTCGACGCCCGCGCGATGTCGCGGGCGTTGCAGCGTATGGCCGTGGAAATTCTGGAGCTGGCGCACGGAACCGACGATCTGGTCCTCGTGGGCATCCAGCGACGCGGCGTCGAGCTGGCCGATCGCCTCGCCAAACTCATCGAAAAAGACGAGTCCCCCTCCGTCGCGCTACCGCGCGGCGCGCTCGACATCACCTTGTACCGCGACGATCTCGGGACGATCGGCCCGAAGCCGGTGATCGGCGAGACGAAGCTGCCCGGCGATTTGGCGGACCAGCACGTCGTGATCGTGGACGACGTCCTCTACACCGGGCGTACGGTGCGCGCGGCGCTGGACGAGCTCGCGGATTTCGGCCGCCCCAAGCGGATCTCGCTCTGCGTGCTCGTCGACCGCGGCGGACGTGAGCTGCCGATCCAGGCCGACATCGTCGGCAAAGTCGTGAAAGCGCAGCCTGGCGAGCGCGTCGATGTCCTGGTCGAAGAGCTGGACGGCCGCGATCAGGTGGACCTCGTGCGATGACGTCTCCCACGCTCGACAAGGATCTGACGGGCCTCGAGCACATGACGCCGGAGCAGATTCAGCTCATCCTCGACACCGCCGAGCCCTTCAAGGAAGTCTCGGAGCGACCCATCAAGAAGGTGCCCGCGCTGCGGGGCAAAACGATCGTCAACCTGTTCTTCGAGGCGTCCACGCGGACTCGGATCTCGTTCGAGTTCGCCGAGAAACGACTGTCTGCGGATACGGTGAACGTCGCGGACACGGGATCTTCGGTCTCCAAAGGCGAGACGCTGGTCGATACCGCGCGCAACCTCGAAGCGATGCGGATCGACATGGTCGTGATCCGGCACCCGTCGTCGGGCGCCGCGGAATTCCTCGGCAAGCGCATCGCCTCGAACGTCATCAACGCGGGCGACGGGAAGCACGAGCATCCGACGCAGGCGCTGCTCGATCTCCTCACGATCCGGGACAAGCACGGCAGAATCGCCGGGCTGAAGGTTTGTCTGGTCGGCGACGTGCTGCACTCGCGCGTCGCCCGTTCGAACCTGTGGGGTCTCACGAAGCTCGGCGCGGAGGTCGCCGTCTGCGGTCCGTGGACGCTGTTGCCGCGCGGCATCGAGGACCTCGGCGTCAGGGTGTTCGGCCGCATCGAAGAGGCGATCGAGTGGGCCGATGTACTGAATGTCCTCCGTCTCCAGCTGGAGCGTATGGAGAAGGGATTCATCCCGAGCGTCCGCGAGTACTACCGCGTGTTCGGCGTGACGCGGGAGCGCCTGGAGCGGTCGCCGCGGGCGATCACGATCATGCATCCGGGTCCGATGAATCGCGGCGTCGAGATCGATTCCCGCGTCGCCGACGGACCGCACAGCGTCATTCTCGACCAGGTCACCAATGGGGTCGCGGTCCGTATGGCGGTGCTGTACCTGCTCGCGGGCGGCCGCGCCGAGCTCGCCGAGGCGGCCAAAGGCGGGGGCAGCGAATGAGCAAACCGCTGCTGCTTCAGGGTGGCCGCGTGATCGATCCGAGCCGCGATGTGGATCAGGTCGCCGACCTCCTCATTCAAGACGGCAAGATCGCCGGCGTCGGCCGCAACATCGGCGCCAAGACCGAGTGGGACATCCGCAACGTCGCGGGGAAGGTCGTCGCGCCCGGTCTCGTCGACCTCCACGTGCATCTGCGCGAGCCGGGCAATGAAGATGAAGAGACGGTGGCGAGCGGGGCGCGCGCAGCGGCCGCCGGCGGATTCACCGCGATCTGTGCCATGCCCAATACCGATCCCGTCACCGACAATCAGGCGGCGGTCGGCTTCATCGTCCGGCAGTCGGGGCGCGCGGGACTCGCCCGCGTCCATCCCATCGGCGCCGTCTCACTCGGCCAACGCGGAGAGCGGCTCGCCGAGTTCGGCGAGATGGTGGGGGCGGGTGCCGTCGCCGTCTCGGATGATGGCCGCCCCGTCGCGTCGAGCCACCTGATGCGCACGGCGCTCGAGTACGCGCGCACGTTCGGCATTCCGGTCGCCGATCACTGCGAGGATCCCACCCTCGCGGCCGGCGGCGTGATGCACGAAGGGCTGGTGGCCACCCGCCTCGGTTTGAAGGGGATCCCCGCCGCCGCCGAAGAGATCATGGTCGCGCGCAACGTGTTGCTCGCCGAATTGACGGGCGGGCACGTACACTTGTGCCATATGTCCACGCGGGGCGCGGTCGCCATCATTCGCGAAGCCAAAGAACGTGGGATTCAGGTGACGGCAGAGGTCACGCCGCACCACCTCACACTGACGGACTTCGCGTGCGAAGAATACGACACGCATGCCAAGATGAATCCGCCGTTGCGCGAGAGCGCCGACATCGAGGCGCTACAAGGCGCGTTGAAAGACGGCGTCATCGACTGCATCGCCTCCGACCACGCGCCGCATGCCTACGATGAAAAGGAAGCCGCGTTCGACGACGCGCCGTTCGGCATTGTTGGTCTCGAGACGGCATTTGCCGTCGCCCATACCGAGCTGGTGGGTGCCGGGACGTTCACGCTGCCGGAGTTGATTCGGCGCATGAGCACCGAACCCGCACGAGTTTTTCATCTCCCGGGCGGAACCCTTCAGGAGGGCGCTGTCGCCGACGTGACCGTCCTCGATCCCGCCGCCAAATGGACGGTGGATCCCACCGCGTTTCATTCGAAGAGCCGCAACACGCCATTCGCCGGACGCGCGCTGACCGGTCGAGCGATTCTCACGATCGTCGCCGGCGCCCTCGTTCACGACGTCGGATGAACGCGAGGGCGGTGGCCCCCCTGGCACGGCGCATGGCGCTGTGCTGCAGGCAACTCGCGGCGCACGGATTGATTGCGGGACGGGACGGCAACCTCTCCGTCCGGATCGGCAGGGAACGCGTGCTCGTGACCCCGAGCGGCTACATCAAGTCGCTGGTCACGGCGGCCGACATGGTCGAGGTCGATCTGACCGGAACACCGCGCCGTGCCGGTCGCCGCAAACCTACCAGTGAGTTGGACTTACACTTGCAGATCCTGCGGCGGCGCGGCGATGTGCACGCGGTGGTGCACGCGCATCCCCCGATCGCTACGGGATTTGCCGTTGCGGGAGAAGAGATTCCGGGCAATTTGTTGCCGGAGCTTATTTTCGTGGTGGGACGCGTACCGCTGGTGCCGTACGGGACGCCAGGGACGCCGGAACTGGGTGAGCGTGTGGCTCCCTACCTCGAAGGGCACGACGCGTTGTTGCTCGCCAATCACGGCGCCGTAACGATGGGCCGGTCGCTCGACGAGGCCTGGATCCGGATGGAAAGCCTGGAACACGCGGCCCGGATCATCGTTGCCGCGCGCGTCATCGGGCAACCTCAGCCGCTCGACGCTCGCGCAGTTCGGAGACTTGAAGCGCTCCGCGCCCTCGCGCGGCAGGAGACGGATGCCTAAGGGATCGTCGAAGAGCACCGCGGCCATTCAGAGGCTGCTGGAGGAACGGCGTCAGTACGAGGCGTGGCTCGCGCGCATCACCGCAGCGGCCGACTCGGCGCCGGAGCACGTCCGCACCCGCGTGCGCGCCGATTACGAGGCACGGCTCAAGGCCGTCACCGAAGAGCTGAAGTCGCACGCCGAGGCCGCGCGGCAGCTCATCGCGCAGCGCAAAGAATTCCTGCTCGAGCTACAGAAGAAGGAGAAGGGCGCCGCCGAACGGTTGGCGGAGACCGAGCTGCGTCACGAAGTTGGCGAGTACGATGAGAGTCAGTGGGCGCAGGTGCACAAAGACGCGCTCGCCGAGCTCGGCGCGGTGCGGGACGAATTGATGGACGTCGAGCGCGACATCACCCGGCTCGAAGAGCTCGATCTGATGGTGAAAGCCAAACCGGGGGCACCGGCACGCGGGGGGTCCGCGGCCAAATCAGCGGAGCCGGCGCGGGAGCAAAAGCGGCGCGGCACTCCGGTGGACGAGTTGGCATTTCTCAAATCGGTCACGGAAGAGGACAAGAACGCGCCGTCACCGCGCCGGGCCAGCGGCGCGCAATTTCAGGTCGACGTGAACGCGACGCCCGAGGTGCCGGATGATGACGACGCAGAGCCCGTAAAGGCTCTCAAGTGCAAAGAATGTGGGACGATGAATCTGGCGACGGAGTGGTACTGCGAAAAGTGCGGCGGCGAATTGGCCGCGATGTAACCGGGCTAGACCTTCGCCTTCAACCGTTTCACGAACGCCGCCATGCGCGACTTATGCCGGGCGGCGTTGTTCTTGTGGATCAGTCCTTTGCGGGCCGCGCGATCGAGCAGGCGAGCGGCCAGCGCGTACGCGCCGGCGGCAGCGTCGGCGGTCACCGCCGCGCGAACTTTCTTCAGCGCGGTGCGCAGCGACGAGCGTTGCGCCTTGTTGCGCTCGGTGCGGGTGCGGGCCTGGCGCATCGCTTTCTTCGCGGATTTGATCTTCGGCATGGCGCAGAAAGTAGAGGGTAAGTTGCGTGGGGTCAAGGCTCTACGTTATCTTAGCACGTGCCACTCGAGGATATCCTGCTACAGATCCCCGTGCTGTTGTTTTCGATCGTCGCGCACGAATATGCCCACGCAGAAGCAGCCTACCGTCAGGGTGACAACACGGCCTACATGCTCGGCCGCTTGACCTTGAATCCGTTGAAGCACATCGATCCCGTGATGACGATCATCCTGCCGACGATTCTCATCGTCAGTCATGCGCCGTTCGTGTTCGGATCGGCCAAGCCGGTGCCGGTGAATCCGCGCAACTACCGCCACTATGTCCGCGGCGACATCATCGTCTCGCTGGCCGGAATCGCCACGAATCTCGCGCTGTTCGCGCTCTGCGCCGTGATGTTTGCGTTCGTTGGGACGCTGGCGCACCTGCTCCCGGGCCTGGCGCATAGCCTCGGCATTCTGCAGCGGATGATGTTCTGGGGGATGTACCTCAACCTCGTGCTGGCGTGCTTCAATCTGATTCCGGTGCCGCCACTCGATGGCAGTCACGTGCTCAAACAGTTGTTGCCACCGGCCGCGGGCATGCGCTATCGCCAACTGTACGCGCTCGGCATTGTCCCCATTCTGCTCGTCATGTGGCTGCTTCCCGGCGTCATCGCGGCGTTCATGTGGCCGGGAATTCAGCTGCTCGGCTTTGCGCTGCGGATGGTCTTCCCCCTTGCATTGCCAGGAGCGATTCCTGGATGGTTCTTGATGTGACCAGTCCCATGATGCGGGAGCAGGCCGGCTTCGTCGTGGCGCTGGAGAAGTTCTCCGGCCCGCTCGACCTGCTGCTCCATCTGATTCGCGAAGATGAGGTCGACATCACCGACCTCCCGATCGCGAAGATCGCCGATCAGTTCCTCTCGGTGATCAACGAGCTCGGGCTGAATCAAGCCGCCGATTACCTGGAGATGGCCGCGCGGCTGCTGCGGATCAAGGCGCAGATGCTGTTGCCCCGGCACCTGGGGGACGATGAGTGGGAGGATCCGCGCGCCGAGCTGGTGCGGCGGCTGCTCGAGTATCAACAGATTCGGGAGCTGGTGGACTGGCTGGGGCGGGCGGCGGCAGTCCGCGCCGAGCGCTTCGGCCGGGGCTATGAGCCGCCGCCGCCGGACGCGCCTCCGGCACCGCTCCAGATCGAGCTGAACGACGTGCTGGCTGCGGCGGAGCGCGTGATCGCGCTGATTCCGGATCCGATGCCGCACCGCGTCGTGCCGCGCCCCCTGGACGTCGAAGGTGCGACCGCACGGATTCAGGCGCTGCTCGCCGCGCGCGAGACGTTTGGGTGGAGCGATGCCGTCGGTCCCCAGGCAACGCTGGTCGATGTGCTGTCCACGTTCATTGCGCTGCTCGAGCTCGCCAAGCGGAGCTCGCTCACATTGTCGCAGCCCGAGCCATTCGGTCCCATGGTGATCCAGCGTGCAGCCCCCCAGCCTTCCCAGCCCCCTCGCGAAGCTGCTTGAAGCGGCGTTGTTTGCCGCGTCGCGCCCGCTGACGCTCGACGAGCTCGCCTCGCTCGAGCCCGAGGCGGGCGAACGCGGCGTGCGCGAAGCGCTCGCGGAGCTCGTCGCCGCCTACGGGGACGAGCACGGCGTCGAGCTGGTGGAGATTGCGGAAGGGTGGCAGTTCCTTACGCGCCGTGAGTACGCGGAGACCATCGAGCGCGCGCAATTCGCGCTGCGGCCGCGCCGTCTATCGCCCGCCGCGCTCGAGACGCTCGCCATCATCGCCTACCGCCAACCCGTCGGGCGGCTCGAGGTCGATGAAATCCGCGGCGTCGATTCAGGGGCGGTGATGGATAAGCTCGTCGAGCGCGGGCTCATCGAGGTCGTCTCGCGCGGCGAAGGCCTCGGCCGGCCGCTGCTCTACGGCACGACGCCGTCGTTCCTGGAGATTCTGGGACTGAAGAATCTGGAGGACCTGCCGCGGCTCGAGGAGCTGTCGGTCGCCCTTCGCCGTCCCACCCCCGTCGACGACCTCGAATGACCCTGATGCGCCTGCAGCGCGCTCTCGCGCGCGCGGGCGTCGCGTCGCGCCGCAAAGCGGAGGACCTGATCCGCGATGGCCGCGTCCGCGTGGATGGGCAGGTCGCGACCATCGGGATGAGCGTCGATCCCGATGCACAACGGATCACCGTGGATGGCAAAGGCGTGCGCAGCGCCACGCGCACGACGTGGCTCGCACTCAACAAGCCGCTCGGCTACGTCGTCAGCCGTTCTGATCCCGAAGGACGCCGCACCGTCTTCGACCTCCTCCCCAAGGTGCCCGGCCTCACGTACGTTGGACGGCTGGACGTGATGACCTCCGGTTTGCTGCTCCTGACGACGGATGGAGCCGCGGCCCATCGGCTGATGCATCCGCGATACGAAGTTCCGCGCACGTACTGGCTGCAGGTGCATGGTGCGGACGTGGCGACGGTGCGGGCGGCTCTCGCGCAACGCATCGTGATCGAGGGCCGGGCGGTGCGCGTCGTGAACGCGCGCGCGCGGCCCGCGGGCCGATCGGTTGAGATCGAGATGACGCTGGCCGAAGGACGGCAGCGCATCGTGCGCCGCATGGCCGAAGCGCTCGACCTCAAGGTCGAATGGCTGCACCGCGTCGCCTACGGGCCGGTGCGCCTGGGGCGGTTAGCCGAAGGCCGCTGGCGCGAACTCACGTCGCAGGAAGTCGGAGCGATCGGGCGACTACATGGAGCGAGGTGACCGCGGCAAGACCGTGATGTTGCTGGGCGGCAGCGGCCTCGTCGGCCACGCCGTCTCGCGGCGACTGCTGTCCTCGTCGTCCGGCCCGCCACGCCGGATCGTGCTCGTGGCGTTGTACGAAGACGAAGTGCGCGCCGCGGCGCAGGCGTTGGAGCCGTATCGCGGCCGCACCACGATCGAGGTTGAATGGGGCAATGTCTTCATGCCCACGCCCACGGCTCGACTCGATCTCAGTGCCGTGCTCGCGACCCCCAAACATCGCGAGCTGGTCCTGGGCGACCTGCTCGGCGACCTCACTGAAGAAGTTCTCGCGCGTAACCTGTTGTTTCAGATCCTCCTCAAGTACAAACCGCACGCGGTCGTGGACAGCATCAATACCGCGACCGCGTTCGCGTATCAGGACATCTTTCAGAGCTCTCGTGAGCTGCTCGAGCTCTCGAAGCGGGGCGCCGTCGATCAGATGGCGGTCGAGCTGCACCTGCTGCGACTCACCCTGCCGCAGCTGATTCGTCACGCCCAGATCATCACCGAAGGGCTGCGGCGGGCCGGGACCAAGGCGTACGTCAAAATTGGCACGAGCGGCACCGGCGGGATGGGATTCAACATCCCGTACACGCATTCGGAGGAGAAGCCCAGCCGGACGCTGCTGACCAAGTCAGCCCTCGCCGGCGCCCACTCGATGTTGCTGTTCCTGCTCGGCCGGACGCCCGATGCCCCGGCCACGATCGAGATCAAGCCCACGGCGACGATCGCCTGGCGCGAAGTCGCGCACGGTCCGGTGCGGCGCAAAGGGAAGCCGATCGCGCTGGTGGACTGTCCGCAACCCGTTGCTGTCGAAGAAGCATTCCGTGCCGATGCCCAACCATGGAAAGATCTCGGCCGTCCACTCGAGGGCGTGTACATCGACGTCGGGGAAAACGGCCTCTTCGCGCGCGACGAATTCGAAACCGTGACGGCGCTGGGACAGATGGAGTTCATCACGCCCGAGGAAGTGGCGGATTATGTCGTCATGGAGCTGGAAGGGCGGGCGACCGGCAAAGACATCGTCGCCGCGCTCGATTCCGCGACCGCCGGGCCGACCTATCGTGCGGGCATCCTGCGCCGCCACGCCATCGGCCGACTCCGGGCGCTCGAGGAAGCGCACGGGAATCGCGGCGTGGGTTACGAGATGCTCGGCCCGCCGCGGCTCACCAAGCTGCTGTACGAGGCGTATCTGTGCCGCAACGTCCGCACGTCGGTCCGCGCCCTCGCTGCGAGCCAACCGGCGGCGCTCGCCGCGGAAGCGTACGATTTGGTGCAACACGATGGAGCGCTGCGCCAGCACATTCTTTCGGTCGGACTCCCGATCGTGGCGCCGGACGGCAAGCACGTGTATCGCGGCAGCTTTCTGGTCGTGCAACCGCCGGCGGATTCTGATCCCTTGTCCGTCGCACCGCGTGGCTGGGTTGATCTCCGACCCCATCAGTTCGGAACCTGGGTGCAACGCGCGACGGCGATGGTGCGGGAGGCGGACAAGCGAGCGACCGAGCCCCAAGGGTCCGGCAGCGACATTGATTGGAACGCGATCCACCCCGATGATCCAATCGAGCCGTCGCGCTTCGCGACGTGGGTGTTCATGGTCGAGGACAAGGGAGCGCGAATCAAGCGCTAAGCATGGCGATAGACACTGGAGCCGTCGACCGCGCGCTGGGCGCCATCGGAACCACGTTCCGCCTGACGCGTCTCTATCCGCCATCGCATCCCGCGGTACTCGAGGCGATGCGGCAGATCACGACCGCGCTTCCCGGTCTCGCTGCGCTCGGAACCGTCGAATGGAAGATCGGAGCGACGGGACTGGTCTGGCATGGACAACATCTGCTGCCGCGCAACACGCAAATCGCCGAGCTCGCCGGTCTGCTGTTCGCGCGCGGTATTCGCGCGATCCAGGTGAACCCCGGCGTCACGCCGGAGCATTGGCTCGGATTGTTTGGCGTCGCCGTGGGAACCGTCGCGCCGGACGATGCCGTGCTCGGACGGATCACTGTGCTCCTGGGACGCCGCGCGAGCCAGCGGCTCTCGGCATCGCGCGCCGTTTCTCCCGAGCCGCCACCGGCCGCCCCCTCGCCGCCGATTCCGTTATCGACCGAAACAGTCGCGCCGGCGCGGGCGAATGGGATGTTTCGGCCGAACGTTCTGCCGGCGGACGTCAACGCACGGCGCATCCTCGCTGCGCTCGAATCCGCGCCGGACGCCGATGCACAGCGCGCCCTCATCGATCAACTCCGCACGGTCACGCCGGACCTGTTGGCGCTGCGCGACATCGGCGCGATCGCTGAGGTCGTAGCAGGGCTCGACCGCTGCCTCGGCAAGATTCAAGATCCCAGCGTGCAGGAGGCGATTGGTGGGGCGGCGGGGGCGCTTGCCGACGAGGCTATTGTGGAGCGTATGGTCGCGCGCCTGGGCGAGCCGCGAGTCCCGCCCGCCGAGCGGGCACACCTCGTGCGCGCCGTCGGCGCGCTGGGTGCGGTCTCCGCGGGACTCGTGGTCGACGCGTACTTGCATGCGCCGGCGGAGCTGCGCGAGCCCTATCGTGCGGCGATGCGGGAAGCGGGGGAGCGCGCCACGGAGATACTGCAGACCGGCGTGACGAGCAAAGTGCCGGAAGTGGTCGCCGCGTCTGCCGAGTTTCTCGGATTGACGGGCGGGCAGCAGACGGCGCCGCTGCTGATCGACCTGGCGCGCCACAGCGACGAACGGGTGCGCGAGGCGGCGCTGCTCGGCCTCGCCGAAATCGGGGGGCGCGACGTGTCGCGGCCGGCGATTCCGTTCCTCAAGGACGAGTCGGTGCTGGTGCGCACGGCGGCGGCGCGCGCGATCGCCGCTGCCGGCGATGCCGGTGCGACGACGGTGCTGGTGCGGCGGCTGGAGCAGGAGAAGGACGAAGGTGTATTGGCTGCGTTGCTGAAGGCGGTCGGCCAGCTCGGGGCCAAAGAGGCGCTGGAAGTGCTCGCGCGATTTGCGGAGCCGGGAGGGAAGCCTCGGCGCACGCCGTTCGTGCGGGCCGCGGCCATCGAAGGACTGGCGCGACTGGATCGACTGGAGGCTAAGGCATTGTTGGAACTTTACGCGCGGGATAAGGAACCGACGGTGAAACGAGCGGCCGAGGCGTCGCTGCGATGACCACACGCGCGGCGAAGACCAGCGATGCGGCGTTGACACAGACCATCACGCGGGAAGTCGCCAAGCGCGTTGTGGGACAGGAGGTCATGGTCGAACGGCTGCTGATCGGCTTGCTCACCGGCGGTCACATTCTGCTCGAGGGCGTGCCCGGCCTCGCCAAAACGCTCGCCGTGAAGACGGTGGCGGAATGTCTGCGCATCAGCTTCTCGCGCATCCAGTTCACGCCTGATCTGCTTCCCGCCGACGTGATCGGCACGATGGTGTTCGATCAGCGCTCGCAGGAGTTCTATCCAAAGAAAGGCCCGTTGTTCGCGAATCTCATTCTTGCCGACGAAATCAACCGCGCGCCGGCGAAGGTGCAGTCGGCGCTGCTGGAGGCGATGCAGGAGAAGCAGGTGACGATCGGCGGCGAAACGTTCTTTCTGGGCGAGCCGTTCCTGGTGCTCGCCACCCAGAATCCGATCGAGCACGAGGGCACCTATCCGCTCCCGGAAGCGCAGCTCGATCGCTTCATGCTCAAGGTACGCGTCGGATATCCGTCGCGCGACGCGGAAAAGGAAATCGTCGGCCGTATGGCGTCGGGTCGCCCGATCGAAGTCACGCGCGTGGCCGAAGCGGAAGACATTCTCGCCGCGCGCAGCGCCATCGCCGAGCTCTTCATGGATCAGAAGGTCGTCGATTACATCGTGGACGCGGTGCGGGCGACGCGCGAGCCGCAGGCGGTCGGCCTGCCGGAGCTGAAGCCGCTGATCGCGTTCGGTGCGTCACCGCGCGCGTCGATCTATCTCGCCCAGGCCGCGCGGGCGCACGCGTATCTGCGCGGCCGCGCTTTCGTCGTCCCGGAGGACGTGAAAGCGATGGCGTTCGACGTGCTGCGCCACCGCGTGCTGCTCACGTTCGAGGCGGAGGCCGAAGACATGGACGCCGATCAGGTAATCGCGCGCATTCTGGAGGCCGTGGGAGTACCGTGATCACCCGGGACGTCCTCCGGCTGGTCAAGGGGATCGAGCTCCGGACTCGCAGCCTCGTCAACTCCCTGTTCACGGGCGAATACCGCTCGGTGTTTCGCGGGCAGGGCATCGAGTTCGCGGAAGTTCGCGAGTATCAGCAGGGCGACGACTTCCGGTCGATCGACTGGAACGTCTCCGCCCGGATGGGCCATCCGTTCGTCAAGACATTTATGGAAGAGCGCGAGCTGACGCTACTGTTGATCGTCGATCAGTCTGGGTCGTTGCACTTCGGTCGTCCCTACACCAAGGCCGGTCTCGCGGTCGAGGTCGCCGCCGTCCTGGCGCTCGCCGCGGCGCGGCACAACGACCGCGTCGGCGCGCTGCTGTTTGCGGACACGCCGGAGCTGGTGGTGCGCCCGGCCAAAGGGCGCGCGCACGCCCTGCGCGTGATTCGGGATCTGGTCGCTTTCGCGCCACGGGGGAAGGGCACCAACCTCGCCGGCGCGCTGCGCTACGCGTCGAAGCTGCTGCGCCATCGCGCCATTATCGTCGTGGTCTCGGATTTCCGCGCCGAAGGATGGGAGGAAGCGCTGGGCCAGCTCGCCGCGCGCCACGAAGTCGTCGCAATTACCGTCGACGACCCGCGCGAGTATGACCTGCCGGATGCCGGGTGGGTCGAGCTGGAAGACGCGGAGACGGGCAAGCGGCTGCTCGTGGATACGAGCCACGGCCCGACGCGGACGCGCATTCGCGTGGCGGCGGAGCGGATGCAGCAGGAGCGCACGCGCAAGCTGGTGCAGGCCGGCGTGGATCGCGTCGCGCTCCAGACAACTGTGCCGTACGGCGTCCCGCTGCGCCGCGCATTCGCCGAACGGGCGCGCCGCCTCAGCCGGTGATCGCTTTCCTTCTTCTACTATTACAGGCGCCCCCCGCGCCCCCCGCGCCCCCCGCGCCCTCGGCCGATTGGCGCGCCGCTCCTGTCCGTCCGACGGTCGGCGACACCATCCGCTTAGAGCGTGTGCTCGAGACCGCACCAGGATGGCGCGTGCGAGCAGGCAAGCTCGAGCCGGCATCAACCGCCCAAGCAGAGCCACTGGGCGACCCCGTCGTGGCTCAAGCGGCAAATGGCTGGCTCGTGCGCTACACGGTCGTCGCCTGGGTCCCCGGCTCCCTGACACTCGATATGCCACCGCTGTGGAAACTCGGTCCTGACGGCACGGCCGACTCACTGCCCGGCGGCACCGCGAGATTCTTTGTCGCGAGCGTGATTCCGGACAGCATCAGGTCGCCGGCGCCCCAGCCATCGATTGGCCCGCTGCGGCTCGAGCGAGCCAGTGCGATCCCTGTGCTCGCGGCAGTGCTCGGCGTCCTCGCTGCGCTGTGGGCGCTTATCGCGTGGCGGCGGCGCGCACCACGCCCGGTCGCCGCCACGCCACCTCCGCCACTCGATCCCGAAGTCGCGGACGCGCGCTGGCTCGCCGCCGGCGAGCCCAAGGCGGTTGCGGCCCGCGCAGCGCACCGGCTGCGGCACGCCATCGCCCGCGCCATTCCCGACGCGCACGAGGCGTTGAGCACCGCGGAATGTCTGAACGCCATAGAACGCGCGCGTCCGAACGCGCCGCTGCGGGAGTTGCGCGAGCTCCTGGCAACCCTCGATCAGATCGCCTTCGCAACCGCGCACGGCGTCGAGGTCGGGCCGGTCGCCGCTCGTGCCCGCAAGTTGGCGCGCGAGCTCGCGGCGAACGGCGCGAGCAAAAAGTGACCTTCGCGCGGCCGATTCTGCTCCTGCTGCTCATCGCGCTGCCGCTCTGGTGGTGGTGGCGTGCGCGACGGCTGCGCCGCATTCCCGGCGCGACGATGAGCGACGTCCGGCCGGCGCTCGGACCGTCCGAGCGTCTCTGGGTCGCGCGGCTCCCGGTCACGCTGCGCTCGGTATGCCTCGGCGCGTGGATCGTCGCCGCGGCCGGACCGCGGGTAGGGTCGGCGCGGGCGGAGCTCCGCAGCGAAGGCATCTCGATCGTCCTGGCCGTCGACGTCTCGAGCAGCATGCTCGCCGAAGACTTCTCGCCGGCCAACCGGCTCGATGTCGCGCGGCGCACCGCGACCGAATTCGTGCGTGCCCGCTCGTCCGATCGCATCGGGCTCGTGGCGTTCGCAGGGCAAGCGCTGACGCAGGTTCCGATCACCACGGACTATCCCGTGCTGGAGGAGGCGATTCGCCAGCTGCGCGTCGGCATTCTCGAAGATGGGACAGCGATCGGCACGGCCATCGCGACTGCCGCGAACCGGATGCGTCGCGCGCCGGGGAAGAGCAAGGTCGTCGTGTTGCTGACCGACGGCGAGAACAATAAAGGAACCGTGGATCCGCGTACCGCGGCGCAGGCCGCCGCGACATTCGGCATCCGGATTTATACGATCGGGGTCGGGACGCAGGGCGAGGCGCCGGTGCCGACGGGACAGGGGCCGCTTGGCCTCCGCTACGAGACGATGCCGGTGAAAATCGACGAGCAGCTGCTGAGCGAGGTCGCGCATACAACCGGCGGCCGCTATTTCCGCGCGACCGATGCCGCCTCGTTGTCGAACATCTTTGGCGAGATCAATCGTCTCGAGAAGACGCCGGTGCAGCACCTCATCTATCGCCGCTACGATGAAGCCTATCGCTGGCCGCTCAGTCTCGGTTTGTTGGCGTTGGCGCTCGAGCTCGTGGTCGCGGGAACGTTCGCGGTGCGGGTGCCCTGATGACCTTCGACGCCCCCATCGTCATCGCGCTCGCGCCGCTCGTTGCGGGAGTAGTCTGGTTCGCCGCGGCCTGGGCGCGACGGGCGCGCCTGCGCCGAGCGGCAGCCTGGTCTGAAGGCACGGCGCGCGTGGCGCGCAGCGCCGGCAGGCTTGGCGCGCCCGCTCTGGGCCTGGCAGCGGGGCTTGCGGCCGCGGCGCTCTCGGGGCCGCGCTGGGGCGAAGAGCGCATCGTTACCGAGACGCGCGGACTCAACCTCGTGATCGCGATCGACATCTCGCGATCGATGCTCGCCGAAGACGCGACACCCAGCCGGCTCGCGCGTGCGTTGCGAGAGGCGCGGCGGCTGGTGCAAGACCTGGACGGCGACCGGCTCGGGCTCGCGGCGTTCGCCGGCACGAGCTACATCCTGTCGCCGTTGTCCGTAGATGGCTCGGCACTCACGCTCTATCTCGATGCGCTCGACCCCGATGTCGCATCCGAAGGCGGCACCTCACTCGCGCCGGCGCTGTCGCAAGGCATCGAGCTGCTGCGCTCGAGCCCAGAAATCGCCGACCGCGTGCTTGTGGTGTTCAGCGACGGCGAAGCGCATGACTCTGTGGAGCAGGCGGTCCAGGAAGCGCACCGGCTCGCCGCTGCCGGCATACATCTCATACTCGTCGCCGAGGGCGGCCGGCAGCCGGCGAAGATTCCCCTGCGCGACGACCGCGGCACGCTGGTGGGATGGCAGCAGGATGGAGAAGGTCACGTGATCGAGACGACGCGGCGCGATGATGTGCTGGGTGCCATTGCCGACGCGGCTCAGGGAACGATCGTGGCCGCCGAGCTGCCGGATCAAGCGGGCGCGGTCCGCGATCTGGTGGCGTCGTATAAGCGGGCGACGGCGACGGAAAGCCGTACGCAACGCGGCCGGCCCCGCGCCTGGATTCCCCTGTTTCTGGCGGCGCTCGTTCTGACAACCCAGACCCTGACGCGACGCACGGCGGCGTTAATTGGCTTGGCGCTCCTTGTGCCTGCCGCCGAGGCGCAAACTCCGATTGCGCCTGCGAACCCGCCGTATCCCCGTTCCATCGCGGAGAAGGCCTGGGACCAGGGCGACCCGCGTAATGCCGCCGCCGCCTATCTCGCCGAATTGAAAGCGCGTCCCGACGACGACACCGCGTGGTACAATACCGGGACTGCGGCGCTGGCCGCCGGCGACGCCGCGCTGGCGCGTGCCAGTCTCGCGCGCGCCGCAGCGTCGCTCGATCCCGAGCTCCGCTTTCGGGCGCTCTACAACCTCGGTCTATTGGAGTTGCTGCAGGCGCGCGCCGACAGCGCAAGCCGCGAGACTCATCTGGCGGACGCGGAGCGCGCCTATCGCGAGGCACTGCTGCTCAAGCCACATCACATCAGGGCGAAATGGAATCTGGAGCTCGTAAACCGCATGCGTGACGCCGGTGGTCAAGCGAATAAGCCAAATCCACCACCGCCGCCCTCGCCCGGAAATGGTGGCGGCGGGGGTGGGGGTGGGGGGGGCCAATCGGACCAGCCCCAGCCTCAAGGCGGTTCCGGTGGTCTGAGCGAAGCTCAAGCGGATCAGGTGTTGCGCTCGATTGGACAGGAAGAGCTGCGCACGCGTCGGGACCGCACCGGGCGCACGCGCCGGGCCTCGGCGTCCGGAGTGAAGGACTGGTGACGCCGATTCTGTCGCTCGCCGCGGCGGCGTTGTTCGCGCTGCAAGGCGCCGAGGTCACCGCAAGTGTCGATCGCTCGCATCTGACCGTGGGCGAGGAGCTGATGCTCACGGTTCGTACGCAGACGCGCTCGGCGGAGCCGGTCGAGCTGCTGCTTCCGCCGTTGAACGGATTTGCGATCATCGGGTCGCGCGATATGACGGAAGTCGCGATCAGTGGCGTCGCCGGCTCGGTCCGGACGATGGTGCGGGAGCTTCAGCTGCGCGCCGAGCAACCGGGCGCGCTCCTCATCGGGCCCGTGCGGGCGCGCCAGGGTCGCAGCGTAGTTGCGACCGATCCGATTCTCGTGACCGTCGATAGCGCCGCGGATCGCGTGGCGGCGGGCCTGAGTCCTCTGGCGCGCGCGCTGCTGGAGAGCGCGCCCGCGCCGGCGTCGCACCGGCCTGATCGCGTGGCGCTGACGGTTCTGGTGCCGAGTGACACCGTGGTGATGGGCCAACAGGTGGACTTGATCGCCGCCGCGTGGATTCCGCGCGAGCTGCGCGAGCGGATGCGGCGCCCGCCGGTGCTGACGCTCGTGACGCCGGAAGGGGTGTGGGCATATCCGGCTTCGGCGTCATCGGGCGTGGCCACGTCGCGACTCGTCACCGGCCACTGGATGGATCTGTTCGTCACGCACGAGATCGTCTTTCCACTCGCGCCAGGCCGGCTGATCGTGCCGCCGGCATCTGTGGAGTACGCCCTGCCAGTCACGTTCTCGTTCTTCAGTCGTGAAGAGCGTTACGAGCTCCGTAGCGACTCTATTCCGATCACCGTGTTGCCGCTTCCTCCGTCCGATATCCAAACGACCGTTGTCGGGCAGGGACTGACGCTCGATCTGCGAATCGATCCCGCAACGACGCGCGTCGGCGAGCCGATCGAGACCGCCGTGACGGTCAAGGGGGTCGGCAATGTGTCGCTCTGGCCGGAGCCCAGGTTGCGCTGGCCCACGGGATTCCGCAGTTACCCGGCGCAGACCGAAGTGCGGCTGACGTCGGACAACGGCCGCGTCGCCGGCAGCAAGACATTCCGGTTCCTGGCGGTGCCCGATTCCGCCGGGAGTTTTGTGTTGCCCGACCTGCGCTATCGCTACTACGACATCGCGACGGGACGCTACGAAACCGCTGAGACGACGCCGCGAGTGCTGGCGGTTGCTCCCGGTGCCGAGCCGCGTGCGGCGCGGGTGCTGCCTCCCTTACTGCCGCGACGCGGTGAGCGCGACGCCGATCGGCTCAGCCGCCAGGTGGGGGTGGGGGGCTGGCTTGCCGTGTTGCTCGCGCCGCCGCTCGTGGTGTGGCTGATCCGGCGGCGCTGGCGCGCGGTCCCTGCCGCCGCATCCACCACGCCCGGACCCGAGTTGACGCAGTTGGGCCGTTTGGAGCGCGAGTTTCTCGCGGTGCTGGCGAGCCATGTCTCGGATCCGTTCGCGCGCGACGGCGATGGACTGGCGCCGGCGCTCCGCGCGGCAGGCGTCGACAGCGCGGTGGCGGATCACGTGAAGCGGCTGCGCGATCGCCTGCGCGCGGCGCGCTACGGCCCGCGCGGTCTCGGCGACGCGGCCGAGTTGGCAGCGGAAATCGAGCAGGTCCTCCGCGTGCTCGGGTCGGATGGACCGGCGGGCGCCCGGCGCCGCCGGCCGATCGTGGTGGCGATGATTGTTGGTATCGTGGCTGTAGGGACACAACATGTCGTGCCCCTACGGGGCGGCCCCGATCAATCACCCAGCGCGGAGGCGTTGTACGAAGCCGGTGCGCTGCGTGCCGCTGCCGACTCCTTTGCCGCGCGGGCGGCGCGCGAGCCGCGCGATGCGGCGCACTGGTACAACCTCGGCGCCACCCTGTATCGCGCGGGTGCCGATGGAAAGGCGAGCGCGGCCTGGACCCTCGCGGCGCGCCTCGCTCCGCGCGACGCGGCGATTCGACGCGCGCGGCGGCTCCTGCCTCCGCCCGATCCGATCACCGAGGATCTGCTGCGCGTGGGATGGGCGACTCCGTCGGAGTGGGGCTTCGTCGCTGCGGCCGCATGGCTCGTGCTGTGGCTCGGCGCGTTGACCGCCGCGGGACGGCGCCGCATTACCGTCACGATTGTGGGCGGCATCGTCCTGGTCGCGAGCGTCCTGGGCGCGACCGAATGGCGCCGGCGGGATCGGCCCGTGGTAGTCGTCGTAGCGGACGGCGCGCCGGTGCGCGCCGCGCCATACGGCGGCGCCAGCGCGGCGGCCACGATTCCCAGCGGCGGCGCGCTGCTCCTGGCGCGGAGTTATGGTCCGTGGCGTGAGGTACGACGTTCCGACGGCGTGCGGGGCTGGGTACTTGCCACGGAAATTGCGCCGCTATGAGCCGGGTCCAGGTCCTCGCATCGCAGGTCGCCGATCAAATCGCCGCGGGTGAAGTCGTCGAGCGGCCCGCGTCCGTCGTCAAGGAGCTTGCCGAGAACGCGCTCGACGCGGGCGCCTGCGCGGTGCGCATCGAGCTCGAAGACGGCGGCAAGCTGCTGATCCGCGTCAGTGACGACGGCGCGGGCATGGACAGCGACGACGCCCAGCTCGCGTTGCAGCGCCACGCCACGAGCAAGATCCGCGCGGCCGCCGATCTCATCGGCGTCACGACGTTTGGTTTTCGCGGTGAAGCGCTGCCGGCGATCGCGTCGGTCTCGCGCTTCGAGCTCGAGACATCGAGCGCGGACGGCCAAGGCACGCGGCTGCGCGTGACGGGCGGAAAGCTCGAAGCATGCGAGCAGGCCGTGCGCCGGCGCGGCACGACGGTGACGGTGCGCGCGCTGTTCTACAACACACCGGCGCGCCGCAAATTCCTGCGGGCGGCGGCGACCGAGACGCGCGCGGCGGCCGAAGCCGTCACGGTGCTCGCGCTCACTCGGCCCGACGTCGCCTTCACGCTCACCAGCGACGAGCGCGTGTTGCTCGAGTGTCCCCCAGCCACACGACTGATCGATCGCGTGCGCGCGCTGTGGGGCGTCGATCTGGCCGATACGCTGCTCCCGATCGCCCACCGCGCCGGCCCGCTCGAGGTGCGCGGTCTCGCGCAGCGGCCGGCGCAAGCGCGGCCGGCGGGCCGCAAAGGCTACGTGTTCGTGCGCGGTCGTCCCATTCGCGACCCGTTCATGCTGAGAGCCGCGGAGGCCGGCTATCGCTCGACGATCGCTCCGGGCGATCGGCCGTCACTGCTCCTATTCCTCGACCTTCCGGGAGACGCCGTGGACGTCAACGTGCACCCGGCGAAGCTCGAGGCGCGCTTTCGCGACAAGTTCTTCGTCGAGAAAGTCGTTGAAGAGGCTGTGAGAGAGTCGCTTGCTCCGCTGGATGCGGCCGCGCCGTTAGGAGCTATTAGCTATGGGCTATCGGCTATTGGTGGTGTCGGAGTGCCGCTGGAGCTCTTCGCAGGCGATCACCCAATAGCCAATAGCCAATACCCGATAGCGCCTTTACTCCAGGTCTTCGACACCTACATCCTCTTCCAAACCAACGGCGGCGTGGCCATCGTCGATCAGCATTCGGCGCACGAGCGCATCCTCTACGAGGACGTCATGCGCCAACTGTCGGGCGACGGCGCATCCGCGCAACGGCTGTTGCTGCCGCTCACACTCGACTTCGCGCCCCCCGAGCTCGATGCCATCGACGCACATCGGGAGCTGCTCGCGCGCGTCGGCTTTGAGATCGAGCCATTCTCGGGACGCAGCATCGTCGTTCACACGGCGCCGAATCCGCATCCGCGCTTCGAAGCGGGTCGCTGTCTCCAGGAGCTCGTCGCCGATCTGGCGGGGGGACGGTTTGGAGGATGGCAGAACCGGCTCGAGCGCTTCGCGGCGACATATGCGTGCCGCGCGGCGATCAAGGCGGGACAAGCGCTCGATCCGGGGGAGATGCGCGAGCTCGTCATGCGACTGTTGAGCGCCACACTCCCCGCGCACGATGTCCATGGCCGACCGAGTCTCGTGCAACTTCCCAAAGAGGAACTGGAACGTCGGTTTGGCCGTACCTGACATCCGACACCTGACGCCCGTCATTGTCGGCCCCACCGGCGTCGGTAAAACAGCCGTCGCCGCCGCGCTCGCGGATCTCCTTCCCATCACGGTCATTTCCGCCGACGCCCGCCAGCTGTACCGCACCCTCGACATTGGAACGGCCAAGCCGGACGCGGCCACGCTCGCACGGGTGCCGCATCGCGGCATCGATCTCCTCGACCCCGGCGAGCGTTACAGCGCGGGACGGTTCGCGCGCGAGGCGGCGGGCTGGATCGTCGAGACGCGCGCGGCGGGACGACGTCCCGTAGTCGTGGGCGGAACGGGGTTATATATCCGCGCGTTGGCAGAAGGACTGTTCCGCGAACCGCCGTTTGATGCCGAGCGGCGTACACAGTTGCGCGCGTGGTCGGAATCGCTCGAGGGTGGTGAGCTCGCGCGCTGGGCCGGCCGGCTCGATCCGCGGTTTCCGGGCGGTGGTCGCCAGCGCGCCGCGCGCGCGATCGAGGTCGCGCTGCTCACTGGACGCGCACTATCGTGGTGGCAGCGCGAAGCGCGCGAAACGGGGGCGGGGGCGCTGAAGCCCTGGTACGTTCACCTCACGCTCCCGCGGGAGGCTTTACATCGTCGGCTCGCGGCGCGCGTGGATCAGATGCTCGCCGCCGGCTTGGTCGATGAAGTGCGGCAGACCCTGGATCGTGGAGTCGCTCCGCAGGCTCCCGGACTCGACGGCGTGGGATACCGGGAGGTAGTGGCGATGGTGCTGGGACGGCTGCCGGAGAGTCAGCTGCGCGACGCGATTCTCGTTTCGACACGACGCTATGCGAAGCGGCAGGAGACGTGGTTCCGAAACCAACTGCGTGCGCCGTACGCCGTGCGTGGTGCGCCGGAAATCTGTATCATCGATGCCACCGAGAGACCCGACCAAGTGGCCGCCAAGGTTTACGAACGTTGGAGAACGATGACGGCGGACGGCTTACGGCGCACGGCGCACGACGCACCGCGCACGATTAGATGAGAATCGGAATCACGTGTTACCCCACCTATGGTGGGTCGGGGGCAGTAGCGACCGAGCTCGGGCTCGAGCTTGCCCGCCGTGGCCACGAGGTCCACTTCATCTCGTACGCGAGTCCGTTCCGGCTGCGTGGCTACGCCGAGCGCGTCACGTTCCATGAGGTGACGCAGCTCGAATATCCCCTGTTCGAGCAGTCGTCGCCCTATGCCCTCGCGCTGGCGGTCAAACAGCATGAGGTCGCCAAGCGCGAACAGCTCGATCTGATGCACGCGCATTACGCGATTCCCCACGCGGCCACCGCGTGGCTGGCGCAGCAGATGCTGAAAAACGAAGGGTTGGACCTGAAGATCGTGACGACGCTGCACGGCACGGACATCACGCTGGTGGGTCAGGACCCCTCGTACTACACGCTGACGAAATTCTCCATCGAGCAATCGGATGCGGTCACCGCCGTATCGTCCTATTTGCGCGAGGAGACGTACCGTGCCTTCGGTTGCGGGCAGTGCGATTTGCGCGTCATCCCCAACTTCATCTCGACGGCCGACTATCATCCCCCCACGGATGAGACGTTCCGCAAGAAGCTTGCGCCCAAAGGCCACCGGGTGCTCGTCCACGTTTCGAACTTCCGGCCGGTCAAGCGTGTCGGCGACGTGGTAAAAATCTTTGCGGCCGTGCGCAAAGAGATTCCCGCGACTCTGGTGCTGGTCGGTGACGGCCCGGATCGCGACGCGGCTGAGCACGCGGTGGATACCCTCGGACTCCGCAAGGACGTGCGCTTCCTGGGCAAAGTCGAAAACGTCGGCGACGTGCTGCGCGGCGCGGATCTGTTCCTGCTTCCTTCGGCGACGGAGTCGTTCGGGCTCGCGGCGCTCGAGGCGATGGCGTGCGCCGTTCCCGTCGTGGCCAGCGCCGCGGGCGGAATTCCAGAGGTCGTCGAGGACGGCAAGACGGGACTGCTCGCGCCCCCGGGCGATGTGGTGGGCATGTCCGAGCGCGCGTTGCGGGTGCTCCAAGACTCGAGCGAACATGAGCGCTTGAAGCGCACGGCGGCGGCGCGCGCGCTCGATTTCTCGGCCGATCACATCGTGCCGCGCTACGAGCAGCTCTATCAGGAGGTGCTCCGGTAGTGCGTGCGGCCCTCCAGCTGGTGCGCGGTCCCAATCTGCTCATCGCAGCCGCGGGCGTCCTGGCGGGCGGGTGGATCGCACTCGGCCGGATCGCCTTGCCGAAGGAGCTGGCGTTTGCCGCGCTGTCCGGCATGGCGATCGGCGCGGTGGGGAATACGTGGAATGACATGCGCGACGTCGCGGCCGACCGGGTGAACCGGCCTGGCATGCGGCCGCTCGCGGCGGGACAGATCTCGCGCGGCGTGGCCGATTTGATCGTCTTCGGCGGCTCGTTGCTCGGCATCGCGCTGGCTGGGCTGGTGAGTGGGTCCCAGGTCCTTGCCGCCCTTACCGCCCTTGCCGTGATGTTCGTGTATTCGCCGCTGCTCAAACCGTATCCGGTAATTGGGAATCTTGCGGTCGCCGTCGTTGCGGGATCACCGCCGTTGTACGGTGCGCTGGCGGTCGGCGCGCCCGCGGCGGGGATCGTGCCGTGGGTGCTCGCGGCGTGGCTGCATTTCATGCGCGAAATCGTGAAAGACGTAGAAGATGAACCGGGCGATCGGATCATTGGACGGCGCACATTGCCCATCGCGGTCGGACGCCGGCCGGCGCTCGTGATCGCCGCGGGCGCCGGCTTACTGTTCGTTCCCGCAAGCCTGCTGCTGCCGCGCAGCGTGGGATATGGCTCCTCCTATTTCTTGATTGCGCTCTTCGCGCAGATGGCCGTCGTCCTCGCAGCGACTTGGCTGTTCCTGGGCCGCATCGATCGGGTGAGCATGCTCTTGAAAGGCGCGATGGTCGTCGGGCTCGTGGCGCTCGTCGTGGGCAAGGTCACGTGAATCTTTGGCAGGGCATTCTGCTCGGACTCGTGCAGGGTCTGACGGAGTTCCTTCCGGTCTCGAGCGACGGGCACCTCGCGGTCATCGGCCACGTCGCGGGCGTTCATACCCCGGGCGTGTTCGTGGAGGTCGCGCTGCATGTGGCGACCCTCGGGTCGATCCTCGTCGTCTACGGTGGGCGATTCTGGCGCCTCGCTGTGGACGTGCTGCGCCGGCAGCCGGACGCGTTGCGCTACGCGGGCCTGTTGATCATTGGCATGATCCCCGCGGGCCTCGTCGGCATTTTCCTCGAGCATCTGATCGAGCAGGCATTCGAGTCGCTCTGGGCCGCGGGGATCGGGTTTCTCATTACAGGCGCATGTCTCTGGTCCACCCGGCATAAGGGGCCGGAGGGTGCCGTTCAACCGACGCCAGGTGGTGCGCTCATCATCGGATTGGCGCAGGCCTTCGCGCCCTTGCCGGGCGTTTCGCGCTCCGGCACGACCATCTCATCCGGGCTTTGGGTTGGCCTCGGCGCGGTCGCGGCGGCCGACTTCAGTTTCTTGATGGCGATCCCGCTGATCGCGGGCGCTGGGTTGGTCGAGGCCCGTCACGCGTCGGTCGACATCGCGCAGGTGGGAATCGTGCCGCTGGTCGTGGGGTGTCTCGTGGCCTTTGTGTCCGGAGTGTTTGCGATTCGTTTCCTTGTCGCGATCTTGCGCCGTGGCCGCTTCTACGCGTTTGCGCCGTACTGTTTCGTGATCGGCACGCTGACCTTGATGTACGCCGCGTGGCACGGTTAGCCATTGACGGCATCGCGGCTGCCGCCTTGGCGCGCCGCTGGGGTGTCCCGCAATGCGGCGTGTTCCGCACGCATGCCTCCACCCTCGACGCGATTCATGAGCTCGGCGCCCGCGGCGCGCCCGCCGGCAGCGTCGTGCTCGCCGAGGAGCAGACCGCGGGACGGGGACGGGACGGGCGCACCTGGCACTCCCCCATTGGCGGCGCGTGGCTCGGGATCCTGGTGCGCCCACCGTTTCCCGACGCAGGCGTCCTCTCGCTGCGCGCTGGACTTGTTCTCGCCGACGTGATCGACGACATGCTCGGAGCGGCGCGGGCGCAACTCAAATGGCCCAACGACGTGCTCCTCGATGGCCGCAAGCTCGCCGGCATTCTGTGTGAGGCGCGATGGCAGGGAGAGGCGCCACAGTGGCTCGCCATGGGCATCGGGATCAATGTGGCCAACGCAATCCCAGCCGAGCTCGGTGACCGCGCCGTC